>Ga0256404_1002893_pt1 | contig 36472 bp, 28 predicted proteins | sample RumenRJG_01DNA_FD_185990 | JGI IMG/M metagenome (GOLD analysis project Ga0256404, IMG submission 185990) | Bovine rumen microbial communities from Lethbridge, Alberta, Canada - RJG_01 | ecosystem: Host-associated > Mammals > Digestive system > Stomach > Rumen | place: Canada: Alberta | collected... | reverse complement strand
CTGGTAAAGGCCGCAGTCACCTATGTAACCGAAGGTACCAAAACTGACCTTGACGACCTTCGTCTGCAAGCCTATTATGATTTGCTCATCCAAGACATTGACTCTATGCGAGTAGCTGCGGAAGCGAAAAGCAGGAAATGCAGCGAGAGTGCAAAATGCAGAAGTACAAGGAATACAAGTTCAATAGCCATACCTACGAAGAAAACGAATGTTGCGAACGCAAGTTCAGTTAACAAAAGGACTACTGTTGAGTCTGGTAATGAATCACAGACAGATAACACTTCTGATGTAGTTGAGGTTTCAATGGAATCCGAGCAACCTGACGATAGCATAAGCTCTAAGGTAGCTAACGACACTGAAGGCTTCGACAATTTCAACGCAAGCGATGTCACCTCTTCCTTTGACCGATTGAAGGTAATCTACAAGAAGGTTGGCGACAACGAATCGCAAGCCTTTGGAGCATGGCAGCAACTGAGCGAAAGCGAGCGGACGGCAGCATTCGCACACACACAGCGATTGCAAGGTGACCTAAGTTCACGTTCCTATCTCTACGTCTATCTGCGGGACAGGGAATGGACGAAGGCAACGTCACCTGACCGATAAGGTGACGCAACGTGACTTCCCTCCTGCCTAAGTGAATTTAACTGGCAGAGGAAAGATGTTTTTATGAGGAAAGAGCTTGCTCGTGAAGTGGCATACTCCCAGGCGTTTTTATACGTCTGGGGAATTAGGCTTCCCCACTGTATAAATAAGTGGCACGGGCAAGCCCGTTCCTTGAAAAAATAACAATCAGGTTAACTGGCAAAACTTTCGGATGCAGGAAACGGAGTTTTGCTTTTACAAGATAAGAATTTGGCGTTATGACATCAATAAAGATAAAGTTCAGGCCTTCATCCGTTGAAGGTAGGGAAGGCAGTATACACTTCTGGATTATTAACAATCATGGTAGTCCGTTTTAACTCCCATATAGAATGGGAGGTGCATCGAGTTTGGTAGGGACTTACATAGGAATTACATGGGACTTAAATAGAAAGTATTTAATTTTCTCTTTGACTTTGTGAAACAAAACTACAAAAGGGTGAAGGATGTTGTAATGATATAAATTTGTAATCAAGAGGTGGTTTTTTGAAAAAAATACATCTGTAAGAACATTTTTTAAGAAAATTTTCTTTCTTTTAAAATAAAATGTTTATCTTTGCAACATCCTTTAGTCATTCTTTCCAAGATGATATTATAAAGGGTTTTACATAGTGGAAAAGCGTCATCGATGCTTTGTTCTGTGGCAAACTGAAACCTCGGAAATTTCAATTACCAGTCAGGAACAATGACAGAAGTGACTGTTACGGGTATGCAAAAATGTATCCCGGAGTGTGCATGAGGATATGATTTTATTCTCATGCCACACTTTCGGATATGTGCAATATACAAACGTAGACAGACACATCTACACGTTCACTGGTAAGGGTCATCCGAGGACCTCAGTTGCGAACAAGTAGAAGTGGAGTCTACGTTTTTTTTGTTATGTAAGTATAATAATGACTAGAACCATTTAAAAGAAGAACATATATGAGTATATTCCCCGAACTCATGCTGAATATGTTTAGGCATAAAAAACACAAAATAGCTATATCCGCATTGATATCTTTTATCTCTATGGTAGCATACGCTCAAGAGAAATTAGATTTCAATATCGTTAGTTTTGGCATAGATCAGTTCTCAACAACAGCTCAAGATAAGCGATTTGAGAAAACTGATGATGATGGCTACAGATATGCTATCATCAAGGTAAAGGATGTTGATGGTGAAGGGAATCTTGACGGTTTTACCTTTAACTTTGGTGCATTGAACAGTATAGTAGAGAGTCATGATGATGAACTCTGGGTATATGTGCAACGTAATGCCAAAACCGTTACTATTAAGCGACCTGGTTATAAGTCTATAGAGAAATATGACCTCAATACCACGATACAACCGGGCAAGACATACGAAATGAGAATCACCATGAGTCGTGTTCGTAAAGTTGTAGAGCACGACATTACCAAACAGGTTCTTCAATTTATAGTTACCCCATCTAATGAAAATGCTATCGTAAAACTCAAGAAAGCAAATTCTTCTGGAGACTATGAGCTTTGGGGTGCTGTTGATGAAACTGGATCTATTGACAAGATTCTGGATTTTGGCACTTACGACTATGTGGTTAGTGCTCAGAACTATGAGTCCTCAATGGGAAGAGTAACCTTGTCTAATTCCAAAACAACATTCGTGGAGAAAGTCAGTTTGAAGGCGAACTTCGGTTTCGTTGTAGTAGATGATGATTATGGCATTTCCGGAGCTCAGGTTTTCATTGATGACATAAAGGTTGGAACAATACCATATAGGGACAAAAATCTTAGATTGAATTGTGGAACTCACAAAATCACAGTTACAAACGGTGACTTGTATAAACCGTATAATTCAACCTTTACCATACAGCAAGGAGAAACAACACGCCTATCTCCTAAACTTGAATCCGACTTTGCCCAAACAACTATAAACGTAGATGCTGATGCAGAAATCTTCATTGATGGCAAGAGCAAGGGAAAGCGTACTTGGACAGGTCCGCTGAAGGCTGGCAAGTATGTAGTAGAATGTAAACAAGACAAACATAAGAAAACAAGCATTTCCATAAACGTAAAGGCAGACAAATCTGAAACGTTTGAAGTCCCTGCCCCTGTTGCAATCACGGGCTCTTTATATGTACGTTCCAATCCTTCTGGAGCAGCAATCAATATTGATGGAGAGTACAAGGGTAATACCCCTTCGCTCGTTCATGATGTCTTGATAGGTGAACACGAAGTGACACTTACATTACGCAACTATAAAACCGGGCGATATAAGGTAAATGTGAAGGAAGGAGAAACAGAGAACATTGACGGCACTCTTAGTGACTTTGCCCAGATGAGCATTGACAGTAATCCGTCAGATGCTCAACTGTTTATAAACAATGAGGATGTCGGCAAAACTCCATATTCAAGCAATATGCCGTCTGGAGATTATGATATTGAGATTCGTCACAGCAAATATCAGACATTCAAGCGGAAAATACATCTTGACAGTAGCAATCCTACCATAACAATCGACCTCAATCGTCAGTATATGACGAAGTCCTCATTCTATATACAACCAACATTACAAGTCGGTTCATCAACGGCTGTAGGTGGAGCTATTGGAGGCTATATCTGTAATGTGAACGTAGAAGGATATTACCTTGTCAGCTCAGACAAGAGTGAAGACATCTGGTGGAACTCAACATCAACTTCATCTTCAGAACGCCCATTCTCATATACATACAAGCCAACATACTTTGGAGGAAAGGTAGGATATGGAATAATTGTAGGTTCACGAATACGTATTACTCCACAATTAGGCATGGGAGCTGTATCTATCGACGGAACAGGAAAGAAAGGAGATTCCAAGGGCTATGCATCGTTATTTACTATCGGATGCAAACTTGACTATGCCTTTGCATCATGCCTAAGCATAAATATAACTCCAGAGTATGCTATGGGTATGTCAAAATCCGACAACTTTGAAAAGCTCTCAGAGTTGTCATCAAAGATAAAAGGCTGGGCAGATGGGTTCAACTGCCGTATTGGCTTGTCGCTATTCTTCTAAAAAACAGACCAGTCTCTTTAAATTGTAAATAGTAAATTGTAAATGCTTTTATGAATATATCTAAGGTCATAACAACTTGCATAGTTCTCTTAGCCTTTGTATCTTGTACAGATACTAACGGTTGGGAAGAAGGAACTCGTACTCCAAGTCTAAAAGCAAGTTTTATATATTTTCCTCAATCCCAGATAGAATTGGGAGGAACAAGTAATCTGAGCAAAACGGTTCAGTTACAAGCTGTAGAAACCCCTTGGAAAATCACTAACCCAGCCTCTGACTGGTTGGAGGTTTCGCCAATGGAAGGCTCAGGTGATGCAACTGTTACATTTAAGGCAAAGGAAAATCCTACAAGTGACAAGGTTCGTACAGCATTGCTTAGTTTGCAATCAATGGATGCAGACTATTCGTTTTCTCATTCGCTTACCGTAAACCAAGGTAGGGCAAATTCTGTGTTGAATCTTAGTGATCAAACATTTGAATTGACACGCGAGGCGCAAATAAAAACTGTTAGTGTAACAGCAAATACCGATTGGAAAGCAACAAGTTCTGAGGATTGGGTTCATTTGACCAAACAGTCTGATACATCCTTGGAAATTAAGGTTGATGAGAATAATGAATCTGCAGAAAGAACGGCATATATTACGATTTCTGGTAGTAAGAGTTCTGAAATAAAAATCATTCAGTCTGGTGTTTCTGTTACGCCAGGACAAACGTATGTAGAATTCTCTCGTGAGTCGCAGACAAAGACTGTTACTGTTTCTTCTAATTACAAATGGCAGGCATCTTGTTCTGCTAACTGGATTAGTCTAAAATCTTCTCCAGAAACAGGAAAACTATCTATAACTGTTACAGAAAACAATGGAACGACAGATAGAACAGCATACATTAAACTATCTGGTAATAATACAACAGAGATTAAGGTAACACAGAAAGGTATCTATGTTACTATAAATCAAACGAATTTTGAATTATCTCGTGAATCCCAAAACTTAAACATTAATGTATCTTCAAACTATAGTTGGCAAGCATCTTGTTCTGCTAATTGGATTCATCTTAAATCATCCCCAGAAACAGGGAAACTTTCTATAACTGTTGACGAAAATAATGGCACAACAGATAGGACTGGAAAAATATCCATATCAAACTGTAACACGCCTATAAATGTCATACAGCATGGATATGTATTTGATGATTTGATATCAGAACTAGACTTTGATACAAAGTCATCAACAAAGACATTGAATATAAAGACTGATGGAGCATGGACTGCTACATCAAATAAAACATGGATACATGTATCTCCTAAGTCAGGAAATGGTAGTACACAATTGTCTATTTCTGTAGATGACAACGAAGGAACAGAAATAAGAAAAGGAACTGTATCTGTAACCGTTGGTACCGTAACCAAATATGTTTCTATCCAACAGACAGGTGCATATTTTGACATATCAACAAGTTTAGAGTCTGAAATTCCCGCATCAGGTGGCACTCGCACGATTACATTCTCGACATCCGAGGATTGGACTATTGAGTGCACAAATCCTTCATGGGTATCTGTTGATAAGACAAGTGGAACAGCAGGTGTAAATACAATTACGCTTACATTCTTGAAGAATATGCAAGAAACCACAAGAACTGATATAACATACATCAGAACAAAGAATAAGAATTTTCAAGATATAAGAATTATTACGGCTCAGAATGGAATATTCTTATATATATCATCTAGTTCAGGATCAGAGATTCCTTCTGAAGGTGGAACTCGTACTGTGACCTTTTCCACATCAGATGAGTGGACTGTAGATTGTCCAAATTCTTCATGGGTTTCAGTAGATAAAAATTCGGGAAGGGCAGGTACGATTACTTTGGTTCTTCGTTTTTCTCAAAATTCAAGTTACGCAGGTCGTAAAGATATAACATATATAAGAACAAAAAATCAAGATCTTAAAGATTTGGAAATTATAACAAATCAAAATGGAGTAGAAATACTAAATAATGGACGCGAGTATGTTGATTTGGGCCTGCCAAGTGGAACATTATGGGCAACGATGAATATAGGTGCCACTTCACCAGAAGACTATGGCGATTATTTCGCTTGGGGTGAAACTGAAGGTGATACTGAAAAAACGGCATGGGACGGAAGTACATATAAATGGTCTAATGGTGGTTCTGTATATACAAAATATAATGCCTCAGATAATAAGACCGAATTGGAATTAGCAGATGATGCTGCTCTACAGAATTGGGGAGGAGATTGGCATATGCCATCAAAAGAACAGATGGATGAGTTATGCAAAAGCTGTATTGTATCTGAGCGTACTTTGAATGGAGTTTATGGTAGAATGTTTAGCAATAATGGACATTCTATCTTCCTGCCTGCTGCAGGAATAAAAATAAACAAAGGAATTTCTGCACCATATAGTTCAAGTGGTTTTTATTGGTCACGCTCGAAATCATATTACCTGTTTTTTAGTCCAAAAGTTAATTATTCTGTGCAAGACTATCAATCACGTTGCTATGGTATGCCTGTTCGTCCTGTTCTAAGTAAATAACTTCCAATAAATTAGCTATGTTTTATCACTACACATCTTTAGACACATTCCTTGCTATATTGCATGGAATAGACTATAAGAATGGAGAACCGATTCTTCATTTACGTGCTTCGCGTATAGACAAGGTAAATGATCCTACGGAAATGACAATAGACAAAAATAAATTTCTGTCTATTGTACGGCATTATGAGGAAAATAAAAATCCGAATTTGCGTATTTCTAATAAGATCGAAAGTATGGATGATGAGAAATTCCATGAATTGACCAAAAACGAGAGATCGGATCATTTACCATATATAATATGTTTTTCCCAAAACGAAGACTTCTTGCCTATGTGGTCTTTGTATGGTGATAAAGGACGAGGCGTATGTCTGGATTTTTCAATGCCGGATATACTTACAAAAAGTATTTTATTTCAAAAGTCTCTATATCCTTATGCTCCGATAATATCTGGTGATGTTTGTTATCATACTGACGAAATATCAGATGCTATTCTTAGGGCTATTGAACTTAATTATCCCAAAACGGAAGGAAACATTGAGGATTCTATTGCTAATATGTACCTTGCTGCATCACCATTTATAAAGGATTCAAGTTATGAATACGAAAATGAATTTAGAATCTGCGTATTCAATTTTGTAAAGAAAGAAATTGGAATTATGTATGATAGCGAAAAAACTTACATAGATTATTATATACCTGTATGTTTTTTGAAAACCGTAACTTTGGGGGCAAAACTATGCTCTTCTACAACATCAGAGCTTTTGGGCGATTATTTTACAAAAAAGAAACTGCAAATAGAAATAAAGGAATCACAGATTCCATTTAGGTGAAAATGTCACGAGCAATAATGCTGTTGAAGGTGCTTGGTTGACATTTGGCATAACAAGAACAAGTACATTAGTTGAGGAATAATATGAAGATTATCTATAACAAGATTATATTGGCATTATTTCTTCTGCTTTCTGTTATGGAAGGTAATGCTCAGAACTGGGATTATATAGTTAATTCTGGCGAGTATTACTTTGGTGAATCAATGGCAGGGACAGAGGAAGAGGCAGACAAACAGGCTCTTTCTAATCTATGCTCTATGATTGCTATTAATGTGTCGAGTGACTTTACATCAGACTATAAGCAGACCACGACAAATAGCAATATTGATCAGAAAGAGTATGTTCACCAATGTATATTGACCTATACATCATCTACATTGACTAATTGTGAACGTATGGTAATTGGTAGCGCTCCAAAAGTGACCGTGCGCAGATGGATGAAGAGAGCGGAGATTTCAAAGATATATAGCTATCGTATTGAGAAGGCAAAGGATATGGTGGCTATGGCAAAAGAGGCTCTTGATAGGAACAAGATAGGTATTGCCTTACAATATTACTACTGGGCATATTCGCTGATATGCTCTGTGCAATATCCAAGTGATGTGAAGGATGACGAAGGGCATGTGCTTGTTAATTGGATTCTTCCGCAAATGCGCTATATACTGAGTGATATCAAGGTGTCTGTGGAAAACAGGGATGGTGATAATGTTGATCTTACGTTTACCTATAAAGGCCATCCTGTATCAGAACTTGAGTTTATCTATAACGATGGCAGGGAAATGTGCACAGGAAAGGCAAAGGATGGCAAAGGGACTATGCAGATGATTCCTGACTTTGATGGTGATATGTATCATCTTGGCATTGAGTATGAGTATAGGAGTCTGGCACGAGGTGATGCAGAGATGGAGAGTGTTCTGAATGTTGTTGGTAAGGTTGCTCTGCCTGAATCAGCAGACAAACTAAGTTCTGTTAAGCCTACAGAGGCAAAGCAGAATGTGAAGCCAGGATCATCCAGCAATATTGTTAATGTTTCTACTTCAGCCAACACTCAACAGGATTTCACTCAGTATAAGGATGTGATAGCAAAGGTGGTTAGTGCCATTGAGGCAAAAAGATATACTGACGCATACAAATACTTTACTCTTGACGGAAGAGAGATGTATGACAAACTGGTAGGCTATGGAAAAGGCAGGATTATAGGCCGGTCGGATATTCATTTCTATCCAGGAAATAATGGAAACATCGTGGCAAGAGGACTGATGATGAGTTTCTCTTTCCGTAATGGCACTAAGACGACATTTGTAGAGGATGTAGTCTTTACATTCAATGCCGCAGGAAAGATAGACAATGTGGCATTTGGACTTGGTAAAGATACAGAGAATGACATCTTGAACAAAAAGGTTGCGTGGAAGAAACAGACAAGAGAGCAGTTGATGGAGTTTCTTGAAAACTATAAAACGGCATACTGTCTGAAGCGTCTTGACTATATAAGGGATATTTTCGCAGATGATGCAATCATAATTGTCGGCAATGTGACAAGGGTATATACCATGCAGAATGAGGGAGATGGCAGAATGACAAGAAAAGGCAAGGATATCATTTCCACGAACAGATATACAAAAGACCAGTATCTTAATAACCTTTCAAAATGTTTTCGGAACAATGAGTTTATAAATATCAGGTTCACGCATAGCGATATTCAGAAACTGGAGAAAGAATCGAATAAAGATATGGTTTGTGTTCAGTTGGGGCAGGATTATAATTCTTCTTCGTATGCAGATCAGGGTTATTTGTTCCTGATGATAGATATGTCGGATGAAAACTCTCCTTTTATAAAGGTCAGAACTTGGCAACCACAGCCAGATCCTAAGTTTGGCTATTATAATGCAGGTGACTTCTACGATGAGTAAATAATACAATATGATTAAGGTTGTCTCCATATTAATGCTTGCTCTTTGCTTCAGCCTTTCATCGGTTGCAGAGGAGAAACACGCCCTTATATTTGGCTTGGGGAAACAGGAAGACAAGAACTGGGCAAAGATAAATGGGGATAAAGATGCCGTTTATGTGAAATCCATGTTGTTGAAGTGTGGATTTAAGGATATACGATCTGTTCTGAATGAAAAAGCCACAAAACAGGGAATGGTAAGGGCTTTTCTTGACCTTATTGATGATTGCAAGAAAGGCGATGTGGTCTATATCCATTATTCTGGTCATGGTCAGTATATGACGGATGTAGATGGTGATGAGGCTCTGCGATGGTCTGGGAAACATTCTCAATGGGATGAGGCGTGGATTCCCTATGATGCATATATGTATTATGGCAAACAAGATCATGGAGAGAAGCATTTCTGCGATGATGAGATTGCTGACTATCTTGACAGAATCAGAAAAAAGATTGGGACAAGTGGTAAACTATATGTTATAATAGACGCTTGTCATAGTGGAGATGCAACCAGAGGTGTTGATGATGAAATCGTTAGAGGTATTGACACGGAATTCATAATACCCCGAAAGATAACATCTTCACAGGCAAAGCATATTGAAGAACGATGGTTGACTATTAGTGCTTGTAAACCTTATCAATTATGCTTTGAGCAAAAGAATCCGATAGCAGGAAAACTTACCTATGCACTTTATCAATTAGGTACAAAGCTATTCTCGATGTCAAACGACCAATTACAATCATCTTTACAGAGATATATGGAAGAGCATCCGTCAAGACTGCCACAAGATCCGTTGGTCTCTGGAAAAAAATGATAAAACAGGGTCACTTTTCTATTTGTCATGCATAAACTCTTAGATATACATATCAACCGAAACTATTCTGACGAGGAGATCGTTACAGGTCTTCAAGCAAGGAAGCGTCATGTGGAAGAATGGTTCTATAAACATGCTAAAACGTATTTTATGGATAAGTTCAATGATGTATTCTTTGATCAGGAACAGAAGGAGACAATCTTTCAAGAATCATTTGTCCGGCTTTGGACACAAATAGAAGACAAGAAGATTTTTGTCAAAGAGAATAGGATTTGGAGATTGCAAAGACATGGTTTTGCCCAACCAATGACATGCTCGTTGAATACATTTTTGTTTGCCATAGCAAAGAATGAATACAGGGAACTGGTTAGAAGTAATAAAATTGTTTTCGTTGAGGATTATTTTGACAAAGCAGACAATAATTGCATAGAACTTCCACAAATAGAGGAAGATGAGAAAGATGTGAAGAACAGGATTGTGGATGAATGCATACAAATGATGCCTCCTCGATGTCTGGAAATATTGACTCTTTTCTATGTAAAAGGTAAATCTCTTGATGAGATACTTGAAATCAGGAAAGATAAGAATACAAGTAAGGTCGGTTTGAAAAGTGCTAAATACAAGTGTATGAATGCACTTAGAGAACGAGTTACGAAAATGTTTGACCAATTAAATATCAAGATATGATATGGAAACAGAATATAACGATAATATGCATCAACTCATAGTTGACAGGCTCAAGGAAAGAAGTCGTAAACTTGATGTCATAAGAGATTGTGAGATGACTTCAAAAAAACATCGCTATGTTTCTTTCGCAGGATGGGCCGTTGCTGCATGTCTTGTCGGCTTTGTTGTTTTATCTGTTCATAACACTTTTGATGGTTCTGACAATATGTCTGGGGACGTTATAAGGTCGGGAAATTTGAATGTAGATGAATTTGTAAAAGAGAAAAAGTATGAGGAGGCGCTAAAGATGATAGATGTGGAACTCTCAAAATCTGATAGCGCAATAAAAGCGTTACAGATGATTCCGACAGACGAATTGGATGAAGAATCAGAGTATGAACTTCAGGTTGAACGGCAAAAGCATAATGAACTAAAGAAAAAAATAGAGATTCTGAAAAAAAAGTTGAAATAGAGGGTCACTTCTTTGTGAGTCAGTCATAAATAAGCAAATAGAACATTAATTTAAAAATAGAAAGCCTTATGAAAAAGTTATTTCTTTTATTAGCAGTTGCACTCGCAACATCAACTACAGTTTACGCTCAGAGTGCTAAGGAACTTGCGAAGCAAAAGCAGGAACTTAACGAGATTAATATGAAGTTACTCAATGCCAAGCCATCAAAGGATGCTCGTAAGCAGGAAAAAACATTGCTTAAGCAAGGGTGGTTGGTTCCAGCTGGTGGTAAGACAATAGCAAAACAGATTACGGAGGCACAGCTTTTGGGTGAGGAACTCATGGCCGATGAAACAGGTAATCCTGTAAAGCGCTATATCATCCGCTCAGCTCAAGCAGTCTCTGGTACATACAATACAGGTGTTGCAGTAGCAAGAAGTAATGCTCAGGTAGAGCTTGCGGCCATGTTGCAGACTCGTATTGCAGCAGCAATGGAAAGCAAGTTGGATAATAGCCAGACATCATCAATTACAGCGAATACGGTAGAGAAGTTTCATGAACGTGCAAAGTCTATTGTTGATGCTTGCTTGACTAACACGAATACAGTTCTTTCTATCTATCGCGTTACCGCCCAAAACAATTATGAAGTACAGGTACAGGTCTATTTTGACAAGAAGGAACTTTCTGCACGCATTAAACGCGCAATTCAAAAGGAACTTGAAAAAGAAGGTGATGAGGATCTTAACAACATAGTTGATAGTGTCCTTGCTGGAGAACTTTAAAACAGAAGATAAATGGTACGTTGGCTACTCATATTGTGCATGGCATTGGTTTCACATACCTGCCATGCACAAAACAGTAATGATGATAAAGAAGACTTTGAGGCCTTCCGGGCAGGTATTCATAGTGATTTCAATAAATTTCGTGAGGAAATAAATAGTGAGTTTATTGAGTTCCTCCGTAACCCATGGAAGGAATTTGAGTCTGAGGCTCCTGTTACAAAACCGAAACAGGAGCCTGTTCCTCCTGTGGTCGTACCACAAGAAGATAAGGGAAATATGCCTGTAAAGAGTACGCCTATTGAAATAGATACCATCATAAAGCCAAGTCCTATCACACCACAGCCAAAACCAATAGAACCTATTCCTGAAAATAGTTCGGCTGACGAAGAAAGCGTTCCTGTATCGATATTTGGAACTATATGTAATATTCGATTCTGCAAAAGTCAGGATTACTGTATCAAGCAAGTCTCTGAGAATGGAATTGCAGATGCACTTAGGATACTGGCAACAGAGAAATACGACAATTTTATTGCAGATTGCCTAGAACATCGTGATGAACTGAAATTATGTGATTGGGCATACATAGCTTTGGTGAAGTCTGCAACAGAATGGGTTTGTGGTATAGGCACAAATGAGTCTAAGCTTTTGATAGCTTATGTACTTATACAGTCTGGATATAAAATAAGATTGGCGATGAATGCAGACAAACTATATGTCCTATTTGCAAGTAACCATTGTATATTTGATAAGCCATCATATTCTGTTGATGGCAATATCCTTTATGGTATTGATGAATTACCATCGAACTTAAGAATTTCAAGGGCAAGTTTTCCTAAAGAGCAGAATGTATCCTTGCTTATAACTCAACAACCTTTGTTTGCAAAGAAAATGAGCGAGAAAAGGACTATTACCTCTACAAAATATCCGACAATAAAGGTTGAAACACAATCAAACAAGAACTTGCTTGATTTCTATAGCACATATCCGTCTTCATATTATGATGGCAACTACATGACACAGTGGTCTCAGTATGCGAATGCACCTATGGCAACGGAAATACAAAACGAATTGTATCCTGTTTTAAGAAAAGAGTTGGCAGGTTTGTCAGAGTATGAATGTGTTAGTAGGATTCTAAACTGGGTTCAGACGGGGTTTGCTTATGAGTATGATGAAAAAGTATGGGGGCACGACAGAACTTTCTTTGCAGAAGAAACCTTGTTCTATCCTTATTGTGACTGTGAGGACAGAAGTGTTCTTTTCACAAGATTAGTACGAGATCTTGCAAGATTAGATTGTATCTTGATTTATTATCCTGGTCATCTTGCTGCTGCAGTAAACTTTAACTCAAATGTAAATGGTGATTATATTCTATTGAATAAGAAAAAATTCGTTGTATGTGATCCAACTTATATAGGCGCTCCTGTAGGTGTTACAATGCCTGATATGAATAATTCATCAGCAGGAGTTATTCTTCTGAGCAGATAAATATTATGTTTATAAGTGCGTTTTGAGGTCTTCTTTATGGATTTTTCCGTATGGAAATAAAAAAATATAGGAAAAACACTTTAATTTCGTTTATTATATGTAATTTTGCAAATTGATAATATAAATAATCTTTTGGTTTTAGCTAACCTAGCACAATATATGGATTTAAGGTCTTTGATAGCAGAATGTACAGAATACGACTTCAAGGTGATGCTTGAAGAAAAGAAACCTAAGAGTTGGCTGAAAAGTGTAAGTGCCTTCGCCAATGGCTTAGGTGGTTCTCTTTTCTTTGGCATTGATAATGATGGCATTGTCAAAGGACTTGATGATGTGCAGCATGTTTGCGAGATCATCAGTAGTAGGATTCGTGATTATATGGATCCTCTTCCAGAGGTGGAGATGATTCCGCATGATATAGATGGCTTACATATCTTGCAACTAAAAGTCAATGCTGGACATTACACCCCGTATTACTATATTGGAGATGGTCAGCGCATAGCATTTGTCCGAGTTGGTGATGAAAGTATGCCTGCCACGGCAGAACAGATGGTTAGACTTGTGCTCAAAGGCTCAAACAAGACTTTTGATTCACTTGTCACAGACTATAAGGCAGAGGACAATACTTTTGTCATATTGGCAAATACGTTCAAGAAACGTACAACACAGGAATGGAATAAGAAGTTCCTTGTATCTTTTGGACTTGTTACTAACAGCGGAGTTCTTACTAATGCGGGAGCTTTGTTTGCTGATGATTGTCCATTATGGCAATCTCGATTATATTGCACCCGTTGGGACGGAAAAGATAAAAGCGATGCCATCAATGATGCAGAGTTTACAGGCAATATCCTTCTGTTGCTTCGAGAAGCCATGAACTTCGTAAAGTCAAATACTCGCAGAGGTTGGGAGAAGTTACCTAACGGACGTAAGAACAAGCCTGAGTATGCTGAGCGTGCCGTTCTTGAAGCTATGGTAAACCATTTCATTCATCGTGACTATACCGTAATGGGGAGTGAAGTCCATCTTGATATTTATGATGATCGTCTTACTATCACCTCACCAGGCGGAATGTATAATGGTATGCTGATACAGGACTTAGACATCGCAGATGTTTCTTCTGAAAGACGCAATCCCATTCTAGCAAACGTAATGGCTCAACTTGACTACATGGAGAAACGAGGTAGCGGACTCACACGCATCTGTAATGAGACCAAAGCCTTGGAAGGGTATAAGGACGAACTGAAGCCTATGTTCAAATCAACTCCCACCCAATTCCAAACCATCATCTTTGCCTCTTATGACACCTCAAATGTCGGAGACCATGACGGAGACATGTCGGAGACGAAACTCACTGAGCGTCAGCAGAAAATACTAGATCTCATCAAAGAGTCTCCGACAATCACCGGCAAACAAATGTCGGAGACTTTGTCGGTGAGCCAGCGCACCATCGAACGCGACCTTTCAGCTTTACAGAAGATTGGAATTCTGAAGCATGAAGGCAAGGACAATGATGGGATTTGGATTATAGTTAAATGAATTTATATGATTATTTAATAAGAAACCTAACTCACGTTAATTGTCCAATTAATAAAAATATAATTCATCGAACTCATGTTAAATCAATATGTATTTTGAGAAGCAGGTAAAAACAACGCTAAGGGCCGACAATTTGAATAGTGTGAAAAAAGCCAAAAAGTATCCATGCTTGAAGTTGGTGTTTAATGATAATTGGAATGACTATGGGTATTATACATGGTTTCACTTGTGGCTGCTTAATACAGAGGACAAGGATAAGTGGTATGGCCTTGGTGACTTGAAAATTATCCATAAAGACGATGGTGACGTCTATTCACAAATTCCAGATGCATTTGAAACCCTTGATGACAATTTTTGCTCACTTGGTATCAATATTAGCTTTTATAAGACTCTGCTTGATTGCTTTGGCAATGAAGGAGCAAGGGAGATTCTTGCAGCTTTGAAAGATTGTTCAATAGATGCCACAGTAAGAGAACGCTTCAATACATCTCAGTCATATAAGGTTTCATTGCTTAGAGAAATCTCTACTCAAGAGGTAATAGATGATGCCCTTCTGCTTATTGAAAATGAGGATGCCGGAAATATCTTTTCCTTTGGCTATCACTTTACCCCACCTTATAATACGGAATGTATAGCAGACTGGAATGTACATTTTGATTTCGATGCAAAGAAATACAAGCGGGTAGTAGCCATTATTGGAGAGAATGGCGTAGGTAAGACTCAGATGCTGTCGGACATGTTGCGTGACCTTACAGAGAATAACGATGACAAATTTACACATAAGCCATTGTTAAAAAATATACTTGTACTTTGTTCCTCAGAGTTTGACGCTTATCAGACTATAAAAAAGGGGAATGGCAATTATAATGTCAGAAATCTTTCGGTAGTACAAGATGATTATACTGTATATAAGCTGGCGGACAGTATTTCAACTATACTTGATCGCGGAACATTTTTGGCACATGGTGACATGCTAGCAGTATGGCAGCATTATATGGAGCTGCTGAAAAAACAGATAGGAGAAGAAATCGATGATTTGCTCATAGTTCCTCCAAAAACAGAAGATAACCCATATCCAAAACCATATCTAAACGAGAAACGCTTAGAGCAATTGGTAAAACAGTTCAGTACTGGACAACTTCAATTATTTACGCTAATAACCCATGTATGTGCCTATATACATCTCAATTCACTCGTTGTGCTTGATGAGCCAGAGATACACTTACATCCTCGTTTGGTAACAGATTTTTTTTCTTGTTTAGGAGAACTCTTGTTCTATTTTGGTAGTTATGCCTTGGTGCCCACACACTCTCCATTAGTTATACGAGAGTGCGTGAATGGAAATGTCTATCTGATGCAACGAACTAATGATGATATAGTACATATCGGATTAGTTCCATTCCGAACATTTGGTCAAGATTTGACGACCCTGTATGAAAATGTTTTTGGTTATGAAGAGAAAAGAACATTCTATTATGGTGTGATACGTTCAATGGCCAAAAATCACAGAGCAAGCTATAAAAAAGTTGTAGAACAATTAGAGGAAGATGGAGTTAGGCTTGACATTAATAGCCGTAGTATTATCAAAGAGATTTTCTTGAAGATGGAAAGAGAGGCAGATGAATGAGGAATATTTCACATACAAGTAAATCTTCTGCCCTAGGACTCGATGCAGCAGGAAAAGGACTGAGGCGAGAAGTGAAGGATCTGGATGGGAATAAGATTCCCAATCCAAAATATGTGTCGTATCATGATAATGAGGTTGAGTTGAAGGCTGCTTATCAGGAGTATGATAATCATACAAATCCTTGTAAGTTGGAGGAAATAACACCAATGACTTTGACTCCCTATCAAAAAGGCGGTTTGAAGGAGCTTTATGGAAGAGAACGTCCATTTTTGAAAGATTTATGGGACGAGGTAGCTTACGATAATGGTGAGTATATTATGTGTCCACTATGTGGTCAAAAAGTTGTGACAGACTTAGACCATTATATTCCACGTGCCGCAATGGCAGAATACTCCGTCCATCTGTTGAACTTGATACCCACCTGTCATGAGTGCAATGACAATAAGAAGGATCAATGGTTAGACCTAAATGGAAAACGTATCATATTCAATGCCTATTTTGACTTGTTTAATAATATAGAGCAACTATTGAAATGTGAATTGATAATTAATGATAATACAAACTATCCGCAGGTAGAAATCTCCTTTGATGACTCAGCAATAGCAACTGTAGGTGAAATAGGAAGACTAGTGCACTCCACCTACAACCACGTGGAAAATATCCGAGAAGAGTGGAGAAGCAAGGCAACCAAAAGCCTTAAGAACCAAGTGAGATATATTATAAGTTCAGTTAACGTAAGAAAACGGCATGGGCTTTATGAAAATGGTGATTGGAGTATTGAAAAAGAAACCATACAAGAGACAATAGACTCATTACAACCATTTGAGTTTATTGAGAAGATTGTATACGAAAAGATACTTGATTCACAAGAGTTTAATGAGTGGTTACAAAAACATATGATTTATTAAACTTACCTAGGTAAGCGCCAGAAAATCATATTTATTGCGTTACCTAATAAAAGTTAAAAACGTTAAATATTACCATTTTCTGTTTTCTGTAGAATCTACGTCACCGCTTTTCTACCATTTAAAATGTAAATGTCTGATTGAAAGAGACTTGCAAATACGAGAATTGTAAAAGTCTCACTTCTATCACAATTCCTAACTCAGTTACAAATCTTGGAGAAAGTGCCTTCTGGCAATGTAAAAGCCTCGAATCAGTCACACTTCCTAACTCTCTAACGAGTATTGAGGATGGGACTTTCTGGGGTTGTGATGGTCTCACATCAATCACAATCCCTGAGTCCGTGACAAGTATCGGGGCTATGGCTTTCTGTAGTTGCTATAATCTTACCTCAATCACAATCCCAAAGTCCGTAACAAGTATTGGGGTTATGGCTTTCTCTGGATGTGAAAGTCTCACTTCTATCGCAATCCCTAACTCTGTAACGAGTGTTGAGGAGGCGGCTTTTTCTGGTTGCCATATCTCCTCTATCAGCGTAGAAGCTGGGAATTCCGTATATGATAGTAGAGAAAACAGCAATGCTATAATTGAAACATCTTCAAATACCTTGATTAGTGGATGTCGGAACACTGTTATCCCTAACTCCGTGACAAGTATTGGTAAAAGGGCTTTCAATAATTGCGATCTCACCTCAATCACAATCCCAGAGTCCGTGACAAGTATTGATGAAGAGGCTTTCTACGATTGCTCTGGTCTCACCTCAATCACAATCCCTAAGTCCGTGACTAGTATTGGGGTTAATGCTTTTAAAGGGTGCTATGGTCTCAGATTTATCAGTGTAGAAGCTGGGAATTCCGTATATGATAGCAGAGAAAACAGCAATGCTATAATTGAAACGTCTTCAAATACCTTGATTTGTGGATGTCAGAACACAGTTATCCCTAACTCCGTGACAAGTATTGGTAAAGAGGCTTTCAGTAAATGCTATAATCTCACCTCAATCACGATTCCTGAGTCCGTGACGAGTATTGGTAAAGAGGCTTTCCAAGGTTGCTCAGGTCTCACCTCAATCACAATCCCTGAGTCCGTGACGAATATTGGGGAATTGGCTTTCAGTAATTGCACAGGTCTCACCTCAATCACAATCCTTAACTCAGTGACAAGTATAGAGGAGAGGGCTTTCTATCCTTGCTATCAACTCACCTCCGTCACAAATCTCGCCATAATCCCTCAGGAGATAAACGCAGAGACCTTCAGCGTTTACGGAACACTCCACGTTCTGCCAGGTTGCAAGGCAGCCTATGAAGCAGCAGAAAATTGGAAGAACTTCACTATTGTGGAGGATGCAAATGCAGAGCCCCAAGCAATAGCGAAGGCAATTATGGAACTTATCAATTCAATCGGTAAGGTGGAGAATACAGAAGCCTGCAAGACGAAGATTGCGGCTGCTCGTGCTGCTTACGATGCATTATCAAAGGAACAGCAGGCTCTCGTAAAGAACTACAACATACTTGTTGAGGCAGAGGATGCATACAATAAGCTTAGTGTTTCAACAGGCATAATAAACGTTAATGCTGACAGCGCGCTAAAGGACGCAAAATATCTCAAAGATGGCAAAATAGTGATTATCAAGAATGGTAAACAATTTAATATCAACGGACTATAAGCGATAATACAAGCGAATAAATAATCCAATTCAAAATGGCTGGCGCATCAGGAATCTAATTGCACCAGCCATTTTCATTCTTTCACTCTCTGATTGAAAACAAGCAGGAAGAGAGAGAAATCAAACGGAATATTTCTTCCCGAGGTAAAGGCATTATCCATTCCCCGAGAAGCAGTTCCTGAGCAGGCATTGGAGTTTTTAAAGAAGAAAATTAAATGATATTACAAAAGTAAAGTGTTAAAATTGCATATTTACAAGTAAAATGTCAATTTATTATTCTTTTGTCTGAAGAAAAATTAGTACCTTTGCATCCGCAAATGAAAATTTGCTGCATTCGATGATGGCAAACCGCGTCAGTGATTAGACGTAATGCATCAGAAGGATGTAATAATCAATTAATTATTAATCACATTAATTTTTCTTTTACATTATGTATTTGGATTCAGCCAAGAAGACTGAGATCTTCGGTCAGTACGGTAAGTCTGCTACTGACACAGGTTCTGCAGAGAGCCAGATTGCTCTCTTCACATTCCGTATCAAGCACCTCACAGAGCACCTTAAGGAGAACCATAAGGATTACAAGACTGCTCGTAGTCTTACAATGCTCGTAGGTAAGCGTCGTGCCCTCCTTGATTACCTCAAGGATCGTGACATCAACCGCTACCGTGCTATCATCAAGGCTCTCGGTCTGCGTAAGTAATCTCTTACAAGCGCAAAAGGATGGATCTCCAGCAAGGCATCATTTAATAGGGTGTCATGTTGGAGATTTTTTTGCCCCCTTTATCTATATGAAAAAACTACTATCCCTCCCACCTAATCTGGTGGATTGTTTTCACGATATTACAGGATTGTCTCGCGAAGAATGGTTCTGTACCAACGACCCTGTTGGTGCGAAGCTCGGTTCTGGCGGTGGCACCACATGGCTCATGCAGGAGTATGAGAAGTCGGAATACTATGATAATCAGTCAACTGACGGGAAGCCCGAAAAGCGCCTTATCCTTCATGCTGGCGGACAGAGCCGTCGCCTTCCTGCGTATGCTCCTTCGGGAAAAATCCTTACTCCTATCCCTGTGTTCCGATGGGAGAGAGGACAACGATTGTCTCAGGACCTCCTTTCGCTTCAGGTGCCTTTGTATGAGAAGATAATGTCAGTAGCCCCTGACAGCCTCCGCACTATGATTGTGAGCGGAGACGTGTATATCCGTGCTACTCAGCCTATTGGCGAGATTCCAGATGCGGATGTGGTGTGCTACGGTCTTTGGCTCGGTCCAGAGATTGCTTGCGATCACGGCATCTTCGTTTCTTCGCACGAGAAGCCAGGAATCTTGAAGTGCATGATGCAAAAGCCGTCTGTTCAGACACTCACGCAGCTTCTTGAGAATCATTACTACCTAACAGACATCGGCATCTGGCTGCTATCAGATAAGGCGATGCAAGTGCTTAGGAATAAGTCGCTTAATGCAGACGGAAGCATCAGGGAATACGACCTTTATTCTGAGTTCGGATGTGGCTTGGGTACTGATCCTACCACTCCTGATGATGAGGTTAGCCAACTCTCGGTTGCTATCCTTCCGTTGCCTGGTGGTGAGTTCTATCACTATGGCACAACTCACGAGATTCTGTCTTCAACCCTTGCCGTTCAGAATATCGTAAATGATCAGCGAGAGATAATGCACCATTCCAGAAGACCGCATCCTTCCATGTTTGTGCAGAATTCTGAGATGAAGATAAAACTGACGGACAAGAATCAGAATATCTGGATAGAGAATTCATGGATAGGTGAGAAATGGACGCTTACGAGGGATAACGTCATTACTGGTGTGCCTGAGAATGACTGGGAGATAAGTCTTCAGCCGGGGCAATGTATCGATATCGTTCCAATCGGAGAAAAGGGATATGCCGTTCGCACTTACGGATTTAATGACAAGTTCGCAGGAAAGTTGCAGTTCACGCCTCTCTTTCCTGTAGTTGAGGATATGGAGGAACTTCATCTTGTGCTTCGTCAAATGCTTGAGGCTATGGCTACTGCTGATGAAAGCCAGTATGCGGAAAAGGTTTCGCCAAAGCAATATTCCGATGATCAGAAGAGGAGCGCTGAGCAAATCTCATCTCAAGCTAACCTCCGTCGCTTGACGGCTCAGAGAAAGCGTTTCCGTGCGCTTTGTTGGCCTTCTATTGCCGAGAATTATCGTCATAGCGTGTTCTTCCAGACTGACCTTGGCGATGCAGCACAGGACTTTGCTGCTAACAATATCGCTATTCCACAGCCTATCAGCGAGGATAATCCGCTACTCACACGAGTGCACGATAATATGTTCCGTGCCGAGGTTAAGCGACTTCGTGGTGAGGATGATACGGCAGAGGCTCAGGAGGCATTCCGACTTCTACGTCAGGGACTTACCGAGACCGTCAAGGCAGAGATCGCGAATCAGAAATCACCTCGTATGTCGGTGTATGGCGATCAGATTGTGTGGGGTAGGTCGCCTGTGCGTATTGACATTGCTGGTGGTTGGACAGACACCCCTCCTTACTGTCTGATGGAGGGCGGAAATGTTATCAATCTTGCCATCGAACTGAACGGTCAGCCACCTCTTCAGGCATACGTTAAGCCTTGCAAAGAGCATCACATTATTCTCCGAAGCATCGACCTTGGCGCGTCTGAGGTTGTTAAGACCTACGAGGAACTTGCTGATTTCTATCATGTTGGCTCTCCGTTCTCCATTCCGAAGGCTGCCCTCGTACTTGCAGGTTTCCAGCCAGGTTTCTGCATAGAGAAGTTCGAGTCTTTGGAAAAGCAGTTGGAGGCATTCGGTTGTGGCATAGAGCTGACCATGCTGTCGGCTATTCCTGCAGGTTCCGGACTTGGCACGAGCAGCATCCTTGCAAGTACCGTGCTTGGCGCTCTGAACGATTTCTGCGGACTGGCATGGGATAAGCAGGAGATAGGTCGCCGCACGCTTGTTCTCGAACAACTCCTTACTACTGGCGGCGGTTGGCAGGATCAGTTTGGCGGTTTGCTTCAGGGCATCAAGCTCCTCCAGACAAAGCGAGGCTTCGACCAGAGCCCTACGGTTCATTGGTTGCCTTCAGAGCTTTATACTCAGCCTGAATACCGTCAATGCCACCTTCTCTATTACACAGGCATCACTCGCACGGCAAAGACTTTGTTGGCAGAGATTGTCCGTAGGATGTTCCTGAACAACCACGATGAGATTGCCCTTCTGCGTGACATGAAGGAGCACACGCTTAATCTTTATGAGACGATTCAGAGGAACGATTTCGTGGGTTTGGGCAAGGCTATCCGCAAGACTTGGGCGCAGAATCAGGCTATTGACGGAGGTACGAATCCCGTAGGTGTCAAGGCTATAAGTGATATGGTTGATGACCTCTGTCTCGGCTATAAGCTCCCTGGCGCTGGTGGTGGTGGCTATCTCTACATGGTGGCAAAAGATCCAGATGCCGCTGCTCGTATCAGACAGATTCTTAATGCTAATCCTCAGAATGCCAATGCCCGTTTCGTGGAAATGACGTTGAGCGAGCAGGGATTGCAGGTGAGCCGTAGCTAATTAATAATTTATAATGAATAAAGAATAAAGAATAATTTATATACCTCACATAGCGTAAATGCTATCTAAAAGAGGGACTTATGGAATTACAGACCAAAGTAAATATTCCCAAATCATCTTTCAAGATTAACCCGACGGACAAACTTCTGTTCGTTGGCTCTTGCTTTGCGGAGAACATCGGACGGCGATTCGTCGATAATCAGTTTGATGCTATCGTCAATCCGTATGGCACGATGTATAATCCTGCGAGTGTGTACCATTCGGTAAAGAGAGCCTTGGAGGGCGTTAGCGGCTCCCTCCCTACGGGGGAGGGCGGGGGGAGAGGTCTTGTTGCCATCTTCACCCTCGGCACTAACCACATCTACATCCTGAAGGAGACGGGTGAGATAGTGGATAACTGCATGAAGCGTCCGCAAAGGTTGTTTCGTGAAGAGCAACTGAGCGTGGATGAGTGTGCTGATTATCTCTCAAAGGCGGTTGGACTTCTGAAGGAACGTAACCCAGAGGTGAAGGTCGTGTTTACGGTAAGCCCGATAAGATATGCAAAGTACGGTTTCCACGGCTCTCAACTATCCAAGGCAACGCTATTGCTGGCTGTTGATAAACTCGTCTCCGCATCCTCTGGTGAGCTATGCTATTTCCCTGCCTACGAGATAATGAATGATGAACTTCGCGACTATCGTTTCTATCAGCCCGATATGCTTCACCCCTCTGAGCAGGCGGTGGATTACATCTACGAGCGGTTTGCTGAAACGTATTTCTCGGAAGAGGCAAATGCAATGGTTGCTGAATGGGACCCCATCAAGGCGGCACTCGCACATCGTCCGTTCAATCCCGATAGCGAAGAGCATAAAGCCTTTCTCGCAAAGGTCACAGCCAAGAAGGAAGCCTTTCTTGCGAAGTGGAAATGATCAATTAACAATTAACATGTGTCCTCGCGGATAGTACTATCGAGTTCCCTTTACAGGGATGGGATTTGGAACGGATTTACAACGGTATTACAACGGACTTGGAACCTATCACCCCAATACGCATCACCTAACTTTCGAGTGCAAAGTTACTACATTTTTCGCGAATGTCCCAACTAACAACAGAAAAATATATGAGACTTTCCAAGAAAAATTGTTTTGTGCTTGTAATGCATTGATATACAGGTGAATATTTTCGGAGACTGTAGGGCGCATAGATAAACTATCATAATATCAGATAGTTTTATCACACACCCCCTATGTCGGTGAATTTTACCCCAAAATATAATATATAATATTATTATATATTATATTTTGAAGTATTTTTTGAAGAGAGAAATATCATACTGTCCCTGTTTAAACTATCAGATATTATGATACTTTCTATTCTCGTTGTTTACATCAGATATATATATGATAGTTTTCAATGAAGATTGATTGATGTGTATAACTCATTGATATATAAGATGATAATGTCATATGAGAACAGCAAATAGATAGAAACTATCATAATATCAGTTATTTTTCACACACATCCCCAGACACTACATGCTATCAGATGTTATGATATCACTTTACGCTCGAATAGTGTTTTCATGGGTAAATTATTGGGTAATGCAGGTAATTTTCCTTTTTTCCAGTGAATGACGCTGTGGTTTCAACCCACACCGTCTCTTTTTGTGTGTTGTTGATAAAGCTAACATAACGTCAGTTCGACGACTTGCTTCAGCTTGATGAGCCTTAGCGAATAATTCCATGGATGCATCTCCGATGCTTGTACTTTATGGATAATTAATGCGGTATTAATGTGATATTATATGTTTTCGCTCTGCGAACCTACATTAATTAGCACAAATGACGCATTAATGTCGCATTAATTTCTTCTTGTAGCAAGCGTTTTTGTTGTCGTCGAACTCACGTTATTTAGGAACAAAAGCTGGGTGAACGAATCGTTCTGTCAGATGCTTGTACTTGGAACATTTTCATGATATAAAAGAAAACAAGGAGATGGCAAAACGCCACCTCCTTGGATAAATTTTTATCTCTAAATATCTAAAACATAGCCCCAAAGCGTATTAATCATTTAATATGCTATCGAAGCTATGATTGTCTTCTACTTCTATCATTTTTCCATCAACAAGTCTGACGATTGGGGTCTTTGCATAGATGTGGCCTTCTGTGTTTTTTATTACAGCCATATAACATTGATTTCCAATTGGGGAATCATACTGCCAAACTCCATCTTCTGAATATTTTATTGAGCATATGCCGATGTTATCACTGTCTTCATTATAAAAAGCACTATAGAGTGCTACTTGCAAATTAGATGGCACATCCCACTCCTCTATTCCGGAAGTCTTAAAACGCAATGCATAATCGGACCAGTTCCCCATAGGAATGGTTGCTGGTTCTGTGAACTGAATGCTTACGTCATTAGTAGTCGTGAAGGACTTGTATTGCTTGGAAAAAACAGGATCTTTACTATTGTATGGGTAATACACAATCTTGTAGTAATATGTATGCTCTGGCTTTAAATCTGTAATCAATATACCGCTTTCACCGGGCGTTAAATGAGTCACAGTGTAGAAACTGAAAGATTCTGTCATTCCGGGTAACTCGGAAATGTACTTTTCTATTCCATAATATATAAAAACGTCACCTTTGATGTCGCTTGTATTGATAGGGATGAAAGCCGTTGTAGCCTTGATGTTTTCCGCAGAAGGAAGATTCTCGATAAATTCTGGTGTGGCTTCAATGTCTTCGTCGTCATCTCCACATGATACGAATGTTAGGCTCAAAAGAGCCAATGATGAAATGAAAAAGCCTTTGAAAATGTTGCTCATTTTGTTGTTTTTGTAATTTAGTTTTTGTTTTCAGAACTATTTCTGAATTTCGAGTGCAAAGGTACAAAAATAATCTTATAACCTCAAACTATTGTTTGATTTTTTCAGTTTAGTGATTAAGTTGTGAAGAGGTTAGAGTAAGAATTTAACAAGGGGGTAGCGAAACGCGACCCCCTTGGATAAGGCTATTGTAAATGATGATATTCAACCAGCTGATTTTTCAGCCCGTTAACTTTCTTTTAAACGCGAAGACGCAAAAACACAAAGGATTTTTTACTTTTCATTTATTTCCTCTGTGTCTCTGCGCCTTTGCGTTTTGATGAGATAAATCTTTTAATCTATTAATAGGATTCCGCCCATTGGCTGAATTGTGACCTTATAGTTGCCGTTCTTGTCTGCTTTGATTTTCTTCATAACGGAAGAAGCAACGGTTTCGCCCTTTTTCTTTACGTTGTCGGTGTAGATAGTGATTTCTTTACCACCAAACTGAGGCAAAGAGAGGGTTGTGGTGATTGGCTTGTCGGTGGCGTTGAGACCAGCAACATACCATTTGTCGCCACTTCTGCGGGCAAGGATGACCTCCTTTGTTGGGTAGCCCTCAATGAATCTTGTCTCATCCCATGCGGTTGGGATAGCCTTCAGAATGTCAAGCTCGAACTGTGGTAGCTCGGTGAGGTTATTTGGCTGAATAGCAATACATTGAACGCTTGTCTGGTTGATTATTGCAGAAGCAATCTCGAACACGTCGGTAGTGTAGCGCTGATGACGGCTCTTGTTGTCCTTGCTGATGTAACGGTTCATGATTGTACCGCCCCAATCCATTGATGCAACGGCATTTCTACAGAAAGGATGAAGCGTAAGCTCGAAGCCCTCCTGTTTTGCGTGATGCTCAGAGAAGAACACGTTTTCAGAGGCGAGGACAGCCTCGGAAGCCACGAAGTTAGGGTACATACGCTCCCATCCGCGAGGTAGCGTACAGCCGTGGAATACAACCTGAAGTCCGTGACGGTTGGCATCTGAAAGAAGGTCTTCGTATTGCTGCATGGTCTCTTGCTTATCACCTGCGAAGAAATCAACCTTGATACCTTTGACACCGATGCTCTCAAGCCAAGACATTTCTTTTTCGCGCTGAACGCTTGTCTTCATGCAGTCGCGTGGACCTTGTGGAGCATCATTGGCATAACCATTACTATTATACCAGAGAAGCAGTTTCACGTTCTTACTCTGTGCGTATTTGCTGAGTTCTGCGATGCGCTCACGACCGATGTTCGTGTCCCAGTAATTATCTACAAGGCAATACTCATAACCCATCTCGGAAGCAGTATCAATAAACTTCACCTGATCGTCGTAATTGATAGAATTATCCTGCCAAACGAGCCAGCTCCAAGTGTAGCGTCCCGGCTTGTAGTCAGTCTTGGGCTCATAGAGAGGCTTTACTACGTCGTAGCTAATGGTTGTCTCAACGATAGGCGTGAGGTCAGAGCCGATAGTGATAGTTCTCCAAGGTGTCTCGTTAGGAAGACTCATAGCCGGAACAGCAGAGCCTAATCCGTGAAATTCCTCAGGAGAAGGATAGGCCACAGTATAGCCAGTTTGTGGATTGTAGTCGCTCAGATGACTACCGCAATAGTTACTTCCAACGCCTGTTTCTGATACGAGAACCCAACCGTCTTCGCCTACATGGAAAAGACAAGGGAAGGTGTAGCCGTGGCCGAAAGCCGATTTGTCGGTCATAGGAGCATCGGCCTTGTATTCCTCTTCATAACTTGGCTTGGTGCTCATCCAACCGAAGTGCTTGCCGCCTGTCTGCGGACAGATGAATGTGGTGGTCTTGTCGGGGAAACGGAAAGAGGAAGCCTCATTGAGAATCGTCACACGGCGAGGCTCGTCCTTATTGGTAGTGTGAGAGCCACCGAGAGCGTATTTGTATGCAATATCATTATTGCTCACCTGCATGGTGAATGTCATAGGGTAGGGCGCTTTCTCTGCCGTCATGTCAATAGAAATGGTGTTGGCGATGTAATGAGCACAAGAAGCCTTTGTGCGGCTCATTGTGTATTTCTCATCCACCTTACCCTCAGTGTGGTTCTTGAGGGTGAGATTGTGGGTGTAGTCGCCCATATCCGTGTTAAGACCAAGAGCTGAAGGCTCTATCATTTTCTTTCCGTCGTAAATAACCTCGTATGTCAGCTTACCTCCATCAGTAGAGATGTTTACGAGCATACGACCGTCAGGCGACGAAACTTTGAATACTTCTGCGTGCGCACCGATGGCTGCAAGCAGTAGAGATACCGTTATAGTTGTTAGTTTTTTCATTTTATTGTTTGTAAAATTCTTCAAACGCTTTTATACAATATTCCTGATCAATAGCTGCACCTGTTTCGCGAACGCTGTGCATACCGAGGATTGGATTTCCCATATCCACACCCTTCAAAGGAAGTGAGGAAGCGAGAATGTTGCCGAGGGTACTTCCACCTGCAATGTCGCTATGGTTTACGAACCTCTGGTAAGGAACGCCGGCCTTTTCGCAGATTCCTGCAAAGATAGCGGCAGAAACAGCATCAGAAGCGTATTTCTGAGCAGCATTGAACTTGATTACAGGACCGCCACCAAGCATAGGATGATTGGTAGGGTCATATTTCTCTGGATAGTTAGGATGACAAGCGTGGGCATTGTCCGCGCTTATCATAAATGCCTTCTCAATGGCTCTGTGATAGTCGTCGATAGTCTCGCCTTGTGCAAGGACGATTCTCTGGATGATAGAGGCAAGGAATGGAGAACCTGCGCCCTGCTTTGTCTGCGAACCAGTCTCTTCGTTGTCGAAGATGCCGAGAACCTTTGTTGTCTCAGGAACGGTCTCTGTATCAGCGAGTAAGGCTGAGAGACCAGCGTGAACCATACTGAGGTCGTCAATCCTTCCAGCAGAAATGAATTCGTTATGAGCACCTACATGACAAGCAGGTGTGGTGTCGTAGAGATAGAGGTCGAAATCGAGAATGTCAGCTTTGCTAATATTCAGTTCTTCGGTGATGAGATTGATAAGGAGATTACCCCTTTCGAGCTCGCTATTTACGATACCGAGAATAGGGAGCATATCCTTCTGACGGCTGAGAGCCACACCATCGTTTACCTGACGATTGAAGTGGATTGCCAGATTAGGGATGACGAGAATAGGGCGCTTGATGCACAGTAGTTTAGTTTCTGGGTGCATCACGTCATTGCTCCTTACAATCACCCTTCCTGCGATGCTTAGAGAACGGTCGAACCAAGTGCTGAGGATAGCTCCGCCATAGACCTCGGTGTTGAGCTTTGTGATGCCTTCCTCGCAGGTCATTTCCGCATTAGGCTTGATACGGAATGTAGGGGAGTCGGAATGAGCACAGATGATATGAAAACCGCCCTCGCCGAGAGTTTTCTTGCCAATATGGAAAGCGTAGATTGAAGAGTCGTTCTTTGTGAAATAGAACTTGTCGCCAGCCTTTACGTTGGTTATCCTATCCTCTGCATTAAGATGCTTATATCCTTTAGCCTCAAGACGTTTTGCAGTTTCCTTGACAGCAAGGAAATTAACGGGAGAGGCATCAAGAAAATCTAATAAATCCTTTGAATATTTGTTCATTTGGGGTTTAGTGTTTAGAGTTGAGAGTTTAGAGATTAGGGTGCAAAGGTAACAATTTCTACGAAAATGGCAAAGAAAACTAACAAAATCTTTGGTGGTTTGGGATTTTTGCTTTAATTTTGCAAGCAATAAACATAATTGAACCATGGCTCATAGATTAGACGCATTAGATAGAAAAATCCTTGAACTCGTCATTGCTGATGCACGAGTTCCGTTTCTTGAGGTGGCTCGCGCATGTAATGTCAGTGGAGCTGCGATTCATCAGCGCATACAGAAACTTACTACTCTCGGCATCCTCAAGGGAAGCCAGTTTAATATCGACCCTGAGAAAATAGGTTACGAGACTTGTGCCTATATTGGTCTTTTCCTCAAGGACCCAGAGAGGTTTGATGAGGTCGTAGAGGAACTTCGTAAGATTCCAGAGGTTGTGGAGTGTCATTACACAACTGGCGGTTTTGATATGTTTATCAAGATCTATGCGTATAACAACCACCACCTTCTCAATGTGATTCACGATAAGTTGCAGCCTCTGGGCCTGTCTCGTAGCGAGACTATCATTTCCTTCAACGAGGCTATTCATCGTCCAATCTCAATCATTGAACCAGAAGAGGAAGAGGAGCCAGATTTGTAATGAAGCAGTATCTTGATTTACTTGACAGAATCCTGACAGAAGGAACTGTGAAAACAGATCGTACTGGTACAGGAACGAAGAGCGTGTTTGGACATCAGATGCGCTTCAATATGGCTGATGGCTTTCCTTTGCTCACGACAAAGAAATTGCATCTGAAGTCTATCATTTATGAGCTTTTGTGGTTCCTGAATGGAGATACTAACGTGAAATATCTTCAGGAACATGGTGTTCGTATCTGGAATGAGTGGGCTGATGAGAATGGTGAGCTCGGACCAGTCTATGGCAAGCAATGGCGTGCCTTCGAGACATTGGATAAGGACGGCAATCGTGTGGTTGTTGACCAGATAAAGGATGTGCTTAATCAGATAAAGACGAATCCTGATAGCCGAAGGATGCTTGTATGTGCTTGGCATCCAGGACAGACCGATTATATGGCTCTGCCTCCTTGCCACACAATGTTCCAGTTCTATGTGGCTGACGGAAAGCTCTCGCTCCAGCTCTACCAGCGTTCGGCTGATACCTTTCTCGGAGTGCCTTTCAATATTGCGAGCTATGCCCTTCTGCTTCAGATGATGGCACAGGTTACAGGGCTTCAATGTGGTGAGTTCGTCCACACAACAGGCGACACGCATCTTTATCTCAACCATATAGAGCAGGCTCAGTTGCAGCTTACGCGCACCCCTCGTCCGTTGCCTAAGATGAAGATAAATCCAGATGTAAAGGATTTGTTCTCTTTCAAATATGAGGATTTTGAATTGGAGGGTTATGATCCGTGGCCACACATCAAAGCGGAGGTGAGCGTATGATAAATGTGATAGCTGCCGTTGCAAAGAATCGTGCAATAGGTAATGAGAATAAGCTTCTCTACTGGTTGCCTAACGACTTGAAGCGTTTCAAGGCTCTTACCACAGGACATACAATCATCATGGGTCGAAACACGTTCGACTCTCTCCCAAAGGGGGCTCTGCCTAATCGCCGTAACGTGGTTCTCTCACGTTCGGTTAAGGAATTGCCCGGATGTGATGTCTATCCTTCTCTTGATGAGGCACTTGCTAATTGTGCTCCTGATGAGGATGTTTATATAATAGGTGGTGCTTCTGTATATAATCAATGTATGGATAAGGCCGACCGCCTTTGTCTTACAGAGATTGACGATACCCCATCTTCTGCCGATGCTTTCTTTCCTGACTATAGCGGTTGGAAGGAAGTATCTCGTGAGAATCACGAAACTGATGAGAAGCACGCTTATAGGTATTCCTTTGTGGATTATGTAAGGTAAAGTTATGATGCGAGTTTAACAAGTGAAACATACTGTTAAATGAAGTTAACTCTTAATTGTTTGGATAATTTGGCCTGCATTCATTATTGTGGATTTGAGATGAAATATAAATGATTCAATTATGCTTAAAATTCCCCAAATAGGACAAAGACCCAAGCAATCAGATTTTTGTGTATCAAAAGATGATATTGATAAATATCTGGTTGCTAAGAAAAATTTTGAGGTAGATAAAAGGAGAAGAGAAGAAAAAAAATCGCACTCATCTTGTGTCCTATCATTAGTGATAATTTTTGTAATAGCTCTAATAATATTCACATTGATAGAACATATGAATAACTCATACCATTCAGATGGGCAAGCTTTTTTGTGGGTTATTTTTATTGCAATTTGTGTTTCGCCTTTCATTATTGGTTTTGTTTCAAGGTTTTCTAATGCCACAGTTGATCTAAGTATGGATAAACCTTCCATGGTGTATTCTCCCAATCAAAATGCGACTAAATTTTATCAAGAGGCTGTTGAAAAATATGAGAAAATAACAAAACAACTGAAAAATCGATATGCAAACATAGAAATGGTTGATTACGATGAAGGGAAGTATACAGAATTTGTTGTAGACGAATTGATTAAAATATTAGATAAGAAGTTTAACTATAGAAATATTACATGGTGGAGTAATCAGATCCTTAATTTTAAAATAGCAATTAATAAGATATTGCGTGCTGATGGTTTTCAAAATGTTCGGAATATGGCAAATCTTAGTAATCCTATTGATGCTGCTTTTAGTAAGAAAATAGATATAATTGCTCAAAAAGATGGTTACGATTATTTTATTATATGTTTTAGTAAAACAAATGGTGTTTTAGAAATAAAGTATATAGAAGAGGCTCTTTTGGCAATTCCGAATTGTGCAAATAAAAGAATTATTATCATAACAAACTATATGATGGGAAATATAGCTGCTGATGTTATGAACTTCATCGAAGACAATAGCATTGATTTGTGGGATGCGAAAAAAATGGTGGAGCTTACAAAAAAATATTTCGTTGATACCAAAGACGAATATCCGCTAGAACTTGGAAATGATTTCAAAAAATGTATCGGTTTTAAACTGTCATCAAATATTAATGATAGATTATTATCAACGCAGTCTTATTTTTACTATATTTATACTTTGGAGTTGTTTAATTCTGCAAAAGAAGCTTTAGAGGCAATGCAGAGATTTCCCAAAGATAAAGTATACTATGGTATATGTGAATATCCAAATGCCAAGTTCTGGTTATATGATGGAGCGCGAGAAGGTGTGCCAGAAAGTGTGTGCTATATGGATGAGAGTCCTAGAACTTCTGTATATGCAATAATAGCTTCGTCGTCAGAAAATCGTCATAACTGGAGAATAAGAGTTGAGTCGGAATACATCTTTGATGCCTATTCAAGGAAATATTTCCATAATCACCATACATTATACACTCATAATGGCTTTACTCATATACCAACTTATTTATCGTGAATTTTAGTTCCTTGCACTTAAGGTGTTCTCCTTTTTTTACGTTGCTCCTTCGTTCTTCCTTCGCTCTTCCTCCGTACCAAACTCGATGCTCCTTCGCTCCTTCACCGACTTTGCACCGACTTTGCACCGACTTTGGTACGGAGGAAGAGCGAAGGATCAGCGAATTTACATAGGAGGTACTTTGAGGAAAAATCGTTGAATTTATGTTGGATTATCTCTTTCCCTTCTTGTAAAGTTGGTAGGAATTTACGAGGTTATGCCAGATGCTATAGAAACCGCCGACAACGGAGGTGACTGGATTGAGGAATACCAATCCCATCCAGATGATGAAGACGGTATTTTTCTGTCCGAATGCCTGACCTGCTGTTATGGCTGAACGCTCGATCGGGTCAATATATTCGCCTTTGTTCTTACATTCCGACTGCGGCTTTGTTGGCTGTTGCCAACGCTTTCCGATAGCCCTTCCGAGGGTGAACTGGATAATGCAGCATACGGCACTTATGGCTGCCAGTCCGAGGAGAATGCCAAGTGCGATGTTGCTTTCTACGATAGTCCTTACCGTAACTGTAATGGCAAGGGCGAGGGCTACGAGCCATAGGTAGAAGGCGAGATCCTTTATCTGGAGCATCTTGTCCTTGAGCTTGGGCGCATAGTGCCTTACGATAAGAGCAACGAACAGAGGGCAGAGCAACAGAGGGAATACCTTACCCATTATCATGAAGAACTCGGTTAGGAAATCCAATCCTGAATGTGGTTCTACGAGGGTGAGGAACCCTGGGGCTAGTGCCGAAACGAGTAGGTTGCAAAGCACGATATAGGTTACATCACCAGAGAGAGAACCTCCTAATTTCTGTACGATGACGGCAGAAGCTGTGGCTGTTGGGCAGATGAAACAAAGCATGGCTCCTTCCCAGAGAATCTTTCCGTTGATTGTTTCTGGAAGATACATAGCTGCAAGTGAGCATAATACGAAGAGACTTCCTTGCGTCAAAAGTAAAATCCCGTGCCAACGGTGAGGCTTCAGGTTCTTTGGCTCAACCTTCAGAAATGATAGAAACAGCATACTGAAGATGAGAGTAGGCTGGAAGATGTGGGAGATGGTGTAGTAGAAATCGTTCTCGCTGTCCTGTGGAACGATAGCCCCGAAAATATAATAGAGCAGTACTCCCGTAAGCATAGCCACGGGAAGTTTCCATGTTCTTATGAATGTGAAAATCTTGTTCATTATCTTCTTTTTGAGGTGCAAAAATAGTAAAAATCTGGCATTTAGTGCAATTATTTTCGTTTTATTTACCTTTCTGACCGTTTTTCTTGCTCATAAGGTTTGGTTCATTGAGAATAAATCCGTACTTTTGCATTCGAAAAATGAATAAGATGAAAAATATAAAAACATATATTTGTGCCCTTTCTGTTTTTGTGGCACTATCATGTGGTGATGCTTTTGCCCAGCAGAAGGGTGGGGCAGATACTATTGCAAAGGTTGAGGCGAGTGTCGATACTGCCGTTTCTGTTGATGAAACAATCAAGGGAACGGAGATTGACGATGCCTTGCTTGGCGATGGCGAGGAGTCTGCATTGGATTCTGCTCTTGTTGCAGATGCTAATGCTGGGGCATATACTCAGTTGAAGAAGAAGTTCATAGAGGGTGGTGCCGGCTTTATGTCGCTTGTAGCCCTTGCTCTTGTTCTCGGACTTGCCATTTGCATAGAGCGCATAATCTATCTCTCTATGTCAGAGATTGATGCAAAGAAGTTCATGGCTGAGCTTGAGAAGAAACTCAACGAAGAGGGGGTTGAGGCTGCGAAATCGCTTTGTCGTGATACTCGCGGACCTGTTGCAAGCATTTGCTATCAGGGACTTCTCCGCATTCGTGAGACTAAGGCTGCAATAGAGCGAAGTGTAGAATCGTATGCTCAGGTGCAGATTGGAAATATGGAAAAGGGCTGTTCTTGGATTACCCTTCTTATTGCTATGGCACCTTCTCTCGGTTTCCTCGGAACTGTGATAGGTATGGTTATGGCATTCGACAAGATACAGATGGCTGGTGATATTCGTCCGGATGTGGTTGCGTCTGGTATGAAGGTTGCTCTTATCACGACTATCTTCGGTATCATCACGGCTCTTATCCTTCAGTTGTTCTATAATTATGTGCTCTCAAAGATTGACCATCTTACGGCACAGATGGAGGAGTCTGCCATTACTCTTATGGATATCCTCACTTCGTTGGATGAAGAAAAATCGAAGGTAAATGAGTAGGTTCTCTTTGAAAATAGGGAAGTTGTCGGACGTAAGGAAGTGGTCTTCTGAACGTATCTCGCATATGGTGCTGTATTCGCTTACGGCTATCATAGCACTTGTGTTCCTGCTTTTCTATTTCGTAGGATACGATATGCCAGCCATGTGGGATGAGCGTTATAACTCGCCGCTTCTCACGGATCTCGTTATGGGACTTATGTTCCTTCTTCTCGTAGGAACTACGGCAATAGCTTGTTTCGCAAAGTGGCATTCTGTTCGCACAAACCATTCTCCGGCAGTAGTGAATGGTATTCACGGAAAGCGAATCACGCTTGGCGTAACCATAGGAACTATTGTTTTGTTGGTTTTTCTTTTTGCCTTACCTTCTTCAGGCATCTATGTGAATGGCGAGATGTTTGAAGAGAAGTTGTGGCTTCGTGCTGCAAATATGTTTGTTGTTGCGAGTGTCCTTCTTATTATAATAGGTATAGGTGCAATTTTGTTCGGAATCATAAGGAATCGCAGGAAGTGATCTTTAGAAGAAAGCGTCGTGAGGTTCCGGGATTGAACACAACCTCAACGGCTGACATATCGTTCATGCTCTTGGTTTTCTTCCTTGTCACCACATCAATGGATGTTGACAAGGGGATGAATCGTCAGCTTCCGCCCAAGCAGGATGAGAAACAGGAGATGATGGATGTGGACAGGTCGAAGGTTATGTCGCTTTCGCTTTCTGAGGAAGGATTGCTTACCATAGATGAGAAACCTGCGGATATTGATAAGATACGTCGTCAGCTCAAGGAGTTTATTGTCAGTACAGGTCCTTCTCATATCATAGAACTCAAGACTGATAGGAAATGTGACTATGACACATACTTCCATCTTCAGAATGAGATTGTAAGAAGTTATCGTGAGATTCGTGATGCTGCTTCCAAACAGCTATTTGGTAAACCATATTCCAAGTGTAGTGTTGAGCAACGTGAACAATTGCTGGAGAAATATCCGCAGAGAGTTCAGGAAGTTTATTGATATTTATACCACCAACACCCATCACCTAACACCTATCACCCAATAAAGTGCAGATTCGTAGAAAGAAACATCGTTCGGTTCCAGGTCTTAATATGGCGAGTATGCCTGACCTTATTTTTACAGTTTTGTTTTTCTTTATGATTGTAACTCACATGAGAAACGAAACTGTAAAGGTTAAGTTGCAGGTTCCACAAGGCACAGAGGTTACTAAATCTTCGAATAAGTTCTCTACCATTAATATATATATAGGTAGGAATAATTATGGCGATACCCAAATTCAGGTGAACGATCGTATGTGTTCTTTGGGACAAGTCGGGGCATTAGTTCAGAATTTCAAAGCCAATCTTTCCGAAGAAAGTCAGGAGAATTTAATAATCAACCTTCGTGCGGATCGTAACACGGATATGGGAATAGTGAATGATCTTAAGAAGGAACTCCGCGATGTCGGTGCTCTTACAATCCGTTATTCTGCAACCGAAAAATCGCCAAGCGCTTCAAAATAATTTCTTTTCTATTTTCGAGCCGTCCTTGGCTCGCCTTTTCCTTTCTTTGTTCCCCCGAGCCGTGTTCGGCTCGTCTCCATTCCCCTTCTCTCATTTTCTCAAACCTCCGCTCATATTCCCCGAACATCTCCTATTTTCCTTGATTTCCGTCATCCAAACCCGAAAAATGCATCTTTTTCTTAAAATAATCCCTGAAAAATTTTGCCAGTTCGGGAAAATATAGTACCTTTGCACTCGCTTTCGGAAAAACGGTGCCTGACACCGATAGAAAGAGAGCAAAAGGAAAGAGTTCTTTGACAAGATTTACATAAACAGGAAGTAGTAGTACAAGAAGCAAGTGAGAGATCACTTGGGTAAAGAAACGAACCGATCAATTCGCCCT
>Ga0256404_1002889_pt1 | contig 36489 bp, 22 predicted proteins | sample RumenRJG_01DNA_FD_185990 | JGI IMG/M metagenome (GOLD analysis project Ga0256404, IMG submission 185990) | Bovine rumen microbial communities from Lethbridge, Alberta, Canada - RJG_01 | ecosystem: Host-associated > Mammals > Digestive system > Stomach > Rumen | place: Canada: Alberta | collected... | reverse complement strand
GGGGTAAGGGGAAGGTATGCACAAATCGGACAAAATTCACGCTCATACTATCATGATGCATAGTGTTCAAGCTCTTTACTGCAATTGAGATTGCCATTGAGATTGCTTGCGGATTTTAGGTATATAATAGTTACAATTCTTTTCTTAAAACGTCTTAAATAACGTAAAGCTTTACAATAGTAGCTACTAAATGGACAAATCAAAAATTAGAAAAAGCCTGTTTCTAGGGGCTTTAGCCGTGTTTATAGCATGGCCTGCCTGCCTCTTGGCGCAACAGCAGTATCGTGTGGCTGCATGCGACTGGATGATGCTGAAACGCCAGAAACTGGGTGAATTCCAATTAACAAAGGACATTCATGCACGGAGTGGAAGTCGATATGGGCCCATTGGGAAAGCGTGTCCTGTTTGAGAACAAGTTGCGTGAACCGCATTTCCAACAGATGTTCCGTCGCACGGCAGACTCGCTGGGTGTTCAAGTACCCTCCATCGCTATGTCTGGTTTCTTTGCCCAGAGCTTCCTTAAACGAGAGAATTACAAGGACTTGATTCAAGACTGTCTGAACACGATGGATGTCTTCGATGCCAAGGTTGCCTTCCTTCCCCTCGGAGGCAGTGGGCATGAGTGGAAACAGGCAGGTGAAGAACACGACGAAATGGTGCGCCGGCTACATGAAGTAGGTGAGATGGCGCAGGCAGCAGGCAAGGTGATAGGCATCCGCACACAGCTTGACGCGCGCGCGAACATTAAATTATTAGATGAAGTAAATAGCGAAGGCATCAAGATTTATTATAATCTACAGGATGCCGTCGACCAGAAACTAGATGTCGTGAAGGAACTGAAACAACTGGGCAGCAAGCGCATCATCCAGATTCACGCCTCGCTCACCGACAGCGTGACGCTCGACAAGGATCCCCGTATTGATATGCACCAAGTGAAAAAGGTATTAGATAAAATGAAATGGACAGGTTGGCTGGTGGTAGAACGAAGCCGCAATGCCAAGGACGTTCGCAACGTTCGTGGCAACTTCGGCACCAACGTAGCCTACCTGAAAGAGATATTTAAATGAGTGAACAAATGTATTAATTACTAACTAAAAAACTGCTTATGAGAAAAAAACTGATGAGAGTCGGACTTTTCGGACTGGGAAGTGTGGTATTGGTATCAGCCATGATGCTCACTTCATGCCAGAAAGGATTCGACAGTGACGAGACCTTCTCAAGTAAGGTGACAGGTTCGCAGCTAGCATCACCTGTGCTCTCTAAGGCCAACTTCGCTACGTTAGTTAATTCTGACGGAAGTGAAAGTATCAAGGTTACATGGGATGCCGTGATGGGTGCTGGTGGTTACTACTACCGCGTAGACAATATAGATAGTGGCGAACCAGTATTGTTGACTGAAGGAAGCACGGACAAATCCTTGTTCCTGTTCCCTAAGGCAGAGGACACCAAGTATCGTGTTACCGTGAAGACCTTAGGCAATGACAAACTGGGTAATACTGGTGCAACAGAAGCAACGGTGTTTGCCTACAGTACGATGATTGAGGCCCAGACAATTCCTGCAGGCTCCAACATTGTAGAGTTTGTCAAGGCCAACATCGTTGACACCGAAGATGAGCAGGCCTTTGAGTTGGCTCCCGGAGCTAGTTACACCATTGACAGTGAAGTGGATTTTGGTCGTCATAAGGTTACCTTCCGTGGTAACAAGGTCGACTATCCTATTGTAACAATGACTGGTCAGGGATGTATCCGTACTGCTGCCGGTTTGAAGGTAAAGTGGATTAAGTTCGATTGTACTTCACAAGAGTCAAAAGGTGTTGTCGAATGCTCTAGCGTGGCTTTCCCTGAATTGGAAACGAAAAAAACAGGCTGGCCTGACAAGGCTTACTATCTACCCGATCCCATTATTTTCCAGGATTGTTGGTTCAAGAATGTAAAGATGTGTCTGTTCTTCTCTGGCGCTCGTGCATGGGCTTTGGAAGATGTTCGCATAGACAATTGTATCGTACAGTTGGATAATGATGGTACAAAGTTTGGTGACGCAGCTGTGATTGGTACATACAGTGGTACGGCATACTATCGTGATGACAGTCAGACCTGGAGCAGTGCTATCCGTAACGTCACCATTAAAAACAGTACCATTTACAATCTGAAAGACAACAGTAAAAACCGTATGATTCGTTTCCAGAGCAATCAGCTTGGTCGTGTATTCGACTCACAGTATGGTAGTGCAACTCTTACCAACAACACCTTTATCAAGGTGATGAGCGATAAGGAATTTGCTAACAATACGCCTAACCGTGTTGAATATTCAATCACGTTTAATGGTAATATCTGCTATGACTGTTGGCGCTTACAGAAATTTATGCAAGGTAACAACCCGTTGACCGTTGACGTTACTAAAAATACGATTTGGGGATTGAAGAATGCTGTTGACGCAACTGATAAGACTCGTTGTGCAACAGAAGAGAATGCCTTTGGCTATGCTTCTGTAGACGAACTGAATACAGCTCTGAAGGAACTTGACTTGACTAAGCCTAATGGTGGTGTTAATTTCAAGGCTTCTGGTGCTATCTCCAGTACTATCGGTGACCCAAGATGGTTACAATAATGCTATTAATTAATAAATAAGGTATATACGTATGAAAAAATATATCATCCTCATGCTGATAGCATTCGTTTCGACGGTTGCATTGGCACAGAGTACTGTCAAAGGTACGGTGGTTGACTCTAATGGCGAGCCCATCATCGGTGCGACAGTACAGGTGAAAGGCAGTACCGCAACAGGTACCATTACTGACCTTGATGGTAACTTTATATTGCCAAATGTTCCTGCGAAGGCACAGCTAATTATTTCCTATATTGGCTATCTCTCTGAAACCGTTACCAACCTGAACAACCCAAAGGTTACACTGAAGGAAGATTCTCAGCAACTGGAAGAAGTTGTTGTCGTAGGTTATGGTACTCAGAAGAAAGCTCACCTGACTGGTTCTATCGAGACCGTGCCAGTTGACGAGATTACCGACCTGGGAAGTAGCGACCTCGCTGGTTCTTTGCGTGGTTTGATCAACGGTGTAAGCATCGAGAGCGGTGGTAACCGTCCTGGTGATGCTTCAACGCTGTCAATTCGTGGTGCTGACAATTTGAGCGCCTTGGGTGTTGGTTCTCAGCCCCCTCTTTATGTAATCGACGGATTTATCCTGGATGCCAATGCTTTCAACAACTTGGATCCCTCGACTATTGAGTCTATCTCCGTGCTGAAAGATGCTGCTGCTGCCGTTTACGGTGCGCGCGCTGCTAACGGTGTCGTATTGGTTACCACGAAGAAGGGTAAGCAGGGCGCACCTCAGATTTCCTACAGCGGCACATTCGGTTTTACTGGTGCTGTCGGCACTCCTAAGATGCTTGACACCTATAACTATGGTCGTCTGTGGAATGCTGTACGTATGGCAGACGATACTGAAACAGGCATCAACCCTCGCTATGACCTCTTCCAGGCCGACGAGTTGGAGGCAATGAGAAGCCTGAACTATAATTTGTTGGAAGACCATTGGAAGACAGGTATCACCCATCAGCACAGCGTTAATGTAAGTGGTGCTACTGAAAAGGTGAACTATTTTGCTTCTATCGGTTATTTCAATCAAGACGGTAACTTGGGTAAGTTGGACTACGACCGTTGGAACTTCCGCGCTGGTTCTGAGGTAAAGGTCGGCCAGTGGGTGAAGGCCTCACTCTCTGTTTCCGGTGACTATGGTAAGAAGAATGCTCCATTGATGAAGGTGCAAAGTTCAGGAAAAGATAAGGACTATCAGTCACTGCTAACTCATCCAGGCTATATCCCTGAGACTCTTGCTGGCCACCCGATGGCAAAATATGGTGTCAGCGGTAATGAGCTGGCTGCTAACCAGGACTACAACTATGAGTACCTGCAGAACTCCAGCGACTACACACGTAACATGAACTCCAACCTCTACATCAGCGGTGCTGTAGATTTAGACTTTGGATTCGTGAAGGCGCTGAAGGGTTTGAAAGCCCGCGTAAGTTATTCTAAGGCTATCAGCCAGAATAAGACCAACGAGTTTGGTACACAGTTCGCAGTCTATAGGCTTAACCAGCGTACGGGTAGTGGTGAGCACCTCTATACTGCACTTCCAGGTGCTGAAGACTACTATAATGAAACCATCTTAGCTGATAACAACTTCCTGATGGGTCACGGCAATGCGAAGGTGTCAAATGGTAAGGATGGTGGCTATATCAGCCGTTCTATGAACCGTTCTGACAACTACCAGATTAACTTCACGTTGACCTATGCACGCCAATTTGGTCCTCATAGCGTCAATGCGCTGTTCTCTGTCGAGAAGTCGGAATCGGAATACGAGAATCTGTATGGTGAGGGAACAAAGCCTTACGAATTCTCTACAGGACAGTCCAACTCTATCGACACAAATAACGGTGGTATCACATCAGCAGACTGGGGTCGCTCTGAGAGTGGAACACTCTCATATATCGGTCGTCTGAATTACAACTATGCAGACCGCTATCTGTTGGAGTTCCTGATTCGTTCAGATGCTTCTCAGAAGTTTCATCCACGTAACTACTGGGGCGTGTTCCCATCTGTTTCTGCTGGTTGGATTGTCAGCGAGGAGAAGTTCATGAAGAACATCAAGTGGCTTGACTTCCTGAAGTTGCGTGCTTCATTCGGTTTGACAGGTCGTGACAATATCGCAGCCTGGCAGTGGATGCAGACCTACGCCATTGCGCTCGACAAGGGTGCTATCTTCGGAGATGACGGTGTGGCAGGTAGCCATATCACGATGAACAACGGTGGCCGCATCAACGAGGACATGAAGTGGGACAAGTCTTACAAAGGTAATATTGGTCTTGACTTTAGCGTGCTGCAGGGTCGCTTAGGCTTCAATATTGATGCCTATTACGTATGGGATCGTGATATGTTGTTGGCATTCAGCGGTACCATTCCTACAACGGTAGGTGCTACAGGTGCTCCTCAGAACTATGGTGAGATGAACAGCTGGGGTTCTGAAATCTCAGTAACCTGGCGTGATAAGATTGGCAAGGACTTTAAGTACAAGGTACAACTGAATACTGGTTTCTCAGACAACAAGGTACTGCAGGCTGAGTGGCCTACCAGCGACTATTTCAGAGGCTTGATAAAGGGTGAGCGTACAGACCGTGGCTCTTGGGGATACCAGTGCATTGGTATGTTCCGTAATTATCAAGATATTGAAGAGTACTTCAATCAATACAACATCTCGACCTACATGGGTCTGACAAAGGATCAGGTTCGCCCTGGTATGCTGATTTACAAAGATGTTCGTGGACAGCTGAAGGCTGATGCTGCCAACTATGAGGGTGCCGATAAGTACAATGGTCCTGATGGTATCGTCGACGGTCTTGACTTGGTTCGCCTCTCTGACCGTAGCAATCCTTACCATTTTACCTTGAACCTGAATGCCGAGTACAAGGACTTTGCTCTTACCGCACAATTGGGTGCAAGTTGGGGTGGCTATAGCTTCGTCCCAGGCAGTGCACTCTCTCCTGGTGATGGCGTTTCATCTAACAACTCCTTAGGTTACAAACGTTTGGAGTATGTTAATATGCCTTCCTTCTGGAATCCTGACAACATGTACGTTTATGAGGACATCTACGATGCCAGTGGAAATCTGATTATGGCTGCCAACCACGATGCAGAGTATCCTAACCTGCGTTGGGCAAATGTAAACAGCCAGACTTCAAGTTTCTGGCGTGTCAGCGGTACTCGCATCAACTTGAACCGCGTGACTTTGGCATACAAGATACCGAAGAACATCTGTAAGTTCGTAGGCATTTCTTCTGCTCGCGTCAATGTGACCGGTCAGAATCTGCTGAGCCTCTACAATCCCTATCCTGATAACTTCATCGACCCGATGATGAGCTATGGTGTGTATCCCACCCTGCGCAAATTCACCGTTGGTCTAAACATTTCATTCTAATTCAACGTGAAGTCTATGAAAAGAATATTCAATATAGGTGTACTTCTGCTCGCTGTAGCTGGAGCCACCGTAACGAGTAGCTGTAGTGATGAGTTCATTGAGGACAAGAAAAACTACACGAATACTTCTACTGAGATCTATGACTATTACACTGGTGCTGACGGTCGTGTGAACGAGATTTACCGTATCTCATTGCCTAACATCCAGGCTGGTGGTGGTCAAATCTGGCAATATAACAGTGTGGGCAGAAAGGATAACCACTCACAAGCTACCGAGGAGTACTATGGGTTCAGCACTTTTCTGGATCCAACAGCCGATATGAACACTGTGACTGGTAAAAGTCAGGGACCTGGCTATTTTAATTCTTCATGGGCTCGTATGCGCGAGATTAACGAGGTCATTCGTGGTATCTCCGGCGGTAAGCTTTCGCAGGAAGAGAAAGATATCCTGCTAGGTCAAGTCTATTTCTTCCGTGCCTGGTGCTATTACATGTTGTTCCGCTACTATGGCAGTGTACCTCTTGTAACTGAAGTACAGAATCCTGTTCCCGAAGCAACAACACCTCGTTCAAATGCCGAGCAGGTATATAACTTCATTATCAGTGAACTCGATAATGCAGCAAAATTACTGAAAAAGAAGACTGTTGAGGGCAAGTGGGACTCTGGTAACTGGGGACGCGTAACGACTGGAACGTGTCTGGCTCTGAAGCATCGCATAATGGTACTTTGGGCAAGTCCGCTCTTCAACCGTGCTAACGATGAGAGCCGTTGGAAGACTGCCTATGAGACCATTAAGGCTGAGTTGCCAACTATTGATGCCTGTGGCTACGGACTGGCTTATGAGAACAACCCAGGCAAGAACGGTCAGGGTTGGGCCAACATGTTCCTGGACATCGTTGACAATCCAGAGGGAGTGTTTGTTTCATGCTATAACACGAAGACTCCAGACCTGACACCTGACTATCAGCGTAATAACACTTGGGAGCAGACCATCCGCCCTGCTAATACATTAGGAAACAATGGTCAGACACCAACCGATGCTATCATCGACCTCTTCCCCATGCTGGATGGTAAACGCCCGTATAGTTATAATAACTACACTGTTCTGGAAGCGTCATCAAAATACAACTACGATGCAAATTATCCGTTTATGAATCGTGACCCACGTTTCTATCGTACCTTCTCATTCCCAGGCGAATACTGGCGTTTCAGCGGAGATCCGAACACTGGCAGCAGCTTTAATCCTTACACGGGTGACAAGTACATTCTTTGGAACTATGTATGGTATAACGATAAGACAAAGTATAACGATCCTACCAGCGGTGACCACTTCGGAGCTGACAACTTGTTGGGTAACGTTCATGGTATGTATATCCGCAAATTCTCTGACGACTTCGATGTTCGCGGTGGTGTGAAGAACTACAACTTCAATACGGCAGGTAAGAATGTCGGCTTCCGTGAATGCAAGACCATGACGATGGAGATTCGCTATGCCGAGGTACTGCTTAACTATGCTGAGGCTGCTTGCGGTGCTGGTGACCTCACCACAGCTGTTGAACAGATTAAGAGAATCCGTAAGCGTGCAGGACTTGGTTCTGGTGACGGCAATTATGGCATTGATGCCAAGGCTCTTTCTCAGCAGGATGCCTGTATGGCTCAGATTCTTTACGAGCGCCAGATTGAATTCGCTTATGAAGGCAAGCGCTTTGAGGATATGCGTCGCTGGTTGCTATTCGATGGTGGTACAGGATTTGCTGCTATCGGTGCTAAGCCTCTGACTGGATGGGGTGGAAACACTTGCACTTGGTTAGGCTTCACACCTTATGGTGATGCTACCAAGAACGTTCGTAACGACCAGATTGAGTTCCGCCTGAAAGACGATCTGAACTATACAGATGGTACGAGCGGACGTACATGGACAGGAGATGTTACGGCAGACCAAGCAACAAAAGACAAGACGAACCCAGACCCATTGCTGAAGGCTGGTATGGGTGGTCTGACTCGTGCTGAGCGTGATGCTTATGCTGTTGATATCAACGAAAAGGTGGTTACCACACCATTGGCTGACCAACTTGAGAAACTCAAGACATTCTATAGCACCTATCTAGTGCGCAAGACGCTGAAGGGTGACAGCTACGACTCATCAACCGGTACGCTGCCTGTCTATAACAAGTGGAATGCCCGTTATTACTTCTGGGGATTTACTCAGGGTGAACAGATTAATAACCCAACATTGCCTCAGACGGTAGGTTGGGAAGATTACCACAACGGAGGTGCTAACGGAACCTATGACCCGTTGACCGCCGGTAGTTCAGTAGTACCGAATTAATATTAAGAATAAGTTTAAAATGAAGCCCTGACTTGAAAAAGTTGGGGCTTTATTTGTTAATATGTTGATTATTATTTGTGAATTTTCAATAATTGTTGTATCTTTGCCCAGCATTTATGATGCAAACGCTACTAAAACAAATAGTAATTACTAACATTTATACTTATGAAAAAGAATCATTTATTAGCAATGATGAAGTTATGCTTGCTATTCTCAGCAGGTATATTTGTGGTCTCATGCGCTGATACTTATGATGGCAATGATACGTTTGAAAGCAACGTAAAGAATGCCACGCTGGAATCACCAAAAGAGGCGGACATCACTGTTACTGCCAGTACGGATGGTAGCACAATGACTATTGAATGGCCTGTCGTATATGGTGCAGGTGGTTATGAGTTCAAGTTGCTAAATGCGAGTGACGAGGAAACGCCGTTAATCAGCAAGACGATTGATGGCTGTAAGGTAACCGTGAATCGCGAGGAGGATATGAACTACAAGATTCTTATTCGCACGCTAGGAAACGCTTCGCTTAACAATACAGAGGCACCTACAGCCACTACAGTAGCATATTCTACTTTTACGGAGACTTATGCCAAAATTCCCGAAGGTGACCTTTATGAGTATTTCCAAAAAAATCCTATTCCAGACACAGAGACAGAGGAGTTGAATTTTGATTTGACACCTAACGGAGAATACACACTTTCACAGCCTCTCGGGTTTAACTATCACAAGGTAGTACTCCGTACTTCTGACAAGACTCATCATGCAACCATTACACTGGCTGCTGATGCCAACTTCATCGCATCTAATGACTTTACCTTGAAGTATGTCAATATCAATGCCAGTGCTATTACAAAACCTGTTATTGAAGCATATAGTTATGATACAGCTCCGGATGGTATTCTGGAGAAACCCGGTAACTATTACCTGATTGATTTTGTTCGTATCATGGACTGCGCCATTGCCGGTGTTGTTGGCAGTTTGTTCTATGATAACAACAAGGCTTATGGTGTTGTTAACTTCTTAATCAAGAACTCTGTTATTATGTTGACAACGACTACCGATAAGATAAAGAACCAGGCTTGGATTTCATTCCAAGGCGGTGGTGTCAAGGATTTCTCGATGACCAACTCAACCATCTTCCAGATGGGTGATGGTAATCCTCAGTTTTTCCTGCGCTATAATAACAGTATTCGCATTGACCGCTTAGGCTGGACCAAGAGTGACCATACTACAATTACTTATACCAATAATACCTTCTATAAAGTAGGTTCTGGTAACTGGTCGAACTATTCTGGTATGGCAGACTATTCCGTTTATAATGTTCAGAATAATATCTGGTATGCATGTGGTAACGGGCAGATAGCACGTCGTATCCTGGGTAATGGTCGATTGGGTACAAATGCTTCTGCAACATGGAATAACAATACCTACTGGAATGAAGATGGACAGGTTGACCAGGGTACCTACGATACTGGCACGGTACTTACCACTAATCCTGACTTTGAGAATCCTGCAGAGGTGAATTTCACTCCAAGAGGTGCTGAGCAGGTAGAGAAGAAGACGGGCGATCCACGTTGGTATGCTACCAAGGCTACAGAATAATAACTATTACGAAAACTAAAACAAACAAGATATGAAAAGAAAACTCATCATCAGTTTATGCCTGAGCGCAATGATGGCATTGGTATCTTTGCCAGCTTCGGCTCAGAATAAAGTGACGGGAAATGTAGTCGATGAGAATGGTGAACCCGTTATTGGTGCCTCCATTACTGTTGTCGGCAAAAAGGGTATGGGTGCCGTGACTGACCTCGATGGTAACTATACGCTGAACGTTCCCGCAGGAACTAAAATAACCGTTAGTTATATTGGCTATCTGCCTCAGACGGTAAAGGCTGGTACTAACGTGAAGTTGGTTGAGGACCGCCAGAGCCTTGAAGAAGTGGTGGTTGTTGGTTATGGTACTCAGAAAATGAAGAATGTGACGGGTGCCATCGAGACCATTACTCCTAAGGATATCGCTGACCTCTCGGTAGGTAGTCTGGGTGATGCCTTGGTTGGTCAGTTTAATGGTGTCAGTGTGACTTCAGGAGGTAACCGTCCTGGTGAGACTCCCTCATTGAACATCCGTCAGAGTTCGGTGGCAACCAGTGTAACGCCTGACGCTACTCGTGGTGGTGATGCCAATCCGGCTCCGTTGTATGTTATTGATGGATTCATCTCTACTGAGGAAGCATTCAATAATCTGGATGTAAGTGAGGTTGAAAGTATTACCGTGCTGAAGGATGCCTCGGCTGCTGTTTATGGTGCCCGTGCTGCCTATGGTGTGGTATTGGTTAAGACCAAGCAAGGAGACCAAGGTGCTCCCAAAATCTCTTATGCTGGACAGTTTGGTTGGACAGGCGCTCTCTATACTCCCAAAATGTTGAGCTCTTATGATTATATGAAGGTGTATAATACCATGCGTGCTGCAAATACGTCAACACAGGATAACCTGGAACTACGCACCCAGCTTTTCCAATTGGACGAGATGGAAGCCGTTCGTAATACCAACTATAACTTGCTGGAAGACAACTGGAAGGCAGCCATTACTCATCGCCATAATGTCAACATCAATGGTGGTACGGACAAGGCTACTTATTTTGGTAGTGTCAGCTATTTCAAACAGGATGGTAACTTGGGACGTCTGTCATATGACCGCTACAACTTCCGTGCAGGTGTGAACGGAAAGATTGGAAAGTATGTGAAGAGTGCTTTGCAGGTCAGTGGTGACTGGGGCGAGCGAAATAATGCCGTAACACCAGAGGGTGGTGGAACCGACTATGACTATAAGTGGTTGATGACTCATCTTCCTTTTGTTCCCGATTATATGGATGGCCATCCCATTGTATATTCTGGTATGGAGAATCAGACTCCGACCTCTGCTACTCGTCTTTACAACTTTGGCGCAGTGCAGAATAGCGCTGACAATGTTCAGACAAGGTCACACAACCTGAGTGTCAATGGTAGCTTGGAGTTTGATTTTGGTTGGATTAAAGCATTACAAGGACTGACTGCAAAGGTTTCTTATTCGAAAAATATCAGTTCCAGCAAATCAAATACTGCTAGTACGGCCCTGAATGTTTACGGACTAACCAATCGTACAGGTAGCGGTGGTCACTTGTATTTCCAAGAGGATCCGCAGTTTGGTCTCTACCAATTGGGCGGTGGAAGCGGTGGTTATCTGCGTCGTAATATGTCGGAGACACAGAACTATCAGTTTAACTTGACATTGCAATATGCCCGCAAGTTCGGAGACCATGATGTTAGTGGACTGTTCTCGATAGAGAAGAGCGAGGCAGAAACAGAGTATGTGATTGGTACGGTAACGAATCCTATTTCCTATCATGATGGTCAGAGTTTCTCTATAGGTAGTGATGGTGAGAAGAACACCGAGTTTAGTCGTGCAGAGAGTGGTATGCTCTCTTATGTAGGCCGTCTCAACTACGCCTATGCAAGCAAGTATTTGTTTGAGTTCCTGATGCGTACTGATGCCTCTACCAAGTTTGCACCAAAGAATTATTGGGGCTTCTTCCCCTCTGTCAGTGTTGGTTGGGTTGTCAGTGAGGAGAAATGGTTCAAGGAGAATATCAAGTGGATGGATTTCTTGAAGATTCGTGCTTCATGGGGTCTCATGGGACGTGATAACATCAAGGCATGGCTTTGGACTCAGCTTTACAACCGCAACGATGCCAAGGGTGCTGTATTTGGCAACAAGGGAACCAACAATCCTGTCAATGTCGGTGTTGTGATGCCAAAGGCTGGTGTAAATGGTGATGTGCATTGGGACAAGACCTATAAGACTAACATCGGTATTGATGCGCGTTTCTTGAAGAGCCGTCTGTCAGTGAACTTCAACTATTACTACGATCGTGGACGTGAGTTGTTTGCCACCCGTACCGGTACTGCTGATTTCCCAGCTACTGTAGGTACTCAGGCAACTCCTGAAAACTATGGTGAGATTGATTCATGGGGCTGGGAGTTGACTCTTGGCTGGCGCGATAAGATTGGTAAGGACTTTACCTATTGGGCTAAGATAAATACGGGCTATAGTGACAACAAGATCCTGGAGAGCAACTTCCAAGCCATTCCTGACCTTGACGGAATTGTACGTGGTGAACGTGCAGACCGTGGTGTCTGGGGTTATAAGTGCATTGGTATGTTCCGTAGCAACCAGGACATTGATGAATACTTCAGCAGATACGGAATCACTGAGTACATGGGTCTGAAGAGAGAAGCCGTATATCCTGGTATGTTGATTTACGAAGATGTACGTGGCCAGAATAATGGCGACGGCACATGGGGCGCTCCTGATGGAAAGGTGGACAAGAACGATATGATTCAAATCAGTGAACGCAGTAGCAATCCTTATGGATTCACCCTGAACTTCGGAGGTTCGTGGAAGAGCCTTTCACTTTCTGCCCAGTTTGCTGCGGCATGGGGTGCTAAGGCCATTATCCAGACAGACTTCCGTCAGGCTGCCAGTGACTATGAATATGCGAATATGCCATCATCGTTTGCTGACATGTTTAACTATCAGGACATCTATGATGCAGCAGGCAATGTCACCGTGTATGCTAACCGCAATGCCAGCATGCCTAACATGCGTTATTCTTCTGTGAACCAAGTAGCGTCTTCTTTCTGGATGGTTAATGCTGCAAATGTTTCACTGCGTAATGTTACTTTGGCTTGGACAATGCCTAAACAGTGGATTAGCAAAGTCGGACTGAGTAGTGTTCGTCTGAACCTGACCGTTCAGAACGCTATTAATTTCTACAACCCATATCCTGACAAGAGCTGGGCTTCATGGGGTGGAACCTATGGTCGCTATCCTAACCTGCGTAAGTTCACTATGGGTGTCAATGTTTCATTCTAATATGCGATATGAATATGAAAAATATATATAGAATAGGTTATGCTGCCATGCTAACCGCTATAGTCGGAATTACAGCATGTAGCGATAAGTTTCTAGAAGAGAAAAGAAACTACGGAAACTTTAATGCGGCTGACAGCTATGGTTCTGCTGCGGCTGCAACGGAACGTCTGAATAATATCTATTTCTGGCTGCTACCAGTATCTACTGGTGGTAGTGGAAATGGCACAAATGCCCCCAACGACTGGACTAGTGTTGGAAATGCCGACGATTGGGCAAAGAGCACATTGGAATATGGTGGTATCTCAACGATGTGGGTTAATCCACAAGAGGAGCTTACCTACGATAATGTTTATGACCATTTCTTCGTAGCCAATGATACCTATAGTCCTTGGGGTCATATCCGCAATTGTAATGATATCATTGAGGGTGTGCAAAACTCTTCGGGTATTGGCGAAGAAGAGAAAAAACCCTTGTTGGGACAGGCCTATTTCTTCCGTGCTTATATGTACTATAGTCTTGTGAAGTTGTATGGTGGTGTTCCCATCATTGACCATGTACAAGATCCTATCGGCAGTCAGGCAAATAGTCTGATTGTGCAACGCCAGACGACAAAAGACTGTATTGACTTTATCTGTTCTGATCTGGACAAGGCCGTGTCAATGCTTCCTGCACAGTGGGCAGATGGAACAGATTTCGGACGTGTTACGTCTGGTCTGGCTCAGGCACTGAAAGGTTATGTACTGCTTTTCTACGCCAGCCCCTTGTTCAATCGTAGTGATGCCGCCGAACGTTGGCAGGCTGCTTATGAAGCAAACAAGAAAGCACTCGAATTGTTGAATGCCGGTGGTGTTAACTTAGCATACGCCACAACGGGCGGTGATCAGAATGCCAAGAACTGGAACCGTATCTGGACCACCTATGACGGCAGCGAGGTTAACGGTAATATTCGTGAAGGCGTTTTTGTAACATTGCATAATACGAACGATAATGTTAGCGGTCAGCCTGATTTTGGTAAATGGAATCGCTGGGAGCATGCCATCCGTCCAAGAAATATGAATGGTGGCGGTGGTCTGACACCTACCTCGGAAATGGTCGACCTCTTCCCAATGGCAGATGGTAAGACTCCTTCTGAGAGCAGTATTCACTATGATAAGAAGAAGTTCTGGTTGAATCGTGACCCACGCTTCTATCGTACTTTTGCATTCCCAGGAACAGAATGGCAGTTTGATGAAGGTGCCGTTAATCTGGCTGATGAGGCCTTGTCTAGTATTGTGCCGGCTGACCTCTATTCGACAGGTCGTAAATTCCAGTTATGGAGTTACCAGTGGACAGACAACGCTACTGATCAGACTAGTATCACAACCAGTAGTGGCTATTGGCCCGATTTGCTGAGTGCCAGCTCTGACAAGGCAGGAGGTCATTCTGTCTATGTCCGTAAACGTACTTTGGATGCCAATCTGACTCCTTCTACCTTGTACACCTTCCTCGTAAGCAATTCTAATCCAAAGGGCTTCATGAAGTGTGCTGCGCCATTGCTGACTGTTCGCTATGCTGAAGTGCTGCTGAACTTTGCTGAGGCTGCTGCAGGTGCCAATCATCTTGATGAGGCTCAGGCTGCTTTGCAGAAGATTCGTGCCCGTGTAGGTTATACGGCAGCAAATAACTATGGCTTGGCTTCAATGGGTACCCGTCAGGAAGCATTGAAGGCCGTATTCTACGAGCGCCAGGTTGAGTTGGCCTATGAAGGAAAGCTTTTTGACACGATGCGTCGTTGGATGCTCTTCGATGGCGGTGTTGGACAGGCTGATATCAAGCCGAGCTGGGCACTGACAGGCTATGATGGCAATACTTGTACCTATCTGGGTGTTGAACCTCTGAACGGAAAGAAGCGTCATAGCATTGTGCTTTATTGCAAGACCGTCCAAGCAACGGATCCGGCTTTTGCCAATCGTCCAACAGCACTTAGCTTAGACGAGGATATGAGTTGTTCCGGAGGGGTGTATGCTGACAGTAAGGTAGAAGCTTTGGCCAACTTCTATGACACCTACCTGGAGCGTAAGGATGTTAATGCGGATGGTAACGATGATGCTGTCACCATTAAATATTATCCGAAATATTATTTCCTCGGTTTGAAGAGAAATGCCATGCAGAACAACGTAACGCTGCACCAGACGGTAGGTTGGCATGACCTTGGACGCAATGCCGATGGTAAGTTTGACCCATTGTCAGATACATTACCAGAGTAAAAGTGGTATTGAGGGTGAGCAGCCGTGTTCATCTGAAATGCATTTGATTTGAGGGATTCGTGGATTGCACTTATATATATGGGTGCAATCCACGAATCCCTCAAATTTGCTTACAGAACAAACATTTTCGAATAACCGTGCCTTATCATTTAATAACCCCCGCTTATTGAAAAATAACCCTGGGTTATTGCGCAATAAGGTACGCTTATTATTGAATGCGAAAATATTTTCAGATAAATAGTGACAAAATTACACCCGATGCGTCTATTTAATGTTATACTACTAATATTAACTAAAACTTAACAAAATGGAAAAAACTATTAAGACCTGTATGGCTTTTGGTTTGGTAGCATTTCTGTTGACGCCAACAAGAGCTATGGCGACAAATGATGCTACTCCCTCTCCTCAGGCAGTTGCTCAGCAGCAAGCTAAGCCAGTAAAAGGTAATGTAGTGGACGAGAATGGTGAGCCTCTGATAGGCGTATCTATTAAAATCGTCGGTGCTAATGGTGGAGCCGTTACTGACTTCAACGGTGACTTCTCAGTTCAAGGTGCAGAAGGCAAACAGCTTCAGTTCTCCTACACCGGTTACAAGACTCAGGTTGTACGAGCTGGTCAGGGTTTGATGAGTGTCAAGATGGAACCGGACATGATGGGCTTGGACGAAGTTGTGGTTGTTGGATACGGAACTGTCAAGAAACGTGATTTGACCGGTGCTGTCGTATCAATGAAGAATGAAGATGTCACGATTGCCCCAACAGGCGACGTGATGGAGGCTTTGCAAGGTAAGATTGCAGGTTTCGACATTACAAAAGAGAGTGGTGAGATTGGTTCTGGTGTTAACTTGCTTTTGCGTGGATCACGCTCTATTTATGGCGACAACCAGCCCTTGTTCATTATTGACGGACTCCCTGGTAGCTATGATGCCATCAATCCGAATGATATCGAGAGCGTTGACGTGCTGAAAGACGCTTCTGCAACGGCAATCTATGGTTCTGCTGGTGCTAATGGTGTTGTTATTATCACCACAAAGCGTGGTTCGGCAGGTAAAGTAAAGGTCAACTTCGATGCTTATTTCGGATGGAGTGGTTCACCTGAATACAAAAATGGTATGACAGGTGACGAGTGGACTAATTACTATCGTGAGGCATATAAATATAAGAATGGCAGTTATCCTGAGAATATCAGTGCCCTGATGGGAGGCAATCAAGATTATATCAATGCCTATAATGAAGGCAAATGGATTGATTGGGTTGACCAGGTCTCTGGTCGTAAGGCAACGACGCAGAAATATGCACTCTCGGTTACCGGCGGAACTGAAAAGACAAAGATTTTTGCTTCTGCAGTGTACACGCAGGATAAAGGTCTTTTGAAGAATGAGCAACGCGACAAATATGCGTTACGTCTCAACTTAGACCAGGAAATTTTCCCTTGGGCAAAGATAGGTTTCACATCGAATCTGAACTATACTATCCACGATCGTGGTGACAACAAAACGTATACCCGTGCGTTGGCTGCATTCCCATTAGGCGATGTCTATGAGGAGAACGGTGGAGTCCGTCATGAGTATATTGCTAATCAGTACAGTCCGTTGGCTGACCAGATAGAGAATCAGTATGCACGTAATACACGCTCTACCTATATAAATGCTATTGGTTATCTGGAATTGACTCCTATTGCCGGACTGAGCCTCCGTACTCAGATAAACGGTGCTCTTTCACACTCAAGATTAGGACAATACTGGGGTAAATATTCTAATGCCCTTCGTCCGACATATGCAGGTTCTCCTCATGCCGATCTGACTTATAATGATGCATACAGCTACAACTGGGAAAACATTATTTCCTATTCAAAGACAATAGCAGATGATCATTCTTTCGGAATCACAGGCGTTTCATCGTGGTCAAAGAGCAATACCGAGGAAGCTCTTGCCGGTGGTAGTAACCAGGCACTTGATGTTTGGCAATATTGGCGCCTGATGTCTGCGACCTCTCAGCACATTGAGTCAGCATTTACTCAGACGCAGAAAATGTCATATGCACTCCGCTTCAACTATGCCTATAAAGGAAAGTATCTGTTCACTTTCTCTAACCGTTGGGATGGTGTTTCGTTCTTTACCGAAGGCAATAAGTGGGATTCGTTCCCTGCAGGTGCCTTGGCATGGCGAATCAGCGATGAGAAATTCATGGAAGGAACAAAGTCTTGGTTGGATAATTTAAAGTTCCGTGTCGGTGCAGGTATTACGGGTAATTCTGGTGGCGTTGGTGCTTATGGAACGACGACAACGGCATATATCTATACAGCATCAGGTATTACCATCGATGGTGACTATAAGAATCATCCTTTTGCACAGTATTCAGGAACTTATGACAGTCCATCGTTAGGTTGGGAAAAATCGTATAACTGGAACTTTGGACTTGACTTTGCTGTTCTCGGAGGACGTATTGATGGTACCATTGACTACTATACGACTGTGACACGTGGTTTGTTGTTCAAGCGCACAATGCCTATCACCAATGGCGCAACAGGTTGGGGCTCTCCTTTGTCAACATGGGAAAACTTGGCAAAAACAAGTAATAAGGGACTTGAACTCACCATCAATAGTCGTAATATCATCACGAAGGACTTTAAGTGGAATACCTCGTTGACCGCTACATGGCAGATGGAAAGAATTGAAGAACTTCCAAACGGAGACCTTGTCAATGAGAATTTGTTCATTGGACATGCCATCAAGTCTATTTATGACTATAAGTATGCAGGTATATGGGGAACCGATGCTTCACAAGCTGAACTTGATACTTATGGTGTTAAGCCCGGTTGGGTGAAGATAGAGACTGTTGAGAAAGACGGTGATGGCGGTGCTCATAAGTATAGCACCAACGATCGTCAGGTTCTCGGTCACCAGAATCCGAACTGGATACTTGGTCTCAACAATACTTTCACTTATAAAGATTTTGATCTGACCGTTTACTGTATGGCACGTCTTGGTCAGACAATTAGCAGTAAGTTGTTAGGATACTATACGGCAAAATCTGCCATTACTGAGAACCAGCTCTCTGGAGTTGACTATTGGACAGAACAGAATCAGGGCGCTTATTATCCTCGTCCAGGTGTCGGTGACGATCAGAGTATCGGTATTACGTCATTACGTATTTTTGACGGCTCGTTCTTCAAAGTGAAGAATATTACCTTTGGTTATACGTTGCCCAAGTCAATCAGCCGTTATGCACTAATGGAAAAGTGCCGTTTCTATTTCACGGCATATAATCCCTGGATTATCTGCAAAGAGAGCCAGCTGAAGGGCACCGACCCGGAAATGGGTGGTGCTGATGCTTTCCCGACCTACAAGCAGTATGTGTTCGGAGTTAACATTACATTCTAATAATAGGAGGAAACGTAATATGAAAACAACTATCAAGAATATATTGCTGTCTGCATCAATGACAGCTATTGCACTCTCGTTCAATGCTTGCTCATTGAATGAAGAGAACCCAGGTGGTTTCACGATGGACAATCTAGCCACGTCGGAGGAGACCTATGCAGCACTGGTTAACCAGACTGTATTTGGTATGGAGCGTCATCTATATGGGACGGAGTACTATATGATGTTTTCAGAAGGTGATACCGACCTGTGGACATATCGTGCCAACATCAATTCTTCGTATACGCAGTATTTCTGGTATGATGCTGGAGCTTCACCAAGTCTGACGCATACCAATAATATGTGGAATGCTATCTATGATGGAATCGGTGCATGCAATATCGCTATTTCTAAAGCTGGGAAGGTGCCGTTCAAAACGGAAGCAGAGCGTAACAAGCAGGTAGCCTTTGCCCGCTTTATGCGTGCCATGTACTACTTTAATGCTGTTGAACAGTTCGGTGCTGTGACGGTTATCACGGAGCCTGCCTCTTCGACAAACTATGCGCCGTCGCGTACAGAGCCGTTACAGGTTTATAAGGATGTCATACTTCCTGATCTGGAATTCGCTGTTCAATGGTTGGAAAAGGGTACGGATGCTACTTGCACGACTCCTACCAAGAAAGCCGCTCTCGGTTTCTTGGCTAAAGCTTATCTGCAGACACATGAATACGGTACTGATGAGTATCAGCAGAAAGCCCTTGACACTGCAAAGCTGTTGATTGCAGACTGTGAAGCTGGTGGAGCTACTTATGGTGCTTATATGTACCCAACCTTTGCTGAGGTCTTTGACAAGTCCAATAACTTAGCGAATAAAGAGGCGCTATGGAAGCATCGTTGGATGGCAGATGCAGGTGGACATGGTTCTAGTAATGGTAACTGGAAGTGTAACCGCATGGACGAGGACTTCCAGTGCGCTTTGAGCCAGTTCGGAGCTTGGGAAAAGACACAGGCTGCTGTACTCAGTTACGAGTACGATGCTGAAGGTTATTTTATGCCTACACAGCACTTGTTGAACCTGTTTGTGCAGGAGGATGGTACACTTGACCCCCGTTTCCATCAGTCTTTTACCACAGAATGGAAGGGTAATAAAGCGTTCACGTGGGATGCAAACACCCAGGCGAACTTCAACAAGGATGCAAGTGTTGTCGGTCAGACATTGGCTGCTGGCGACTTAGCTTATAAGATTGTGGTTCCACAGGATGCTGACTATGCTACAGAAGTTGCTAACAAGGCTACTTCTAAATACTTGTTGGTTGACTACAAGGATGTCTATGACGATGCAAACCGTAACGTGAAAATGACGTTAAACGGTAAAGAGAACCTTTTCCGTTATATCTATCCGTCCTTGCGTAAGCACCTGAGCGACAACTATTATGTGGCTAATGCATCAAAGGCTCGAAACGGTAATCTGAATGCTACGTTTATTATGCGTATGGCTGAAGTCTATTTGATTGCTGCTGAGGCAAGTATCTATCTGAATCAGGCATCAAACGCGCTGCCATATATTAATAAGGTACGTACTCGTGCAGGAGCTAAGGCTCTCTCTGGAACACCTACAGTTCGTACGATTATTGATGAGCGTGGTCGTGAGTTGTGCGGTGAGTATTGCCGCTTCTACGACCTGAAGCGTACTGGTTTGCTGAAGGATGCAACCTATCTGAAGGAGACTCACCCCGATCTGGGTCAGTATTTCAAGCCGGAGTATGCTTTGCGTCCTATCCCACAAGCTTTTATTCAGGCTATTTCTAATGGGGCAGAATATCAGAACCCCGGTTATTGAGCATTACATTATTAAAGTTTAAGAAAGGCTCCACGTTTCACAAGACGTGGAGCTTTTTTGTTTCAAATTATAAGAAATATGATACAATGAACGTTTTTTGTTAGTTTTTGCATCATAAGTTATAGGATGAAATGGGTAAAAAGGGTAATTTTGCAGCAAAATCGTTTATAACTAAAAACAAAAAGCATGAAGAAACTGTTAATGACACTGATGGCAATGATGACTTGCTGCTTGCTGGATGCGCAGACAATAGCACCTCGCATCTTAGGGGACAGTCATGTCATGTTGTCGTTGGAGAAGCAGACACGCTATTTGCTGCTGCCCGTAGAGGAGAAGGCTGAGATTGCCCACATCCGAGTTTTGAAAGACAACAACGTCTGTCAGACGCTGAACGCCCGACTGGCTGTTGACAAGGTTGACTACTTTGTCCCACTGGAATTGAAGAAGGCTGACCTGTTGGACATTAGTTTCCGTGGCGACCGCCGTACGAAGGGTGCGATGTCCGATTTGGCTTGCTGGCATGAGATGAAGTATGTTGACGAGTTTGACATGACCAACCGTGAGCACTTCCGTCCCAAGTACCATCACACACCTAAATATGGTTGGATGAATGATCCTAATGGTATGTTTTATAAAGATGGTGTATGGCATCTGGCTTTTCAGTGGAATCCCTACGGATCACAGTGGGAGAACATGACCTGGGGCGCTTCGACCAGCCGAGACCTGATTCACTGGGATGCTCAGCCAGCGGCTATTGAAGCTGACGGACTGGGTACAATCTTCAGCGGTTCGTGCGTAGTAGATAAGGAGAACACCGCCGGTTTTGGCAAAGGTGCCATCATTGCCTATTATACATCGGCAGGTGAGGCTCAGACACAGTCGATGGCCTATTCGACAGATGGTGGAAAGACATTTAAGAAATATAGTGGTAACCCCGTGCTAGTGGCTTCTGTACCTGATTTCCGCGATCCTCATTTGTTCTGGCATGCTGAGACTCAGCGCTGGATTATGTTGTTGGCTGTTGGTCAGGAGATGCAGATTTATTCTTCTGCCAATTTGAAGCAGTGGACGATGGAGAGTCGCTTTGGAGCCGAATATGGTAATCATGGTGGCGTCTGGGAGTGTCCTGACTTGTTCCGCCTGCCTGTCCGTGGTACTGGTCAGCAGAAGTGGGTGCTGGTGTGCAACATCAACCCTGGTGGTCCGTTCGGAGGTTCCGCTACCCAGTATTTCGTCGGAAATTTCGATGGTCATAAGTTTACATGCGATTCGCGTCCCGAAGTGACAAAGTGGATGGATTATGGCAAAGACCATTATGCCACCGTTACGTTCGACAATGCTCCGGATAATCGTCGTGTAGCCATTGCGTGGATGTCTAACTGGCAATACGCCAACGAGGTGCCCACCAAGCAGTTCCGTTCTGCCAATGCAATACCACGTGATTTGGATTTGTTTATCGATGGAACCGAGACTTATTGCGGTGTGATGCCCTCTCCTGAGATGCTGACTCTGCGTGGTAAGCCTTCAAAGCAGTTGACAGACGCTTGTGAGGTCGTTGTTACATTGAAAGGCTCTACGGAGATTACGCTCCAGAACGCGAAAGGTGAAAAAGTGGTTATGCGTTATGACGCACAGAAGCAGACTTTCTCAATGGACCGCACGAAGAGTGGTGACACATCGTTCAGTGAGCATTTCCCTTGCACGACAGTTGCTCCAACGCATGGTCAGATGAAACAGCTCCGCTTGTTTATAGACCGCAGTTCGCTGGAGGCATTCGACGGTGATGGCAAAATGGCCATGACCAATCTGGTGTTCCCTTCAGAACCCTATAACACAATCAATGTGACAAATAAAGCAAAAGTAACTATTTATCCTTTCTAATTATATGGTTAACAATAGCAATAAATCTATCTACTTGATACCGGTGATGCTCTGCTTCTTCTGCATGGGCTTCGTAGACTTGGTAGGTATCGCTTCGAACTATGTGAAGGAAGATCTCGGATTGACTGACTCCGTGGCTAATGTGTTTCCTTCGCTCGTATTCTTCTGGTTCCTTATTTTCAGTGTGCCTACGGGTATGCTGATGAACAAGATAGGACGTAAGAACACCGTTCTGCTGTCGCTTATCGTGACGGTGGTGTCCCTGCTGATTCCGCTATTCGGCAATTCGTTCGCCATCATGCTGGTTGCCTTCTCGCTGTTAGGCATCGGCAATGCCTTGATGCAGACCAGTATCAATCCGCTGGCCATGTTGATTATCGGCGACAAGAACCTTGCCTCAACGCTTACCTTCGGTCAGTTTGTGAAGGCTATTGCTTCATTCCTCGCTCCTTATTTGGCCATGTGGGGTGCTACTCAGGTGATTCCTTCGTTCGGTTACGACTGGCGTGTACTGTTCATGGTCTACTTCATCGTAGGAGTACTGGCAAGTGCGTTGCTTTGGGCTACTCCGATTCAGGAAGATATACAGGAAGGTAAGTCTTCGTCGTTCATGGACTGCCTGCGACTGTTGGGCAAACCTATTGTGCTGCTGTCGTTCCTGGCTATCATGTGCCATGTGGGTATTGACGTTGGTACCAATACGACGGCTCCCAAGTTGTTGATGGAGCGAGTAGGCATGACGCTCAATGAGGCAGCCTTTGCCACTTCACTGTACTTTATCTTCCGTACCATTGGCGCGCTGACAGGATCGTTCTTCCTTCGTGTCATGAAAACCCGCTGGTTCTTTATTATCAGCGTGGTACTGATGGCAGCCTCTATGGCTCTCATGTTTGGTGGGGACACGAAGTTCGAACTCTATTTGGCTATCGCATTGGTGGGTTATGGTAACTCCAACGTATTCTCGATGGCTTTCTCTGAGGCATTACTCTCTGTTCCAGAAAAGCAGAACGAGGTATCCGGTCTTATGATTATGGGCTTGTTCGGTGGAACGGTATTCCCCCTTATCATGGGCTTCTGCAGTGATGCTATGGGACAGGCTGGTGCTGTCGCAGTGATGGCTGTCGGTGTAGTCTATCTGTTTACATTCATTAATAAGATTAAGCATTAAAACCATAAAACTATGAAAGATTTAATTATCGGATTGGGCGAGGCATTGTGGGATATGCTGCCCGAAGGAAAAAAACTAGGTGGTGCTCCTGCTAACTTTGCCTATCATGCAGGCCAATTTGGACTCAACACGATGGCTATCAGTGCATTAGGAGAGGATACTCTGGCAGAGGAGACCATTGCGGCATTGGAGCATAATGGACTAAAATACTTGATGCCGCGTGTGCCCTATGCAACCGGTACGGTACAGGTGACTTTGTCAGGAAATGGCATTCCGTCATACGAGATTAAAGAGAATGTGGCTTGGGACAACATCCCCTTCAATGCTGAGGTGGAAGAGGTCGCTAAGAATTGTCGTGCCGTCTGCTTCGGTTCGTTGGCACAGCGCAATGTGGTAAGTCGCGAGACCATTCAGAAATTCCTCGATGCTACACCCAAGGACTGCCTGAAGATCTGTGATATCAACCTGCGCCAGCAGTTCTTCTCAAAGGAGATACTGGAGGGGTCTTTCAAACGTTGTGACATTCTGAAGATTAATGACGAGGAATTGGTTGTTGTCAGTCACATGTTTGGCTATCAGGATTTGGATGATCGTAAAGTCTGTGAGCAGATGGTGAAGGATTACGACCTGAAGATGCTTGTCTTGACTTGTGGCACAAATGGAAGCCATGTGTTTACTGCCGATGGTAAGCACTCGTTCCAGGACACGCCAAAAGTTAAGGTTGCCGATACCGTTGGTGCAGGCGATTCGTTTACTGGTTCATTCTGTGCTGCCATCTTGAACGGGAAGCCCGTCGAGGAGGCTCACCGTATAGCTGTCGAGGTGTCAGCCTATGTCTGCACTCAGAACGGAGCTATGCCGAAATATCCGGCAGAACTAGTTGCTAAAGTGAAGTAATCTTTGCTCCGAACTCTGGCGAGATATAGTTGTATAGGCTTCGGCAAGCCTCTGTGGAGAAGTCGATGCCACACTGTATGATCTTGTCCCATTGCTGTTCCGACAACCCCTGTTCGATATGACTACGGGTAATGCCGTTGCTAATCAGTCCGTAAAGGAAGCCGGCATTGAAGTTGTCGCCAGCCCCAATGGTGCTCACCGCCTCAATAGGAGGAACAGGATATTGTTTGCACAGTCCACCGTCTGCACGCAGTTCGATGGGCTGTGCAGCTTGTGTGTAGATGAATTTCTTGGTGTAGAACGAGATTTGTGAGCGATAGACAACATCTGGGTCGTTCTTCTTGAACAGTATCTCAAAATCCTCTGCTGAACCACGCACGATATCAGCCATTTCGAAGTTCTCTAGCAGGTTGGCAGTCAGTTTAATGACCTCATGTTGATGCGAGGCTCGGAAGTTGACATCATAGTATAGAATGGCTCCGTGCTGGTGGGCATATTCCAGAAAGGCCTTGACTTGTGGGCGTATAACAGGGTTCAGCGCATAATATGAACCGAATAGTACCAAGTCGTCAGTTTGGATGTCTGGGTAGTTGAAATCCAGACGGTCATGTGGATGATCTTTGTAAAAGATATAATCGGCATCGTTTTTCTCGTTGAGGAACGCAAGCGACAAGGGTGACTTGGAATCTGGATATACATTGACACAGTCTGCATTACACCCGTTGTCACGCAGGAAGCGGATGATGTTCTGTCCGATGTGGTCATTGCCTGTTTCACCGATAAAACAAGTGTTAATGCCTGCCCTTGACAAGGAAATGATAGCATTGAACGTGCTACCTCCTGGCACTGCGTGAATGGGCTGCTCGTTGCGGAAGATAATGTCAAGTACGGTTTCGCCTATTCCAATAACTTTTCTCATAGTATGCTATTTTTTTGCTGACAAAGGTACACATTATTTTCAAAAAAGCACTATCTTTGCACACAATTATGATGAAATACAATACAATAACCCTCAACAACGGTCTTCGTGTCATCCATCTGCCATCCACATCGCCAGTGGTCTATTGTGGTATTGGTATCAATGCAGGTTCGCGACAGGAAGCACCTGGTGAGGAGGGAGTTGCCCATTTCTGTGAACATGTAAGTTTCAAAGGCACAAAAAAGCGCACAGCTCTTCAAATATTGAACGGACTGGAACGCGTTGGAGGTGACTTGAATGCTTTTACCAACAAGGAGGATACTTTTTTCTATGCAGCAATCCTAAAAGAGCATCTGTCCAAGGCTGTCGACTTATTGACTGATATTGTTTTCAATAGTCAGTATCCTGAACAAGAGATTCGGCATGAGTTGGATGTTATTTGCGATGAAATTGAGAGTTATAACGACTCTCCGGCTGAGCTTATCTACGATGAATTCGAGAATATGCTTTTCAAAGGCCATCCTTTAGGACATAATATATTAGGTACGCGCGAGCGAGTGCAAAGTTTTACCTCAGCTCATGCCCATCACTTTACAGCTTCTCATTACCGTCCTTCAAATGCAATCTTCTTTGCCTATGGTGACATTGATTTTGGCAGACTCGTGAAAAGCATTGAGGCGAGAACAGATCACGCTGAGATAAAAGACATCCCTAAAGCTGCTATGGATTCTTCTTTGCTCGGTCATTCTTCATCTCTTGCCTCAGAACCACACCATCAGGCTCATGTCATGATGGGTGGTTGCACCTTTGGTTATGATGATCAGCGTCGGCTCCCGCTCTATCTGCTGAACAACATGTTAGGTGGACCAGGGATGAATGCCCGTTTAAACCTATCGCTTCGTGAACGTCACGGATTGGTTTACACGGTGGAAAGTACGATGGCAAGCTACAGTGATACCGGAAGCTGGTCTGTCTATTTCGGTTGCGACCATCATGATGTGAAACGCTGTAAGCGCTTAGTTAACAATGAACTTGATCGGATGATGCAACACCCTTTAAGCGAACGCCAGTTGACGGCAGCAAAGCGTCAGTTGAAAGGTCAGATAGCAATTGCTTGCGATAACCGTGAACAGTTTGCCCTGGATATTGCCAAGAACTACCTGCATTATGGCCAAGTGCGTGATATAGAAGACCTCTTACAACGGATTGATGCCATTTCACCGGCACAAATACAAGATGTGGCCCAGTACGTTTTTGCACCAGACCACTTGCAGACTTTAATCCTTTAGAACTACTTATTCAGATGCAGGCGCTCAGTTGCCTACGTACGGTTTTGCGAGCCAGTCCTAATCGATTCTCAACTTGTTTGTAAGGAAGTTCCAGTTGCTGGGCTATCTCACTTACCTTCATTCCATCGTAGATATGGAGGCGATATACCGTGCGGCATTCTGTCGACAAACGTGCCAATGAGTGCTCCATGCGTTCTGCAATCTGTTTGGCAGAAAATACCGATTCCATCGATTCCTCTGTTGTGTCGGAACGGCGAATATAGTGTTCGTATTCTTCATAGACACGACGTTTGCGATAGTAGTCTGCTACCGCATGACGAGCCATCGTGTAAATCAGGTTAGGCAAGGTTTGGGGAGTAATGAGACAACGACTGTCGAGTAGTCGCAGGAACAGGTCTTGAACCATGTCCTGCGCTAACTCGGCATCCGTTGTCCTAATCGCGATGAAACCGATGATTTCTTCGCGATGCTGAGTATAATAGTTGGATAATAGTGATTGCTTATTCATTGACCACCTTTTGAATCGTCCCATCCGTATTGTAGAACAACTGCTGCACTTTCAGTGAGCGCAGGTGGGTGATGTCATTGCTGGGCACGCAGTCGTGATAACAGAGATACCACTGGCCTTTGAACTCAACGATAGAGTGATGGGTAGTCCAGCCTACTACGGGGTCGAGAATGACGCCTTGGTAGGTGAATGGTCCATAGGGGTTGTCACCGATGGCGTAGCATAGGTAATGGCTGTCGCCCGTAGAGTATGAGAAATAATATTTCCCGTTATATTTGTGCATCCACGATGCCTCGAAGAAGCGGTGCGGGTCATCTGCTCTCATGGGTTTATCATCCTGACCGAGGATGACTACTGAGCGTGGAGCTTCTGCAAACTGCAGTACATCATCGCTCATACGTACTACGCAGCTGTTCAGGGCAGGAGCACCTGGTTTCGCAAACAGTTCACCTTGATGGTCGGGAGCTGCGCCTAAGTCAATGAGTCCGTTCTCGTCACCATATTTTCCACGGATAGTGTTAAATCCCTCAGTAAGTGGCTGTCTCCACTGCAGCTGTCCACCCCAGAGTCCACCGAAGTAGGTGTATATCTGTCCATCGTCATCCTTGAATACACATGGGTCAATGGAGAACGATCCTCGGATGGGCTGTGCCTGTGGTACAAAGGGTCCCTCTGGTTTGTCACTGATGGCTACACCCAGTCGGAACACCCCGTCGTAGGCCTTTGCAGAGAAGATGAGGTAGTATTTGCCGTCCTTCTCGATACAATCGTTGTCCCACATCTGTTTTTCCGCCCAGGGCACATCCTTCACGTCGAGAATTACACCATGGTCGGTAACAGGTCCGTTCTCTATGTCGTCCCACGACAATACGTGGTAGTCTTTCATCTGGAAATGTCCGCCATCATCGTCGAAACATTCACCGGCATCCCAGTCGTGTGAGGGATAGATGTACAAGCGTCCGTTGAAGACGTTAGCCGAGGGGTCGGCCATATAGTCATTAGGGAAAAGATAACGTGGTTTCATATATATGCTTATTTAAATATGTTGATGATTTCGTTGACAACAGGCTTTGCCTGATAGTTGCGATCGAAGAGCAATGGATAGTTTGTGCGACCTTTGATAGGCCATCCATTGAGCCATGAGTTCTCGTCGCTGACACCCCACAAGGTGATTCTTCCAATCTGGTTGCGGTGCTTATAATAGAGCTTGAACAGGTCTATCCATCGTTTGTATAGTTCCTGTTGCTTGGCTTTGGGAAGTCCGTTGGCATAGGGGTTGTACTTCTGTTGGAACTCAAAGTTCTGTTCTACGGCAGCTCCCCCGAACCCTTCAGGGTTAGGCAATACGTTGATGTCCAGTTCTGTAATCAGCACTTTCACACCACAAGCGGCAAAGGCCTCAATACTCTTTTCATATTCCTTTAGGTCGGGGTAGTCCAATCCGTTGTGGCTCTGCATGCCCACACCGTCGATGCGCAATCCCTTTTCCTTCAGGTGTCTGATAAGTCGGCAGACGGCATCGCGCTTGCCAGGCTTTGCCATTGAATAGTCGTTGTAGTAAAGTTCAGCATCAGGGTCTGCCTCGTGAGCAGTACGGAAAGCTATCTCAATGAATTCCTCGCCCAACAGATTATAATAAGGTGACTTACGGAATGACCCGTCATCCTCGATGGCTTCGTTGACGACATCCCATCCGATGACCTGGCCCTTGAAATGGCCAACCACTGTCTTGATATGTTTGATGAGGCGCTCCTTCAGCACCTCTTTAGAGACAGGAGCAGCAGTGTGTCCGTTGGTGAACCACCAGTCGGGAGCCTGTGAGTGCCATACCAGACAGTGGCCTGTGGCTTTCAGTCCCATTTCTTGGCAGTAGTTGATGAACTTGTCGGCAGTACGGAAATCGAATATGCCTTCTGCTGGAGCCAGCACTTCGGGCTTCATGCAATTCTCAGCGACAGCGCAGTTGAAATGGTGCTTCAAGACAGCATCGGCTTCGGGCACTTGTCCGTCGCTCTGCCACTGATTGACTGCCGCACCGATGAGGCAATACTTGCCTATAGCTTCTCTCAAGCTCTGCGCAAGCACTGTCTCTGATACACATACTACTAATGCTATTATTACTAACCTAAAAACTTTCATGCTTTATGATTTCTTTTTTCAATCTCCATATTGATTTTGTCAATCACTTCGTCAGTCAGCTCATATTTGGCGATGATGAACATTGCCAAACCCAACAATAGGGCAGGGATGACACAAACAAGCCATAGGATTCCCTGTTCGGCAAATGGTGTCTGTACGGTCTCCTTGGCGTTGAAACCTACATAGGCCAGCACCAGTCCGGGAACTACTCCACCTAGTGCCATGCCAGCTTTGAAGAAGATACCTGTCAAGGCATTCACGATACCAGAGATTCGCTTGCCTGTGGTGAACTCACCATACGAGATTACCTCAGGCACTAGTGCCCACATGTATCCAGTAGCCACAATGACACCTGTTGACTTGATGAACTGTGCAACATAAACAATCCACATCTGCGATTTCAACGAAGGAATGACGCTGACTGCATAGAGGATGGCCATACCTACGATGGCAATAGTCAGGAAGATATTGAACATGCCACGCTTGCCCACCTTTTTCTTTATGGCAGGCACCATCGGCATGAAGATGAAGGCTGGTACGGAACCGAGTCCCATGAATATTGCCAACTGGTCACTGGTGGCCTGGAGGTTACATGTCATATAATACGAGCCAGCGGCATTGCCTACTGACATCATGGCAAATGCCGTGATAAAGAAGAAGGCCAAGATGCGTAAGGGGCGATTGTGTACGAACTCTGTCAAGAGGTCTGACACCTTCACGTCCTCCATATCCTTGGCATCCATCACCACACGCTCCTTGGTCTGTGTGAAACAGAAGATGAGCAGTGCTAAGCCCACCAATGCATAGATACCCATTGTGAGGAACCACGCCTCGCCTGCCTCAGGCTTGTCGATGATAGCATTGCCTACGGCATCTTTTGGGGCAAACAATGCTACGACGAGGGGGATGCCCGATGCCACGCAGAGTCCACCCACATTGGCCAGGAACATGCGCACAGAAGTCAGTGTGGTTATCTCGTCGGTGTCACGCGTCAGCGACGAGTTCAATGCGCCATAAGGTACATTAATTAAGGTGTATAGCATCGACATACCTACATACGTCACGTATGCATAGACGAGGGAGGGCGCGAATCCATTCCAGAAACAGAGAATAGCGAATCCCGTCAGTGGAATACCACCCAGTACCAAATAGGAACGATACTTGCCTAGTCGGGGGTTATGTTTGTCAACGTAAGTGCCTACCAAAGGGTCCCATAGTACGTCGACAAGACGGACTACCAAGAACATGGTGGCGGCATCAGCAGGATCTAGACCATAGACGTTGGTGTAGAAGAACAACAAATACATGCTGATGGTTTGGTAGATTAGGTTCTGCGCCAAGTCACCAGAGCCAAATCCGATACGCTGTACCCAGGATAATTTGTAGAAGCCTTTTGAGGCTTGAGTTTCGTTAGTTGCCATTTGTCATAGGTTTTAATATTTCTGCTGCAAAATTAATATATTATGGTGAAACGGACATTTTTTCATGTTACAAATATCCTCTTTATTTGTTTCATGCAGAAAGAAAAACCTTATTTTTGTTACTTGTTTAACATATTTTCTTTACTTTTGCACCAAAACCATTAGCTAAGGAACAAGACATGAAACGTAATTTGCTCATTTTCATTTCGCTCTTTGTAAGTTTGATGGCTGTCGAAGCCAAAGTAGTTCTCCCCCAACTGTTTCAGTCAGGAATGGTGCTTCAGCGAGGCAAACCGATTCCTGTATGGGGCAAGGCTGATCCACAAGAACAGGTTGTACTGCGTTGGCAGAAACGTGAATATCAGACGGTGGCTGATGCCAATGGTCGTTGGCGTATCGACCTGCCCAAGACGAAAGCAGGCGGTCCTTACACACTGCAAGTGGGCGATGAGCTATTGACCGACGTACTGGTAGGTGATGTCTGGCTATGTTCTGGTCAATCGAATGTCGACGTAACCATTGAACGTGTATACCCTCGTTATACCGATGAAATCGACCATTTTGACAACGATAAGGTTCGCTTGTTTCGTGTGCAGAATGAGACGAGTACGCATGGTGTGAAGGATGATATCCGTCCCACATCTATTAACTGGAAGCCCCTTAACAAGCAGAACGCCTGGCTCTTCTCTGCCCTTGGATCTTTCCTGGGCAAGCTGAAACAGGAGAAGAGTGGTGTACCTCAAGGTATCATCGTCAATAGTTGGGGTGGTACTCCTATCGAGGCTTGGATTAGCAAGGACTCGCTTCTTCGCGATTATCCCATGCAGGTAGCTAAGACAGAACTCTACGACAATCCCGATTTCATTGCAGCCCAACAAAAAGCCAATCAACAAGCAGGCAATCGCTGGAGTGCTCTGCTTGACGAGCAAGATCCAGGACTGCAACAACATTTCACTTCTTTAGAATATGATGATTCTTCTTGGGAAACCGTTGATCAGTACTCGATGGAATGGGCAAAAAGTAACAGGCGTGGTATCGTTGGCAGCATTTGGCTTCGTCAGCATGTCCATATCGATAAGGCTCATGCAGGAAAACCTGCCCGCCTGTTGTTAGGTACACTTTTCGACCATGATATAACCTACCTCAACGGTCAGAAGATAGGTGAAACCCATTACCAGTATCCCCCTCGTCGTTATGACATTCCTGAGGGTCTTCTCCGCGAGGGCGACAATGTCATCACCGTCCGTTTTATTAATAAATATGGTATAGTGCACTTTATCAAGGACAAACCCTATATGCTCTGCTTTGGTGACGACCGTTTCAGTCAGAACCCTATGCCGAAGGATGTCATACCCCTCAGTCAGCAGTGGAAACATCATGCAGGAGCCGTAATGCCCAGTTGTCCCAGTGGGGATGTGAATCTGCAGAACATGGCTACTACCCTCTATAATGCCGTAGTCTATCCCTTGGCTCCTTATGCCATCAGTGGAGTAGTATGGTATCAGGGCGAGTCGAATAGTGGCAATCCTGAACCCTATGCCGACCTGCTGGGTAAGTTGATGGGATGTTGGCGCTCGTTGTGGAATGAACCTACACTCCCGTTCTGTATCGTTCAGCTGGCTAACTATATGACGCCCGAAGACCAGCCTGCCTATAAGAACTGGGCCCGTCTGCGTGAGCAACAACGACTGGCCGCCGACCGTGACCCGCATGCAGAGGCTGTTGACATCTTCGACTTGGGCGAATACAACGACATCCATCCCCTCCGGAAGAAGGAAGTTGCAGAGCGTGTGTCTCGTTGTCTTGATGGTATAAAATAGCGGTGTAAGGCTGTTCTCGCCAGGAAATGCAAAAGAAAAAGCGCTTTTTCTTTTGCATTTCACTTGCTTATTTGTACCTTTGTCGTCACGATGGAACAACTTCTGCATTATTGTTGGAAACATAAGATGTGGCCATTGGGTGGTCTTGAGACCACTGATGGGCGTATGGTCGAGGTGATAGACCCTGGGCTTCATAACCGCAATGCGGGTCCTGATTTCTTCAATGCGAAGGTGAAGATAGGGGGAACGCTATGGGTTGGCAATGTCGAGATACACGACAAGTCGAGTGACTGGTATGTGCACGGTCATGAGAAAGATGCCCATTATAATAATGTGGTATTGCACGTGGTGGGCATTGCCGATCGTGATGTACAGACGCAGGAGGGCAACTTCGTGCCGCAAATGGTGCTGCAAGTGCCAAAGTATGTTCACGAGAACTATGCAGAACTGTTGCGAACAGATGCCTATCCCCCCTGTTATCGCATTATCCCTGATCTCACGCGTTTGATGGTACATTCGTGGATGGCTGCCCTGCAGACAGAACGTCTGGAGCAGAAGACGATAGCTATCAGTGAGCGCGCTCGACAGGCAGGCGGTTCGTGGGAAGATGCTTTTTTTGTAACGATGGCCCGTAACTACGGCTTTGGCATTAACGGAGATGCCTTTGAGGAGTGGGCACGCCATATCCCTTTGCAAGCCGTAGGCAAGCACCGCGACGACTTGTTCCAGATAGAAGCCATTTTCATGGGACAGGCAGGACTTCTGGAACTGGAGGCAGTGCCTGAGCGCTATCAGAAAGATGCTCTGAATGAGGGCTATTTCGCTAAGTTGCGCAATGAGTATCAGTATCTGGCACATAAGTTCTCGTTGAAACCGATGGATTACAAGTTATGGCGATTCCTTAGGTTACGCCCACAAAACTTCCCACACATCCGCATATCCCAGTTAGCCAACCTCTATTATCAGCGTAAAATCTCACTGTCGGCACTGGCAGACTGTAGGGATATGGCAGGGTTGGCACAACTGTTACAGACACAGGTCACTCCTTATTGGGAGACACACTATACCTTCGGATCGGAGAGTTTCCGTAGTCAGAAACAACTATCGCCAGCCTCCATCAACCTGTTGATTATCAATACTGGTGTACCGATGCTCTTTGCCTATGGACGTCATCTCATGAAAGAAGAGCTGTGCGACCGTGCCTTCGATTTTCTGGAACAGCTGAAGGCCGAGAATAATTATATCATCCGCATGTGGACAGATGTGGGATTGGAGGTCAGTTCCGCGGGAGACTCACAGGCGCTGATACAGTTGAAACGCGAATACTGCGACAAGCGCGACTGTCTGCGCTGTCGTATTGGTTATGAATATTTGAAAAGAAAAAATCATGAGTAAATACATTTTCGAGACAAGGATGGAGGTACGCGACTATGAGTGCGACATCGAGGGTATTGTGAACAATGCCAACTACCTTCACTATACGGAGCATACGCGTCATCTTTTCCTGAAGGAGTGTGGATTGAGCTTCGCACAGATGCACGAGAAAGGTGTTGATGCTGTAGTGGCCCGTATGGAACTGCAATACAAGGCTCCCTTGCGTTGTGATGACGAGTTTATTTCCCGCCTGTGGTTAGAGAAGGACGGCTTCAAGTATATTTTCCATCAAGACATCTATCGTGCCTCCGATGAGGCGATCTGTTTCAAAGGTAAGATTATGCTTGTCTGTCTCATCAACGGACGGTTGGGGCAAAGTGAGGATTACGACCGAGCTTTTGCTCCCTACCTGAAAAAGGGATAGAATCATGTCAAGCGAAGAGTTATATTATTCCATTGCGTTGACGCGTCTGACAGGCGTCAACCATGCCGTAATCCTCGAGCGCTATCAGTCGCTGGGGGGTGGCAAAGCTGTCTATGACGAGTGTAAGGCACGCATCTCTTGGGATGAGGCTTTGCGCAGGGCAGCAGCAGAGATGGAGTTCATCGAAAAAAATGGCATTAAGGCGATGACATTGCAGCATGATGATTATCCACAGCGACTGAAGGAATGTCCAGATGCGCCAATAGTCCTTTTCTATAAGGGTGAGGCCGATTTGAACCAGTGTCATATCATCAATATCGTGGGAACTCGTCACTGTACCAACTACGGACAAGATATCGTGCGTCGTTTCGTTAGAGACCTGCGTCAATTGTGTCCCGACGTACTGATAGTCAGCGGACTGGCTTATGGTATTGATGTCTGTGCCCATCGTCAGGCTTTGGATAACGGATTCGAGACCGTGGGTGTTCTGGCACACGGACTGGACCAGATTTATCCGCCCCATCATCGAGCCATCGCCGTTGAGATGCTGAAGCAGGGTGGCTTGTTGACGGAATACATGTCGCAGACACAGGCATTGCCTAATAACTTCCGCCAGCGTAACCGTATTGTAGCGGGTATGTCGGATGCCACCATCCTGGTGGAGAGTGCTATTAAGGGTGGGGGGCTTATCACTTGTCGGGTAGCTCAGGAGTACGGGCGTGACGTATTTGCCTTTCCAGGTGCCGTTGGAATGCCATTCTCCGAGGGCTGTAACCGTATGATACGCAACAACACGGCTGCGCTCATCACGTCGGCTCAGGACTTTGTTGAGTCGATGGGATGGCAAACCGTCAAGCAGAAGCCGGAGGCAGTAGAACGTCAGCTCTTCCCAGACCTGTCTGCAGAGGAACAACAGGTGGTTGCGCTGCTGCAACAGACCAATGACTTGCAATTGAACCTTATCAGTGTAAAAACAAATATCCCCATCGGTCAACTGACAGCCATGCTTTTCTCCTTGGAGATGAAAGGTGTCGTGAAACCTTTGGCAGGAGGAACGTATCATCTTTTAAAATAGGAAATGAAAATGAGACAAATGAAACTACTAGCCTTGATGGCTTTGATGTCGGTGGGCATTCAAGCTTCGACGACACTCCCATTGAAGGGAACAGTCATCAAACCAACAGACAAAAACATCCAGTATGTGGGACGTATCTGTTTTGACAATCCTGAACGTCCGCGCTTTACCTTCCCTGGTACACAAATCAACGCTTGCTTTACGGGAACCAGTCTGAAACTCTGGGCCAAACCTCGCAGTGGCTATTTCATGGCACAGATAGATCAAGCAGAACCTTTCAAGGTAGCTCTGATGGGTGAGAAAGATTCGGTGGTTACCATTGCCACCGCACTGCCTCAAGGTTGTCATACCATCCGACTAATGTATGTTATCGAAGGCTATGAACTGAAACCTGACTTCCGAGGGTTTATTCTGGACAAGGGTAGTATGCTGCTCTCTCCACCAACCCTGCCAGAACGTACCATTGAGTTCATTGGCAACAGCATTACCTGCGGCTATGGCAACGAAGCCATAGTGGCTAGCGATCCATTTGAGTATGAGACGGAGAATCACTATCTGACCTATGCTCAACAGACTTGTCGCGCTTTGGAGGCTCGTGCCCATGTGGTCGCTCGCAGCGGCATCGGTGTCTATCGCAGTTATGACGGACCGAAGGCAGGAACACCCGAGAATGTGATGACCACCGAATACGAGTACACCAACCTCTATGATCGCAGCGAGAAGTGGGACTTCAGCCGTTACCAGCCCCAGCTGGTGTGCATCAATCTGGGCACCAACGACCTGTCGACCAACAACTATGACGTGAAGCGGCTGAAGGCGGCCTATAAGCAGTTTCTGAAACAAGTGCGCAGCCATAACCCCAAAGCTAAGATAGTCTACCTTTGTGGTTCCATGCTC
>Ga0256404_1002888_pt1 | contig 36499 bp, 28 predicted proteins | sample RumenRJG_01DNA_FD_185990 | JGI IMG/M metagenome (GOLD analysis project Ga0256404, IMG submission 185990) | Bovine rumen microbial communities from Lethbridge, Alberta, Canada - RJG_01 | ecosystem: Host-associated > Mammals > Digestive system > Stomach > Rumen | place: Canada: Alberta | collected... | reverse complement strand
TCCAACAGTAGCGAAAACGAGATCTTTCGTTACAGCATTAACCATGCATTTTGTCAACATAACAGAAAAAAGAATGCCCTTTATACTTTATTAACAGCCTCTTTCTTGGTTTTATCTTAGAAATCATAATGTTTCATGGGTAATAATACCCCTTCCGCATCGGGGTGGTGGAGGGTGCTTATTGCAACGTTGCAACATGCAACATTGCAACACCCGTGCGTGTATCAGGCTTATACGCGTCCGTACTAGGCTTATACGCGCGTGTATCAGTCTAATACATATTTGTATCAGGCTGGTACGTGGGTATATCGGCTGTTTTTTGCTGCAAAAAAGGGGCGAAAAATCACACGAGAGTGATAGAATCGTCGGAAATTGTAATAAGATGACGCTTGTAGAGGTCGCCAACGGCCTTTTTGAAGACCTTTTTCGAGACACCAAAACGGTGGGCGATGGCTTCCGAGGGGCTCTTGTCACCCAAATCACAGTGCCCATCGTGGGTTTTTAGGTAGTGAAGTAGCTCATCTGAGAAGTCAAGAGCCTGTTCATAGCCCGTTTTTTGCTGATATCGCTCCACTTTTGAGGTGGCCATGAGGCGGTGCGTCTTCTCGTCCTCCATAACATAGACGTAGTAGCGCTGTCCGCGTTCCATGCGAGTTTTCTGTTCGCGGAAGGGGCAGAAGAGGTCTTTCATCAAGCCCCAGTTGAGGAAGGCGCCATATTCGTTCGTCCAGGCACACTCCATCCAGGCGAACTCGCCGACCTTGGCAATGGGGTGCTCGGTGGTTGCCACGATTCGCTCGTCTTGGTCGAGGTAGAGGAACACTTCTATTTCCTGACCGATGACGTAGCCCTTGGGCACGTAGCGGTTGGGCAGCAGGATGTTGCCCTCGTCGCCACCGTCCAGATAGAGGCCGAAGTCGGTGCGCTTCTTTATTCTGAGGGTGTTGTAATCTCCGAGCTTGATCATGGGGTTAATGGGGTTAATGGGGTTAATGGGACTGATTGGGTGTCAGCGGGTGAACCGCTGACCACACTATTTTCTAACAGACCGTCGCGCATGTGGATGGTACGGTCGGTAATCGAAGCCAGCTGCTCGTCGTGGGTAACGATGACGAAGGTCTGGCCGTACTTGTCGCGCAGGTCGAAGAAGAGTTGGTGCAGCTCCTGCTTGTTGTGGCTGTCAAGTGAACCTGAGGGCTCGTCAGCTAGGATAACAGCAGGGTTGTTGACCAAGGCACGGGCTACGGCGATGCGCTGTTTCTCGCCGCCAGAGAGCTCGTTGGGCTTGTGGCTGGCGCGGTCAGAGAGTCCCATAAACTGCAGCAGGTCGAGGGCGCGTTGTTTGGCGGTTTTCTGCGACGTGCCTGCAATGTAGGCGGGTATCATAATATTCTCCAGAGCCGTGAACTCAGGCAACAGTTGGTGGAACTGGAAGACGAAGCCGATGTGGCGATTGCGGAAGTCGGCCAACTTCTTTTGGGAGAGGGTGGTCACGTCGACAGAATCGACGTGCACAGAACCGCTGTCGGGGCGGTCCAGCGTGCCGATGATTTGGAGCAGGGTGGTCTTGCCAGCTCCACTTGGGCCGACGATGCTGACTACCTCGCCACGATCTATGTGGAGGTCAATGCCTTTCAGAACTTGTAGTGAGCCGAAGCTCTTGGTGATATTTTCTATTGTAATCATTTGCGGTGGTTATTAATCCAGCGGGCGAGGGCATCATAGACGCTACTCTCCTCCTGGTGTTGGGCGGCGGTGAACGTCATCGACTCTTCCTTCTGCGTACCGTACTGGTCTGGGAAGATAATCATCAGGTTCTTGCCAGAGAAATGCTGCATGAGCTCCTTGGGCAGGCGCTCCAGCGCGTTCTTGTAGGAGATGGTACCCTTACGAGCTGTGATGACAACGAACATGTGGTCTGTGCTGATTTGCTCGGCCAGACGGGGCAGTTCGTTCCAGTGGGCCATGAAGGTATATTCCGCACGCACGCTGGGATGATGGTTGTTGATATATTCACGAATCAGCTCCAGCGACTCGTTGCGCCCATGAAACTGGATGCGGCAGTCCAAGTTACCTGCGAAACGTGCCAGACGCTCCAGCCAGCGGTGGAAGCCAGGCTCGAACTCAGCGCGCGAGGGTACGGCGACCTGTATGCGTCGCAGGGTGTTCAAGGGTTGCACAAAGCGTGTCAGCACAATCTGGCGGTTCAGTCCGTTGTAGAGACTCTGCAGGAATTCACCCCAGAACTTGGGGTTGACATCCGTGTGCACGTGCATGCCCATGATAATCTCTGAACAGCCGAATTCGCGGAAGGCGTGCTTGATGCCGTTGGCGATGTTCGACGACAGGCGCACCTGTGTCTGCATCTGCAGGTCAGCGGCCGAGGCGCGTTGTTGCAGCCGCTCCAGCAGTCGCAGTCCGTCCTCACGGTGGTTGCTGGCCTGTTGGTCGTCATAGACCACGTTGAGCGCCACCAGTCCGCGATTGCGCTTGGGATTGCGCATCATAATGGCCAGCTCCAGCAGTTGGGGCGCTATGTCGGGGTATTTTACGCAGAGAAGCACCTTTTCGTTCTTGGGCGAGTGGGAAGTATCAGCGGCAAAACCGCTGACCACACTACTGGCGAGGGTTAGTTCCTGCGAGGCTTTCTCGGTCATCATCGTCGAAATGATGCAGGTGATGAGAATCATAATAACCACACCATTCAATATCTCGTTGTTCACCAGGTATTGCCCTGGAGCCACTTCCAGACGCATGCCGACCATTACCATTGCGATGGCACCAGCTGCGTGGGCACAGGTCAGTCCGAACATCATGTGACCTTCGGCCTTGGTCAGTCGGAACAAGAGACTGGAGATATAGGCCGCAAGCGCTTTGCCAAACGTTCCGAAGAAGACGATGAGCGCCACGACGAACAGCATGCGCCAGCCATCGAACAAGGAGCCGACGTTGATGAGCATGCCCACACCAATCAGGAAGTAGGGGATGAAGATGGCGTTGCCAATGAACTCGATGCGGTTCATCAGCGGCGACACGTGAGGTATATACCTATTTAATATAAGGCCTGCGATGAAAGCGCCCACGATGCCCTCGACGCCGATGGCCTCCGACAATGCCGCCGAGAGGAACATCACAGACAGCACATAGATGAACTGCATAATAGCATCGGAGTAGCGACGCAGGAAATAGCGTGTCACCTTGGGAATGAGTATGATGCTGAACGCACAGAAGGCCGCAAACTTTATTGCGAACAACAACCAGAAGCCGATGCCCACGTCCTTGCTATACGATGCCGACAGGGCGGCCAGCATCATCAGTGCCATGAAGAGCGACAGCATCGATGCTCCCACGCTGAGCATCACGCTGGGGTGGCGCCCCATGCCGTAGCGCGAGATGATGGGGTAGGCAATGAGCGTGTTCGACGCCATGATGCAACCCAGCAGGAACGAGGCTGTCGACGAATAGTCCAATAGCCACATCGCCATTACGTAGGTCAGCACCAGTGGTACCAAGCACGTCAAGAGTCCAAACCATAGGATGCGCCTGGAGTTCTTCTTTACGCTCTCCATGTCCATCTCCAAGCCTGCCAGGAACATGATGTACAGCAGTCCCACCTTGCCGAACAGCTCGAACGAGTTGTCGCGATCCAGCAAGTGCAGTCCATGCTCGCCAATGAGCACGCCAGCCAGCACCATTCCGATGATGTGCGGAATGCGCAGCTTACCCATGATAATGGGCGCCAGCAGAATGATGAGCAGCACGACAAAGAAGATGAGTGTCGGACTGGTTATTGGGAAATATGACATCATAAATCAATAAATTTGTGCAAATTTACAACTTTTTTGGCAAATATGGAACAAAATGAAAGTTTTTTTGTAATTTTGCAGGCGATTTACAACCAACGAAAAATATAGAGACTGATGAAAGTAGCAATTGTGGGCGCCTCAGGCGCTGTAGGTCAGGAATTCCTGCGCCTGCTTGACGAGAGAAATTTCCCAATGGACGAATTGGTGTTGTTTGGTTCTGAGCGTTCTGCCGGAACTAAATATACTTTCCGCGGTAAGGAATTGACCGTAAAGCTGTTGCAGCACAACGACGACTTCAAGGACATCGACATCGCCTTTACCTCTGCAGGTGCTGGCACGTCGAAGGAGTTCGCAGAGACCATCACCAAGTATGGTGCTGTGATGATTGACAACTCCAGCGCTTTCCGCATGGATGACGATGTGCCCTTAGTAGTGCCTGAGTGTAACGCTGAGGATGCGCTGAAGCGTCCGCGTGGCATCATCGCCAACCCCAACTGCACCACGATTATGATGGTGGTTGTACTGCAGCCATTGGAGAATATCAGTCATATCAAGCGCATCCACGTCTCTTCTTATCAGAGTGCCAGTGGTGCTGGTGCCGCCGCTATGGCCGAACTGCAGCAGCAGTACAAGGAGATGGTAGAGACAGGCGAGGTGAAGACCATCAAGAAGTTCCCTCACCAGTTGGCTTACAACGTGATTCCGCAGATTGACGTCTTCCAGCCCAACGGCTATACGAAGGAGGAGATGAAGATGTATAATGAGACGCGCAAGATTATGCATACCGATGCCAAGTGCTCGGCTATGTGCGTGCGTGTCAGCTCGTTACGCTCACACTCAGAGTCTGTTTGGATTGAGACCGAGAAGCCCATCAGCGTCGAAGAGGCACAGAAGGCTATCGCCGCCGCTCCTGGCTGTACGTTGGTTGACGACCCCGCTAACCTCGTTTACCCCATGCCACTGGAGACTGCAGGCAAGGACGACGTCTTCGTAGGTCGCGTGCGCAAAGACCTCTCTGACGAGAACGGTCTGACTTTCTGGCTCTCTGGCGACCAGATTCGCAAGGGTGCTGCCCTTAATGCCGTACAGATTGGTGAGTATCTCATCAAGGTCGGAAACGTGAAGTAATCCCTCAAAATACCTACAATTAGCGATTGTGGGATATAGAAAAAATGTGTACTTTTGCAGCGCGATAGTCCGCTATCCGCTAACGAAGTACACATTATTAAATATAATAAGCTTATGAAGAAACTTTTTACACTACTATTTGTGTTCCTGGCAGTACTGAGTGCCAGTGCAGAGGACTTACAAGGCAAACTGGTCATCGGCAAGGTGTTCTATGCTGGTAGTACCCGTCTGAATGGCGCAACTCCCAAGAACTATCTGTGCCACCTGTACATCGAACTCTACAACAACTCTGCAGAGGCTATTGATGTCGCTGGTACTTATGTCGCAATGGCCAACAGCGATGCAGCTGCTGCAGCTTGGACTGCTGCTGATATGGTGGACGACAAAGCTGGAATGGCTATCTTCAAGCAGGTGTTCCAGATACCTGCAGGTAGTCCTGTTGTAATGGAACCAGGCAAGAGTCTTGTCATTACCAACTGCGCCATCGACCATAGCGAGATTGCTGAGGGTAAGGTGAATTTGAGCAACGCTGACTTCGAGCTGAAGAGCACCAATGCCGCTTTCAACTTCCATAGCGATGCTGTACCTGCATTATCAGTCGTTTACTCAGCTAACGCTTCGCAGGACTACATCAACTTCATGAATCCTGGTCCTGACGGTATTGCGCTGTTCAAAGCCGATACGGATATCGCCGCTTGTGCAAAGACCTATGGCAAGGGTAAGGATTCTGGTAACGAGCTGATTGTCATTCCGATGGCTAATAGCATCGACGCTGTGGATATCGTAAAACAGAAGACTCCGTCTGCTGACGATAAGCGCTTTACTGCCGAATACGATGCTGGCTTCACTTGCACCGCAGACCCTGGAACGTTTAATTGCCAGGCTGTTGCACGCAAAGTGCTGAGCGCCGATGGTGACCGTAAGGTGCTGCAAGATACCAACAACTCTTCGGACGACTTCGAGTCGCTGTGGAATGTACAGACGGGCGTATATGATGTGAAAGAAGCTGCAACCATCGCTGAGTTTAACGCTATAGAGGATGGCAAACTCGTGAAACTGGCGCTGATTGATGCACGTGTCAATGCCTTCAACGACCTCGACAGAGCGTACTATCTGGAGGATGCCTCTGGCGCTACTGTCATCAAGGGTATTAACCTCACCAAGTCAACATTGCTGAATGGCTATATCGTTGGTACGAAAGCAACTACGGATGTTGACTATGTGAACGAGCCCTCTCAAGCCTTCGAGTATTCACTGACTGTTGAGGATGCCTCGCAGTCTGCCTTCGAGGCTACAGAAATGGAACTCGTTGCTACTCCTATGACGATTCCTGAGGCTTGCGCACAAGCAAATTATGGCCGTCTGGTGACGCTGAGTGATGTGGAGATTACAAAGATTGGTAATGGTATGAACAAACAGTTGAAAGATGCTGCTGGCAACACGATGAAAGCTCGTGATCTGTTTGGCATACTGCCCAGTGACTATGAGTGGCCTGCAAAAGCTACCTCTATCACGGGTGTCGTAATATTCTACATGACTGGCTGGTTCCTGATGCCTATCTCTGCTGAGGCTATCGTCGCTGACGCTACAGGAATCACTAACGTCAATGCTGCAGATGTCAAGGGCCTACAGATTTACAACCTGCAGGGTATGCGTTTGAATAGCGTGCAGAAAGGTCTGAATATCGTGAACGGCAAGAAGGTCGTGATTAAGTAAGAGATAATAGATAGAAAAGAAGTACCTGAGGCTTAGTGCTTCAGGTACTTTTTTTATGTATCTGTGTGCTAGAACGTGTGTCCTGCAGCAATAAGAAACGTAGTGCGGCTGGGGTTGTGAAGACCTGAAAGAGAACTATCAGAAACGGTAGCGTGACGATAGTCGAAAGCGGTACGCACAAAAGTATTCAGACGGGTGCCTGGGAAAAGGAAATTGTACTTCAACTGCAGACCGAGGTGATACTGCTTGGCTGTCAGGTATTCATAGTCGCGATAGAGGAAGGTCTCCATTGTGGCAGGCTGAGGCTGTTTGGCGCTGGGTGTTACGAAAGAGCCATCGTGGTAAGGGTCGCCAGAACCTGTCTGATAGCCACCATTCAGCGTTATGCCAAGAATGCCACCCATGAAATCCAGATGGCGCGTCAGACTGGCTGTTACCTCGCTGGTGTTCAACTGTTGCTGACGATAGTAGGGGTAGAGGTAGGCGGTGATGTCGCGCTGTTGCCAATGGTAGCCTGCTGTGATGGTCCAGGTGGGCAATTCGTGACGGATGCCCAGGTGAAGGGTGTAGTCAATAGCGAAGTTGCGCCAAGATTTCTCGCCACTTTTTGTCGCGTCATAGTATTCGTAGTAGGTGGCTCCATACTCATTGGTCAGTCCGCGATAGGTGTTGATGCGGTTCTCCAACTTCTCGCTCTGATATTTAACATCGAGGCTGAACCTCGATGCACTGAAGGCGTGGGAGAGGCGTCCCTGAAGCGTGAAAATGTCGCGATTGTGGTCAGTATAGGTGATGGTGTACTGCGACTGGCGACCATAGTAGCCCGTAGCGTGGCTGTAGGAAGCGGAGAGGAAGATGGGTAGGAATTCCAGTTGCAGTCCCACACCATGCGCGTCCTCGAAGAGGGGCATTTCGTTGGTCTTATCCGTATAGCCATCGTTACCAAACTGCTCGACAATACCCATCAGCGCACCATAGTCGATGAGTGACTTATACACCTTGTCACCCTTGCCGTAGGTACCAAACTCTACACTCTCTGTACGACGATGGTAGGTGTAGTCGAGACCCACGTTAACACTGGAACCTTGAATCTTGAAACTGCCCAGCACACCTGCTGTGAAGTCGAGGTTCATCAGCTTGTTCTTGTGGCGTAAGTCCTTGTATTTAGCGTAGTTGGCGGCAGTATAGTCAGCCTTCATGCCAACAGCAAAACCATTGGCCACAGTATAACCGAAGGCACCCACAAGATGATAGGTGTCGCGATGCTTGCGCCCCATGTTGGTCAGCGAGTCCTCCACGATGTCGAAGGGCAGGCGGTCTTGCATGAAGACAGAGCCTGTCATATCCTTGCCTGATAGGTTGTCGTAGCCGATAGCGCCATAGACAACGGTGCGAGGATTGATGCGGTAGTACGATTCAGTGGCGGCCTGAAAATCGTTCAATGAGGGTGAACCACTGAAATTCGTCAGTTTGCCGCTGGCGTGGGTAAACGAGAGCTCTGCCTCCGCAATATTCTGGCTATTAAACAGCGTTAGGGCAGCTGCATTACGCTGGGTGAGCCAGGGTGAGGACTGCTGCACGAAGCGGTAGTCGCGCAAGAGCAGGCTGTCTTGGGCGAAGAGTGTGTTGGCATTCAGTGCCAGCAAACCAAACAGGAGGGCGGTTATTTTCTTAGTGAGCATAGCTGACGTTCGTGGAAATCGTTGGTGGCGTTGTTGGTGTTCTGATAGATGATATGGGCACCTTTCTGGATGCTCGCCTCTGCGTCGATGCCACTGGGGTCGGTGCTGTCATCAACGCCCAAAGCGTAGTCGTAAACCAGCTTGCCCGCATTTTCTGGCAGTTGCTCTGTGGCCTGCTGGTCGACATTGCGATAGAGCGAGTGCCCTTTTTTGTTGGTCATCCAGACGTATCCTGCATCGATATCGGCTGTGAGACGTTTGAGGCATTGTGTGGCGTAGTCGCTGGAGAAAACCTCGATGGCATCGATAATCCAGCTGTTAGGAACCTTGACGCAGCGCTTGGCAACGTTGTTACCGCCACCATCATACCAGTAGTTGTCGTTATTCTGTGCAAAGTCGGCAGGGGCTACATTTTTCGTCTGAAACAGTACTAAGGAGGGTGATGAGTTGCTTAACGGCCAAGCGTTGCCCAATCCGAAGACGGCCGCTTTCAGAAAGTGCGACGTGGGGATGACTTCTGATGGTGTGGGACAGTAGCGCTGGTTGTTATAACCGCTCTCTGGGTCGAACATGCAGTAGTAGTCTGCGTTGGCGTAGTTGATGGACTGACTGATGGTCTGTGTGTTGTCGATGGCACCATGAATGTTGACGACAATTTCAGAATAGGGCTCGATGGTCAATGTCGAAGGGAAGTACCAGATGCCATTCCATAAAGGTATAAAGCCCTCGCCCTCATAGTTCAAGCGACCATTGGCAAGATAGTTGTTGTTGGTGGCCTGAGCGTTGGCAGGTGCAGACATACCAAAGCAGAGGTTGTCGTAGGATGCTGGTTCGGCACTGTTGTTATAGAGAATGACGCACTTGTCGTAGTGGAAAGCAGTAACACCATCGTCAGCCATACACCCTCCGCAGTAGAGTTCCTTGATGACTAGTCGACTAATGGTGGCACGCTTCATCGGAATGGTGACTGTGGCGAGTTGATTGGCAAGAACAGTAATCTGTCCTGATGTGCCATTATAGCTGTAATACTCATTGCCTGCGGTGTTACGTGTCTGCGAAGTCAAGGCTTCGTAGAGTCCTGGAGTCACATTGAACGTGGCGATGCCCTGCATATTGCTCTTTTCAATGAAGACACTACCCGTATTGATGTTGCGCAGTTGAATATCAAGACCAGACAGGTCGTCGTCGAGACCCGTCAGCTGGACCTTTACCTCGCTGGTGTCAACGGAGGGAGTGTCTTGGTCTGAGCAGGCGGTGAAGGATGTCGCTATGATATAGCAACAAACGAGGCATATGATGGTGCTTATTTTCTTCATAGCTTGAGTCTGAGGGATAGTCCGTAGTAGTAGCTGGGAATATAACTGCTGGAGAAGAGCGATGCGTCGAGGTCTGTCTGCGAGGAGTGAACGGTCTTCATGTTGTTGAAGAAGTTGTTGGCATAGAACGAGATAGACACGTGGTCACCAATCTCCTTGGTCACGCTGAGGTTGGCAGAATAGTAGGCGCTGATGCGGTTGGCATTCATCACATATGCTGTGTTGGGGTGTACCACAAGGTTCTGCAGGTCGTTATACAGGGTGGCGTCGTTGTCCTTCGCCCACTGGAACTTTTCTGCAAACGGAATCTTCGTGTCTGGAGCGTCCCACGTCGTGTAGTATTCTGGATAGACATCGCCCTCGAAGTTGCTGAGGTTCTTGCGATAGCTGTAGAGCGTACTCTCGATGCGCAGGGCCATGATGAGACGAATCTTAGGAATGTGCGTGGTGATGGTGGTGTTGAGATTGAGCGTCTTCGAGATAGCGCCGTTGGCAATGGATGTCTGTGCTGTGGAGGTGCCGTTAGTACCACGGTACCAGCCGATATACTGATAGGGCTCGCCAGTACCTGTCATTTTGGTATTGCTGTTGTGCATGCTGGCAAAGAGTGTCTCGTCTTCACTTTTGTAATAATAGTAGTTACCGTCGAAGCGCAGACTGGTGTTTAATGCCTTGAACTGTTTGAAGTCAATAATCCATTCTAGTCCGTAGCGGTCCAGGGGTGAAGCATTGATGTAGCGCGTATTGCTCAGGTAGAAGCGTCGCTCATTGTTGGGAACAACAGCGCTACTACCGTCAGCTGAACTGACGGTCACAGTACCAGTTGTAGGGTCGATGGTATAGGTTCGTCCATCGGTAGGTATCGTGAGACCTTCCAAGGCGGAAACAGGCGTGTAATAGTAACTGAATGGCGTATATTCCGTCGTAGCCATATAGGGGTTGTAGGTACGATGGTGGAAAGCTGACAACGACACACGTGTACCTTTTATATTCATCTCGATGCCAATATCTGTCTGATTGGTGTATTGCCACTTCAAGTCTGGATTGTAGAGGGCTTTCGAGGGTCGTGTGTACCAAGCGCTGACAGTGGTGTTATTTGCTGTTGATGGCGAACGGAATACCTCAATGTCGTAATACGATGGGCTGGGGTAGAGCACTTGGAAGGAGGGCAGTTTGACACTCTTGCCCCATCCTGCATGCAATACCAACTCACTAACTACACGTTTGCGACGATTCTTCCAGAACGTATAGCGACCATTGAAGCGTGGCGACAGGGAGCTGACAGTACCATACTCTGAGCCGTTGATGATGGTGATATCGTCACGCAGTCCTGCGGTAATCTCCAGTGTTGACAACTTCGACGTAGGAATACTGATCTTTTCCTCTGCATAGAGGGCGATATTGTTCAGGGCGGGCAGGTCGTCGTAGCGATACTCGCGCCAAGTGGGCGCATAGCGGAGGTCGTCATAATAAGAGCCTTGTCCGTTGTTGCGACTACCCGTATATTCTGCACCCAGCATTAAGCGACTCATCATTTTGTCGAAGCGACGTGTCCAGTCGGCCTTCAGGCGCAACGAGCCATTGATGGGCTTGGAATCGTTGAACTGTTTGACGTGCCAATAACCTGTAGGACCAAGGATGATGGGAGCATTGGGATTGCTGTCGTAGTTGGTGGCTATAAAGTAACCCTCTTCCATAGCGTGGAGGTTAGCCAGTGTGGTGGCACTATTGGTGTGGGTGTAGTCCTCACTCTTACGATCGACTGTCGACAGAGAACCACGTAGTGAGAGATTTGTAATCCATTTCTTATTCAGCAACCAGTTCAGTTCGAAGTGTGCACGCAGGTTGTTGTCGCGTGACTTGCTATAGTCGTCGAGTTCGTTGTCTGGATCTGCCTCTGCGTTATATCCTCCAATGTTGCCTGTAAGTCCAATATTCAGCGTCAGGGGTGTCGTCTCGCGCATAAAAATGTTCATGTAGTTCAGCGACAGAATGTTACGTTGGTAAGCGGTATGGGGCGATGCAGCATTGCTGAAAGAGCGGGCATGTTCGAAAGAAGCATTTAATACACCACTGCGACTACCCAAATCAAAACCTTTGTTCAAGGCTATCTGCTGGGTGTGCTGGTTGAGTTTGCCTTCTACGATGAAAGGCGACTTACCCTTGCGGGTGTTTACCTTGACAACACCATTTGACAGGTCGCCATACTCTACAGACGGAATACCTGTGACAATCTCTATCGATTCGATGTTTGAGGAACTGATAGTACGCGTGCTGGCTCCTGCTGTCTCACCAGCTGTGGCATTGTTGTCGAGTCGCATGCCATCCACCTCAATAGCTGTACCAAAAGAGGGACTACCTTTTTCCTGACTACCACTGCGCAAGGCCATGCGGTTGTCGCTCATCAAAGTGGCATTGACGGTTTTTCCACCAGGCAACAAGGTGGCGATATCGCTCACATTTAGCAGCTGTTGTTGGTCAAGAGCCGCTCTGTCGATGGTATAGCTGGTGGTACTTTCGTTGTCTTTGCGCTTAGCCGTCACGGTGACCTCGTCCAGCTTCAGATTCTCTTGTTTCAAGTTAATGCGCAGACGAGGGATGTTCTTGTTGATGTCAAGGGCAATCTGGCGGGTGGCATAGCCTAAGCACTGGATGGTTAGCACCACTTTGCCTGCAGGAATATTCTTGATATGGAAAGAACCATCGGCACCAGTAATAGCCCATAGTCCGTTCTCCTTCATCAGAATGGAGGCAAACTCTATCGGCTTCTGTGTCTCTTCATCAGTGACACGTCCGGCAATAGTGATTTGCTGGGCGTGAAGCATTGCCATTTGGCAAAATATAATAACGAAAAAGAGTAGTCGTTTATACATATTTTATTATTATGGTGCAAAAGTACAAAGTTTTTATCGATTTCGCAATACCTATTAATTAGTATATGTGTAAATTTTTCTTAATTCTTGTTGCTTATGTCGTAGGTATTTCGTAACTTTGCGTCGAAAATAAGTGCATGATGAGAAAAATAGTTTCTACAATGTTCTTGTTGATGATAGCTGTATTGCTCTCAGCACAGCCATTATCACAAGACCCCACCATTAGAACAGGAAAGCTGAAGAACGGCTTGACATATTATCTGCGTCATAATGCCAAAGAGGCAGGATTGGCAGACTTCTATATCGCCCAAAAGGTAGGTTCCATACAAGAAGAACCCCGTCAGCGTGGTCTGGCGCACTTCTTGGAACACATGGCGTTTAATGGTACCAAGCACTTCCCTGGTAAGGGAAAGCAGTTGGGTATCGTTCCCTGGTGCGAGACCATTGGTGTGAAGTTTGGTGCTAACCTGAATGCTTATACCAGCGTAGAGCAGACGGTATATAATATTTCTGCTGTTCCTTTGAAACGTGAAGGCATTCTCGACTCTTGTCTGCTCATTCTGAACGACTGGAGTCATTACTTGTTGCTGGAAGATGCAGAGATAGACAAGGAACGTGGTGTTATCCATGAGGAGTGGCGCACCCGTCGTGCCGGACGTGCTGTGCAACGACTGATGGAGCTGGCTATGTCGAAGGTCTATAAGGGTACGAAGTATGAAGACTGCATGCCTATCGGCTCGATGGACATCGTCGACAATTTCCCCTATCAGGACTTGCGCGATTACTATCATAAATGGTATCGTCCTGACTTGCAGGCTATCATAGTGGTAGGTGATATAGACGTGGATAAGGTTGAGAAGAAGATTCAGAAGCTTTTCTCAAAGATTCCGATGCCTAAGAATCCTGCTAAGCGTGAGTACTATCCTGTAGGTGATAATGATAAGATGATTGTTGACATCGAGAAAGATGCCGAACAACCCATTGTGCTGTGTCACCTCTATCAAAAGCGTGACGCTACTCCAGATAATGAGAAGAACGATGAGAAATACCTGCGTGGCGACTATATTGACAACTTGATAGGTACGATGATGAATGACCGTTTGGCTGAACTGCGTCAGCAGACTATTCCTCCCTATCAGAGTGCTACAGGTCGTGCGTCAACCTTCTTCATCAGTCGTATGAAGGAGTCCTTCTCGCTATCTGTCAGCTGTCAGGAAAATAATGTCCTGGGAGGTATTATTGCTGCTGTCGGTGTTGTTGAGCGTGCTCGACAGCATGGTTTTACAGCTTCAGAGTTGCAGCGTGCCAAGAGCTTGAAACTGAATCACGATGAACGCAAGTATCGTGAGCGTGATGATCGTCGTAACTCAAAATATGTGAGCGCTATCACAGCTAATTTCTTAAATGGTGAACCGCTGATTTCCATTGACGACCAGTTGGAACTGACGCGCCGCTTCGACCGTGAGGTAACTTTGGAAGAGGTGAATAATGCTGTTCGCGAGTTGGTTACTGACAAGAACCAGGTGGCTATCATGTATGCTCCAGACAAGGAAGGACTGGTGCTACCTACAGAACAGCAGATAGAGAGTGTGATACTTGCTGCCCAGCAATTGTCGTATGCTCCTTATCCTGAGCCGGAGATTGCCGAACACCTTATTAATCAACTGCCGAAGCCAGGAAGTATTGTTAGTGAGAAGGCTTTCAAGCATGGTTTCTCTGAGTGGACGCTCTCGAACGGTATGAAGGTATATGTCAAGAAGACGGACTTTGCCGCTGATGCAGTTTCTATGCGTATACAGGCTGATGGTGGCGCTTCAGTCTTTGGTGACGAGGATATTCCTAACTTCCACTTGATGAATAGTGCTATCACCGATGCTGGTGTGGCACAGTTTGACGCTACGACATTGCGCCGTATGCTGTCAGGTAAGTCAGTACGCATACAACCCTCAGTAAGTTCACGTGGACAGGTTCTCAGTGGTGGCGTGTCGCTGAAGGATATGCCTACGATGTTTGAATTGGCATACCTCTATTTCACACAGCCGCGTCGTGATACGGTGGCCTTTGCCAGTCTTGTCAATCGTACCCATGCTTTCCTAACCAATCGTAACGCTTCGCCCAGGGTAGATTATAACGACTCTGTACGTGCTATTATCTATAACCATCATCCTCGATTGGAACCTGTGAAACAGGAGACACTCGAGAAGGTAGACTACGACCGCATTCTGCAGCTCTATCGTTATTTGTATAGCGACGCGTCAAACTTCAAGACTGTCATTATTGGTAACTATGATGAGCAACAGTTGCGCCAGTTGGTATGCCAGTATCTTGCAGCACTACCTGCTACGCATAAGAACGAGCAGGTGAACTGGAAGAATGTCCCCCAGATAGTTGAGGGTTCAAAGGTATGTCGCTTCCGTAAGAAGATGAATACACCATTGGCTAATGTCGGCATCTATTATTCTGCCGATGTGCCCTTCTCGCCCCAGAGTGATTTGGAACTTGACTTCCTGAAGCGTTGTCTTTCGATTGCCTATACTGACTCAGTTCGTGAGGAGAAGGGGGGAACCTATGGCGTTAGTGTCGATTTTGACTTGAATAAGGATGATAAGCCTAACGCGATGTTGCGTATCTCCTATAATGCAGCTCCTGAGCGTTATGATGAGCTGAATCCTATCATCTATCAGCAGTTGGCAAATATCGCCAAGAATGGTCCTGTTGCCAGCAGTATGGATAAGGTAAAGAAATACTTGGTCAAGCAATACCAGCAGGCAGCTATCACCAATGACTATTGGAGTTATGTCATCTGGCACGAACTGGACGATGATGCTGATTTTGACAAAGACTATTGCAAGATGGTCGAAGAGATGACGGCAGAGAAAGTACAGCGTATGGCTCAGCGTCTGTTGGATGCCCATCGTTGCATAGAGGTGACGATGTTGTCAGAATAATCACAACTAACTAAACATAATGCGAATATGAAGAAACTTGTTTTTGCTTTGATGGCTGTTGCAGCCTTGTGCGCCTGTCAGAAGGGTGGTGCACCTGTAGATTTTAACTATCGTGGTTTGGCATTCACAATGCCTGTGGCACAGTTTGTAGATTCAATGACGGCACGTGGCTTTGCTGTAGACTCTGCAGCGTCTGACAGCGGAAAGACCGTTGTGCTGGCATCGCCTGCTGAGCACTATCGCGTATTGGCAGCCTTTAATGGTGAAAAACTGATGGTTATTCAGGAGACATATAATCTCTCAACTAACGACAGTACCCGTCAGATGTGGCAGGAACTGCGTGATGGTTTGGAAAAGGAGCTGGGTGCATGGCCCGATTGCCCTGTCCTCAAGGAGGACCATAAGGAAGCCAATTTCGATGCTGGTGAAGGTCTGATTTCTGTTCTGTTGGAGAATACCTATACGCCAACGCTTACCGTTCGCTATCAGAAAAAGTAAATTGCTGAAAAGATAAAGAAATAAGGAGACTCCGATGAAGAGTCTCCTTATTCTTTCTGTGCGCCTGACAGGACTCGAACCTGCACGTCGCGAGACACTAGATCCTAAGTCTAGCGCGTCTACCAATTCCGCCACAGGCGCATTTTGAATGCATCATTTATAATGCAATCATGCAGAATTGCGGATTTTGCGGCTGCAAAGGTACAAAGATTTGCTGAAATAGCCAAATTATTTGACTAAAAGTTGGCGAGCCGCTTCGATGATGTCATCTTTTGGCTCATCGCCGTAGGTGAGGTCATAGTTCAGACTGACTTTTACATCAGGGTCGATGCCGAATTCTGTCTGTTGCTTCTGGTTGTCGTACATGGGACAGGCAGAGAAACGCACGCTCCATCCGTTAGGCAGACTATTGTTCAGGGGCATTCCACTACCGCCACCAGTATGGTCGCCTACAAGCGTGACGTTTGGCAGTTCGTGCATCCATACTGCAAAGGCATTTGCGGCACTATAAACACTACGGTTAGTGAGCACGCAGACCTTCTTGTGCCAACGCACATTGCTTGATGGTTCCAGATACATCTCCTTCAGCTCAGAGAAGTCGTTATGTCCTGTTCCTGTCTTGTGCTGCATATATCCCACAAGTGTCTTTTCGTGAACAAAACGTCCTGCCAGTCGTTCGGCCGTAGTAAGGTCTCCACCGCCATTGCTTCTGATGTCGATAATCAGTCCTCTGCAGAGTAACAAGTAGGAGAGCACTTCGTCGAGGTTGCCTTCGCCAATGCCCGACTCGAACGAGGCACAGCGGATGTAGCCGATGTTATCGTCGAGCACGCGGTAACGCAGCCCACTGGCAATTTTGTAGTCTGTCCCAAGATAGCTGCGCGATAGAGTGTCACTAAAGTTTGTCGGGTAGTCTTCCTGCCACTTCCAATAGCGACCATACTCCATCGAACTGGACAGGTTGACGTGTCCGTCGCGCAACTCAGCCAGCATGTCGCAAAGTACTTCAAAGAGTTGTACGGTCGTCATGTTGTTGTTGACGCGTACTCTATATCTGGAATAAACCTCATTCCAGTCCAGGCCATACTCCTTCTGCTTGTACTCAAAGAAGCAGTAGCGTTCGTCGAGTATCTGCCACAGCGCCTCGAAGTTGCCTGTAGGCGTATCGTCGCGCTCCTCAGTATCTACACAAGATACTAGTGAGACTAGTATGACTAGTAAAACTAGATAAAGTACGTCTTTCTTCATAGCGCGCGAGGAGTGATACTGAAACGTTTGGTGATGCCAATGAGAAAACGGTGCGTCCAGACGTGCTGGCGTAGGTTGTTAACTTTCGACTGCTGGATGTTACCCAGATAGCCAACGCGAAGGGTTAGCTTACGCGTGATGGCCGCATCGAGTGTCAGCAGGTTGCGCCATTCCGGTGCCGTAGCCATGGTGGTAACGACGGCATTGTGGTCGTAGTCGCCACGATTGAATATTTCGTAGTATGACTGTCCGTAGTTGGGTGAGAAACAGATGCCTGCTAAGGGTAATGCCAGTTCGTAGCGTGCCACAAACTGCTTGTTGAACAACTGGAATCGATAGCTGGCAACGCCTGTTGGCATTACGTTCAGATGGGCACGGGCCTGTGCGGGGTTGTTGCCGTTGGAGGTGTTGTAGATGAATCCTAACGACGCATTCAGCACGCCACCGGCCTGTAGGGTCAAGGCACCGTCAAGCAGCTGCCAGCGGTAGAGCTTGCCCCAATAGAAGTTGTAGGCGCCCTCCATCTCCTGTTGCGTGTGGCGACTCTTACACAGGGAGAGGTTGCCCTCGTGCTCCATCAGCGTGGACCAGCGGCAGCGCTCTTTCTGGCGCTCGACGGTCGACAGGAAACTGACACCCGCGCCACGGAAGTGCTCGTCAGAGAGGTAGGTGTCGAGGATGTTGGTGCCTCCGATGCCCACCATCGTGCTGCGCGTGACCACCTTCTCGGATGGCTGGGCAAGAAGCACAGCATACGGGAAGCACAGCGCCAGGAGTATGAGCTTAATCTTCATCGGCGGGGAATAAGCTGAGCTGTCCAGTCAGTTCGTCGAGTACCTGCTGCTGGCTCTTGCCGGCGTCAGGGTCCAGGTTCTCTTCCGGCTCTTCTACCTCTTCGGCTTCTTCGGGAGCCTCAGGGAAGCGCAGCGGTTCCAACTCTTCAATAGATGCTATCTGCCAGGTGGTCAGACGCTTGCCTTTGGCCTTGAAGCCCTTGACGGCAATGAACTGCTCGACATCAATTTCTTCGCTGCCACGGAAGGCGTCGTTGCCGCCATAGGTTACCTGCAGACGCGGATAGACGGTGTCCGTCAGCAGCAACTGCTGTGAGTTGACATTCTCGCCGAGATAGTTCTGCTTGCGCTTGGTGGCCTCCATGAGGAAGCGCTTCAGATAGGGATAGCCTTGGTTGTCGGCATCGTAGAGCACGCAGCTCCAGACCTTCTCAGGGTCGTATTTCTCAATCAGCTGGATATTGTCCTCGAAGTGTACGTTGGGGTCGAAGCCCGACAGGTAGTAGTCGCCGTTCTGCAGGATGACGAGGATGCTGTCGTCGTCGAAGAACTCGCCCAACAGGCGTCCGTGCTCGTCGTAGTTGAGACGGTTGACATCGGGGTCATACCACACCTTGCGACCGCCCAGCGTGGAGTGGCCGTGACTCTTCAGTCCGATGCGGTGTATCTGATACTTCGTCAAGAGGTTGCCCTTGGCGGCACGTCCCTTGATGAGCACCTCCGAGAAGTCCTTGTCGAAGAATATCTTCTTCAGCTTGGGTGCTGGGTCGAGGGTGACCTTGATGACTTCTGCCTCGCCATTGGGGTTGGCAGTGAAGTAAACCACGCGTGAGCCTTCCGTGCCCGCCGTCAGGTCGTATTCGCGGTCGCGGGTGATGGCCGGTACATTGAAGCGCTTGATATAGTAGAAGCCCTTGCGACCATCGCGGTAGACGGCATTGTAGATGGTGCGCTGGTCGTTCTTCTTGAACACGTTAATCCAAATGATGTTCTTACCGACAAACAACTTGTCGGCGACACGGACTACCTTGAACTTTCCGTCCTTGTAGAAGATAATGATGTCGTCAATATCCGAGCAGTTGCAGACGAACTCGTCCTTCTTCAGACCTGTGCCGATGAAGCCGTCCTGGCGATTGATGTAGAGCTTCTGGTTGGCTTCTACCACCTTCGTGGCCTCGATGGTGTCGAAGTTGCGTATCTCCGTCAGACGTGGGTGCTCCTTGCCATATTTGTCTTTCAGGAACTGGAACCACTGGGCAGTAACCTCTACGAGGTTCGCCAGGTCGCGATTGATTTCCTCAATCTCTGCCTGGATGCGGGCCATCAGTTCGTCGGCTTTGTCCTTGTTGAACTTCAGGATGCGCTGCATCTTGATTTCGAGCAGCTTCAGGATGTCGTCCTTAGTGACTTCGCGCACCATCTGCGGATAATAGGGCGTCAGACGCTCGTCGATGTGTTCGCAGACTGCATCGATATTGGGCGCCTGTTCGAACTTCTTATCCTTATAGATGCGTTCCTCGATGAATATCTTCTCCAACGAACAGAAGTGTAACTGTTCCAAGAGTTCGCCCTTGCGAATCTCTAATTCTTGACGAATCAAATCCTTGGTGCGGTCTGTCGAATGGCGCAGCACGTCGCTGACTGTCAGGAACTGTGGCTTGTTGTCCTCAATGACGCAGCAGTTGGGCGAGATGTTGATTTCGCAGTCAGAGAAGGCATACAGCGCATCGAGCGTCTTATCGCTGCTGACACCTGGTGCCAGCTGCACCTGTATCTCGACCTTGGCAGCTGTCAGGTCCTCCACGTGGCGGGCCTTGATCTTGCCTTTGTCGATGGCTTTTAGAATGCTGTCGATGATGGTTTCTGTAGTCTTTGAGAAAGGTATCTCACGGATGACGAGTGTCTTGGAGTCGAGCTTCTCAATCTTGGCACGCACCTTCAGCACGCCACCACGCTGTCCGTCGTTGTATTTCGAAACGTCGATGCTGCCGCCTGTGGGGAAGTCGGGATAGAGGTGGAACTCCTCGCCATGCAGGTAACTGATGGCGGCATCACAGATTTCGCAGAAGTTGTGCGGCAGGATTTTGGATGAAAGACCTACGGCAATACCTTCTGCACCCTGTGCCAGCAATAGTGGGAACTTCACGGGCAGGGTGATGGGCTCTTTGTTACGGCCATCATAAGACATCTGCCAGTCGGTGGTCTTGGGGTTGAAGACGGTGTCGAGAGCAAACTTGCTCAGTCGTGCCTCAATATATCGCGGAGCGGCTGCTCTGTTGCCCGTGAGGATGTTACCCCAGTTACCCTGCGTGTCGATGAGCAGGTCCTTCTGTCCCATCTGTACCAGTGCGTCGCCAATACTGGCATCGCCGTGGGGGTGGAACTGCATGGTGTGGCCCACAATATTCGCCACCTTGTTATATCTGCCGTCGTCCATACGCTTCATGGAGTGCAGTATGCGGCGCTGTACGGGTTTCAGTCCGTCCTCGATATGTGGCACGGCACGCTCCAGAATCACGTAGCTGGCATAGTCCAGAAACCAGTTCTGATACATGCCGCTCAAATGGTGTACGGCAGCAGCGTCAAAACGGTTTACGGGCTTGTAGTCAGAGTGCCCAGCACCCTCTGCTGACTCTTCCAGTTGTTCTGAAGCGTCCTGCTCCAGTATCTCGTCGTCTTTGATTTCGTCGTCCATATAAAAAGCAGTAGTTTTTGATTTTCCTGCAAAATTATAAAAAAATAGCGAGAATGCCAAATTTTACACTAAAAAATCCGAAAGTCTGCTCGGAATACAGCTAATATAGCTACAAGATAGCTGTAGCCGCGTCTGTACTAGCTGTATACAGTGTCTGTATTAGCCTAATACAGCGCTGTATTAGCTGTATTTCTAAGCTACTGCATTTTGTTGTGAACGCCGTGGGGAAATTCTTGCAAAACATTTAACATTTTAACATAACGCCCTTGAAACCCCGATAAATAAAGCGTTCAGGGCATGTTAATAGTCGTTCAGACATTTAACATGCATTTCACATTTTAGGTTAAATGAACGATAATAGTTGAGCAGACATTTAACTTGCCTCAAACCACGATAGACAAAGGGCTTGAGGCATGTTATGTTAATAGGTTAAATGTTTTTCGAAATTCATTCACAGATTTCCAGTGCCATCAAGTTCATCTGTGTACATTGTGCTGCCGTCAGTTTTCGCTTCTCATTATGGTGTTCCCAGGGCGAAAGCATCAGCAATGTTCCCTGCCCGCAAGCATAAAACTGCTCGCCGTGGGGCTTCGACAAGGGTGTAAAACCGTTCTCCATAATCACAATAGTTGGTAAACCCGCATCGAAGGCAGCACGCATCACCGCTTCTCACCAGGCGAGATAGCTGGTGAAACAAGCACAACACCTTGACGAGCCTCTTCCAGATACTGCTCCACCTCCAGCGTTATCATATACAAGCGTCGCTCAGTGTAGTCGTGATGGTCGTCACGACGTTTCATCGAGGCTTTCTTCTCGCCTGCATGTTCCTTCTTTGCTGCAATTTGCTCATCAGTCATACTGCTTGCAAAGATACAATAAATCCCCAACATCTGCAAGGAAACGTCAGGGTAATTCTGTGAAATGCGGTCGTAAATCCTGTTTCTTCCGTCCATATTATATTAAATAATGTGTAAAAATGGTGGATTATTCATTGAAAATGACTACCTTTGCAGGCAATATAAAGAAAAGGTAAAAAGCAAAAAGATAAAATTTAAATAAAGAAATGGCACAAGAAGACGTTTTTAAGAAAATTGTAAGCCACTGTAAAGAGTATGGCTTCGTGTTCCCCTCAAGTGAAATTTATGATGGCTTAGGCGCTGTGTATGACTACGGTCAGAACGGCGTTGAGTTGAAGAATAACATTAAGCAGTATTGGTGGAAGGCTATGACGATGTTGCACGAGAATATCGTGGGTATTGACAGCGCCATCTTTATGCACCCGACAATATGGAAGGCTTCTGGTCACGTGGATGCTTTCAACGACCCCTTGATTGATAACCGCGACTCTAAGAAGCGCTATCGTGCTGACGTGCTGATTGAAGACCAGATTGCCAAGTACGACGAGAAGATTCAGAAGGAAGTGGAGAAGGCTCGCAAGCGCTTTGGCGACAGCTTCGATGAGGCTAAGTATATGGAGACCAGCGAGCGCGTGAAGGAGACCAAGGAGAAGCGCGACAACCTGCATGCCCGCTATGCTGCTGCCATGCAGGGACCAGACTTGGAGGCGCTGAAGCAGATTATCCTCGACGAGGAGATTGTGGACCCCATCAGCGGTACCAAGAACTGGACCGACGTGCGTCAGTTCAACCTGATGTTCGCTACTGAGATGGGTGCCTCAGCCGATGCCTCCATGAAGGTATACCTGCGTCCTGAGACTGCCCAGGGTATCTTCGTGAACTACCTGAACGTGCAGAAGACGGGTCGCATGAAGATTCCTTTCGGTATCGCCCAGATTGGTAAGGCTTTCCGTAACGAGATTGTGGCTCGCCAGTTCATCTTCCGCATGCGCGAATTTGAGCAGATGGAGATGCAGTTCTTCGTACAGCCTGGTACGGAGCTGGAGTGGTTCCCCAAGTGGAAGGAGACCCGTATGAAGTGGCACCTGGCACTGGGCTTTGGTGCTGAGAACTATCGTTTCCACGACCACGACAAGTTGGCTCACTATGCCAACGCCGCTACCGAGTTTAAGATGCCGTTCGGCTTCAAGGAGGTAGAGGGTATCCACTCTCGCACCAACTTCGACCTGAGCCAGCATGAGAAATACTCTGGCAAGAGCATCAAGTACTTTGACCCACAGACCAACGAGAGCTATACTCCGTATGTTATCGAGACCTCTATCGGTGTGGACCGTATGTTCCTCTCTATCATGTGCCACGCCTTCGAAGAGGAGAAGCTGGAGAATGGCGAGACTCGTACCGTGCTGAAATTGCCCGCAGCCCTTGCTCCTGTGAAGTGTGCTGTGATGCCGCTGGTGAAGAAGGATGGTCTGCCCGAGAAGGCTCGTGAAATCATTGACCAGCTGAAGTTCCACTTCAACTGCCAGTATGACGAGAAGGACTCTATCGGTAAGCGCTATCGCCGTCAGGACGCTATCGGTACACCGTACTGCGTCACCGTCGACCACGATACACTGAACGATGGTTGCGTTACGCTGCGTTTCCGTGACACCATGGAGCAGGAGCGTGTGAAGATCAGTGACTTGAACTCAATCATTGAGGACAAGGTGAGCATCGCAAGCCTGTTGAAGAAATTACAGTAATAAAACGATGAAGTTCAGAAATATCATCTGGTGCCTGCTGGCAGTATTAGCGCTTGCTTCCTGTAAGGAAGAGGACGACACGGTGGAGGAGTATGCTAACTGGCAGGAGACCAACGACGCGTTCTTTAGCCGCTTGGTGTCGGAGAAGAGTAGCTCTGCTTCAACGCAGAATACATGGGTAGTAATTCCTTGCTATACGATGCCAACAGTAGGCTATACGCTGAATTATTATGATAATATCGTAGCAGAGAAACTGGAGCAGGGGAGTGGCACAACGTCACCCCTGCTGACAGACTCTGTGAAGGTTCACTATGTGGGTCATTTGCTGCCTTCAACCAGTTATCCGCAAGGTCTGGTCTTTGACCGTAGCTATGTGGGCAATTTTGACCCAGAATTGGCTACGCCGACCAAGTTGTCGGTTCTTAATGTTGTAAAAGGCTTCTCTACGGCATTGATGCGTATGCATCGTGGCGACTACTGGCGTATCTATATCCCATACCAGTTAGGCTATGGTGGTACAGCCAGAAGCTCCATACCCGCCTATAGTACACTTGTCTTTGACCTGCGTCTGGAAGACTTCTGGCAAAAGACACAGGGGGACAGAGAGTAATACCCACCAGTTTTTCAAACCTATGAAATACGCAGATTATATCCGGATTATTGAAATCGACTCACTATGGAGTGGCAAGAAACACATCGTGTGGAATCTTGACCCGCATGTGAATATCCTTAGTGGTATCAATGGTGTGGGAAAGTCGACCATATTGAACAAGGTGTTTCGTAGTGTCAATACCAATGGCGATTTGCAGAATCATCTGCTCAAAGGTGTGCATCTGACGGTAGAACCTGAAGATGCTACACATATTCACTACGATATTATTCGTTCAATGGATTCACCCATACTCGACAACGAGACGATGAATCTGGTAGATTCGCGTATTTCTTCCGTGCTTGATTTCCAAATCTATCATTTGCAGCGAAAGTACCTGGATTATCAGGTGAACATTGGCAACCGCATTATCGAACAGCTACAGGCAGGACATGCCGATGCTGCACAGGAATTGTCGAAACCCAAGACGCGTTTCCAAGATATTGTCGACGAGCTCTTTGAAGAAACGGGCAAGAAGATTGTTCGTACAGAGAACGAAATACGTTTCTCACAAATAGGTGAGACGTTGGTTCCTTACCAGCTTTCATCGGGTGAGAAACAAATGCTTGCTATTTTGCTGACTGTGTTGGTGGAAGACCAGCAACCCTATGTGCTCTTCATGGACGAGCCGGAGGTGAGCCTGCATATAGAATGGCAGAAACGCCTGATAGATCTTATCGTTGAGCTGAATCCTAACGTGCAGATTATCCTTACAACCCATTCACCGGCAGTCATTATGAATGGGTGGCTTGACAAGGTGACAGAAGTGAGCGATATTACCATTTAGTATCACTCGATAATCTGGTCTGCCTATGCCTACCAATCTAAAAGATAACCTCAACAGTCAGTACTTCGAGGCTGCCAACCATTTGAAACCGAAGCAGTCGCGGCGTAGAATCGTAGTTTATGTCGAGAGCTACGACGATATCTTCTTCTGGCGTACAGTATTGTCGCGCTTCGAGAACGAAAAACGCTACTTTGAAGTGATGCTGCCATCTCATAAGAAGTTGGAACGTGGTAAGAAGGCTGCTCTGATGGCTGGCTTAGGCGAAGCAATGATAGCCTGTGTTGATGCCGACTATGACTACTTGCTACAAGGAGCCACACAACAGTCGCGTAAAGTGTTGGAAAGTCCTTATGTCTTTCATACCTATGCCTACTCCATTGAGAGTCTCCAATGTTATGCTCCTTCGCTGCATAATGTCTGTGTGGCTATTACGCTGAACGATCATCGCATCTTCGACTTTGAAGACTATCTTACTCAGTATTCTGAGGCGGTGTTCCCACTATTTATTTGGTCGGTATGGGCTTATCGTTCAGGATGTCACAATAAGTTCTCGCTTTCTGACTTCAATCGCGTGGCAGACCCAGGAGGCTTCGATGTCTTCAATCCGCTACCTTCGCTCACTCATCTGCGCAAGAAGATTAATACCAAGGTGCATCAACTGCAACACGAATTCCCAAATAACAAGGAGGAATATTTGCGTACTAAGGAGAGTATCCTGGCTTTAGGAGTCACTCCACAAACCGCCTATCTTTATATACAGGGTCACCATCTTTTCGATACGGTCATCATTCCTATATTAAATAAGGTGTGTAACCGCCTTCGTATGGAACGTCAAGAAGAGATAGCCCGTACAGCACAGCATCATATGCAGCGACAGAACGAGATGTCATGCTACGAACATTCGTTACTTGACATCCGTCAGACGCTGAAAAAGAATATGGGCTATCTTATGTCGGAACAGTTCCGTCAGATTCAGCAGGATATTGAAAACTATCTTACGTAAGTCTCCAGGAACTTAATGGTACTATTAATCTCTACCTCCTTGATATAGGCAGGAATCAGAATGGTTTCACCCGCATGGAGCACTACCTCATCGCCGTCAATATTGAGCGTTCCTTCTCCTTTTAAGCCAATGAGCGCTACAAAGGAGTCTAACTCCGAATAGTCGATAGTCATCGGCTCTGTCAAGTCATAGACAGCGGTGGTGAAGTGGGGACACTCTACCAGTACAACGCTTTCATTCTTTCGTGGCGTATAATGTGTCTGATAGTCAGCATATACTGTATAGTCGATGGACTCTGCTGCCTCCTTGGTGTGTAACTGGCGTGGCTTACCGTCCTTGTCGCGGCGGTCGTAATCGTAGATACGATAGGTGACATCGGAAGTCTGCTGTATCTCCACCAAATAACAACCGCTGAGGATGGCGTGGATGCGGCCTGCGGGGATGAAGAAGCAGTCACCATCCTTGACCTCGTATTTTGCCAATGCATCACAGATGGTCTTCTTGTTGACCATTTCCTCGTATTGCTCAGGGGTGAGCTGCTCCTTTAATCCGTTGTATAGGGCGGCACCTGGTTTAGAGTCAAGCAGGTACCACATCTCCGTCTTACCACGGGGCTTTCCCTGACGATGAGCAACTTCGTCGGTGGGGTGTACCTGTATGGATAGGTCTTGGTGTGCATCGATAAATTTGATGAGCAGAGGGAATTCATCGCCAAAACGCTTATAGTTGGCTTCGCCTACCAGACGAGCCTTCTCTTTCTTGACAATATCATTGATGTTTTGTCCCTCGCACATGGTCTCACTGCCAGGGACACCGGAAATCTGCCAGATTTCTGTTCCCCAAATGAGATTTTTTGGCAGGGGTGTAAATTTGTAGTAGTTCATCATTAGTGTTTCTTGTTTTATATATGCGTTTTTCTATTCTTGCTTAATTGTCTTTCCAGAATCCTGGAGTGAACAGCACCAGTACAGACATAATCTCCAAACGACCAACCAGCATCAAGAAAGAACATATCCACTTGACATGAGCGGGTAGGGCGCTCCACGACATCTCTGGACCTATCTGTGTGCCGAGTGTGGGGCCAACGTTACTGATACAACTCAGTGAGATAGTGACAGCATTGGTGTTGTCGATGCCTGCCGCAATCATCAGCGTGGCAGTCAGTATCACCATAATAGTGAAGATGGCAAAGAACGCCAGCAGGGTATTGAGCTGGCTGTGGGGTACGGGTACACCGTTGATCTTGACAGGAAGTACTGCGTTGGGATGTAGTAGTTTGTGGAACTCATTACGTAGTACTTTCATAATCATTACGGCACGGACACATTTGAATCCGCCAGTAGTAGAACCTGAGCAGGCACCCACAAACATCATGCAACCCAGAATAACCCAGGTGATGTGTGGCCAACGTGCCGCATCGTCGTTGAAGAGTCCTGTGGTCGTTAGGAATGACACCACTTGGAACAAGGCAGAACGTAGTGCATTCTCCAGACCATATCCGTTGCGTGTCATCAGCAGATACATAATCCAGCAGGTTGCTGCTATGATGATGAAGATATACAACTTGAACTCTGAACTCTTGAACAGTGCCAGCGGTTTCAGCTTGAAGATGCTTGTGTAGAGCATCATGAAGTTGATACCTGCCAGGAACTGGAAGAGGATGGAGATATATTCGATGGTGGCCGAGTTGAAGAATGCCGTAGAGTCGTTATGTGTGGCAAAACCACCTGTTGCCGTGGTCGTCATCGCATAGTTGATGCTGTCGAACCAATCCATTCCTGCTGCATAGTAGGCAAGGATGCAAGCAACGGTGAGCGCTAAGTAAATACTCCAGATCCATTTCGCCATAGTCGACAGGCGCGGATGCATCTTGGAACGTAGCGGACCAGTGGCTTCAGCTGCAAAGACCTTCACGCTACCATTACCCACCATAGAGGGCAGGATGGCGATGGTGAAGAAGACGATTCCCAAACCACCAATCCATTGAGTCTGTGTGCGCCAATAGAGGGTGGCATGAGGCATTGATTCTACGTCGTCAAGGATAGTAGCTCCTGTCGTAGAGAAGCCCGACATCGTTTCAAAGAAGGCATCGGTGATATTGGGGATATAACCGCTAATGATAAAGGGCAGCATGCCGAAGAGACTGAATATCACCCAAGTGGCTGTAACTAGTAGGTAGGAGTCGCGGCGACTGAGGTTATTGTTAGCGTCACTTCCAAAATATTTCAGTACGAAGCCACAGCAGATAGTAAAGATAGCTGAAATGAGAAAGGCTACCAGGTCGTCTTCCTTGTAATAGAGTGACACTCCTGCACAAATGAGAAGCAGGGTGCCTAATAGGAAAAGCAGTGAACCGATAATCTTGTATATCAGCTGTAGATTTACCATAGCACGTTGGCTTTAAAATATTTCTCTACTTTTTTCAGATTTTGCTCGTGACAGAACACCATGACGGAGTCGCCGGCTTCTATCTGTGTGTTACCGTTGACAAGGATGCCTTGCTCATGACGTACCAGACCGCCAATGGTGACACCAAACGGTAGTCCCAAGTCCTTGACGGCTTTCTTCGTCACGCGCGAACCCTCGGCTGCCACAAATTCAGCAACATCGCTATCAACCATCATCAACGAACGAACATTAGTGACATCTGCATCAAGCATCATCTGGTAGATGTGTCCTGCTGCCAGTGTTTTCTTATTAATGATAGTACCGATGTCCAGACTCTCGGCCATCTCTACATAATCCAGATTCTCCACCATCGCTATAGTCTTTCTGACGCCTAGACGTTTGGCTGTCAGACAAGCCAGAATGTTGGTCTCGGCATTGTCGGTCAGCGCTACGAAAGCCTGCGTGTTCTGAATACCTTCATCCTGCAACAGGCCAATGTCTCGGCCATCACCGTGAATAATCATCGTGTCGGCATCGTTGAGCAACTCGTTGAGGCGCTCACAGCGTTGCTCATCCATCTCAATGATTTTGACGTTCATGTAGTCTGGGGTAGTCAGTGCTACGCGTACAGCAGTCTTGCTACCACCCATAATTATGACGTTCTTCACGTCTGCATAGTGCTCCTTACCTGAAATCTTGCGGATATAGGGTATATATTCACGGGTAGTCATGAAGTAAGCGATATCGTTGACGCGCAACTCGTCGTTACCACCAGGAATCAGCGTTTCGTCAGCACGCTTGATGGCGACAATATGGTAAGGGTCATCAGGACCGCAGAGCGTACGTAGTGGCTGGTTCAGAATCTCGCAAGTCTCACGCAGTTTGATACCAAGCATAATGAGTGCACCGTCATGAACATCCCAGCGCTGGCGTACCCACGACATCTTCAAGCCATTAGTGATGTCATGAGCAGCAAGCACCTCTGGGTAGATGAGTGAGTTGATGCCCATCGTCTCGAAGAAAGACTTCAGATTTGGTGCCAGATACTCGTAGTTGTCAATACGCGCAACGGTTTTCTTGGCTCCTAAGGCGTGGGCTATCATGCAGGCATTCATGTTACGGCTCTCGTCAGGTGTCACACCTACGAAGAGGTCGGCATGTTCCACGCCTGCTTCCTTCAAGGTCTGAATACTGTTTGGCGAACCGTGGAGCGTCATGATGTCATAACGACTCTCCAGACCAGTCAGACGGTCTATGTTGTCATCTATCAGGACACAGTCTTGGTGATCCTTGGACAGTAGTTTCGACAGGTGTGTACCTACTGCGCCTGCCCCGCCAATGATAATCTTCATGTCAGTTCTTGTATTGCTTTGATAATGCCGTCCTTGTCAATGCCCACAATAGCCTGTAGTTCACTGACTTTTCCGTGTTGAACAAATCTGTCAGGTAGTCCCAATCGCTTGATGTGAGGTTCATAGCCATGATCGCTCATCCATTCCGTCACAGCGGAGCCCATACCGCCATTGCGCACACCGTTCTCTACGGTAATGATACGCTTAAACTTGCGACCCACCTCGTCGAGGATAGACTCGTCGAGTGGTTTCAGGAATCGCATGTCGTAATGGGCGACGCTTACGCTGTCACCAAGTTCGGCAATAGCCCTTGTTACGTTATTGCCTATCGGACCAATACTCAAAACCGCCACATCTGTGCCTTCTTTCAGCTTGCGACCTGTGCCCACTTTCACCTCCTCGAATGGACAACGCCAGTCTTGCAACTCGCCGCCGCCTCGCGGATAACGGATAACAAATGGTCCCTTATTGGGTAGTTGTGCTGTATACATCAGACGGCGCAATTCATGCTCGTCCATGGGTGAACAGATAGTCAGATTGGGTATGGGTCTCAGTGCGGCCAGATCAAAGGCACCATGGTGCGTAGGACCGTCTTCTCCCACCAGTCCTGCACGATCGAAGCAGAACACCACGTTCAGGTTCAGCAGTGCCACATCGTGGATGATGTTGTCGAAGGCTCTTTGGGCAAAAGCACTATAAATGTTGCAGAAAGGGAGCAGACCGTCTTTGGCCATACCGCCTGAGAAGGTGACGGCATGTCCTTCGGCAATTCCTACGTCGAAGGTTCTTTCTGGCATCTCTGCCATCATGATATTCATCGAACAGCCGCTGGGCATTGCTGGTGTTACACCTACAATCTTCGGGTTCTGTTGTGCCAGCTCTAGTAGTGTATGGCCAAACACGTCCTGATACTTCTGTGGCTTTGTCGGGTCGTCGTCAACGATACGCTCACCTGTATCGGGGTTGAACTTACCTGGTGCGTGCCACGTTGTTACGTCCTTTTCGGCTGGTGCATAGCCATGTCCTTTCTGAGTATGCAGGTGCAACAGCTTTGGACCTTTCATGTCCTTGATTGCACTGAGTATACGCACCAAATCTTTGACATCGTGACCATCGAATGGACCAAAGTAACGGATATTCATGCCATCGAAGATGTTCTGCTGGTGAGCAATGGCACTCTTGATAGCATTCGACAGGCGTTGGATGCCATTTTTGCGGTCGTCATTCATCAATCCTTTGCTGCGCAACCATTGTGTGGTCTTGAATTTGATGGCATTATAGGTTCTGTGCGTGTTCAGTCCCAGCAGATATTTCTGCATTCCACCCACACTACGGTCTATCGACATGTCGTTGTCGTTCAGGATAATCAGCAGGTCGTTGGGACTCGACGAAACATTGTTTAGTCCTTCAAAAGCCAGACCTCCACTCAGCGCACCATCGCCAATCACTGCAACCACATGACGATCCTTGCCTTCCATCTTAGCGGCAACAGCCATGCCCAATGCTGCAGAGATGCTGTTCGAGGCATGTCCGCAGGCAAAGGTGTCGTATTCACTCTCTTCTGGTGACGGGAATGGACGGATGCCACCTAATTTGCGATTGGTGCAGAATTGTTCACGGCGTCCTGTCAGTATTTTGTGACCATATGCTTGATGACCGACATCCCAGACAATACGATCATCTGGAGTGTCGTAAACATAGTGTAAGGCTACTGTAATCTCTACAACCCCCAGACTGGATGCCAAATGACCAGGATTTACGGAGAGCTCCTTCACGATGTCCTCGCGAAGTTCCTGGCACACGTCCGGCAATTGGTCTACGCTTAACTTGCGTAGGTCAGCAGGATATTGTATTTGGGCTAATAACCCATTATTCTGTGTTTCCAAAATAGTATTTACTTCTTTTATAGACCGCAAAGTTACAACAAATCGTGCAAATAGCAAAATAAAATCAAAAATTCTTGCACATTACATAAAAACTTCATATATTTGCACAAACATTTGAAGCTACTGACCTGAATATTTATGACAAATATCACCTTACCTGACAATCATGTTGCAAGAAGACTATCGTTCTTTCTTGCAATGGAGGATTTTGTCGTTCGCCAGCAGTTAGCTGACGATGCATTCTTCCTTTGGCAGGTGGCCCCCAGTGTTATCTATGGGCGTAATCAGGTGGTAGATAATGAGATCAATCTCGACTATTGTCATAAACATGGTATTCAAATATATCAACGGAAGAGTGGGGGAGGCTGTGTCTATGCTGACCGCGACAATCTGATGCTGTCGTTTGTTACTAAAGAGCAACAGGTGGGCTTCGCTTTCAATCGTTTTGTCAATATGCTATTGCTCGTCCTGCACAAGATGGACATTGACGCAACTGGTACCCGCCATAATGATATTCTGATTGGTGAGAAAAAGGTCTGTGGCACTGCTTGTAGAATGACGCCTTACGGATGTATTGTTCATAGTACGATGCTCTACGATACCAATATGCAGCATATGCTTCAGGCCATCACGCCCAGTCACGAGAAACTAGCGAAAAATGGTGTGGAGAGTGTGCGTCAGCGTATCACCCTCCTGAAAGACTATACCTCACTAACCTTAGAGGAAATCAAGACGCTCATCATCCAGACACTTTGCGACAAGGAGTACCGATTGACGGATGCAGATGTTTGCACCATTGAAGAATTAGAAAACAATCAAATAGTAAAATAAAATGATATCAAAAGAACAAGAACAAGAGAAGAAAGACAAGCAGACCTGTCTCTATGATAAGCATGTGGAACTGGGGGCTTTAATGTCGCCTTTTGGTGGTTTTGTGATGCCTATACAATATGCTGGTATAGCACCTGAGCATACGGCTGTTCGTGAAAAAGTTGGACTCTTTGATGTTAGCCACATGGGAGAGGTAACTGTACGTGGTTGTGATGCTGAACGCTATGTGCAACATATTTTTACCAACGACATTTCTGATGCTCCTATTGGTAAGATTTTTTACGGTATGATGTGCTACGAGAATGGCGGTACTGTTGATGACCTGTTAGTATATAAAATGGGCGACAATGACTTCTTCCTCGTCATCAATGCTGCTAATATTGATAAGGACTGGGAATGGATGCAGGCGAATGCCAAAGGATTCGATATTGACCTGCAGAATCGCTCTGACGATTATGGGCAGATAGCTGTTCAGGGGCCAGAGAGTGAGCACATCGTTGAAACGATATTAGGTCTGCCTTGCGCTGAACTGACGTTTTATACTTGTAAAACGATTGGCGATGTGATAATTAGTCGTACAGGTTATACAGGTGAGGACGGCTTTGAGATTTATGCTTCCCATGACTATATCCGTGAGTGTTGGGATAAACTGATTGCTGCTGGTGTGCAGGCCTGTGGCTTGGGTTGTCGCGACACGTTGCGTTTCGAGGTAGGCTTGCCCCTCTATGGCGATGAACTTTCAGAGGACATCACCCCCATTATGGCTGGCTTGGGTATGTTTGTTAAGTTGGATAAGGATGAGTTTATCGGTAAGGAAGCATTGGCCAAGCAGAAGGCTGAAGGTCCTGCTAAGAAACTCGTGGGCATTGAACTTGCAGATAAGGCTATCCCCCGTCATGGATATACCGTGCTGAATGTGGATAGCGAGCCCATCGGTGAGGTGACAACAGGCTATCACACTTTATCGACAGACAAGAGCGTATGTATGGCATTGGTTGATGCTCAATACGCCAAGTTGGATACTGAAGTACAGATTCAGATTCGCAAGAAAGTGTTCGCTGGAAAGGTTGTAAAGAAACAATTCTATAACAAAAACTATAAAAAATAATACTATGGCAAAAGTAATGGAAGGACTCTACTACAGTGAGTCACACGAGTATGTTCGCGTAGAAGGTAACACAGGTTTCATTGGTATCTCTGACTATGCTCAGCATGCCTTGGGTAATGTAGTGTATGTCGACATGCCGGAAGTTGACGACGAGGTATCTGCGGGTGAGGAATTTGGCGCCGTAGAGAGTGTCAAGGCCGCCAGTGACCTTATCTCTCCTGTGACAGGTGTTGTCGTTGAGGTTAACGAGGCTTTGGAGGACCAGCCAGAGTTAATCAATGTCGACCCGTATGCCAATTGGATTATTAAGGTTGAGCTGTCGGACATGAGTGATCTTGACAATCTCATGGATGCTAAGGCTTACGCCGCTTTCTGTGAGAAATAACGCTCAACTCTCATCTTTCAACGCTTAACTATGTATAAGTATTTTCCCCATACCGAGGAAGACCTGCAGGTCATGCTCGATAGAGTAGGCATCGATTCTATCGATGATCTTTACTCTGACATTCCTGAGGCCATCCGTTTTCGTCGCGACTATAACCTTCCTGAGGCACTTAGCGAGGTGGAGATTCGTCGACTCTTCGACACCATCGCCAATTATGCCGTTGGTGGGCCGTTGACGGTTTTTGCAGGTGCAGGCATCTATGACCACTATTCTCCTTCTGTCGTACAGAACATCATTGAACGCTCAGAGTTCCTGACCAGTTATACACCTTATCAGGCTGAAATCTCTCAGGGTACGTTGCACTACATCTTCGAGTACCAGTCGATGATGGCAGAGCTGACGGGCATGGACATTAGTAATGCTTCCATGTATGACGGCGCTACCGTTACTGCTGAGGCTGCTATGATGGCCTTTGCCAATGCCAAGAAGGCTGACACCGTATTGCTGAGTAGTACGCTTGACCCCAAGGTGCGTCGTGTCGTTGAGACTTATGCCAAGTATCATGGTATCTGTATCGAGCTGATTTCAGATGAGAACGGTGTTACTTCAAAAGCGAACCTTGAAGCACGTCTTCTGCAAGGAGGTGTCGCTGGCGTTATTGTACAGCAACCTAACTATTACGGTGTCGTTGAGGACTATACAGGTTTCGCTGATATCATTCATGAACAGAAGGCGCTGTTCATCGTCAATAGCATTGCTGCAGACCTTGCAGTGTTGAAGACTCCTGGTGAGTGGGGGGCTGATATCGCTGTGGGCGATGGTCAGTCGTTGGGCATCCCTATGTCGTTTGGCGGTCCTGGCGCGGGCTATATGTGCTGCACGGAGAAACTCATCCGTAAGATGCCTGGGCGTATTGTCGGTCTCACCAAGGATAATCGTGACCAGCGTGCCTTCGTGCTGACACTGCAGGCGCGTGAACAGCATATCCGTCGCCAGAAGGCTACATCTAATATATGTAGTAACCAGTCGCTCATGGCCTTGTGGGTGACCGTTTATCTGTCGTTGATGGGTAAACAAGGACTGAAGGAGGTTGGCGAACTGTCGTATGCCGGAGCCCATTATATGTGTGATGAGTTGCTGAAGACTAGCCATTTTCAACTGAAGTATCAGCAACCGTTCTTCAACGAGTTCTGCGTCATCTACGACGGTGATGTCGAAGCTTTGCAGAGAGTGTGTACAGATGCAGGCTTTATGGCCGGAGTTAAGATTGACGACCATACCATCATGTTTGCTGTCACTGAACAACGCTCTAAAGACGAGATAGATGAACTCGTAGACCTCATTACTACCTATTCGTCCCATTAACCCCATTCGTCCTATGAATAACAGATTATACGGAAACCTCATCTTCGAACTGTCGAAGTCTGGGCGCAAAGGATACTCACTGCCACAGAATCCTTATCATTACGCTACCAGCGACCTGCCTGCTACATTACTTCGTCAGCAGGAAGCTGAACTGCCGGAGTGTGATGAACTGACGGTGGTGCGCCACTATACCAATCTGAGTCACAACAACTTCGGTGTCAACGATGGTTTCTATCCGTTGGGCTCGTGTACCATGAAGTATAACCCCATCATCAACGAGGAGATTGCTGCTATGAAGATGTTCGCAGGTTTGCATCCCTTACAGCCTGTCGAGACGTGTCAGCATGCCTTGGAACTCTACTTCCGTTTACAGGAGTCGTTGGCCGAACTGACTGGCCTTAGCGAGTTCACGTTGAATCCTTGTGCCGGCGCTCATGGCGAACTGACGGGTTTGATGGTCATTCGTGCTTATCATGAAAGTCGTGGCGACCACCAGCGCACTAAAGTACTTATCCCAGACTCTGCCCATGGTACTAATCCGGCCTCTGCTGCTGTCTGTGGTCTGGAGGTCGTTGAAGTGAAATCATTGCCTAATGGTCAGGTGGATTTCGACGACCTGCAACGCCTCTGTTCCGTATGTGGCGACAGTATTGCCGCTATGATGATGACCAATCCCAATACTTTGGGCATCTTCGAGCACGCCATTCCTGAAATTACTGCTCTCGTCCACGACTGTGGTGCCCTGATGTATTACGACGGTGCTAACCTGAACCCCATGCTGGGAGCTTGTCGTCCAGGCGATATGGGCTTCGATGTGATGCATATTAACCTCCATAAGACGTTCTCGACACCCCATGGCGGTGGTGGCCCAGGCAGTGGTCCTGTTGGTGTTCGTGCCGGCTTGGAACCCTTCCTACCCACGCCTCGTGTCATGATGGCTGATGATGGCTCCTTTGCAGTTGTCCCTTCTCCTGATGGAGAACAGTCTGACTCTTCTCTCGGTAGTATTGGTGCTTTCTTTGGCAACTTCGGCGTGATGGTCAAGGCCTATACCTACATCCTCTCGCTGGGTCGTGAGAATATCAAGATGGTTGGTCCGCTTGCTACGCTCAATGCCAACTACATCAAGGAGTCGCTGAAGGATGTCTATGAGTTGCCTATCGAGGGCCTCTGCAAGCATGAGTTTGTTTTCGACGGACTCAAGGATAAGAGCACAGGTGTCACCACGATGGATGTTGCCAAGCGACTGCTCGATTACGGCTATCATGCTCCCACCATCTACTTCCCCTTGCTGTTCCACGAGAGTCTGATGATTGAGCCCACGGAGAACGAGTCGAAGGAGACGTTGGATGGTTTCATTGACGTGATGCGCAAGATTGCCGAAGAGGCAAAGACCGATCCGGAACTGGTGAAGACGGCTCCCCACACTACGCCTATTGGTC
>Ga0256404_1002884_pt1 | contig 36529 bp, 31 predicted proteins | sample RumenRJG_01DNA_FD_185990 | JGI IMG/M metagenome (GOLD analysis project Ga0256404, IMG submission 185990) | Bovine rumen microbial communities from Lethbridge, Alberta, Canada - RJG_01 | ecosystem: Host-associated > Mammals > Digestive system > Stomach > Rumen | place: Canada: Alberta | collected... | reverse complement strand
AGGAATCTATATGACGGTTCGTATCATTCTACCACTCAAAGACCTATTTCCAACATCAAAAAACATCAAAAAAAGGCCTCGGCTTCCTGTACTACCTTCTGTCTCTATGTAAGTCTGTCAAAGAACTGTGCGACGCACAAATTTTGGCGAAGCGGGTGCAAAGGTACGACTATTTTCGATAACAACAAAATTTTTTCAAGAAAAAAAATGAGTTTTCTTGATTTTTTCTGATTTGTTTACAAAAATAAGATATTTCCGGTGATTTTTCTTCCGTTTTTTATTCATTTGAGTGTCAAAACGACATATTCGGACTGGGTTCCGATGCGGAATTTTCCACCCCAGATTCCGATGCCGCTTGAAATGTAGAAATGGGTGGAATCGAGTTGATAGCTGCCGTAGGAACACTCGTAGATGGCCTTTGTAATCCACGAAATCGGCCAGACTTGACCGTAGTGGGTGTGACCGCTGAATTGGAAATCGACTCCGGCCTTGGCACTGCGGTCAAGGTGGTAGGGCTGATGGTCGAGAACAATCGTGTAGTTCGTTTTTTCGGGAGAAAAAGCCTTCATCAACTGGGCAACACTCTTGCGGTGAGGATTGGTTCGGTCGTCGCGCCCGATGATGGTCAAATGCCCCAATTCGGGGAACTCAACAGCCTCATCGCGCAACACTCGGATGCCTGCATCGCGGAAAAACTGCTGCGCCTTCGGTTCGCCGCTGTAGTATTCGTGATTGCCCAAACAGGCATAGACGGGTGCCTGCAAACGGCGAAATTCCGCGGCAACACCCTCTTCCAAAAGTGGTCGGACGCTGATGTCGATGATGTCGCCGGCAATGAGCACGAGGTCGGGCTGTTCGGCATTCACGAAATCGACCCACCGCGCCAGTTCAGCGCGCGGATTGTGGTAGCCCAAGTGCAAATCGCTCATCATGACAAGCTTCAAGGGGCGCTCTACCCTCCCTTTCGTGTCGAGTTCGAGGCTCACGCGCGCCTTATTATAATAATGTGTATTTCCATAAACGAAAATTCCGACCATCACCGCTAAAACGGTCAGCGAACCTGCGACGCTATTTTTGAGGAACGACGACGGGACGAGGTGCAGCAACTGTCCGAAGTCGAGCACGAGGAAGAGCATCGTGAGGTATAGCAGGATGAAAAGCGAGGAATTTCCGACGTTGTACATCACTCGCGCCCATGGGAGCGACACGCGATCGAGACCCAGCACGAAATTAAGGATGAACAGTGCAAAACAGGCAGCCATCGCCACGATGACGAGCGTTTTCCACACGGCTGTCAGTGGAAGAATCCGCCAAACGTGCCAGCCGACATAAGTGCAGCCGAGGATTGGCAACAAGAAGAAAATAATAGCCCAGATTTTCATTTTTTCAACGCTTCAATCAAAAAACTGACGGGTCGGAAACCGTCGTTGCAACTAATCATCGCCGACATCGGATTTTTCATCCAACCATCGTAGAAATTGCCTTCGCCACGCGCCAACGACTCGACAAACAGACGCACGGAATCCCATGCCGAAGGACAAAATCCGTCGGGACGCTGGCCATCGACGGAAACCCAACTTTGACCGATGTTGATGTCGCAGGCGTGCTCAATCGGATTTTCGTATTGCGCCATCAAATCGTCGTAAATCGTTTGGCGAAGGGCGGTGATTTTGACTTGATTCATGCTCTTACGAGGTTATTTCACGATGGTGGCACGAATGATTTTCACATCGTCGATGGGTCGGTTGTAGTCGTCGGTGCGAACATAGTCGATTTTCTGTGCGACATCGAGTCCCTCTACCACCTCGCCAAAGACCGTGTATTGCCCGTCGAGCCACGGCGTTCCGCCGATTTTACGGTAGTAGTCGCGGATTTCGTCGGTGAGTTTCACGGTGCCATTGGTGGCTTTGTCGATGCGCTCCTGATAGCGGTCGAGTGCCATGTCGCTAAAAGTTTTTCCGACAACGATGTAGAACTGCGCCGACGACGAAGCCCGCTCTGGATTGACACTGTCGCCCTCGCGAGCAGCCGCCAATGCGCCGCGCTTGTGGAAATATTTCGGAAAGACAAATTCGGCGGGAATCGTGTAGTCGGGCGAGTAGTTGCCTACCGAACTGCCCGGCTCAGCGTGGCGCGAGGTGGAATCGCCCGTCTGAATCATGAAATCGCCGATGACGCGATGCCACAGATTACCGTCGTAATAGCCTTCGGCGACGAGTTTGAGGAAATTGTCGCGATGGAGCGGCGTTTCATTGTAAAGTTCGAGTCGGATGTTGCCCATCGTTGTTTCGAGGAGCACTTCGCGGCGCGTGTCGGCATCTTGTGCTGAAACATGGCCGATGGCCGACAAAAACAGCAGCGTCAGAATTGTCAATTTCTTCATTTTTTTCATTTTTAATTGGTTTTCAGTCGCAAAATTATAAAAAAATGAGGAAAAAATGTCGTTTTTATTTTTTTTTTCGTATCTTTGTGGCTGATTAAGTTATTTTTCAACGTTCATCAAACTATCAAACTATGCGAAAAAACGGCTTTTGGTATCGGGTTTTCGACCTGTATTACGACGGATTCCGCAATATGACGCTCGGCAAAACGCTGTGGGCGATTATCCTGATTAAACTTTTTATTATGTTCGCGATTTTGAAGGTGTTCTTCTTCCCGAATTTCCTGAAAACCCACGCGGAAAAGGGCGGAGAGGCCGAATTTGTGTCGAAGGAACTCATTGAACGGGGGAATTAAGAATTAAGAATTAAAAATTAAGAATTAAAAATTAAGAATTAAAAATTAAGAATTAAAAATTAAGAATTAACAATAACCTAAATTATTAACATTATGCACAATTTGTTTTTAGACATTTCGACTGGTACCATCGACTGGGCACGCGCTCAGTTTGCTCTGACAGCCATCTATCACTGGCTGTTTGTACCGCTGACATTGGGTCTGGCCGTCGTCATGGGCATCATGGAGACGCGCTACTATCGCACGCAGGATCCTTTCTGGAAGGATGCCGCGAAATTCTGGCAGAAACTCTTCGGAATCAACTTCGCGATGGGCGTTGCCACAGGTATTATCCTCGAATTTGAGTTCGGCACGAACTGGTCGAACTATTCGTGGTTCGTGGGCGACATTTTCGGTGCTCCGCTCGCCGTTGAGGGCATCATCGCCTTCTTCATGGAATCAACGTTTGTCGCCGTGATGTTCTTCGGTTGGAACAAGGTTTCAAAGGGATTCCACTTGGCTTCGACGTGGCTCACGGGCCTCGGCGCAACGATTTCGGCTTGGTGGATTCTTGTGGCGAACTCGTGGATGCAGGCGCCCGTCGGCTGCGAATTCAACCCCGACACGATGCGCAACGAAATGGTTTCGTTCTTCGAGGTTGCGCTGTCGCCCTTCGCCGTTGGCAAATTCTGCCACACGGTGACATCGGCGTGGATCATCGGCGGTGTCTTTACAGTGGCCGTCAGTGCGTGGTATATGAAGAAGAACCGCGAGAAGCGACTCGCTTTTGAAAGTATGAAAGTCGGTGCTGCCGTCGGTCTGATTGCCTCGCTGTTGGCCGCTTTCACGGGTCATATTTCGGGTGAGCAGGTCGCCAAGTCGCAACCGATGAAGTTGGCGGCGATGGAAGCCCTTTACAATGGTGGAACCGACCAAAGTCTGACCGCTGTGGCGTGGGTCAATCCGTTCCAGCAGCCCGATTATCAGAACGAGCAGGAGCCGGCGCTTCGCATTGCGATGCCTTACGCCCTCTCGCTGATGGCGACACGCGACATTCACGGCTATGTGCCTGGCGTGAACGACCTGTTGAAAGGCTACACCACGCCCGACGGCAAGGTGGAACCCTCGATTGAGGAGAAAATCGAGTGCGGAAAGAAGGCGATTGCTGCACTTTCGACCTATCGCACAGCCAAGAAAAACGGAACAACCGACGAGGCTGCGCTGGCGACGCTCAAGGAAAATATGAAGTATTTCGGCTACGGCTACATCAAGTCGCCCGACCAAGTCGTGCCGTTCATCCCCATCTGTTTCTGGTCGTTCCGCGTGATGGTTGGAATGGGAATCGTGTTCATCGCGTTCTTCGCCTTGATTCTGTTCCTGATGTATCGGAAGAAAGATCTCACGCGCTACAAATGGCTGCTGACGACCGCCATCGTGCTTGTTCCGCTGGCCTACATCGCGTCTGAAAGCGGTTGGCTCGTGGCAGAATTTGGCCGTCAGCCGTGGACGATTCAGGATATGCTGCCCACGTGGGCTGCCGTTTCCGATGTCAGCGCTGGGTCTGTTGCACTCACATTCTTCGTATTCCTCGCCCTTTTCACGACGATGCTCGCCGTGGAAATCAACATTCTGCTGAAGCAAATCAAGAAAGGGCCGGAGCACTCTGATAAATGACAAATGATAAATGATAAATGATAATTTTAAGATTATGACTTACGAATTTTTGCAACAATATTGGTGGTTCCTCGTATCGCTTTTGGGAGCCCTGTTGGTGTTTCTGATGTTCGTTCAGGGAGCCAATTCGATGATTTTCAGCCTCGGTCGCACGGAAGATGAGCGCAGAATGCTCGTCAATTCGACGGGTCGGAAGTGGGAACTCACGTTCACCACGCTCGTCACCTTCGGCGGTGCGTTTTTCGCCTCGTTTCCGCTATTCTACTCGACGAGTTTCGGCGGTGCCTACTGGCTGTGGATGGTGATTCTGCTGTCGTTTGTGCTGCAAGCCGTCAGCTACGAATTCCAGAACAAACTCGGCAATCTGCTCGGCACAAAGACGTTCCAGTGGTTCCTCGTGTTCAACGGCATTTTCGGTCCGTTGTTGCTCGGTGGAGCCGTCGCCACGTTCTTCGAGGGCTCGAATTTCCTCGTCGAGAAGAACAACCTCATCGACGCAGGCGCGATGACACCGATTATCAGCCGCTGGGCCAATGCCTCGCACGGTCTCGATGCGCTGCTCAACCCGTGGATTCTCGTTTTCGGCCTTGCCGTCGTGTTCTTGGCGCGGATTCTGGGTGTGCTCTATATTATGAATAATGTGTCCGACGAAAACATCCGCTCGCGTGGCAGCGTTCGCCTAATTGGTGTGACGGTGCCGTTCCTGCTGCTGTTCGTGACCTATCTCGTGCATCTGCTGTTGAAAGATGGCTTTGCCTACGGTGCCGACGGCCAAATTTTTATGGAGCCGTACAAATATTTCAACAATTTCGTCACGATGTGGCCGCTGCTGATTCTGCTGCTCGTCGGTGTGGTGCTCGTGCTTTTCGGCATCATCAAAACCGTCGTTTCCAAGACCTACATTCGCGGCATCTGGCCCGTTGGAATCGGCGTGGTGCTCGTGGTTTTGAGCCTTTTGCTCTGCGCTGGATGGAACGGCACAGCCTACTATCCCTCGACCGCCGATTTGCAGTCGTCGCTGACGATTGAGAACTCTTGTTCGAGCGAATTCACGCTGCGCACGATGGCTTGGGTGAGCCTGTTCATTCCGTTTGTGCTGGCGTACATCATCTACGCTTGGCGCGCACTCGACAAGAAGGAAATCACGGCGGAAGAAATCAAGGGTGACAGCGAAGCGTATTGAGAATTTACAATTGATAATTGAAACTGGCGTGGGTCTTTCGGGACTCACGCCAGTTTTTTATTTGGCTCGTTCTTTGCTGCTTCGTTTGTCGCGGTGATAGCTGCGATAGTCGTCGAGTTCAATTTCAATGTCGGGCTCGACGAGTTTTCCCTCGTGTGGCAGGCGGAATTGCAGATACTTAATCGGCAGACCGCGCGAGAGCCACATTTGTTCGTAATAAGTCTGAATGTTGGGCGTCTGTAGGTCGCCGTTTTCCGTTGTAAAGTGTTTTTTGTCTTCCGAAAGATGCAACCGCTCGTCGTGGTAGAGGTCGGTGGTGGCGAAAGCGACGGGCAAACGGTTTTCCTTGACCAAGAAATCGGTGTAGGTGAAAAGGAAATTCGAGTCAGTTTTCAGGTGGATGATGCCCTCATCAACGAGAAAACGGCGGTAACGCTCGAGGAAAAAGGTCGAAGTCAGTCGTTTTCGCGGATTTTTCATCTGCGGGTCGCTAAAAGTCAGCCAGATTTCCTGCACCTCGTCTTGAGTGAAGAAATGGTCGATGAATTCGATGTTCGTGCGCAGGAATGCGACGTTTTTCAGCCCTTCCTCAATCGCCATTTTCGCACCCGTCCACAGGCGTGCGCCCTTGATATCGACACCGATGAAGTTTTTCTCGGGACAGAGTCGCGCCAGTTCAACGGCATATTCGCCCTTTCCGCAACCGAGTTCGAGCACAATGGGATGGTCGTTCTTGAAAAAATCGTCGCGCCAGCGGCCTTTCATTTCGAAAGACCGCTGCGCAATGACACTATACGGATACTGAAATACGTTTCCGAAAGTCTCGAGTTCGGCAAATTTCTCAAGTTTTCCTTTGCCCATTGGGAATTTTGAATTTTGAGTTTTGAATTTTGAATTGTCGGCTTCGCCGATTGTCAATTATCAATTATCAATTATTCGACTATCATTGTCCAACCGTATTTGTCTTCAATCGTACCCAACTGGATGCCGCGAAGCGTGTCGTAGAGTTTCTTCGACCACGGGCCAGGCTCGTCACCAAATTCGTAGCTCTTGCCCATTTCGGGGTCGTCGATGCGTGAAATTGGTGAAATCACTGCCGCCGTTCCGCAAGCACCGGCCTCGTCGAACTCGGTAAGTTCGTCGATGGCAATCGGGCGACGCTCCACCTTCATACCGATGTCCTCGGCAATCTGCATCAGACTCTTGTTCGTAATCGAAGGCAGAATCGACGAACTTTGCGGCGTGATGTACGTGTCGTTCTTGACACCGAAGAAATTGGCGGCGCCAGCCTCGTCGATGTACTTCTTCTCCTTCGCATCGAGGTAGAACTCGCAGGCGTACTGACCTCCGTGACAAGCCTCAACGTGCGGACGAAGCGATGCCGCATAGTTGCCGCCGACCTTGTAGATACCCGTTCCGTGCGGTGCAGCGCGGTCGTATTGGCGCGTCACGACGTAGGGATTGCCCTGGAATCCGCCCTTGAAATAAGGACCGACGGGGCTGACGAAGATAACAAACAAATATTCCGTTGCCGGCTTCACACCGACCTGCGGACCGCTTCCGATGAGCAGCGGACGCAAATAGAGCGACGCACCGCTTTCGTATGGCGGAATGAATTCTTTGTTGAGCAGCACGACCTTTTTCGCCATTTCCATGAACAGTTCGGTCGGCACCTCGGCCATCATCACGCCACGCGCCGACGATTGCAAGCGCTTGGCATTTTCGTCGGGACGGAACATTCGCACTTTCCCGTCGGGACAGCGGAACGCTTTCAAGCCCTCGAACGCCTCCTGACCGTAGTGCAGGCAGGTAGCAGCTATGTGAATACTCAGAAATTCGCTGGAACTGGTTTCAATTTCACCCCATTTCCCGTCGCGGTAGTAGCAACGCACATTGTAGTTCGTCGGCACGTAGCCAAAGGGCAATTTGCCCCATTCTAAATCTTTCATTGATGTGTTTTTTAGGTTTTTTAGTTGATTGTGGTGCAAAGTTACGCATTTTCTTTGGAAAGGCAAAAAAAATGGAAATATTTTTACGATAAGATTTTTTTCACATCTTTATCGACTTTCGTGAGCCGTTCCTGACACATTTTAACGAGTTTTTGGGCTTCTTTGAGCTGTTCGGCCATCTGGTCGATGTCGAGTTCGCCCTTTTCCATCTTTTCGACGATTCCCTCCAGTTTTTTGATTGCTTCTTCGTATTTCATTGCTTTTTAGGATTTTGATTTGACAACTTCAGATTGCACGATTCCCGTCGCCAGACGGGTTTCGATGATGTCGCCCGACTTGAGTTCGCCGGCATTGCGAACGGCCTTGCCGTTTTTCAGCGTGATGCTGTAGCCACGTTGCAGTAGCAGGTTCGGGTCGAGACTTTCTGCCCGATGACGCAGCATTTCAAGCCTGTGACGCTCGCGAAGAAACGCCTTTTCGACCGTCAAAACAAGGTTTCCCGACAACATCGAAAGCCGATAACTGTGCGTCGCAAGTCGCTCGCTGATGTGTGCCGCAATGCGCTGATAGCACTGCTCCACGCGCTGTGCTGTCACGGCGAGGTGGTCGATGAGATAGGCAGCGGCTGCCGTCGGTGTTTTCACGCGAAGAAACGACACCATGTCGAGCACGCTCTCGTCGCGCTCGTGACCGATACCCGTGATGACTGGCAACGGAAAATTCGCCACGTTTTCGGCCAGTGCGAGCGTGTCGAAACCGCTCAAATCGGCAGTTGCACCGCCACCCCGAATAATCACAACGCAATCGAAGTTTTCCAAGTCCGCATTGATGCTGTCGAGTGCGGCAATGATGCCTTTCTCGACGGCTTCACCCTGCATCGTCGCAGCGAAAAGTTTCACTTGAAAAGAAAAACCGAAGTCGTTGTTGTTCAGTTGATTACAAAAATCTTCGTAACCTGCTGCATTCTCGCTTGAAATCACGGCGATGCGCTGTGTGAAAAGGGGCAACGACAATTCTTTTTGAAGGTCGAAAACACCTGCTTCCTTCAATTTCGCGACGATTTCCATGCGCTTCCGCGCCATGTCGCCGATGGTGTAAGTCGGGTCGATGTCGCTCACAATCCACGAGAATCCGAATGCTTCGTGGAAGTTTGCCGTCACACGCAGCAGCACTTTCATGCCGGCATGCAAAGTCTGGCCGGTCGTGCGCTCGAAGCGCGGTCGCAGTCGTTCCCACGTCGTTTTCCAACATTTCGCGGAGGCTCGCGCCACAGGCGTACTACCGAAAGCATCTTTTTGCACGAGTTCCATGTAGCAATGGCCGCGCACCTCGCGCATTTCCGAGAGTTCCGCCTCGACCCAATATTCTTCGTCGAGCGACATCTCGATGGCGTCGCGCACCAGCAAGTTCAGTTCGTAAAGCGTCAGCGATTTTTCCACGTTTTTTTCGTTTAAAACGGCGAAACCCGAAAGTTCCGCCGTTTCCAGTATGAAATTTAAAAGATTTAATCTTCGTCTTTCTCCTCGGCCTCGTGAGCAGCGATGAGAGCCTGCTGAATGTCGTTCGGCACGAGTTCGTAACTCGAGAAGGTGGTCGAGAACGATGCACGACCGCCAGTGAGCGAACTCAGGGCAATCGAATAGCTCGAGAGTTCCTTCAAAGGAATCTTCGCAGTGAGTTTCTGATAGCCTGCCTCGCTGTCCATACCCATGATGACGGCGCGACGACCCTGCAAATCGCTCATCACGTCGCCCATGTAGTCGCCGGGAACGAGCACTTCGAGGTCGTAAATCGGCTCCAACACCTTCGGACCTGCCTCCTTGAACGCAGCCGAGAAGGCGTTACGTCCTGCAAGCATGAACGAAAGTTCGTTGGAATCCACGGGGTGCATCTTTCCGTCATAGACGATGACGCGCACGTCGCGGGCGTAGGAACCCGTGAGCGGGCCTTGCTCCATGCGCTCCATGACACCCTTCAGAATGGCGGGCATGAAACGAGCATCAATGGCACCACCGACAACCGAGTTGATGAAGACGAGTTTGCCGCCCCATTCGAGTTCGATTTCTTCCTTGCCCTTGATGTTCATCTTGAACTCCTGACCGTTGATCTTGAACGATGTCGGGTCGGGCATTCCTTCTGTGTAGGGTTCGAGAATCAGGTGAACTTCACCGAACTGGCCTGCACCACCCGACTGCTTCTTGTGGCGATAGTCGGCACGGGCCATCTTCGTGATGGTTTCGCGATACGGAATCTTCGGCTCGACGTATTCGACCTGAATCTTTTCGTTATTTTCCAGACGCCATTTCAGTGTGCGGAGGTGGAACTCGCCCTGACCGTGGATAATGGTCTGACGGAGTTCTTTTGATTGCTCGACCACCCACGTCGGGTCTTCTTGACGCATTTTCATCACGGCAGCCATCAGTTTCTCCATTTCCGAGGAGTTCACGGCCTTGATGGCACGCGAATATTTCGAGTTCGGATACTTGATGAAGTCAAATTTCCAGTCGATTTCCTTCGCGTTGAGCGTGTTGCCGGTCTTCACGTCCTTGAGTTTCACGGTGCATCCGATGTCGCCAGCCTTCAGTTCATCGACGGCCACGCGGTTCGAACCTGCGCAAGCGTACAGCTGCCCCATACGCTCCTTCGAGCCACGATCGGCGTTGGTCAGGTCGTCGCCCGTCTTCACCGAACCGCTCATCACCTTGAAATACGACACTTCACCGATGTGCGGCTCCATACCGGTCTTGAAGAAGAAGAGCGAAGTCGGACCATTGCTGTCGGGTGCGATTTCCTCGCCAGCAGCGTTTTTCACCTTCGGCATTTCGCTCACGAAGGGAACCACGTTGCCGAGGAATTCCATCAAGCGGCGCACACCCATATCCTTGCCTGCGCAGACGCAGAAAACGGGGAAAATCGAGCGTGTGATAAGGCCTTTGCGAATACCTTCGCGCATTTCGTCTTCCGTGAGGTCTTCCGTTTCGAAGAATTTCTCCATCAGGGCATCGTCGCCACCGGCAGCAGCCTCGACCAGAGCGGCCTTCATTTCTTTGGCCTTGTCGAGTTGGTCGGCAGGAATGTCTTCGATGATGGGAGCGCCACCTTCGGGCTTCCACGAATATTTCTTCATCAGCAACACGTCGATGACGGAGTTGAAGCCGGGACCTGTTGCGATAGGATACTGCACAGGCACGCAGTTGGGACCATAAACGTCCTTCAACTGGTTGAGAATCTGGTCGAAGTCGCAGTTTTCCTTATCGAGTTGGTTCACAAGGAAAATCACGGGCTTACCGAGTTTATCGGTGTTGCGGAAGGCGTTCATCGTGCCCACCTCGGGACCATACGTTCCATTGACGAGGATGACGGCCTGGTCGGTCACGTTCAGTGCCGTGATGGCACCGCCCACGAAGTCGTCGGAACCCGGACAGTCGATGATGTTGAGCTTCTTGCCGTTCCACTCGGTGTGGAAGACGGTCGAGAAGACCGAGTAGCCATACTCCTGCTCCACGGGGAAGTAGTCGCTCATCGTGTTTTTACCCTCTACGGTGCCACGGCGTTTGATGATGCCGGCCTCATAGACCATTGCTTCGGCAAGAGTGGTCTTGCCGCTACCCGCACTGCCAATCAGCGCGATGTTTTTTACTTCATTTGTCTGATAGACTTTCATTGTTTTAAGTTTTTAAGTTATTGTAAAATTTTGTCACTTCTTTCGTCACTCCACGAAAATTTGCCGTCGAAATTACATAAAAATCCTCAAATAGCCAAAATATTTCCGAAAAACATTGATTCTTTTATGACTTATTAGTAATTTTGTGACAAAATCGGGCGATTTTCGACCAAAAAACGACAAAAAATGATGTCAGCATTATATTTTCATATTCCATTTTGCAAGAGCCGTTGTATCTACTGCGGTTTTTATTCGACGACACAATTTTCGTGGCAAAGTCGCTACGTCGATGCGCTGTGTCGGGAATTGGAATTGAGAAGCCAAAAACATCCGAAAAATGGCTTGAAAACCGTTTATTTCGGCGGTGGAACGCCCAGTTTGCTCACGCGAGAGCAGTTCCATCGGATTTTCGACGCGATTGGAAAGACCTATATATATAATAATGTGTATCCGCCCTCTGAGGTCACCATCGAGGCGAATCCCGACGACGTAAGCGACTATTTTTGTGAGATGCTGCGCGAACTGCCTGTCAATCGGGTTTCGTTGGGTGTGCAGACCTTCGACGACGGTCGGCTGCGGTTTTTGTGCCGTCGCCACGATTCAAGGCAGATTGGCGAGGCTGTCCGACGGCTTCGCGAGGCTGGTTTCCGCAATATCAGCATCGATTTGATGTTCGGATTTCCCGACGAGACACTCGACGACTGGATTTCCGACATCGACCAAGCCATCGCTCTCGATGTCGAGCACGTTTCGGCCTATTCGCTGATGTACGAGGATGACACGGCACTTTTCGAGCAATGGAAAAGCGGGAAAATCAAGAAAATCGACGACGAATGCTCGCTTCAGATGTACGAAACCCTCATCGACCGCCTTGAAGCCGCGGGTTTTGAGCATTATGAAATTTCGAATTTCGCCAAAAACGGCTTCCGCTCGCGCCACAACAGCAGTTATTGGAACCAAACGCCCTACGTCGGAATCGGTGCGGCGGCCCACAGTTACGATGGAAAAACGCGCTCGTGGAACGTCAGCGACCTGCGCGAATACGTCGAAGCTATCGAGCACAGCGAACTGCCGTCGGAACACGAAATCATCGACGAAACGACGCGTTACAACGACCTCGTCACCTCGGCGATGCGCACGCGAGAAGGCATTTTTTTGCCCTCGCTCGAACCGAAATTTCGCGATTATCTGCTCGAAAATGCCAAAAAATCGCTTGAAAACAATCTTCTCGCCATCGACCACGACCAAATACACCTCACCCGAAACGGACTTTTCGTCAGCGACAGCGTGATGAGCGACCTCATCTATGTCTAAAAGTCGAAAAATATTCCTTAGAATCCCAAAAAATATGTAAATAATTTGTTTATTGGCGGTTATTTCAACTAAATTGCTTAACTTTGCAAACCTAAACGAAGTTTTGTACCAAAAAGAATGGAATTTACAGCACAACAAATCGCACAAATGATTGGCGGACGCGTCGAAGGCGACGAAAACGCCCGCGTCAATTCGTTTGCGAAAATCGAGGAAGGCCGCCCCGGCGCGATTTCATTCCTCTCGAACACGAAATACACCCACTACATCTACGACACGCAGTCGTCGGTGGTTCTCATCGACGAGAACGTGGAACTCGAGCACGAAGTGAAAGCGACGCTCATCCGCGTGAAAAACGCTTACGAGGCCGTCGCCCGACTGCTGCAAGCCTATGAGTCGATGAAACCGAAGAAAAAAGGCATCGACCCGTTGGCCTTCATCGCTTCAAGCGCAACGCTCGGCGAAGATTGCTACATCGGCGCGTTTGCCTACATCGGCGAGGGTGCGAAAATCGGCAAGAACTGCCAGATTTATCCTCACGCCGTCGTCGGTGAGAACGTGAGCGTGGGCGACGACTGCATCATCTATCCCAATGCCGTCGTCTATCACAATTGCCGCATTGGTTCTCGCGTCACGCTCCACGCGGGCAGTGTCGTGGGTGCCGACGGCTTCGGATTCGCTCCGACAACTGACGGCTACGACAAGATTCCGCAAATCGGCATCGTCACCATCGAAGACGACGTGGAAATCGGCGCCAACACCTGCATCGACCGCTCGACGATGGGCAGCACCTACGTCAGAAAGGGCGTGAAACTCGACAATCTCGTGCAAATCGCCCACAACACCGACATCGGCGCCAATACGGTGATGTCGGCACAGGTGGGTGTGGCTGGCTCGACGAAAATCGGCGAATGGTGTATGTTCGGCGGTCAGGTCGGCATCGCAGGCCACATCACCATCGGAAATCGCGTCAATCTGGGTGCTCAGTCGGGTGCTCCGAGCAGCATCGAAGACAATCAGACGCTCATCGGCACACCACCGATGGAAACGCGCCCGTTCTTCCGTTCACAATCCATTTTCCGCCGTCTGCCCGATATGTACAAAGAGTTGGAAGAACTCAAAAAAGAGGTGGAAAAGTTGAAAATGAAGAGTGAAGAATCTTAAATTGTCAAATTGTAAATAGTCAAATCGTAAATTATAATGATGGAAACAATCAAGCAAAAGACCCTCAAAAACAGTTTTTCGCTTTCTGGTAAAGGGTTGCACACAGGTTTGAACCTCACCGTGACGTTCAATCCTGCACCCGAAAACACCGGCTACCGCATTCAGCGCATCGACCTCGAAGGACAGCCCGTCATCGAGGCCATCGCCGAGAAAGTCGCCGACACCCAGCGCGGAACCGTTCTCGCACAGGGCGACGTGCGCGTTTCGACCGTCGAACACGCCCTCGCCGCACTCTACGCCCTCGGCATCGACAATTGCCTGATTCAGGTCGATGGACCCGAATTTCCGATTCTCGACGGCTCGGCATTCATGTATGTCGAGAAAATCCGCGAGGTGGGCATCGAAGAGCAGGCCGCCACGAAAGAATGGTTCATCATTCGCAAGAAAATCGAAATTCGCGACGAGGAATCGGGCTCGTGCATCACGATTCTGCCCGACGACCAATTTTCTATAACGACGATGTGCTCGTTCGAGTCGAAATTCATCAACAGCCAGTTCGCCACGCTCGACAATATGGACGATTTCGCATCGGAAGTGGCTCCGGCCCGCACCTTCGTTTTTGTGCGCGACATCATGCCGTTGCTCGACGCCAACCTCATCAAGGGCGGCGACCTCGAAAACGCCATCGTCATCTACGAGCGTCAGGTCAGCCAACAGCAACTCGACAACCTCGCCGACCTGCTGAAAGTGCCGCACATGGACGCGACGAAAATTGGCTACATCCAACCGAAACCGCTGCAATGGGAAAACGAATGTACGCGCCACAAACTGCTCGACATCATCGGCGACATGGCACTCATCGGACGACCCATCAAAGGCCGAATCGTTGCTACCCGTCCGGGCCACACCATCAACAACAAATTTGCCCGACTGATGCGCAAGGAAATCAAGAAAAACGAGGTGCAGGCACCGATTTACGACCCCAACGACACGCCGATTATGGACAACATTCGCATCCGCGAACTGCTGCCCCACCGCTATCCGATGCAACTCGTCGATAAAGTCATTGCGATGGGTGCGACGAGCATCGTCGGCGTGAAAAACATCACCGCCAACGAGCCATTCTTCACGGGTCACTTCCCAGAAGAACCCGTCATGCCTGGCGTTCTCCAAATCGAGGCAATGGCGCAGTGCGGCGGTCTGCTCGTGCTCAATCAAGTCGATGAACCCGAGCGTTGGTCCACCTATTTCATGCGCATCGACGACGTGAAATTCCGTCAGAAAGTCGTGCCGGGCGACACGCTGCTCTTCCGCGTGGAACTGCTGCATCCCGTCCGCCACGGCGTAAGCACGATGAAAGGCTACACCTTCGTCGGCGATCGCATCGTTTCTGAAGCTCAATTCACCGCACAAATCGTTAAAAACAAATGAACCAGATCAGTCCATTAGCATTCGTCCATCCCGAGGCGCAACTCGGTTCGGGCAACGTCGTCGGTCCGTTTTGCTATATCGACCGCGACGTCGTCATCGGCGACAACAACGTGTTTCAAAATAGCGTCACCATCAATCAGGGAGCGCGGATCGGCAACGGCAACGAGGTTTTGCCGGGTGCAAGCCTCTCGACGAAACCACAAGACCTGAAATTCAAGGGTGAAATCACGACCTGTCAGATTGGCGATAACAATTCCATCCGCGAAAACGTCACGATTTCGCGTGGAACAGCGTCGAAAGGCGTGACCATCGTCGGCTCGAACAACCTTCTGATGGAAAACATGCACATCGCCCACGACTGTGTCATCGGCAGCAACTGCATCATCGGCAATTCCACGAAATTCGCTGGCGAGGTCGTCGTTGATGACTTTGCCATCATTTCGGCCTCGGTGCTCATCCACCAATTCTGCCGCATCGGTTCCTACGTGATGATTCAGGGTGGTAGCCGCACTTCGCAGGACGTTCCGCCGTTTATCGTCGCCGGAAAAGAGCCCATCCGCTATGCCGGAGTGAACCTCGTTGGCCTGCGTCGTCGTGGTTTTTCGGCTGAAACCATCCAGCAGATTCACGATGCCTATCGTCTGCTCTACCAGAGCACGAACACCCGTTCCGACGCCATTCGACTCATCAAGGAAATTATTCCGCAGACGCCCGAAATTGAATACATTGTCAATTTCGTGGAGAGTTCTCAGCGCGGAATTATTAAGTAAGGAGTTGGGGAGTAAGGAGTTGAGGAGTAAGGAGTTGAGTAAGGAGGAAAGGAGATTGGGGCGATGAAAGGCACGACTTTAATCGTTTTACTGGGTCCGACAGGTGTCGGCAAGACGGATTTGAGCATTCGTCTTGCCGATACTTTTCAAATTCCGATTATCAATGCCGACTCGCGCCAGATTTTCGCTGAAATTCCCATCGGAACGGCTGCGCCGACGGCGGAACAACTCGCCCGAACAAAGCATTATTTCGTCGGAACCCATCGCCTGACCGACTACTACAGCGCGTCGATGTTTGAGCAAGATGTTCTGCAACTGATCACCCAACACCCAACACCCAACATCCACCTGATGAGTGGCGGTTCGATGATGTATATCGACGCTGTTTGCAACGGAATCGACGACATTCCGACCGTCGATGACGAAACGCGCACATGGATGAAGCAGCGACTGGCCGACGAAGGACTTCCGGCGCTCGTCGAGGAACTGAAACGACTCGACCCCGAGCATTACGAAATCGTCGATCGGCAGAATCCGCGCCGCGTCGTCCACGCCCTCGAAATCTGCCACATGACCGGCAAAACCTATACCTCATTTCGCACGGGTCGTTCACCATTCAACCCCCAACACCCATCACCTAACACCCATCACCGACCCTTTCATATTTTGAAAATCGGCCTCGACCGCCCTCGCGAAGAACTCTACGACCGCATCAATCGGCGCGTCGATGAGATGATAGCGCAAGGACTTTTGGACGAGGCCCGCCGCGTTTTTCCCCTGCGCCACGAAAACGCGCTGAACACCGTCGGCTACAAGGAACTTTTCCGCCATTTCGACGGTGAATGGTCGCTCGAAGAAGCCGTGGAGCGCATCAAGGGCAACACGCGCCGCTATATGCGCAAGCAACTCACGTGGTTCAAGCGCGACGACCAAATCCACTGGTTCCATCCCGATTCATCGCAAGAAATCATCCAATTCATCAACAAAAACATCACGCCATGACCCGAAAAATCTTCAACTGGATCAAAAAACATCCGATTCTGTCGCTCATCGCCTCGTTTTTCATCTATCTCGGCATGGTCGATGTCAATTTTCTCGGTCTGTTTGGCAAGTCACCGGGCTTTATGTCGGGACTGGAACCTCGCATCAGCCAGGCTTCCGAAATCTACAGTGCCGACGGTGTGAGAATCGGAAAATTTTTCAACGAAAATCGTACGCCAGTCGAATTTAAAGAGGTGAATCCGAAGTTTTGGCAGGCACTCATCGACACCGAGGACGAGCGTTTCTACAAACACATCGGCATCGATCCGCTGGGAATGTTTGCCGCCGCCAAAGACGCCGTCCTTCACCAAGACGCACGCGGAGCCTCGACCATCACGCAACAGTTGGCGAAAAATATGTTCAAAATGCGCACGAAGTATTCCAACGGACTTTTAGGAAAAATTCCGGGCGTGAACATGGTCATCACGAAGACGAAAGAATGGATTATCGCGCTGAAACTCGAATATCTCTACGACAAAAACGAAATTCTCACGATGTACGCCAACACCGTCGATTTCGGCTCGAACGCCTTCGGCATCAAAACGGCGGCCAAAACCTATTTCAACACTTCGCCAGCGAATCTAACCGTCGATCAGTCGGCGATTTTGGTCGGAATGTTGAAGGCGACGACAACCTACAACCCCTTTCTTCATCCCAAAAAAAGCCTTCAGCGACGGAATGTCGTAATGCGGAACATGCTGGAGAGGGGCGATTTGACGAAAGAAGAATACGACGCGCTCAGCCAGAAACCGATTCGACTGGACTACAACGTAGAATCGAACTACGACGGACAGGCGCAATACTTCCGCGAGGCCGTGGCCGACGAACTCAGAGAATGGTGCGAAGACAACGGCTACGACCTCTACAACAGCGGTCTGAAAATTTACACGACCATCGACACGCGCATGCAGAAATATGCCGAGGAGGCCGTCGCCAAACAGATGCGGCAGGTGCAGCGCAATTTCGACAGCCATTGGGGTAAAAACGAGCCTTGGATTGACGAACGAGGGCGTGTCATCCCCGATTTCATCGAGGGAATCGCCCGAAAACTGCCTGTTTATAAGTATTTGAGCGAAAAATTTCCCAACCAGCCCGATTCCGTCGATTTCTACTTGAACCAGCCCCACACCGTCAGGCTTTTCGACTACGACCAAGGATTTATTGAACGCGAAATTTCAACGATGGACTCGATTCGCTACATGGTTCGCTTCATGCACTGCTCGTTTGTGGCGATGGAACCACACACGGGCAACGTGAAGGCATGGGTGGGCGACATCGATTTCGACACGTGGAAATACGACAAAGTGACGGCGATGCGACAGCCCGGCTCGACGTTCAAACTCTTCGTCTATACCGAGGCGATGAATCAAGGACTGACGCCCTGCGACAAGCGTCGCGACGAATATATTTCGATGAAAGTTTGGGACGAAAAGAAGAAAAAAGAGGTGACTTGGACGCCCGGCAATGCCAACGGCTATTTCACAGGCGACTCGATGACGCTGCGCCGTGCTTTCGCGCAGAGCATCAACTCCGTGGCAGTGCGACTTGGACAGGAAATGGGCGTGAAACGAATCGCCGAAACCGCCCGTCGGATGGGCATTCGCAGCCGACTCGACGAAACGCCGTCGCTCTCGCTTGGTTCAAGCGACGTGAATCTGCTCGAACTCACCAATGCCTATTGCACCGTTGTCGATGACGGGAAACACCGCAAACCGCGCCTCGTCGCCCATATTCTCGACAAAGACGGCAAGGAAATCTATACGGGAAGCATGCGCGTCGAGCAGGCCATTCCCTACAAAAGCGCTTTCCTCATGCAAGAATTGCTCAAGAGCGGACTGAACGAGCCCGGAGCCACGTCGATGAGCCTGTGGACCTACATCGGCAGGGTCAACGACACCGATTTCGGCGGTAAAACTGGTACGTCGAACAACCATTCCGACGCTTGGTTCATGGGTGTGAGTCCGAAATTGGTGGTCGGCGCGTGGGTTGGCGGTGAATATCGCTGCATCCACTTCCGAACGGGTGCGCTCGGGCAAGGAAGTCGCACTGCCCTACCCGTCTGTGGCTATTTCCTGCAATCGGTTTTTGGCGACCCGTCTTTTAAGGAGTATCACGCGCGATTCGAGCGTCCGAAAGACACCGACATCACCTCCGACCTCTATTCGTGTCAGGGTGTCCATCACTATGAAAACGACACTACCGCGACCGACAGTCTGCTCTTCGAAGATGAAATGATTCTTGACAGCGAGGGAAATCCACTCCCCATCAACGAGGAAATGGATGAAAATGAGGTCGAAAACGGATAAAATTGTTAAATTTTACAAAAAAATAGAACAAGCAATCGAAAAATCATTTATATTTGCAGCCAGATTTTTAATCATTTTATTATTAACTCATTTTATTAACTAAAAACAAGAGAAAGTATGAAGAAAGTATTTTTGATGTTGGTGGCCGTTGGTGCCATGACATTCGTAAGCTGCGAGAACAAGCCCAAGGCTAACCCCGAGGAAGTCGTGGAAGAAGTAACCCTCACCCAAGAGGAAGCTGACGCTGAGGCTGACTCCATGATCGCAAGTCTCACCGACGTGATCGAGAACACGAAGGACGTGAACAAGCTGCAGGAAATCCTCGAGGCTGTGAAGGCTAAGGCTGCTGAGTATGTTGGCCTGAACCCCGAAATCGCCAAGACGTTCGTGACGAAAGTTCAGAACTTCCTGAAGGAAAAAGGCGACGTTGTGAAGGCTCTCGTGGGCGACAACGCTGCTGTTGGTGCTGCTCTGGCTTCGCTGACCGACTTCTCTGCTGACGACATCGTGAGCAACTTCATGTCGGCTGTTGGCGACAAGGCTGCTGAGGCTGTTGAAGGTGCAAAAGACGCTGTCGAAGGTGCTGCTGACGCTGCTGCCGACGCTGTTGAAGGTGCAAAAGACGCCGCTGCTGAGAAGGTCAACGAGACTGTTGACGCTGCCAAGGAAAAGGCCGCTGAAACTGTTGACGCTGCTGCTGACGCTGCCAAGAAAAAACTCGGTATCTAATTCTGAATTTTTGCCGATATTTTAGAACGAGAGAGCCATACACCGCGGTGTATGGCTCTATTTTTTATTCCATCGAAATCGATCTCAAATCTTACCGAATTCTGTCGGCTGCCCTGACAAGCCGTTCATCGGCGCGAATGCCTTTGACGGCGAGGTAGTCGAACACTGCCGAAAGGAACGGCAGATAGGAGGCGACGCTCTGTTGCAATTCACCCATCTTCGTCAAATCGAAGTATTTGAAATACATGAACAGCAACAGCCATAAGAAAACAAACACGAGGGCGAAAGCGCAAAGCCGCGCCTGACGCTTGCGATTCTTATAAAGGAAAATCGCCGTGATTTCCAGAATCGCCGCCAGAACGAGCAATGCAGCCATCGGCGCGTAGAAGAAATCGTAGTTCACGCCGTTGTTGTCGGGCTGCGCCAATGCCATATTGTACAGCACGGGCTCGACACCCATTCCCTGCAATTCGATGCTGCCCAAGGGCAGACAAAGACAGACAATCGTCGTCACAAAGGCAAGGAAGAGAAAAATGGTTTGTTTGCGCTGTATCATTCCTCTTCGACGTCTTTTGATGGGTCACGGAAATAGACGTTGCCGTCGATGAATTCCTGCGTGGCGAGCAGTGTCGGCTTCGGCAGTTTCTCGTAGTAGCGCGAAATTTCGGTCTGTTCGCGATTCTCGAAAACTTCCTCCAACGAGTCGTTATAGGTGGCGAATTCCGACAATTTTTTCGTCAAGTCTTGCTTGATTTCGCCACTGATTTGGTTGGCTCGCTTCGAAATGATGGCCACGCTTTCGTAGATGTTCTCCGTTTCGCTGCACAGGTCCATAATGTCCTGTGTCTGCGTGTTTACCGGTGCTTTTGACTTTTTGTAATCCATAATTTTTATTTACTATTTGACTATTTACAATTTTTTCGAGCAAAGCTCTCAAGGAACTCCAATTTATTTTACGATTTTTACAATGTATTATTGGTCGAAGTGTATTTCTTGCACTTTTCGATGAATTTCTCGGCCAGAGCGGTGCTTTTCGACTCGGGATATTCGTTCAGGAAGCCGTAGCACTCGTCTTCGGCATCCTGATAGCGCTCGAGTTTCTTCTCCTCGACGCTGTTTTCGGCCAACTCAAACTTACTTTTCATCAACAAGAGCGCAAATTCCTCGCGCATATCGCTGTAGGGGAAGTCTTTCAGCGCATTCTGTGACGTGATGATGCAAGCCAAGTAGTTGCTCTCGCCAGCCTTGTTGCAGTTGCCGAAATAGGTGCCGAGGTCGTAATAGAGCCGTGCTGAATGTAATTCTTTCTGCACAAGTTTTCCTTGCAAGGCGAAAAGGCTTTTCTGCGCCTCGTCTTTCCTCGTGGCCAATGGATAGACATCGAGATATTCCTGCAGCGAAGTGATGGCAGCGACGGTTCGGCTCTGGTCAAGACGCGGCTCAGGCGTACTCATATAAAGGCTCTGACCGACGTAGAACTTCGCCAGTTCAGCGTAATTGCCACGCGGATAGGTCGAATAATATTTCTTGAAATATTCCGCCGCCGTCTCGTAGTTTTTGGTGTTATACTCTGCCATCGCCAGCATATACAGACATTCCTGACCGTTGGACGTGCCCTTCATCGGAATCACAAGCCCTTCGAGCAGCGTGATGGCGCGAGTGTATTTGCCAGTGGCGAAACATTCCTTGGCATACTCGTATTTATATTGAAAATCGTCAGACTTGAAAGCCTGGTTGAACTCTTTTGCACATCCCGTGAACAAAAGCGCTATGCTGAGAAAAATTAAAGCCGATTTCTTCATTTTCTTGGTTTTGACTTGCAAAATTACACAATAATCTGCAAAAAGCAAAAGCATTTAAGTGTTTTTTGATAAATTATGATGCTTTTAAACGTTTATTACAACGAAAATCACTAAATTTGCAGTCAAATTATGGATTTCAAACTCGTTTCCGATTATCAACCGACTGGCGACCAACCCGAAGCCATCAAGGAACTTTCCGACGGACTTCGGCGCGGCGACCGTGCACAGGTGTTGCTCGGCGTGACGGGCTCCGGCAAGACTTTCACCGTGGCCAACGTCATCGCCAACGCCGGTATGCCCACGCTGATTCTGAGCCACAACAAGACGCTCGCGGCGCAACTTTACGAGGAAATGAAGGGATTTTTTCCAGAAAATGCCGTTGAATACTACGTCAGCTACTACGATTATTACCAGCCCGAGGCCTATCTGCCGACGACCGACACCTATATCGAGAAAGACCTCGCCATCAACGATGAAATCGACCGACTGAGGCTTTCTGCCGTGTCGTCGCTGCTGTCGGGGCGCAAGGATGTCGTCATTATTTCGAGTGTGTCGTGCATCTACGGTATGGGCGGCCCGACGGCGATGCAGGAAAGCATCATTTCCGTGCATTGCGGACAGCGAATCGACCGAAACGAATTTTTGCGGCAACTCGTCAGTGCGCTGTATGTTCGCAACGACATCGAACCGACACGCGGAAATTTCCGCGTCAAGGGCGACCACGTCGATATTTTTATGGCCTATTCCGAGCATATTCTGCGCGTGACGTGGTGGGACGACGAAATCGACCAAATCGAGGAAATCCACGCCATTGACTACCATCGTCTGGCCTCGTTCAACGACTATCAAATCTACCCCGCGAACCTTTTCGTCACGACGAAAGAGCAGCAAAATCAGGCCATTCGACAGATTCAAGACGACCTGATGGTGCAAATCGACTTTTTTCAGGGTCTAGGCGACAACATCAAGGCGCAGCGCATCAAGGAACGCGTCGAGTACGACATTGAAATGATCAAGGAACTCGGCCATTGCTCGGGAATCGAGAACTATTCGCGTTACTTCGACGGTCGCGAGCCCGGACAGCGACCCTACTGCCTGCTCGACTTCTTCCCCGACGACTATCTGCTCGTCATCGACGAGAGCCACGTCACCGTGCCGCAACTTCACGCGATGTACGGCGGCGACCGCGCCCGCAAGCAGAATCTCGTGGAATACGGGTTCCGCCTGCCTGCCGCCTTCGACAACCGTCCGCTGCGCTTCGAGGAATTTCAGGAAATGACGAATCAGGTCATCTACGTGTCGGCCACGCCTGCCAATTTCGAGTTGATGGAAGCCGATGGCGTGGTGGTCGAGCAGTTGATTCGTCCGACAGGCCTGCTCGACCCGCAAATCGACGTCCGACCCACCGAAAACCAAATCGACGACCTGCTCAACGAAATCGTAGAACGGGCCGAGCGCGACGAGCGAATCCTCGTCACTACGCTCACGAAGCGAATGGCCGAGGAACTCACCGAATACCTGCTCAACCACGAGGTTCGCGCCAACTACATCCATTCCGACGTGGCTACGCTCGACCGCGTGCAGATTATGTCAGACCTGCGTGCAGGCCGTTTCGACGTGTTGGTCGGCGTGAATTTGCTGCGCGAGGGCCTCGATTTGCCCGAGGTGTCGCTCGTGGCGATTCTCGATGCCGACAAAGAAGGCTTTTTGCGCGACCATCGCAGTCTGACGCAGACCGCCGGACGCGCCGCCCGCAACATCAATGGAAAGGTGATTATGTATGCCGACACCATCACCGACAGTATGCAGCGCACCATCGACGAAACCAACCGTCGGCGCACGAAACAGCTGAAATACAACGAGGAAAATGGCATCACGCCGCAGCAAATCGTCAAGGCCATCAGCACGAAACTGACGCCACAACAATCGTCGGCAGACGCATCGAAAAACCAGAAATCAAGTTCGCAACCGGCTGGTTATCAAGCCTATATCGAACCCGACGGCGACCGAATGGTGGCCGACCCGATTGTCAGCCGAATGTCGCGCGAACAACTCGAAAAGAGCATCGACAACACCATCAAACTGATGGAACAGGCTGCCAAACGGCTCGATTTCCTACAAGCAGCACAGTATCGCGACGAAATTTTGCGGATGCGGCAGTTGCTCGAAAAAGAGAAAAATAATTCCGCTGAAAACGCTTGAATCTAAAAAAAACGATGGTATCGATTTGGTTTTTCGGTTCAAAAATTGTAACTTTGCAAACGAAAACTTTTATGAAAACCATTATGAAAAGAAACTTTTTAATTTTAAGCCTGTTCTGGGGCTTCGCGTTGCTCACTTCAGCGCAAAATTCGAGTCATTTCATCACCGACAACGACCTTCGTACGAAGGTAGAGAAAGACTTTAACAAACAAATTCAACTCATTGGAAATCAATTCTTCCAGACAGATGGACTGAATGCGTCAAGTCAGGAAATCGAGGCATTGAAATTCCTCTATGCCTATATGCCGCTGGCCGATGCCACCGACTACTCGACGGCCTTTCATCTGGCGAATGTCCGTGCCTCGATGCAGGCTCGCGAAGAGATGGATTGGGGCGGAAAAGTGCCGGAATTGCTCTTCCGCCATTTCGTGCTGCCGTTGCGTGTGAACAATGAAAATCTCGACCTCTCGCGCATCGTTTTCTTCAAGGAATTAAAGGAACGCGTGCGCGGAATATCGATGAAAGACGCGATTTTGGAGGTGAACCACTGGTGCCACGAGCGCGTGACCTACCAGCCGAGCGACGGGCGTACGCTGTCGCCTTTGGCCTGCGTGAAAACGGCCATCGGACGCTGTGGCGAGGAATCGACGTTCACCGTCGCCGCCCTACGCAGCATCGGCATCCCTGCGCGTCAGGTCTATACGCCGCGTTGGGCGCACACCGACGACAACCACGCTTGGGTGGAGGCTTGGGCCGACGGCGAGTGGTATTTCCTCGGTGCCTGCGAACCCGAACCCGTGCTAAATCTGGGTTGGTTCAATGCGCCGGCGTCGCGTGCCCTGCTGATGCACACTCGCGCTTTCGGCGACTACTACGGACCCGAGGAAGTGATGCTTCGCACCAATAATTTCACGGAAATCAACCTCATCGACAACTACGGTTCGACGGGTCGCGTCGATTTCCGCATCATCGACCGCAAAGGAAAGCCCGTCAGCGGTGCGCGGGTCGATTTCAAGATTTACAACTACGCTGAATTCTACAGCGCCGTGACGAAATATGCCGACGAAAAAGGCCGCACATTCCTCACCGCAGGCAAGGGCGATATGCTCGTCTGGGCCTCGAAAGACGGCTGGTATGGCTGGGCGAAGGCATCGTTTGGCAAGGACAAGACCGTCACCATCAAACTCGCGAACAACAATTCGACCTTCGACGCGAAAAAATCGTCGGTTCAGACTTTCGACATCGTGCCACCTGCCGAGCAGGTCGTGATGCCCGCAGTCAGCAAGGAGATGGCGGCGAAAAACAAGTTGCGCTTTGCCTACGAAGATTCGCTGCGCAAGGCTTACGAGGCGACTTTCCTCAGTGAGTCGGAAGCGAAAAAATGGTGTCCCGAAGGTGCTACTTTCTTAACGAAATCGCGTGGAAACTGGCAGACGATTCTCGCGTTCCTGAACCGTCACGGTGCCGACCGTCGCTCGCTCGACCTGTTGGCATCGCTGAGCGACAAAGACCTGCGCGATATGCCGATGGACATTCTCGAAGACAACTACAACGCCACGAGCGACCAACTTTGTCCGCGTGTCGAAAACGAGATGATTATCACGCCATTCAAGCAATATCTGGAGAAGGAATGGCTGTCGGAAACGGCTGGAAACGAAGATTTGAAGCCCGAAAACCTGCAAAAAGACCCGTCGAAACTGGTGAAATGGGTGAAGGAGAATGTGCAGTTGAATCCCGACGCGAAATCGCTTCGCATTGCGCAGACGCCCGTCGGCGTGTGGCGCAGTCGAATGACGGACACGCGCTCTCGCGACATTTTCTTCGTCGATTTGGCTCGTTCGCTCGGCATCGAGGCACGGAAAGACGTTGTGACGGGGAAAGTGCAGTATAAAGCCCCCTCCAACCTCCCCCAAATAGGGGAGGCTAACTGGATAGATGTCGATTTCGCGGCTGCCGAGCAGAAAAGTGCGAAAACGGGTACGCTGCAACTGACTTACGAGCCCACGAAACTGCTCGACGACCCGAAATATTACAGCCATTTCAGCGTGACGCGCATCCTCGACAACGGCACCACACTGCTGATGAATTTCGAGGAAGGACAGGTCGATATGGGCGGTGGAACGAGTTGGACCAACACCTTCAAAAAGGGAGCGCAACTCGATGTCGGCACCTATATGCTGACGACGGGCACGCGCCTCGCCAACGGTAGTGTTTTGGCCAGCAACCAACTGTTCAGCATTGCCGAGGGCAAAACGACGACGCTTCCGCTGCAACTTCGCCAGAGCGACACGGAAATCAGCGTCATCGGCTCGTTTGACTCGGAGTCGAAATTCCTGCTGACCGACGGCGGAAAACTGGCCGACAGCGACCCCGTGAGCATTCTTTCGCAGACGGGTCGCGGCTATTTCGTCGTGGGAATCCTCGGCGTGGGTCAGGAACCGACGAACCACGCGATGCGCGACATTGCGAAGGTGAAAAACGACCTCGACAAGTGGGGCCGTCCCTTCGTGCTGCTCTTCGAGAGCGAGTCCGACGCTGCGAAATATCAACAGGAGAATTTCGGTGCACTGCCTGAAAACATCGTCTATGGCATCGACAAGGACGGCACGATTCGTCAGCAAATCGCTGCGCAGATGAAATTGCAGAACGGCGGTCAGTTGCCTCTGTTCATCATCGCCGACACATTCAACCGCGTGGTGTTCTGCTCGCAGGGCTACACCATCGGACTAGGTGAACAAATCGTGAAAGTTGCAGGAAAACTCTGATTTTCCTGCGACTTTTTACCACAATTAAAGGAATTTTCAAGGATTCGGCAGCAGCAACCCAATCGACACGGCCAGTCCGTAAATGAAAATGTTGCGGGCGGTCTTTCCGAGAATGCGATTCAACGCTGTGCCCTGCCCGATTTTCCACATTTCGACGAAAGTCACCACGTGCAGCGGTTGGTAGAGGATAATCGGCAGCCACGTCGCCCAATGATGCTCGTAGTAAGGCAGGAAACAGCCCAAAATCACGGCTGCAAATCCCAAAAAGAAAAATAGAACTTGCCCTTGTCGTCGGCCCATTGCCACGATGAGGGTTCGTTTTCCTGTACGACGGTCGTTGTCGATGTCGCGCACGTTGTTCACCACCAACAGCGTATCGACCACCAATCCACACGCCACCGACAGCAGCAAACATTCCGTTGTCACGGTTTGCATCGTTTCGGGCATCACCAAATAATAGGTCATTGTGACGGGGACGATGCCGAAAAAAAGCACGACGAGCAGGTCGCCCATTCCGATGTACGACAAATGGGTCGTGTAGAGGAAGCAGAACAGCACGCAAACCGCGCCGACCGCCACCATTTTCCAACCGCCGAAATACACCAATGGCAGTCCAATGATGCAAGCCAAAAAAGTCGTGAAGGCAATCGCCCGAAGCATTGCTTTCGGCGTGACCCAACCCTGCGCACAAGCGCGTTTCGGACCCAGTCTCAGTTCGTCGTCGGCACCTTTGCGGAAATCGAAATAGTCGTTGATGAAGTTCGCGTCGATTTGCATCGTGAAAGCGAACAAAAAGCACAAAACCATCGGCAACCAACGCACTTGCCACTGCGCATCGCTCACCGCCAACGCCGAGCCAATCATCACGGGCACGGCGGCACCGGCCAGCGTCTTCGGACGCGCTGCCAACAGCCACGCTTTCGCGCTATTCGTCGTGATTTCGGACATAATCGGTGATTTTTTTGACTGCCAAGTGATAACTCGCCTTCAACGCGCCTTCCGACGTGTCGAGCAACTTGCTCATTTCGGCATATTTCATTTCGTCGAAATAGCGCAGGTTGAAGACCATCCGTTGCACTTCGGGCAGTCGGGCGATGGCTTCGTGGAGCAGGGCTTGAGCGGCGTCGCCGTCGAAATATTCGTCGGCCATCAGTCGATTCGCCACCGAAAGGTCCTCGTCGGCACTCACGGAAGAAGCCGTTTTCTGCTTGCGCAAAAAGTCGAGCGATTCATTCACCGCGATGCGATAGAGCCACGTCGAAATTTTCGACTGCTGGCGGAAGTCGTCGAGATTGGTCCAAGCCTTGAGGAAAACGTTCTGCATAATATCGTTCGCATCGTCGTGATCCAAGACGATGCGACGCACCTTCCAATAGAGAGGTTCGTGATATTGCCGCACAATCGTTGCGAATGCCGAACGCCGCGTATTCGGGTCGTTCAGCTGGCTGACAAGCACCTCATCGGACGGAGATTTTTCGTACTGTCTTGCCAACTTTCAGAATGTAACAGCCTTTCGGCAAATTGAGTTCAAAACGCTTGTCGTCGCCGTCAATCTTGATGCTTTTGATGCGGACGCCCGCCACGTTGTAAACGTGGAGGGTTTCGCCGTTGGCACCCACAATCTGAACGACAGATTCCCTGACGTTGATGGTGATGCCTTGTGGCTCGTTGTCAAGAATTTCGATGGCGGTGTTCGCTTGAACAGTCATCGGAGTTCCTGCCAACAATGTTGCGGCCAATGCCATTTTGAGTACATTTTTTATCATAATTCGTGCACGTTTTCAATTTATTTGGGGCAAAGTTAGTCTTATTTTCCATAAAAAAGAAAGATGAACGCGACTTTTATTGTATGTTTAAGATTATTTAACATCTATAACCATTTTTTCGTCGCTCAAATGGCTTTCTGCGAAGATTTTTCGGGCTTCGTCGAGCAGAATTTGCTCGTTTTCGTAGCGTGCGCTGTAATGTCCCAGAAAAAGTTGTCCGACTTGGGCATCGCGGGCCACCATCGCCGCCTGTTCCGCTGTGGTGTGGAAGTATTTTTCGGCGTTGTGAAGTTGGTCGTTGGCATAGGTGCTTTCGTGGTAGAGCACGTTCACGTTTTTGACGATTTCGTGGAGCGTCGGCATATAGCGCGTATCGCTGCAATAGGCGTAACTGCGAGGCGGTTCGGCAGGTCGAACGAGCCGGCTGTTCGCGACAATTTCGCCGTCGGCGGTCGTCCAGTCGGCACCATTTTTGATGTTGTTGATTTGGCTGACGGGAATCTGGTAGAAGTCAATCATTTCGCGGCGAATGTGGGGCAACGACGGTTTTTCGCGGAAAAGATAGCCGCAACAGGGCACGCGATGTTCCAGCGGAATCGTTTCGACGGTCAGACTCTTGTCTTCGTAAATGACGGTCTGTTTCGTGGTATCGACGGCGTGGAAATCGACCTCATATTCGAGGTTGTGGCAAAACATTTCGAGTTGCGACCGTAGCATCGGCTCGAACTCGGCAGGCGCGAAAATCCGCAGCGGCTGTGTGCGACCGAGCAGTCCGAAAGTGCTGATCATTCCAATCATTCCGAGGCAATGGTCGCCGTGCAAGTGCGAGAGAAAAACGGTGGAAAGTCGGGCGAAGGCGATGTGCGAACGACGCAGGGCGATTTGCGTGCCCTCGCCGCAGTCAATCATAAAGAGTTTGCCGCGAATCTCGACGATTTGCGAACTCGCGTTGTGCTTCAGCGTCGGCAAAGCACTTCCGCAGCCCAAAATATGCACCTTGAACGACTCCATACGGCCTTATTGCACCCGTTTATAGACGAAAATTCCGTTGCGATTCTCGAGATATAGGCTGTCGGCACCGAGATTGACGATGTCGAATGTGTCGGTGTTGAGCAGCAGCCGCCCGTTCAGAATCTTCCACGACACCCACGGATTGCTCTCGGCCTCAACGTTGGAATTGACCATTCCGCCCTCGACAATCTCGAAATTCTTGTCCAAACTCGTCCATTTTCCGAGCAAAGTCGTCAGGTTGAGCACGCGCGAGGCCACGAGTCCGTCGTGTTCGCTGCCGATCACGGCCAAGCGGTCGCCCACCATCATTCCGCCGGCGATGTGGGCGTCGTCGTCGATGTTCACCGAGTAGTAGAGCGTGTCGCCGCCGTCGGTGATGAGTTCAACGGTGTTCATCATCGTTCCCTCACCGCAGACGCCATAGACCGTCGAGTCGAGTTCGGCGATTTCGTTCACCACAATCGAGTCGGAATCGGCGACCACTTCCTCCGTTTTCGGTGCGGTTTGCTTACAGCCCGAAATGGAAATCGTCACGGCCAAGAATGCCATCCAAACATAGACTAATTTTTTCATATTTCGCAGTTTATTTCGTGTTCGATTTTTCCAAATCCTTCGCTTCATTCCAAAGGTCATCCAATTCGCGTAAAGTCATGTCTTTCATCGACTTACCGAGTTCGGCAGAACGCGATTCAACATAGTTGAAACGACGGATGAATTTCTGATTCGTGTGTTCCAGAGCGTTGTCGGGATTGAGTTTGTAGAGCCGTGCCGCATTGATGATGGAAAAGAGGAAATCGCCCAGTTCTTGCTCTGATTTTTCGTGATTTTCCTTGTCGAGTTCGGCTTGCAACTCGTCCAATTCCTCGTGCACTTTCGCCCAGACCTCCTCGCGTTTTTCCCAGTCGAAACCCACGTGGCAAGCCTTCTCCTGAATGCGAAACGCCTTGATGAGCGAGGGCAGTGACTTCGGCACGCCCGACAGCACCGTTTTGTTGCCGTCTTTCTCTCGCTGCTTGATTTGCTCCCAGTTGTCGAGCACCTGCGTGGCCGTTTCCGCCGTCGCGAATTCATCGGTTACCGACGTTTCATCTTGTTGATTCTCAGGTACATACGGCAACGGTTTTGGGTCGGGTTCACCGATTTGCGACGGATGATAGACGTGCGGATGGCGAAAAATCAACTTATCCACCGAGCGATTGCACACGTCGGCAATGTCGAAATCGCCCTGTTCCTCGCCGATTTTCGCGTAGAAACAGATGTGCAGCAGCACGTCGCCCAATTCCTTGCAAATCTCGTGTTTATCGTCCTTGATGAGCGCGTCGCAGAGTTCAAACGTCTCCTCGATCGTGTTCGGTCGCAGGCTTTCGTTCGTCTGCTTTTTGTCCCACGGGCATTTTTCGCGCAGTGCGTCGAGCACGTCCAAATATCGCCCGAAAGCCGCCAATTTTTCTTCTCTTGTATGCATTTTTTTTAATAAATTCGTTCTTGCTTGCAAAGTTACGACTTTTTTCCAAATAATACACGATTTTTTCGTAGAAAACTGCTAATTTTGCAACCAAATTACACGAAAAAGATATGAAAAAAACAATTTTCGCAATGCTGCTGATGGTGATTTTCGCCAGTTGCAGCGAGAATAAGAAATCGGGCACGAAAGCCCCGACGAGAGTAAAAACGGAAGTGTTGTCGCCAGCGCTGGAGAACGGCAACCAGAGTTATGTCGGCATTATCGAGGAACGCGAGGCCACGGCTGTCAGTTTCACGGGAATGGGCGTTGTCAGGCGCGTTTTGGTGAGCGAGGGGCAGGCTGTCGGACGCGGTCAGTTGATTGCCGAGATGGACAACACGCAGGCGCGGAATATGCTCAGCGGTGCCGAGGCGCAGATGGCACAGGCCAACGACGCTCTGGCGCGCTACAAAATGCTCCACGACGCGGGTTCGCTGCCCGAAGTGCAATGGGTGGAAATTCAGAGCAAGGTGGCGCAGGCAAAGTCGCAACTGGCCATCGCCAAGAAAAATCTGGCCGATTGCCGTCTTGTGGCTCCCGTCAGCGGCATCATCGGCAAGAAAAACGTGGGTGCTGGTGAAACGGCGATGCCCTCGCAGGCGGTGGTGACGATTCTCGACATCAGCAGTGTGAAGGTGAAAGTAGCGATTCCCGAGACGGAAATGAACGCGATTACGCCCTCGACGCCGTCGGTGGTCAGTGTGGAGGCGGTGCAAGAACGAATGCCGGGCGGTCGCATTGAAAAAGGCGTGCTTGCCGACGCGCTCACGCATACCTACGACGTGCGCATCAACGTGAAGAATCCGAATCGGAAACTGCTGCCGGGCATGGTGGCGAATGTTCGTTTCACGGCCACAACAACGTCGCAGGCCAACCAACAGTCGCTTCCCGTCACTGCCGTGCAGAAATCGGCCGATGGTTCGCTGTTCGTCTGGACCATTTCCAAAGACAGCACGGCCCATCGCACCCCAGTTAGCATCGGTGAAACGCTTGGCAATCGCATCGTCATCACCGACGGTTTGCAGGCCGGTCAGCGCGTGGTGACGGAGGGTTATCAGAAGTTGAGTGAGGGAACGAAAGTGGTGTTCGATAGATAATTGATAGTTTTATGGAGATGGAAAAGAGGATGAACTGGCTGAAATGGCCTTTGGAACACTATCCGATTTCGCTGCTGATTGTTGGAATTTTGTTCGTGTTGGGCATTTTCGGAATGTATGTGATGCCGAAAGACGAATTTCCTGCTTTTACGATTCGTCAGGGCGTGGTGGTGGCCGTTTTTCCGGGTGCGACAAGCGAAGAAGTGGAAGAACAGGTGGCCCGACCGCTGGAACACTATCTGTTCACCTTCGGCGAGGTGAATCGGCAGAAAACGACCACGACGGCACAGAACGGAATGTGTATCGTGATGGTGCGGCTCAACGACGATGTGAACAACAAAGACGAAGTCTGGTCGAAAATCAAGCACGGACTGAATTTATTCAAGAATAGCCTTCCGAAAGGTGTGCTCGCACTTGTGGCAAACGACGATTTCGGCAACACTTCTGCCCTACTCATCGCCATCGAGAGCCCTGAGCGTAGCCATCGCGAACTGCAACACTACACCGACCGCCTTTCCGACCGTCTGCGTCGCATTCCATCGGTGGCGAATGTGCGAGTCTATGGCGAACAGAAAGAACAGATTTCGCTTTATGTCGATCGACAGCGACTGCAAGCCTACGGCATCGGCCAACAGACGCTTTTCTCGCATCTTCAAGCACAGGGAATCACCACGATGAGCGGTAGTTTGAGCGACGACGACCAACAAATTCCCATCCACATCGAAGCAACGCAACGCGGCGAGGAGGAAATTGCCAATCAGATTATTTTTAGCGACCCCGTGAGTGGAAAAGTAGCCCGTGTGCGCGATGTGGCGAAAGTTGTGCGCGAATACGACCACAGCGGTGGCTACATCGAGCAAGACGGCCATCCCTGCGTGTTGCTGTCGCTCGAAATGACACCCGGCAACAACATCGTGGCCTACGGCAAGGAAGTTGACAAAGTTTTGAACGATCTTCGCGAAAACGAACTGCCCGACGATGTGACGACGACCCGAATTGCCGACCAACCGAAGGTCGTGGCATTGAGCGTCAGCGATTTTCTGCGCGACCTCATCATTTCGATGGTGATTATCATTCTTGTGATGATGGTGCTGTTTCCCCTGCGTTCGGCGATTGTGGCAGCCATCACCATTCCGCTCAGCACCTTTATTTCCGTGTCAATCATGTATATGATGGGCATCGAGCTCAACATCGTGACGCTGGCGGCGCTGATTGTCGTGCTGGGAATGGTGGTCGATAACGCCATCGTGGTCATCGACGGCTATCTGGAATATCTCGGCAAGGGCTACGAACCGAAAAAAGCCGCCATCGACTCCGCCAAACAATATTTCATGCCGATGATGCTGGCGACGCTGTGCATCTGCGTGATTTTCTATCCCTTGCTTTGGACGATGAAGGGCGCTTTCAACGACGCGATGAAAGATTTTCCCATCACAATTACCATCAACCTGATGGTGTCGCTCTTCCTGGCCGTGATGGTGATTCCGTTCTTGGAAGTGCTGATTATCAAACCCGAAAAAGTAACGACAAATGGGAACGGCATCACCCGATGGGTGCAAAACACCTATGAGAAGGTGCTCGACACCACTTTCCGCCATCCTTGGCTGACCATCGGCGGCGGCATCGGCGTGATTCTGTTGTCGAGTCTGATTGTTCCGACGCTGAAAGTCCGACTTTTCCCCTTCGCCGACCGCGACCAGTTTGCCGTAGAAATCTTCCTTCCCGACGGCAAGGGAATCGCCGAAACCCGCTTGATTGCCGACTCGCTGCGAAACGTGATGCAAAAAGACGACGACGTGGAGTGCATCACGAGTTTCGTGGGTTGTTCGTCGCCCCGATTCATGACGTGCTATGCGCCGCAGATGGCTGGCAAGAATTTCGCGCAATTCATCGTGAACACCTCGTCGCAAAAGGCAACTTTGAGGCTTTTGGAAAAATATCAGCCCGAGTGGAGCGAGGATTTCCCCGACGCCTACGTGCGCTTCAAGCGACTCGACTATCTGGAGGTTCCCGAACTTGAATATCGTTTCTATGGCGACGATTTGGACTCGCTCCATGTCGTGGCCGAGCGATTGATGGAGCGAATGCGCGAAATGCCCGAACTGGAATGGGTTCACAGCGACTTTCTACAGCCTTTCCCCATCATCAATGTAGAACTCGACCCTGTGGCCTCGGCTCAGTTGGGAATCTCGCGGACAACGGCCTCGCTCGCTCTCAGTGCCACGACCGGCGACCTGCGCGTCGGGCAGATTTGGGAAGGCGACTACGAACTGCCGATTGTCGTCAAAGACGACCAAGATATGACATTCTCGGATGTGGCGAACCTCGGCATTGCGACGCCCACGTCGATGATGTCGGCTGCAGGCTCGCAACTCTCAACCATCAATGCTCATTTCTCGACCAACACGACGGTTCCCTTGCGACAAGTCGCGAAAGTGAGCCCGAAATGGACCGAAAGCCGCGTCATGCACCGTGGCGGTGAGCGTTGCATCACGGTGACGGCGCAGTTTGCCAACGGAGTCTATGCCGCGCCGGTGGAAAGTCGCGTGGCCGACATCATGATGCACGAAATAGAACTACCACAGGGCGTTCGCGCCGAAGTGGGCGGAGAAATTGAGTACGACGCCGAGGCACTGCCTCAAATCTTTGGCGGCGTGGCCATTTCAATGGTGATTATCTTCTTTTTCCTGCTCTTCAACTTCAAAAAGTTCGGCATCACCACCATCTGCATCGTAGCCCTCGGACTGATGTTGCCCGGAGCGCTCGTCGGCTTAGGACTGATGAATCGCACGCTCGGACTGACCTCTATCATGGGTGTCATCACGCTCATGGGAATGATTATGCGCAACGAAATCCTGATTTTTGAACACGCAAACAATGTTCTCAAGGAAGCGGGCGTACAGGGGAGTTCTGACGATTACAACGAGGTCGTGAAACGGGCGGCTTACGAGGCTGGAAAACGTCGAATGGTGCCGATTTTCCTCACGACGGCGACCACGGCAGTCGGCGTTGTGCCAATGATCATCGCCGGTTCGTCGTTCTGGATGCCCGTCGGTGTCACCATTTTCGCCGGAGGCATCGGCTCGCTCATCATGGTGGTCACGATGCTGCCAGTGATTTATTGGAAAGTCAATTTAAAAAGTAAAAAGGGAAAAAAGTAAAAAGGGAAAAAATATGGAAACGACAATGAAAAACAACGGATTGGGCAAGGTGATGGGAATTTTACTCCTTTGCCTTATAACCGCTATGCCTTCAACCGCTCAAATCTATCGTTTGCAGCAACTGAAAGATTCGGCTTTGCACAACAACATCGCCATTCGCAATGCGAAATATGGCATCGAGGCTGCCCAACAGCAGCGAAAAGAGGCGTTCACGAAGTATTTTCCGAACATCAGTGGCACGGGGCTTTGGTTCAACGCCAACAAGGGAATGGCGCAGATGGACATCAACCTTTCCGAGCAGGTTTCGCCGGAATTGGCTGCCGCACTCGCGCAGATGCTACCGCCCGAGGCTCTGGCCGCGCTGGCCAATCCCATGAGCATTTCGATGATGAAAAACGGTACCGTTGCAGGCATCACCGCGACACAACCCGTCTTTGCCGGTGGACAGATTGTCAATGGCAACAAACTGGCAAAAATCGGCGAGGAAGCCGCCGAACTGCAACTGCAACTCTCTGAAAATGAGGTAGAAAAGACCGTCGAGCAATATTTCTGGCAACTGGTTTCCATGCAGGAAAAACTGAAAACCATCGCCGCCGTCGATACGCTGCTGGCAGACATCCACAAAGATGTCGATGTGGCCGTGCGTGCCGGTGTGGCGATGCGCAACGACCTTTTGCAGGTTCAACTTCGTCGAAACGATTTGGAAAGCCAGAAAGCGAAACTCCAAAACGGCCTCAGCATCGTCAAACTGCTGTTAGGCCAGTATTGCGGTCTGTCGAATGACGACCATTTCGACATTGTGCCGCCCGACATGGAACTGCAAAACCAGACGCTTCCCATTTTCGATGCGGAGGGTGCCGGAGTGCCACTTCTCGCCGAGTATCAACTCCTTCAGAAGCAAGTCGAAGCCACCAAATTGCAAAAGCAGATGACGGTCGGGGAAAATCTTCCGACGGTCGCGGTCGGCGCAGGCTACAACTACCACAACCTGCTCGAAAACAACCGAACATTCGGCATGGTTTTCGCCACCGTCAGCATTCCCATCAGCAACTGGTGGGGCGGCAGTCACGCCATCAAGCGCAAGAAAATCGAGCATCAGAAAGCCATCGAGGAGCAACAAGACAAATCGGAACTTTTGAAAATCCGTATTCGAAACGCTTGGACCAACGCCACCGAGAGTTTCCGACAGATGGAAATTGCCAAAAGCAGCATCGAACAGGCCGAGGAAAACCTGCGACTCAACCGCAACTACTACAAGGCTGGAACGTCGAAAATGTCAGACCT
>Ga0256404_1002882_pt1 | contig 36540 bp, 26 predicted proteins | sample RumenRJG_01DNA_FD_185990 | JGI IMG/M metagenome (GOLD analysis project Ga0256404, IMG submission 185990) | Bovine rumen microbial communities from Lethbridge, Alberta, Canada - RJG_01 | ecosystem: Host-associated > Mammals > Digestive system > Stomach > Rumen | place: Canada: Alberta | collected... | reverse complement strand
TGAGGTTGATAGGCTTGAGGTGTAAGTGCAGTAATGCATTCAGCTGACAAGTACTAATCGATCGATGGCTTTTTTTACATGTCGTAAGGGGTACCATACGAAGTATGGTGGATGCCTTACGACCAGGCGACGTTTTCGCGAAGCGAAAATGTTGGTCGCTGTGGCGTTAATAAATCTTTGGTTGATGTAACTTACTATATGAAGTTTTGAGAGTATGTGTTATAATAACAATTACTTTAGGGGTGTAGTTCATCGGTAGAATAAGAGTCTCCAAAACTCCAGAGGAGGGTTCGATTCCTTCCACCCCTGTTGGACTGTTGCATTAATATATATTAGTGTGGCGGTCTTTTTTTGTAATATTTAATTAGTCTTATAATTTGTGATATAATACTAATGTTGGTTTTGATAGGAGCTTGAAATGACTAGAAGAGAACGAGAAATCACTGATGAAAATGAAAAGAAGAATTTGCTAGAAGGATGCGAATACCTGCATTTAGGACTAGTTGACAAGGGTGCGCCTTATGTTGTGCCTCTTAATTACGGAGTTGATTATGTAGGCGATAAGACATACATTTATCTTCATGGAGCTAATACTGGGCGTAAGCTTGATATTATCAGAGAGAACAGTATATGCTGCTTTACTATGGAGAGGAATGTTGAATCATTCGAGGGTAAGGTTGCCTGTCAGTATGGCATGATATATGAGTGCCTGATGGGTACGGGAAATGTGTATATTGTAGATGACCCTCAGGAAAAAATGCATGGACTTGAAGTTCTTATGAAGACACAGACAGGAAAAGATGATTTTAAGTTTGATGAGCGATTAGTATCAATTGTTTCTGTAATGAGAATTGATGTGGATAGTATAAGTGCTAAGAGAAGGCCAAGAAGGCAAGATGAGTAAGGATAATCAGGATAGCAAATATTTAAAAATTAAAAAAAGAATATTTGACATAATACAGATAGGTAATAAATCTGATTTTATAAGCAGATTCTTTGATATATTTATTGCAGTAGTTATTATACTTAATATACTTGTAATGTTTCTTGAGACTTTTTCAGAATTACAGGCTTACGATGAAGTATTCTACTGGATTGAGTATGTGACTGTTTCTATATTTATTGTAGAATATATCCTAAGAATATGGACGGCGGATTTGTTGTATCCTAATGTATCACGAATTAGAGCCATAGGAAGATTCTTAATATCGTTTGACGGAATTATTGATTTACTAACAATTCTGCCATTCTTCTTCCTGTCAGGATTCGTCGTATTCAGAATGCTTAGGGTTGTGAGAATATTCCACTTATTTAGGATTAATTCCAGATACGATTCTTTCAATGTAATTAAGAATGTATTGCTAGATAAGAAGAACCAGATAATCTCATCTGTATTTATAATAATTATTCTAATGCTGGCTTCTTCCTTAGGAATATATGCTGCTGAGAATGAAGCTCAGCCTACGGTATTCAAGAATGCATTTTCAGGAATATGGTGGGCAGTATCCACCCTTCTTACAGTAGGATATGGAGACATATACCCTGTTACAATAATGGGACAGATAATGGCAATCATCATAGCATTTCTTGGTGTAGGAGTAGTTGCAATTCCTACTGGTATCATCAGTGCTATTTGTAGAGCAATATACTAAGATGAAGAATAACGATATGTTCGCTAAGGAAGTTGCAATCCAGTTTGTGACAATTAGAATTACCAAAGGTCACAATTGGGAAAATCATATAGTTAAGGAGGCTAAGGTTCCCCAAGGTCTTGTCGTAATATTGATTCTTCGAGGCAACGACACCATAGTTCCTGATGGTAATACGCTTATTAAGCAGGGGGACAAGCTGTTACTTGGTGCAGAATCATATGTTGATGAACTTGGTGTTAAGCTTAATGAGATTATCATTGATGATGAGCATCCATGGGTAGGGCAGCAAGTCAAGGATTTGGATATATCACGACTTACAACAATTGTCTCTATCAGCCGTAAGCATAAGATGATTATTCCTCATGGTGAGACATTGATTAAGGCCAATGACCAGATATTGATTTATTCTAAGTCTAAGGAAGATTTTGGCGGTACTGAAATTGTACTCTAATATGAAGTGTGATATTCTTGTGAACTTCTTTATTTATATGGAAAATGTGATATAATTACGTAAGTTGATTTTAATGGAGGAAAAGACTTATGAATGCTTTTGGTAGTAGTAAAGAGATTCGTGCTGAGCGTCTCAAGAAGATGGTCAATGAAGACCAGGTAGTAAGTACAAGAGTGTATAATCTTGTAATGGGTGCAGTAGTATTATATGGCCTTGTAGCTAATGCCATAATATGTACTTTTAGTGATAGAATTGTATTAACACTTAATCCATTGATTATAATTATTGGTTACTTTGTGTTAAGTATCGCAGGACTATACATTTCAAGAAAGTCTAATAACGCATTTGTCAGCTTCTTAGGATATAACTTAGTTTGCTTGCCACTAGGCCTTGTCGTTGCAATTTCTGTGAACTATTATGGTGGTATTGATTCAAGACCTGTTCAGATGGCGTTTATCTACACTATAGCAATAACAGTTATTATGGTACTTGCAGCTATAGCATTTCCTAAGTTCTTCGAGAAGATAGGTAAAGCATTATTTATTGGACTTATTGCAATAATGATTGTTGGAATTATTACATTTTTCGTACAGGGACTTGGATACATCTATAGTATAGGTGTTGCAGCTTTGTTTAGCTTATACATAGGCTACGATTTCTATCGCTCACAGCAATTCGCCAAGACGGTAGATAATGCTGTGGATTGTGCCCTTGATATTTACCTTGATATCGTGAATTTGTTCCTTGCACTTCTAAGAATATTTGGTAACAGAAATTAGTATTCATATCATATTAAAAAGAGAACCTTCGGGGTTCTCTTTTTTTGGTGTTATTTTTCATTGTTATTGTCAGGTGGAATATACTCAATTAAGTCATATAGTGAACAATCTAATGCATAGCATAGTCTCGCTAATACAGAAATATCAATTCGCTGTACATCATTTTTTATATATGATTTTAGTTGAGTTCGCTGCATTTCTGATCTGAATGCAAGTTTGTTAATGCTTATTTTTTGTTCCTTCATAATTTCTTGAAGGTTTAATTTGATTTGTCCGTAATCTATATCTTTCATTTTGTATGTCCTTTTTATGTTTAATCTATAGAAATTGTCAATCGGATTTTGTACAAATGTTACAATAATGAGCGTCGCATTCTGTCTTGCCCAGACACATTATGTCACCTCTTTTAACATTATAAATCTCTTTTTTATACATTGCTATGGATAGAATTACATATATATAAATATATGAGTAAATAAATGCTCATATAAGTACGATATAATATACAGATATTAAGATATAATAAATGCTATTTAGGGAGTAATAACTGTGGTAATAAGTCATAATATGACGGCATTGAATGCCAGGATACAATTCAATATGACTACAGGTAAAATGCAGAAGGTTTCAGAGAAGCTGTCATCAGGTTATAAGATAAATAGAGCAGCTGATGATGCGGCAGGGCTTTCTATATCTGAGAAAATGCGTAGGCAGATAAGAGGTCTTACGCGAGGTTCTCAAAATGTGCAGGATGGTATTAGTCTAACACAAGTAGCAGATGGTGCATTAAATGAGATACATGTAATGATTCATAGGATATCAGAATTAGCTGTTCAATCTGCGAATGGAACTAATTCAGAAAAGGATAGAGAGGCACTTCAGCAGGAAGTGTCACAGATTAAGAAGGAGATTACACGTACATTTAATACAACTGATTTCAATGGAATGTCACTGTTTAGATGTCCTTATGTATTAGGTGTATCAGATAATCCTCATCCTAATGATATACAGATGTTCAATATTAACACATCAGGCAATCAAGTGACAGGTTCGGGAGGACTTATATTCAATAGTAAAAGATATACTTGGGGTGAGATGGGCGCTGACGTAGTTAATGGTATATTTCAGTCAGATTTTGAGACATCATTTATTGGCGATGATGGTGGTGATATTACACTGAAAGCAAATAAAGGGGATACTGTCGCTGATATAGAAAGGTATTATCAGGTTACATCTGATGAAGAAGGTGTCTATGTTAATAACGTACCAGCAGCTAGGTGGCCAGAGACTTCTGCTTCAGGTAAGTGGACAGGTGCAGATACAATTATTATAGATGACAATTCTTACAGCTTTACATATAACGGAATAGATGTATCATTTACAGCCGATGATGGTGATGATAGGGAGACAGTAATTGAACGTCTTAATCCTGATCCATTGGCAGAAGGCTGGAGTATGTACTTTACGGTTAAAGCAATTCCTGGAGTGACATATGAAAGTGCTGTGAAATCTCAAGGTGGAACAATGATACTAGATGTTAAAGAGAGTAATAAGCATGATATAGCTAATTATACTTATAAGTTGTCTGCGGACGAGGATGGAGTAACTGTATTGCAGACAAACGGTAACGATGGAATTGCTCATAGGAAGATAGCATGGTCGGAATTTGTCAATGTCGATACAGGAGAGCATTTTAGATTCAGTGATTGGGGTGATACTGATGAAGGCTCTAATCCACAGACCTTTGACAGCTTGGCAACATATCGATATACAGATAATACGTCAACCGATATGGAGACGCCACTTTCCTTTACATTTACTGTCAAGGATGAGGCAAGTAAGCAAGGTATTATTGCAGGACTTAATAATATTACATTATCCGGTGGTGATGTAAGTGCTCCATTGAAAATCCAAGGAGATGCTGATAAGGGAGCAGTTATTATAGGTGCAAGGAAATTCGACTTTGAGTTACAACGAGATATGCTGGGGAGGACGTTTGATGATGCAATGTCTCCTATAGAGGGTACTATTATTCGTACCAGAGTTGATCTTGGGACAGTTAATACTTATATAAAGACACATACCATGAAGGAGTTATATGTAAATAAAATTACAGAAGAGTACGATGAGAATAATCAACTAATAAGTACAAATTCTGAATATGTATCACTTACTAATCAGCAGGCGTCAGATAGTTATGAGTATACGGATTCTGTTACAGGTCATAAGATTAGAGAGTATTATGAGAATAATACAGGAACTTTCTCGTTTTATTATGATAATGGTAGTAGCAAGGTGTCGGCGTATTCTTATATATCGAGTGGAATATATGGTCGTGATGATAGTGGAGCAACAATAGGAAATGATGATGAACATCTTGGATATTCTGAAGCATCACTAGGCTCTGATGGACAGAAATATATTATAACGAGCACAGGTAGCTCGGTTGATTTGGTGTTTAATGCGTTTAAGTATGTATACGAATACACTAATCCAAGTGGAGAAGTGGTATTAAATGGAGAAGGGTATATCGAAGCTGGATCACCTGATTTTCAAGAGAATGATTTTCATATTGATTCCAAGGTGGGTGTTAAAGATTGGAAGGGAAGAGATGTTGATACATCTGATGAAAAGTTTAATGGGCCTTACGTGAAGACTTATGGTCCTCCTTATAGATATGGAACTGCATTTGCAAGAGATGAGGCTTGGTTGACACAAGATGGATCATCAAGGATGGGGCCTTCAATTAGCGTAAGTTATAATAATGCTTATGATTCTCCTGATGGTAGTGGCAGTGCTCTTTCTATAGTTCATACCTACATCTATCCAACTGCGGAAGCTACTCGAACTTTTACCAAGTATGCCACTAACAGAGGTGCATCGTACAGAACCGATTACGAGTCAATCTCTGCGCCACCACCTCAGAAGTCGCTTAATATCCAGTCGGGACCGAATATGGATGATGGTATTGAGCTTACATGGGATGGAATGTCACTATCGACTATAGCTCTGGGAGGGGCTAATGTGTCTACAGAAAATGGGGCGGTGCATACACTATCCCTTACCGGCAGGGCAATTGAGATTGTATCACAGGCAAGATCTAGATTCGGCGCATACCAGAACAGATTAGAACATACCATGGCATCAATCGATAATACAGCCGAAAATGTACAAGCTGCAGAATCTCGCATAAGAGACGCTGACCTTGCTAAAGAGATGGTTGAATACTTTAAGCATAGGACACTTGAACAGGTGGGAGAATCAATGATTTCTCAAGCGAACCAATCACAGCAGGGAGTGCTTAATTTATTACAATGACAAGAGGGCAGCCTCTTGTCTTTTTTTATTAAATATTTTTAAACCCCATCTTTGTTAAATTTTTATCCGGATTAGGCATATTTTGCACAAAACATGTTCGCATTTCATTGAATTTATTGTAATAATACTATATAATATCTCTATCAGAGCATTTTTGTGTAAAAATATAAGTTAATAAAGGAGAATGTATTATGCCAGAGATGAGCAAACATGTCATCCCGCCACACATGGGGGATAAGAATCCTAGCCAGAAGATTATTAAGCTGGGTAAGAAAATTACAGACGTTGCAGGTCATATGATCGGCGGAGTTACTGCAGATGATCCTGAGTATTGGGGACTAGCAGAGATTATCACAGAAGAGATGGCAGATGTAGGACTTTCTATGGATAAGAGAGTTCCATATACATTTGACGAATTAGTTAATCGTAATAAAGAGAAGGTTGCTGAAGTAGGACGTGACGGATTCCAGAAGATTCTTGATGAGATGTGCTACATTGGTCTTCTTGAATATGATTATGGTTATCATTATGATCATAATGGACGTACAGCACCTCCTTCAGAGAGAAGATATATTCTTCCTATGTTCGTACCAGGTTCTGCTGAGTTATTCAACATGGAAGAGCTTCCAGATGGTTCTAATCCTAGATTAGAGGAACATCCAGCTGTAGCTTCTTTCTTCGAGAGAATGACATTTTTGCCACTTGATGGCGTAACACATATGGTTCCTCTTGGCGGAGCTGGAATCGGTATGCACGTTATTCCTGTTGAGAAGGAAATAACAATGGAGAATGAAGCAGCTGATGTTGAGAAGCTGTCTTATTGGCTTAAGAAATACGAAGGTCACATCGGTGTTGGCCGTTGTTCATGTAGAGCATCTCGTAAGGCTATTGGCGAGGGATGTGCTGATGACGATTGGTCATGGTGTATCGGTGTTGGTGACTTTGCTGATTATTGTCGTGAGACTAACAAAGGTCACGATATCACAGTAGAGGAAGCTCTTGAGATTCTTCGTCGTGGTGAAGAGAACGGATTCGTTCATCAGATTACTAATATCGATGGTGAGAATAAGATATTCGGTATCTGTAACTGTAATGTTAATATCTGTAATGCTCTTCGTACATCACAGTTATTCAACACACCTAATATGTCTCGTTCACCTTATGTAGCTAAGGTTAATAATGATAAATGTGTTGCCTGTGGTCGATGCGTAGAGTATTGCCCATCAGGTGCATGTAAGTTAGGTCAGAAGCTTGATAAGAAGGATGGAACTAAGGTTAAGTATCCTATGATTGAGCTTCCAGACAACCATAAATGGGGCAAATATAAATACGACGAGAACTATCGTGACAACATTAGAATTAATTGTCATGATACAGGTACAGCTCCATGTAAGACAGCTTGTCCTGCACATATAGCTATTCAGGGTTACCTTGATATGGCAAGACGCGGTGAGTACGATGAAGCTCTTGCATTAATCAAGAAGAAGAATCCATTCCCTGCAGTATGTGGTCGTATCTGTAATAAGAGATGTGAGGAAGCTTGTACAAGAGGAACAATTGATAAGGCTGTATCTATTGATGCAGTTAAGAAGTTCCTTGCAGAGAGAGATCTCAAGGCTTCTACAAGATATATTCCTAAGAAGATTGTTGCTTCATCAACTAAGACAGGTTGGGATGAGAAGATTGCTATTATCGGTGGTGGTCCTGCTGGTATGTCTTGTGCATTCTATCTTGCTGAGAGAGGCTATAAGCCAACAGTATTCGAGAAGAATGAAGAGCCTGGTGGTATGCTTCGCTATGGTATCCCTTCATATAAGCTTGGCAAAGATGTAATCAAAGCCGAGATTGATGTAATGAAGGAGATGGGCGTTGAAGTTAAGACAGGCGTTGAAGTAGGTAAGGATATATCTCTTAATGAATTAAGAAAGCAAGGATATAAAGCATTCTACATTGCTATTGGATGTTCTACAGGTCGTCGTCCTGGAGTACCTGGTGACGATGCTGATGGTACATTTACAGCAATTGATTATCTACATGATGCTAACTGTGGTAATGCTCCATTTGATGGCAAGGTTGTTGTTGTCGGTGGTGGTAACGTTGCTATTGATGCATCAAGAGTATCTGCTAGAAATGGCGCATCAGAAGTAACACAGCTTTGCTTAGAGTCAGAGGCTGAGATGCCTGCATCTGATGAAGAAGTTCGTGAAGCTGGAGAAGATGGCGTAACAATTAAGTGTGGATGGGGTCCTAAGGAAGTTCTTGTTGACGGTGGCAAGGTTAAGGGCATCGTATTCAAGAAGTGCTTGTCTGTATTTGAGACAGTTGATGGAAGAAAGAAGTTCTCTCCAAAATATGATGAGAATGACACAATAACAATTGACTGTGACCGCGTTATCTTCGCTGTAGGTCAGGCTTCTGTATGGGGCGACTTACTTAAGGATGAGAAGGATGTTGAATTCCAAGGTCCTGCATTAATGGCTGATGGATTAACATATCAAGTTAAGGGAGCACCTGATTTATTCATCGGTGGTGATGTTATGACAGGTCCTAAGTTCGCAATTGACGCTATTGCAGCTGGACAGTTTGCATCAGAATCACTTCATAGATATGTTCAGAATGGTCATATGACAATTGGACGTAACAGGAATGAATTTATCGAGCTTAATAAGGATGATATCCTAGTAGAGAGCTATGATAATGCAATGAGACAGGATAATGCTCTTAATAAGGATCTTGATTCTAAGACATTTGAAGAGAATTACTTGACACTTACAGAAGAGCAGGTTAAGACTGAGACAGCTCGTTGCTTGAAGTGTGGACGTAATGTCGTTGATACTAACAAGTGTATCGGATGTGGTGTATGTACAACTAAGTGTGAATTCGATGCAATTCACCTACATCGTGTACTTCCAGATGCATCTAATATGGTCGTTGCAGAGGATAAATTCAAGAAGATGATTCCTTATGAACTTAAGAGAGCTGGTAAGATTATCAGTACTAGCGATGAGGCAGCTATGATTGTTAAAGAGGATCTTGAGGATCACTATTTCGTACCTGCTGAGAACTATTATCGTAAGTATTAATTAGAATCTTACTGTATTGAAGTGTAATTGCTACAGGCGGAGTATACTTCGCCTGTAGTTTACTGTTATTATGAGACGAATTGAGGTACTAAAATGCATGAATTAGGTGTAGTATTCTATATAATACGTGATGTTAAGGCAGTTGCTGCAGAAAATAACGTATCTAAGGTTGCAGAGGTAACAATTGAACTAGGTGAGGTGTCTGGTGTTATACCAGAATATCTGACTGATTGTTGGGAATGGGCTTGCAAGAAAGAACCATTAATGGTTGGAGCTAAGCTTAATATTGAGACAATGCAGGCTATTACTTTCTGTGAAGATTGTAGGAAGGAATATCCTACAGTTCAATATGCTAAGATATGTCCTCATTGCGGTAGTGAGAATACATATCTTCTTAGAGGAAGAGATGTTAATATCAAGGATATTACTGTAATGGATAAGGATCCTAATGATGATTCTGGAGACGATACACCAACTATGGCACAAGTAGACAATGATCATAATGGACTAGATATTAGTGGCCCAATGGAGTAATAGTATGAAGCTTACTGAGATATATAAGAAGAAAGAATCAGTTGTATCATTTGAGATATTTCCACCAAAAAGAGATGAAGAATTGGCTAATATTGATGCTACCTTAGATGAGCTAGCATTATTAAGACCAGATTATATTTCTGTCACGTTTGGTGCAGGTGGTACAAGTAATAACAATAAGACAATTGATATTGCAAGAAAGATCAAGGAGCAATATAAGATTGAGCCTGTAGTACATCTTACAGGTTTATATTATGATGTAACTGAGATTGACGAATTCGTTAAGGAATTGCTTGATGCAGGTGTTGAGAATATTCTTGCATTAAGAGGGGATATTAATCCTAATGTTCCGGCTAAGAGCGATTTTCCTTATGCTGCGAAGCTTATTGAATATATTAAGGAGACTACAGGAGATGCATTCTGCATTGCAGGAGGATGCTATCCGGAGAATCATCCTGACACAGCTAATAGTGTAGATGAGATTAGATATGCCAAGGCAAAGGTTGATGCAGGTGCAGAGGTTCTATTGTCACAGTTATTCTTTAGGAATCGATTTTTCTATGATTATGTGACTCATTGTAGGATGGCTGACATTAATGTCCCTATTACACCAGGTATTATGCCTCCTATTAATGCTAAATCAATCAGAAGAATGGTTGATTTGTGTGGTGCGTCCTTGCCTGATTTTACGGATACTATTCTTAATAAATACGGTGATAACAAGGAAGCGATGCTGGATGCTGGAATGGCATATGCAACAGCTCAGATTGTTGATTTATTAGCCCATGGATGTGATGGAGTTCATCTGTATATCATGAATAATCCTAAGGTTGCTAAGAGACTGTGTGATAGTATTGTTAATATAATATAGTGTAGGTAAAGCTGTGGATGAACCTATAAATGTCTATGAGATAACACAACTTCATATATCAGTTCGAGAGTTGGTCGAATTTATCCTTAGAAGTGGCGATATTGATGCTTCAAGTGAGATTAGAGACTCCCTTAAGTCTATGCAGGAAGGAATTAGGCTTCATAGATGGATTCAAAAGGGGATGCCTAGTGAGTATCATAGTGAAGTTCCTATGAGGCACAAGGTAACATTTGACGAATATGAATTAATAATTGATGGCCGAGCTGATGGAGTTGTATATGATTTAGATGAGAATCCTGTCTTAATTGACGAGATTAAAGGAACTCATAAGGATATTGAGAAGATTAACGAACCAGCTATAGTACATAACGCTCAGGCTATGTGCTATGGCTTTTTTTGCGCGTATATGAATGGTCTTGACGGAATGGACATTCAGATTACATACGGTAATTTGGAGAGTAGGGAGATTAAGAGGTTTGTCAACTACTACTCTTATCAGGATTTAGAGGAGTTTTTTCTTGATTTGATCGACAGATACAAGCCTTTTAGCGATTATATCTATAAATGGAGCATTACTAAGAAGCAATCTATTGAGAATATGGTATTTCCTTACGAACACAGACGTGGGCAAATGTCTGTTATGGGGATGGTCTATAACAAAATTAAGGATAAGGAGCTATTCTTTATTCAAGCCCCAACAGGTTCAGGAAAGACAATTGCCACCATTTATCCATCTCTAAAGGCTATGAATGATTTTGGGTTGTCTAAGATATTCTATCTAACTGCTAAGACAGTTACTAAAAGGGTAGCGAAGGATGCCTATGAGACCTTATCTAATCAAGGGCACAGGTTGAAAATGCTTGAGATAACTGCAAGAGATAAGATATGTCCCCTTGAAGAAAGGGTCTGCGATGCCTTTCATTGTGAGTATGCCAAAGGACATTTTGACAGGATTAACGACGCTATTTACAGTATTATATGCGAAGAGGATTTATTTAATCGTGATATAATTTATAAATATGCTAAAGAGAATAAGGTGTGTCCTTATAGGTTGTCTATCGAGTTGACTAGATTTTCAGATGAGATTGTATGTGATTACAATTATGTATTCGATCCTAATGCCTGTATTGTGCAAAGTATTAGCGACAAGAACAATATATTCTTAATTGATGAAGCCCATAATCTTGTTGACAGGGCAAGGAATATGTATTCCATTGTGATTGTTAAGGAAGATGTTCTTGCCATGAAGAAATTGTATGGTGCATATGACAAGAGCCTGATTAAGTATTTTGACAGAGTTAATAAGCAGATGCTGGCATTGAAAAAGGAATGTGATGATAAGTTAATTATTGATGACCATTATAAGCTTGATACAGCGATAATTAATTTGAAGAATCGTCTTGAGAAGTTTTTTGATAAGAAGATTAAGATGAGTCGAAATAATGAGGCGCTGGAATTCTATTTTAATATATATAATTATATTGATACTTTAGATTACTTAGATGAGACATATCTAATATATGCTGATTATGACAAAAGTGGATGCTTTAGAGTTCACCTGTTCAATATGGACCCTTCCCTTCGACTACAGTATTATCTGAATAATGCTGTTTCGAGCATTTTCTTCTCGGCCACCCTTCTTCCTATAAATTATTATAAGGAACTTCTTTGTAGGAAGGAGAATCCCGAAGCAATATACGCAGAGTCTGTATTTAAGCAATCCCAGAGGCGAATTCTTATTGCCAATGATGTAACAAGTAAATACTCCGAGAGAAGCAGTGAAATGTATAAAAAAATTGCATCTTACATTATTAAAGCCTCAAATGTAATGAAGGGCAATTATATTGCATTTTTCCCATCATATGTATTTATGAATAATGTGTATGATGTGTTGTTGGAGATGAAATATAATCTTGATATAATTATTCAAGATACGCAAATGACTGAGCATGATAGAGAGAATTTCATGAGGGAATTCGAAGAAAAGAGAGATAAGTCTCTTGTTGCATTTTGCGTTCTAGGAGGAATCTTCTCAGAGGGGATAGATTTAACTAATGATAAATTGATTGGCTCCATAATTGTGGGAACAGGACTGCCTCAGACTAATTTCGAAAGCGATGTTATAGTTAAGCATTTTGATGGTATGGGGAAGAATGGATTTGATTATGCATATAGATTCCCTGGTATGAATAAGGTGGCACAGGCGGCAGGTCGTGTTATTAGAACTGAAGAAGATAAGGGAATTATATTGCTTTTAGACTATAGATTTTTGCAGAGTTCTAATAAAACCATTTTCCCGAAAGAGTGGAGTGATGCAAGTGTTACTAATATTAATAAAGTTGAAGAGGATTTAGATAAATTTTGGCATAAAGATGTGTTATAATATTGTAGAAAAAAATAATCTGTGGAGGACATGTATGGAAAGCGTAAGAAGACTTTATGTAGAGAAAAAGGAGAAATATGCTGTTACAGCTAATTCCTTAGGTGCCGAATTCAAAAGCTACTTAGGGATTAATGTTAATAAGGTTCGTGTGCTTATTAGATACGATGTGGAAAATGTATCTGAGGAAACATTTGAGAGAGCAATCAAGACAGTGTTCTCTGAACCACCAGTTGATGATGTATATCTAGAAGAATTTGATTATGAGGGAAGGGTTTTCTCTGTTGAGTATCTTCCTGGCCAGTTTGACCAGCGTGCTGATTCAGCTGAACAGTGTATTAAGCTTCTTAATGAGAATGAAGAGCCAATTATCAGGTCTGCTACAACTTATGTTGTGGAAGGTGATATAAGTGACGATGAATTCGATGCTATTAAGTCTTATTGTATCAATCCAGTCGATTCTAGAGAAACTGGACTCCAGAAGCCTGATACACTTGTAGATAACTTTGAAGAGCCAGCAGATGTTGAGGTACTTGAGGGATTCTCTTCATATAGTGAAGATGAGCTTAATAAGTTATATTCTTCCCTTAACCTTGCTATGACCTTCAAAGATTTTAAGCATATTCAGAATTATTTTGCTACAGACGAGCATAGAGACCCTACAATGACTGAGATAAGGGTGCTTGATACATATTGGTCTGACCATTGTCGCCATACAACATTTTCTACAGAGTTAAAGGATATAACATTTGAGGATGGTTTCTACAGGAAGCCTATTGAGAATACATATAATGACTATCTTAATAATTTTAAGGAATTATATAAGGATAGAGATGACAAATACGTATGTCTAATGGACTTGGCTTTGCTTGCAATGAAGAAGCTTAAGGCTGAGGGAAAGCTTGATGACCAGGAGGAATCTGATGAGATTAATGCCTGCTCAATAGTTGTTCCAGTTGAGGTAGATGGCAAGACAGAAGAGTGGCTTGTTAATTTCAAAAACGAGACGCACAACCATCCAACTGAGATTGAGCCATTTGGTGGTGCTGCAACTTGTCTTGGTGGTGCTATTAGAGACCCATTATCAGGAAGAACTTATGTATATCAGGCTATGAGAGTTACGGGAGCTTCTGACCCGACAGTATCTGTTAAGGACACTATGGAAGGTAAATTGCCTCAGAAGAAGCTTGTTCGTGAGGCGGCTCATGGATATAGCTCATACGGTAACCAGATTGGTCTGGCAACAGGTTATGTTAAAGAAATCTATCATCCTAATTATGTTGCTAAGAGAATGGAGATTGGTGCTGTAATGGGTGCTGCTCCTCGAAGCGCTGTTCAGAGATTAACATCTGATCCTGGAGATAAGATAATACTTCTTGGTGGTAGAACAGGACGTGATGGTATTGGTGGTGCAACAGGTTCTTCTAAAGCACACAATACTGAGTCAACTCACACTTGTGGCGCTGAGGTTCAGAAGGGTAATCCACCAACAGAGCGTAAGATTCAGAGATTATTCCGCCGTGAAGAAGTGTCATATATTATTAAGAAATGTAATGATTTCGGCGCAGGTGGTGTATCAGTAGCCATTGGTGAATTAGCAGATGGACTAAGAGTTAATCTTGACCTTGTTCCTAAGAAATACGCAGGATTAGATGGTACAGAGCTTGCAATATCAGAGTCACAGGAGAGAATGGCTGTTGTAGTTGCGCCAGAAGATGTTGATAAGTTCTTAGCTTATGCTAATGAAGAGAACTTAGAGGCTATTGAGGTGGCTGAGGTTACTGAGTCTCCTAGACTTGTTCTTGAATGGAGAGGTAAAGAGATTGTTAACTTATCAAGGGCCTTCTTAGATACTAATGGAGCTCATCAAGAGACAAATGTAGTAGTTGAGATGCCTGATAATGATGAAGTATACACAACTACTGTGGCTATTCCAGAAGTTAAATCAGCAGTTAATAATAAGGACTTTAGAAAAGCAATATTATCAACTGTATCAAACCTTAATGTGTGCTCTCAGAAGGGCTTAGTTGAGATGTTTGATGGCTCAATTGGAGCAGGCTCCGTATTTATGCCTTACGGTGGTAAATACCAATTGACAGAGACACAGGCTATGGTTGCTAAATTGCCTGTACTTAAGGGCAAGACAGATACTGTGACAATGATGGCTTATGGATTTGATCCATTTATTTCTAGCTGGAGTCCATATCATGGTGCATGTTACAGTGTATTAGAGTCTGTTGCAAGAATTGTTGCATCAGGTGGTGATTATAAGAAGATAAGATTCTCCTTCCAGGAGTATTTCAGAAGAATGTCGGAGGATCCTCACAGATGGAGTCAGCCATTTGCGGCGCTTCTTGGTGCTTATAAGGCACAGATGGCATTCGGCCTTCCTTCAATTGGTGGCAAGGATTCTATGTCAGGTACATTTAATGACATTGATGTTCCACCTACACTTGTAAGCTTCGCAGTTGATGTAGCTAAAGAGGGTGACATCATTACTCCTGAGCTTAAGAAGCCAGGTAATGAATTGATATTCTTCCATGTTCATGCTGATGAATATGATTTGCCTGACTTTGAACATGCCAAGAAAATGTATGATGCAATTCATGAGATGATTCAGAAAAAGGCACTTATATCTGCTTATGTTATGGATGCCTATGGAACAATTGCGGCAATTGCCAAGATGAGCCTGGGTAATGGACTAGGTGTCAATATTGACGAGACAGTTGATCTTAATGAATTATGTATCCCAGGAACAGGCTGTATTCTTGCTGAGGCTGATGATATTACAGAGGTTGATAATTGCATGGCTAAGCATGGTCTTACTTACGATTATGCAATCGCAGGCAAGATTAATGATAGCGGTGAGATTACATATAGAGGCGAGAGTGTAAGCTGTGAAGAAATGCGAGATGCATGGAAGAAGCCTCTTGAGAAGGTATTTCCTACCAGGGTTACAGAGGATTATTCAGAAGTTAAGACTGGATTATATAAAGCGGATAATATCTATGTATGTAAGAATAAGGTTGCAAAACCTAAAGTATTTATTCCAGTATTCCCTGGAACTAACTGCGAGTACGATTCAGCTGCCGCATTTGCAAGGGCAGGAGCAGAGCCAATTGTTAAGGTGTTCAAGAACCAGTCAGCCGAGGATATAAGAGATTCGGTTGATGTATTCACGAAGGCAATAGATGAAGCCCAGATGATTATGTTCCCAGGTGGCTTCTCAGCTGGTGATGAGCCAGAGGGTTCAGCTAAGTTCTTTGCTACAGCCTTTAGAAATGAGAAGATGAAGGAAGCAATCACTAAGCTCTTAGAGCGTGATGGACTTGCTCTTGGTATCTGTAACGGCTTCCAGGCGTTAATTAAGCTTGGACTTGTTCCATTTGGCGAGATTCACACACAGACAGCTGATTCGCCAACATTAACATACAATACAATTAACCGTCATATTAGTAAGATGGTATACACTAAGGTTGTATCTAACAAGTCCCCTTGGCTTATGGGTGCTACTCTTGGGGGTGTATATACGAACCCTGCATCTCATGGTGAAGGTAGATTTGTTGCTAATCAAGAGTGGCTGGATAAGTTATTTGAAAATGGCCAGGTTGCCACACAATATGTTAACGAAGCAGGCAATCCTACTATGGATGAGGAGTGGAATATCAATGGCTCTTATATGGCTATTGAAGGAATTACAAGTCCAGATGGTCGTGTGCTTGGTAAGATGGCTCACTCAGAGCGTCGCGGTGAAAGCGTTGCCATTAACATATATGGTGAGCAGGATATGAAGATATTTGAATCAGGTGTGCAGTATTTTAGCTAATCATATGAAATTAAGATACGCATATTAGTTGGTGAAGGATATTATGACTAGAGAAGAATTCAGACAATTAGCAGAAGAAAAAATAATAATACTTGATGGTGCAACAGGCTCTAATCTCATTAAAGCTGGTATGCCTAATGGGGTATGTCCTGAGAAATGGATAATTGACAATCCTAAGGCACTTATTGATTTGCAGAGAGAGTACGTTAGGTCTGGTTCTAACATTGTTCTTGCGCCAACATTTACAGGGAATAGAATTAAGCTTGCTGAATACGGTCTGGACGATGACATTGTAAATGTTAATACAAGACTAGTTGAGATATCCAAAGAAGCAGTTGAAGGTAAGGCGTACGTTGCAGGTGATATATCAATGACTGGAAGGTCATTAGAGCCTGTGGGAGATATGCTATTCGAGGACCTTGTGGATGTATATAAACAGCAGGTTAAGATTCTTGATGCTGCTGGTGTAGATTTATTCATAATTGAGACAATGATGAGCCTGCAGGAATGTAGAGCGGCTTTACTTGCTGTTAAGGAGACGAGCAAGCTTCCTGTTATAGTGTCTCTAACCTACAACGAAGATGGAAGAACCTTATATGGAACAAGCCCTGATATTGCAATGATTGTTCTTCAGAGTATGGGGGCTGACGCAGTTGGTTTAAATTGTTCCCTTGGTCCTAAGGAGCTTGTACCGTTGGTAGAGCAGATGGCTGAATATGCTAATATTCCAATTTTAGCTAAGCCTAATGCGGGGCTTCCTGCATTAATAAATGGCGAATCTGTATATGACCTTTCACCAGAAGAATTTGTAGAAGGAATGAAAAGGATTATAGAAGCAGGAGCATCAATTGTAGGTGGTTGTTGTGGAACTGACCCTGAATATATCAAGCAGTTATCTGCATGTTGCAAGGATATTAATCCTACAATTAACAATAATCACAAGAGAGTTGTTACCTCTGAACGTGGAAAATGTGATATAAATCTTGATGCACCTCTAACAATAGTAGGTGAGAGAATTAATCCTACAGGCAAGAAGAAGCTTCAGGAGGAGCTTAGAGCAGGCAATATTGATATTATAATTGATTTCGCACGAGAGCAGGATGAGGCAGGTGCTGGCATCCTTGATATTAATATGGGGACTAACGGTATTGACGAGAAGGCTATGATGCTAACAGCAATTAACGAAGTAATTTCCGTTACTAATCTGCCTTTATGTATCGATACCAGCTTTCCTGATATAATGGAAGCTGCACTACGTATTTACCCAGGTAGAGCTCTAATTAACTCGATTTCCTGCGAGAAAGAGAAGTTAGAAGCTCTTATTCCATTAGCTAAGAAGTACGGAGCTATGTTCATTGCATTACCATTATCAGACAATGGTCTTCCTAAGGATATTACTGAGAAGAAAGATAATATTAAATGTATAATTAATAAATGTGAGGAACATGAAATCGACATAAATGATATGGTTGTTGATATATTGGTGACTACTGTCGGGGCTAATCCTAATGCTGCAAAGGAATGTTTTGAGGTAATTGATTATTGCTATAATGAATTGAAGGTGCCTACTATATGTGGACTTTCTAATATATCATTTGGAATGCCATCTAGACAGTTTGTTAACAGCGCTTTCCTTAATGTCGCTATTTCTAAAGGTCTAACCCTTGCAATAGCTAATCCGTCTCAGGAATTACTTATGAGTAATGCTTATGCTACGGATTTACTGCTTAATAAAGAAGGAGCCTTTGATATTTATTTGAATAGAGCGCCTAAGAATGTAAGTATTGCGGTTGATTCTAAGGCGAAGGAGTCCTCTAAGGCTGGTGATGAAGCTTCAGGCCCTTCAGATGTTATATTTGATGCTGTTGTAGGTGGTGATAAGTCGAAGATTGTATCGCTATGTAAGGAAGCCATAGATAAAGGTATTAAGGCTTCTGATATCTTAGATAATAGTCTCATTCCTGGCATTAATAAGGTAGGAGAGCTATATGATTTTAAGAAATACTTCCTGCCTCAGCTTATAGCAGGGGCAGATACTATGGAGCTTGCCATGGATTATCTTGAGCCACTTATGGTTAATGCTGATGCCAAGGAAAAAGAAACTATTGTTATGGCAACTGTAGAAGGTGATATACATGATATTGGCAAGAATCTTGTATGCGTTATGCTCAAAAACTATGGCTATAATGTAATTGATATGGGCAAGGATGTACCTGCAGAAGATATTGTTAAGACTGCCATAGAGAAAAATGCTGCTATTATTGGACTTTCGGCGCTTATGACCACAACAATGATGAGAATGGCTGATGTTGTTAAGGTTAAAAATGAAATGGGCTGTAAGGCTAAGGTTATTATTGGTGGTGCCTGTGTGACTCCTTCCTTTGCAAAGGAGATTAGTGCAGATGACTATTCCTCAGATGCTGCTGATTGTGTTAAGGTAGTTAAGAAGCTGCTTGGAGAGTAAGTTTTAATTTTTCTAAAAAAATATGTTGACGCAAAGCTTTAATATATGATATATTATCAGAGTTGCACAAAGAGTCTCTTAAGGAGTCTCGCCCGATTGTATTTTTCGCTTCGCGAAAACGGGTCCCCTCTTACGACATATGGCGGGGTGGCTCAACTGGCTAGAGCGTCCGGTTCATACCCGGGAGGTTGAGAGTTCGAGTCTCTCCCCCGCTACTAAGAATTAACGGATAATCAAGTGATTGCTTGGTTATCCGTTTTTTGTATTCTGATGGTAAATGTTCTTATACTATGATATAATTTTTAGAACGATATATTTGTTGACTTGAGGGATGATTATGAGATATGTAGCGGGTGTTAGTGTTATAATAATTTCATTTATATTGATTTTTTCGCTTAGGCTTAGTAAGCAGGTAAACAGTAAGCTTAGTAATGCGGTTGATGATTTGCTAATAGCAGTTTTATCAGTTGTATTAGCTGATGCAACAATTGTCTTCTTTAACGATGCTATTATTAGCAACTTAGCATATGCAGGATATTTTTTCTGTAGTGATTTACTGCTGTTCTATTTGATGAGTTTTATATTCCTCTATATTGATAAAGAGCGCCCTAAGTTCTTGGGAAATGCAGTTATTGTACCTGCAATTGCTCTTGATTTGGCGTTGCTTGTAACTAATAATTTCCATCAATTAATGTATGATATGTACCCAACTACGCTATTTGATAACCTTGATTTCTATAGATTTACACCTAATTTACTATTCATTTACCATGGTGTAGTGATATATGGAATGGCGTTAGTGTGCATTATCGCGTTAATCAATAAGAGTAAGCAGACATCAGGAATTTACCGTGTGAAAAATGATGTTATGTTAATTCTTATTGTTGTATGTCTGGCACTTAATACATATTCATTGTATTTTAAATGGGGATTTGACGTATCAGTAGTAATATATGTGATTGCTGGATTGTTGTTCTATTTCTTTACTCTGATATATGTTCCAAAGCAGCTTAAAAAGTCTATTATTAACCTTGTTGCAGACCAGATTGAGTATGGCCTTACTGTATTTGATGTTGATTTTGCATGCGAATATTCTAATAGTAAAGCAATTGACTATTTTGATATTAAGGAAGGCGATGTAATTAAAAGTGACCATAGACTATTCGATATTATGGAAGTAGATATGGAGACGATTACTAAGTCTTTCAGAAAGAAAAAAAACGAAGATAGCGAAGTAGAAAATAGCGTTAAGAAGCTTGTTAGAATTACTAATGGCAAGGTAATAAGACTTAAGGTGGTATATAAGATTCTATATAATAACCTAGGCTATCGAATTGGTTCCTATGTAATTGCCAGAGATATAAGTGCAGAACACGAGGCAATGCTTCTGGAAAAATATAAATCAACCCACGATGAGCTTACTGGAATCTACAATAAGGGGTATTTCTACCAGAGATGTGAGGAGACCTTGGCAGCTAATCCTGATACGGAATACTATATGGTTTCTTCAGATGTATTGAATTTTAAGCTTGTTAACGACCTCTTTGGACATGATAAGGGTGATGAGCTTCTATGTCGTATTGCTGACAAGATGAGGGAAATATGTGGCGATTATACAGTGTATGGCAGGATTGGCGCTGACAAATTCGCTCTTTTGATACCTAAAGACAAATTCTATAGAGACGACTATATATCATATCCAAAAAGCGTTGCATACGTTGATGCTGACATATACTATCCCCTTGCAATATATGTAGGTGTTTACGATATTGTTGATAGGAATATGCCTATTCATCTTATGTATGATAGAGCTTCTATGGCTATGGATTCTATAAAAGGTGATTATCAGCAAAGAGTTGCTAATTACAGCGAAGATATGCGTGAAAAGGCAATGCAGGATCAACAGATGCTTCAGAACTTTGAAGCTGCACTAAGGAATTCAGATATCAAGATATATCTTCAACCACAGGTTGATTCAGAAGGTAAGGTTATTGGTGCTGAGGCGCTTGCTAGATGGGTTGACCCAGAAAAGGGCGTAATACCGCCTATGGACTTTATTCCATTGCTAGAAAAGAACGGTATGATAGGCCGCTTGGATGTATATGTATGGAAGCTTGCCTGCAGTAAGCTTGCTGAGTGGGAGAAGAAGGGAATTGATTTGTCCTTATCAGTTAACATTTCTCCGAAGGACTTCTACTACATGGATATTAGCAAGATATTTAAGAATTATCTTAAATTATATGATATATCGCCTTCTAAGCTACATCTTGAGATTACAGAAACAGCGGTATTCAATAATGTGCCTAAGCAGGTTAGCTTGATTGAGGAATTGCAGAATCTTGATTATGTAGTTGAGATGGATGACTTTGGAAGTGGATTTTCTTCCCTTAATATGCTCAAAGACATTCCTGTAGATGTAGTTAAGATTGATATGGCGTTTCTTCAGCATACCGAAAATGTGGATAAGGCGAGGATTATCCTATCTTCAATAATTTCACTATGTAAGAAGCTAGGTATAGCTACGGTTGTTGAAGGTGTAGAGACTAGCGCGCAGCTAGAATTCTTAGTTAATGAAGGGGCAGATATGTTCCAGGGCTATTTCTTCTCAAAGCCTATTCCTGTGGAAGAATTTGAGGAGTCTTATTGCGGTGGGCATACGGTAGATTTTTCTTATGAATTATGATACAATTTCCTTTAATGGATTTGGTGTATATTACTAAATATGTAAGGAGTGTGAGGGGTTATGAGAATAGGAAATGGATATGATGTACATAAGCTGGTTGAAGGAAGAGACTTAATCTTAGGAGGCGTTAAGATTGAGCATTCTAAGGGCTTGCTTGGTCATTCTGACGCTGATGTTCTTACACATTCAGTTATGGATGCATTGCTCGGTGCTGCTGGTAAGGGGGATATTGGACTACATTTTCCGGATACAGACCCATCCTTAGAGGGTGTATCTTCTATGCAGCTTCTAGAGCAGGTTATGGAACTGCTTGAGAAGGATAATTACAGAGTGGTAAATGTTGATGCTACAATTATTGCTCAGTCTCCAAAGCTAAGACCATATATCAATGCTATGGAGGAGAATATTGCATCTGTAATTCATTGTGATATATCACATGTTAATATTAAGGCTACTACAGAGGAGCATATGGGCTTTACTGGACGAGAAGAAGGTATAAGCGCTAATTGTGTATGCCTCATAGAATAAATGAAAGGATAATCTGTACATTTTACAGGCGTTAAATAATTAATTCAGGATATAATTATGGGTGAAGAGGTTAATAATAAGCCTGAACGCAAAGGGTTTATTGCAAGATATAAAGAAGAATTCAATGTAATTAAAGAAAGAGATCCTGCTATAAAGTCAATATGGGAGGTGCTGCTATATCCTAGCTTCAAGGTTATGATTAAGTATAGGAAGGCACATAAGCTTTATCTTAAGGGTCATTATTTCAGGGCAAGACGCATATCCCAGAAGGCTGCAAGAAAGACAGGAATTGAGATACATCCTGGTGCTACTATTGGTAAAGGGTTCTTTATCGACCATGGTAGTGGGGTTGTTATTGGTGAGACCACAATTATAGGTGATAATGTCACACTTTATCAGGGCGTAACACTTGGAGGAACTGGTAAGGAATGTGGCAAGCGTCATCCTACCATAGGTAATAATGTAATGATTTCAGTTGGAGCTAAGGTTCTTGGCTCCTTTACTGTGGGTGATAATTCTAAGATTGGTGCAGGGTCTGTGGTGATCGAAGAGGTTCCGCCTAATTGTACAGTTGTAGGTGTTCCAGGTCGAATAGTTAAGCAGGATAATGTTAAGGTTCCACCTAGGGAAACTATGGACCAGATTCATCTGCCTGATCCTGTTAAGGATGATATCAATGTTCTTAAGCACGAGAATTCAGAACTGGTTAGTCGTTTGCTTGAGTTAGAAGATAAAGTAAGGGAGTTGCAGAAAGGGAAATAATGAGAATTTACAATACATTAACGAAGTCAAAAGAAGAATTTAAGCCGATTGAAGAGGGTAAGGTTAGCATGTATGTGTGTGGCCCTACTGTGTATAATTATATTCATATTGGCAATGCCAGACCTATGATTGTCTTCGATACTGCAAGAAGATATATGGAATATAAGGGCTTAGATGTTAATTATGTATCTAACTTTACTGATGTTGATGACAAGATTATCAAGAAGGCACTTGAAGAAGGTGTTGATAGTGAAGTGATATCTAAGAGGTATATAGAGGAATGCAAGAAGGATATGGAAGGCCTTAATGTAAAGCCTGCAACAGTTCATCCTCTTGCTACAGAAGAGATTTCTGGAATGATTGATATGATATCAACTCTTATTGATAAGGGATATGCTTACAAGGCTGATGATGGTACGGTATATTATCGAACCAGGAAATTCAATGAATACGGCAAGCTCTCTCATAAGAATATTGATGATTTAGAGGCAGGTCACAGGAGTATTAATGTAACTGGTGAGCTTAAGGAAGACCCACTTGACTTCGTGCTTTGGAAGCCTAAGAAGGAAGGAGAGCCTTATTGGGAGTCGCCTTGGAGCGATGGTAGACCAGGCTGGCATATTGAGTGTTCTGTTATGTCTAAGAAGTACCTTGGTGACAGCATCGACATACATGCAGGGGGGGAAGACTTGATATTCCCTCATCATGAGAACGAGATTGCCCAGTCAGAGGCAGCTAATGGTAAGACATTTGCCAATTATTGGATGCATAACGGATTCCTTAATATTGACAATAAGAAAATGAGTAAGTCCCTTGGCAATTTCTTTACTGTTAGAGAGATTGCTGATAAGTACGACCTACAGGTGCTTAGGTTCTTTATGTTAAGCGCTCATTACAGAAGTCCGCTTAATTTCAGTGCTGAGCTAATGGAGGCAGCTAAGTCAGGCTTAGAGAGAATCCATAATTCCTACGATAACTTAATGTATCTATATGAGAATGCTTCAACTGATGAAGCTGATGAATCAGAATACAAGGAAGCAGTAGATAAGTACATTAAGAAATTCGAAGAGGCGATGGAGGATGATTTCAATACAGCTGATGCAATTTCTGCTGTATTTGAGCTTGTTAAATACATCAATCAGAATGTTGGTGATAATACGGCTAAGAATGTACTTAAGCTATTTATTGATAATCTGTCAATGCTATGTGATATCCTTGGCATTATTCTTAAGAAGGAAGAGAAGCTTCTTGATGCTGATATTGAGAAAATGATTGAAGAAAGACAACAGGCAAGGAAGAATAAGGACTTTGCCACAGCAGACAGGATTAGAGACGAGCTTCTTAGCAAGGGAATTGTCCTAGAAGACACAAGAGAAGGTGTAAAGTATAAATGGCTTTAAATCAGGAAATAATAGATTATTTTGAAGGTAAAGAGGTGGATATTAAGACATATTCACCTCTTACATTTGCGTATATAGGAGATGATGTATTCGACTTAGTAATTAGAACTATAGTTGTAAATAAGGGTAATACATCACCTAACAAGCTTCATAATACAGTAATACGCTATGTTAGCGCCAAGGCACAGGCTAAGATGTGTGACGCTATTAATCCTTTACTAATTGATGAGGAACAAGACATTCTTAGAAGAGGACGTAATTCCAAGCCTCATACTAAGGCGAAGAATGCAAGTAGCGCAGATTATATGAAGGCTACGGCTCTAGAGACATTAATAGGATATCTGTATCTAAAGAACGATATGGAGAGGATATTTGAACTAATTAAAACAGGAATTAACAAAATAGAGGAAGAAAATGAGAGATAATAATGACATAATCTGTGGAAGAAATGCTGTATTAGAAGCAATTAGAAGTGGCAATACAGTTGATAAGATTCTTATTCTTGAAGGCAAGCATGATGGACCAACTAATACAATCCTAAGGGAAGCTAAGAAGAATAAGATTATTGTGGAATTTACCAATAAGTCAGTTCTTAATGGCATGTGTGAAGAGAAGAAGCATCAGGGTGTTATTGCTTATGTATCGCCTTATGAATATGCCGAGGTTGATGATATCTTAGACAAAGCGAAGGCTAAGGGTGAAGACGCATTTATCATAATCCTTGATGAAATTGAAGACCCACATAATCTTGGAGCCATTATTAGAACAGCTAATCTGTGTGGCGCACATGGTGTTATTATTCCTAAGAGAAGAGCCGCAAGACTTACAAGTGTAGTGGCTAACACCTCTGCTGGAGCCCTTAACTACACTCCGGTTGCCAAGGTTACTAATATTGCCAAGACAATAGAGGAGCTTAAGAAGAAGGGGCTGTGGTTCGTATGTGGCGATATGTCAGGAGAAGTTATGTATAATCTTGACCTTAAGGGACCAATTGGGCTTGTTATTGGTAATGAGGGCTCTGGAGTTAGTGAAAATGTTAAGAAAAAATGCGACTTTATAGCATCAATACCAATGAAGGGCGATATTGATTCTCTTAATGCGTCAGTATCTTGCGGTGTGCTATGCTATGAGATTGTAAGACAGAGAATGGGCTAAATGTTAAATAACCGAGACTGAAAATAGACTAAGATGGACAGAATTAGTAGGGAGCAGCATGGATTATTCTGTATTAAGTGATGAAGAAATAATACAAGCATATAGAGATGGAAAGCTGGATGCAATTGACTATATGATAAGGAAATATACGCCTTTGATATATAAGTGTCATAACAACAGGTATGCAGTTGGCTTTAGCAGGGATGACTTCATTCAGGAGGGCTTTATTGGACTCCTAAGTGCGGTAAACAAATACGAAATCGGCACTGATGCATCATTTTACACCTATGCCAAGACCTGTATTGATAACAGCATGAACAAACTAATGGAGAAGTCTCGACTTAAGAAGAATCAGATTCTTAATAATAGTAAATCCTTAGAGGAGACTGAGGAATTAAGCGAGATACTAGGAGGCGACCCAGAGGGAATTGTGTTATCGAAGATGATTAATGAAGACACATTTGCCAAGGTGGAATCTAAGCTCTCCAAAGGTGAGCTGGAGGTATATAATCTCTTAAGAGATGGGTATGTGGCAAGGGAAATTGCAGACATGTTAGGTAAAGACAGCAAATCCGTTGATAATACCATTCAGAGAATTAAGAATAAAGCGAGAAAAGCCTGTTAAATATTTAACACAGAATTCACAAAAAATACATAGTATTTATTATGAGTTTATAATATAATCTTCTAGGAGTTTTTTGGTATTGAGGGCAAACAGTTGAAAAATGAACTAGAAATAAAGAATAATAAAAAGAAGTCTCTTAAGAAGTTTCCTTCTCTTGATAAATTCAAGAAAAAAGGAAAGAAGCTTGTGGATGATATGCAGCAAGCTGTTCTTATCAGCATTAATCTAAGGAATCTAAAGTATTTCAATGAGATATATGGCACCAAGGAGGGTGATATTCTTATTCAGAACATGGTAGATTATTTCTGCTATGATAATGAGAATTGCATCATTGGAACCAAGAGCTATGTAGATCATATCTTAATTCTATGTGAGGGATATAATTATTCGAAGGAAGAATTAATCTCTTATTATGATGATTTCGCCAAGAGTTTTATAGATAAGACTAATAAAGAATATCCTAGGGCTAAAATTAGCCTTGATTTGGGCATGTGTATTGTAAGCAAGAATGAGGATTTCATAGTTGCACAGGATAATGCAAGATATGCCAGAAGAAGTATAGGCAATAGCTATGATACAGCAGTTGCTTTCTATTCTGAGGAGCTTCGTAAGAAATCCTTAGAGAAAGCCAGTATTATACCGAACTTCCAGAAGGCTATTGATGACGATGCGATTATTGTGTTGTTGCAGCCAAAATATTCTGTTGAGGAAAATCGCATTGTTGGAGCGGAAGCTTTGTCCAGATTTAGAGATGAAGAGGGCAATATAGTTTCTCCGGGATTATTTATCCCTGTATTAGAGGAGGCCAGCATAATTTATCAGCTTGACTATGAGGTGCTTCGTCAGGTTGTTGATATGCAAAAAAGATGGATGGAGGATGGAAGGAAGCTATTCCCGATTTCTGTTAATCTCTCTAGAGTAGACCTTCTAGAAGAGACATTTATTGATAAGATAGATGCCCTCGTTGAAGAATCAGGAATTCCTAAGAATGTTATTGAATTCGAATTTACTGAGACGGTTCTAGTTGAGAATTTAACTACTGTTATTAGTAAGCTGAATTCCTTGAAGGAAAAGGGGTATAGAATAGCAATAGATGATTTTGGTTCTGGATATAATTCTTTATATGTGTTAGGTCAGATTCCTGCAAATGTTATAAAATTCGACAGGGGATTTGTGCTTCATTCTATTAATAGTGATGTAGGTCTTACAATTATGAAGAATCTTGTTGAAACCTTCAAAGAGATAGAGTTCGAGGTTCTCTGTGAAGGTGTTGAGACTAAGGAAGAAGAGAAGAACATAGTAGAGTGTGGATGCGATGTGATTCAAGGCTATCTATATGATAAGCCACTTGATCTTAAAGATTTCGAGGAAAAATATGTAGCTTGCTAGAACTCGCATTATTTTAGCCTCTATACACTTTTGAACGACTAAAGAATGTCTTTTCAAAAGTATATAGAGGCTATTTTTATAATTCATGTTCTTCTGGCTTACGATTCTTATATACAAAATATGAATTGTAGCCACAGTCCTTTAGAATACTTGTGATTTTGTCATAGCCAACACCGATTTGTGTTGTTCTGTGTGCGTCAGAGCCAAGAGTTATTAGCTTGCCACCAAGATTCTTGTATCTATTAATAGTAGCAATACAAGGGTTAGGCTCTAATAAGCCGAATTTGAAGGCCCCTGTGTTAATCTCTAATGCTTTGTCATTCTCAATTAAGAGATGAAGTATATCGTCAATTATATCGTTATAATCTTCATAAGGAAGCTTCTTAGCCTCGTCATTATAACGGATAATATAGTCAAGATGACCATAGGAGTCGAACTCCTTGAATGCATTGATATTCTCTGCAGTAACCTCGAAAAATCTCCTAACGCCTCCCTTGATGCCGTATTTCTCAAAGTATTCTGGATAATATGGATCTTCCTTATCAACCTGATGAGTTGAGCCAATTACGAAGTCAAAATCATATGTTGATATAATTTCTCTATGCCTAGCAGCAAGGTGTGGCTGCAAGCCAAGCTCTATTCCCCATAACACCTCAATCTTATTCTGGTACATACCATTAGAGGTCAGCTTCTCATAACATTTCCTATATTCATCTATATCAAGGTCGAATCGATTAGGCTCGTGATAATAGTCTAGGTCTAGATGGTCTGTAAATGTAATTCCTGCAAGGTTATTATCAATCGAAGCTTCAATCATATCTACCATAGGCGCTTCGCTATCTCCAGAGAAATAGCAGTGCATGTGGTTGTTGTATAATTTGTTCATATTATTAAGCAATTCTCCTTAGTATAAATTAACAATAGTATAATAACATACTTAGTATTAATTTGCCTGTTTTGTGAAACATTTAACAAATTTCATAAATTACTTGAATTATTGTTGTATTTCAAGTACAATAGGTAACGGTACTTAAAAGTATTAAAAAAAGAAAAATTATGTCTTTAGGAGGAATTTAAAATGGCAGTAAGAGTAGCTATTAATGGATTCGGACGTATTGGACGTCTTGCATTCAGACAAATGTTTGGCGCTGAAGGTTATGAGGTTGTTGCAATCAACGACTTAACAAGCCCTAAGATGCTTGCACATTTATTAAAGTATGATAGTTCACAGGGTAGATATGAGAAGGCTGAGACAGTTAAGGCTGGCGAAGATTCTATCACTGTTGACGGTAAGGAAATTAAGATTTACGCTGAGGCAGATGCTAGCAACTGTCCTTGGGGTGACTTAAAGGTAGACGTTGTATTAGAGTGTACAGGATTCTACACATCTAAGGATAAGGCTTCTGCTCATATTAAGGCAGGCGCTCGTAAGGTTGTAATCTCTGCACCAGCAGGAAATGACCTTCCTACAATCGTATACAATGTTAACCACAATACACTTAAGGCTTCTGATGATGTTATCTCTGCAGCTTCTTGTACAACTAACTGCTTAGCACCTATGGCTGATGCATTAAACAAGTATGCTGAGATTCAATCAGGTATTATGTGTACAATCCACGCTTACACAGGTGATCAGATGACACTTGATGGCCCACAGCGTAAGGGTGACTTAAGAAGATCTCGTGCAGCTGCAGTTAATATCGTTCCTAACTCAACAGGTGCTGCTAAGGCTATCGGTCTTGTTATCCCTGAGTTAAATGGTAAGTTAATCGGTGCAGCACAGCGTGTTCCTACACCTACAGGTTCTACAACAATTCTTACAGCTGTAGTTAAGGGTGACAATGTAACAGTTGACGGAATCAATGCTGCAATGAAGGCTGCTGCAACTGAGTCATTCGGATATAATGAAGATGAAATCGTATCAAGCGATATCGTTGGTATGAGATATGGTTCATTATTCGATGCTACACAGACACTTGTTAGTGAAATCGGTAACGGTTTATATGAAGTACAGGTTGTATCTTGGTATGACAATGAGAACTCATACACATCTCAGATGGTTCGTACAATTAAGTACTTCTCAGAGTTAGCATAATATAGTTAAATTTAGACCTTTAAGGTCCGGTCTTTAGGATCGGACCTATTTTTGTATAATCCTAAGGCATGTTTAATAATGGAGGAAAAGATATGGGACTTAATAAGAAGACAGTAGATGATATTAATGTGAAGGGTAAGAGAGTGTTATGCCGTTGTGATTTCAACGTTCCTATTATTGAGGGCAAGATTACAGACGAAAACCGTCTTGTTGCTGCGCTTCCTACAATTAAGAAGCTTGTAGCAGACGGCGGCAAAGTAATCCTATGCTCACACTTAGGTAAGCCTAAGGGAGAGCCTAAGCCAGAGCTTTCATTAGCACCAGTTGCTAAGAGATTAGCAGAGCTTCTAGGTCAGGAAGTAAAGTTCGCTCCTGATAACGAAGTTGTTGGTCCTAATGCCAAGGCTGCTATTGAGGCTATGAAGGACGGCGAGATTGTTTTATTAGAAAACACTCGTTACAGAGCTGAAGAGACTAAGAATGGTGAGGCATTCTCTAAGGATTTGGCTTCAATCTGTGATGTGTTCGTTAACGACGCATTTGGTACAGCTCACAGAGCACATTGTTCTAACGTAGGTGTATCTTCACTTGTTGATACAGCAGTTGTAGGTTACTTAATGGAGAAGGAGATTAACTTCCTTGGAAATGCTGTTGAGAATCCTACAAGACCATTTGTAGCTATTCTTGGTGGAGCTAAGATTGCTGACAAGCTTAATGTAATTAACAACTTATTAGAGAAGTGCGACACACTTATTATTGGTGGTGGAATGGCATATTCATTCCTTAAGGCACAAGGCTATGAGATTGGTCTTTCATTATGTGATGATTCTAAGCTTGAGTATTGTCTTGAGATGATGGATAAGGCTAAGAAGTCAGGCAAGAAACTGCTCCTTCCAATTGATGTTGTAACAATTAAGGATTTCCCAGATCCTATTGATGGACCTGTTGAGACATCTGTACATAACTTCGATGACATCCCTTCTAACGAAGAGGGTTGTGATATTGGACCTAAGACAGCAGCACTCTATGCAGACGAGGTTAAGAATGCTAAGACTGTTGTATGGAATGGACCTATGGGATTATTCGAGAATCCTAAGCTTGCAAGAGGAACACTTGATGTTGCAACTGCGTTATCTGAGTCTGATGCTACTACAATTATTGGTGGTGGTGATTCTGCAGCTGCAGTTAACCAGATGGGACTTGGCGACAAGATGAGCCATATCTCTACAGGTGGTGGAGCATCCCTTGAATTCTTAGAGGGCAAGGAGCTCCCAGGTGTTGTTTGTGCTAACGATAAGTAATTAATTAAAAAAGGAGATATTAAAAATGAGTAGAAGAAGAATTGTAGCAGGAAACTGGAAGATGAACAAAACACCAAGCGAGGCCGTAGCTCTTGTTAACGAGTTAAAGCCACTTGTTGCCAACGATGATGTTGATGTTGTATATTGCGTACCTGCAGTTGACATCGTTCCAGTTGTAGAGGCTGTTAAGGGAACAAATGTTAAGGTTGGTGCTGAGAACCTTTATACAGAGGATAAGGGTGCTTATACAGGCGAGATTTCTGCTGATATGCTTGTTGATGCAGGTGTTGAGTATGTAGTAATCGGTCACTCTGAGAGAAGAGAGTATTTCAACGAGACAGATGAGTTCCTAAATAAGAAGGTTAAGAAGGCAATTGAGAAAGGCCTTACACCAATCCTTTGCTGTGGTGAGACATTAGAGCAAAGAGAGATGGGTGTTACTATGGACTGGATTCGTCTTCAGATTAAGTCTGACTTAACAGGTGTTGCAGCTTCTGATGTTGCTAAGCTTGTTATTGCTTACGAGCCAATCTGGGCCATCGGAACAGGTAAGACAGCAACTTCTGACCAGGCTGAAGAAGTATGTGCAGGTATCAGAGAGTGCGTAGCTGAGATGTATGACCAGGCTACAGCTGATGCTGTTCGTATTCAGTACGGCGGTTCTGTTAATGCTGGTAATGCTAAGGAGTTATTCTCTAAGCCTAATATCGATGGTGGTCTTGTTGGTGGAGCTTCACTTAAGGCTGACTTTGGCGATATCGTTAATGCATAAATTACAGCATTACAGATAATTTATATTATGATTATTAAGGTTCTGTACATAATGTACGGGACCTTTTTTATTTGAGTTATGCAAAATGTGATAAAAGTCCTTGCAATATATAGGTTTTTTGACAATTATTATTGTGTCTTATCTATGGGGATTATGGTATAATTTGCTAGTGTGTATGATTATGCATTTTGACAACTATTAATATAAGAGTTATGAATTCTAAGATTAGATTAGGTATGTTGCTCGTGCTTATGCTTACTGCACTAAGTCTGTGTGGTTGTGAAGCTGATAAGGCCGAAGCATCTACTACTAAAGCCAGGCAAACTGAATATGTGCTTACTAATTATGATTCTAATTACGATAAGATATTATCCTCATGCACTAAGGAATTTCTAGGTAATCATCCTATTGATGAGAATTTCTTCGGATGGTTTACTTACTATTATGGGGAAGGTGAGCTTGAGTCTATTATTTCCAAAGGTAAGTTTGACGACCCTAAGATATGGTACGACACCACAGGCAAGAGTATTCACGTGCTATGGTATGAATATTGCGTGTCTAATGGTATCGAAGCCTACGAGAATAAGTTCACTCATGTGATTAATACCAAGTCAGATGATGAAATAACATTTGACATTGCTGGTGACTTATCCATGGCAGAGGACAAGGCTACAACTAATTATATGTTAGAGCAGAAGAATCGCTTAATGGATTGCTTCGATGATAATCTAATTGAAGCTATTAATGAGAGTGATGTGTTCGTTGTTAATAACGAATTCGCATATACATTAAGAGGTGATGCAATTACTGCGAAATACTATACATTTCGCGGAGACCCAGAATACATCAATGAACTTAAGAAGGTTGGGGTTGATTCTGTAACAATAGCTAATAATCATGTCTATGACTATAGCGAGGAGGGCTTCTTAGATACCCTTAAGAGCCTTGAGGATTATAAGATGCCTTATGTTGGAGCAGGCCGCAATATTGAGGACGCCAAGCAGCCTTTGTATTATATTGCAAATGGTATGAAGATTGCTCTTGTTAATGGCTCGCAGATTGAAAAAAATCAGAATTTCACCAAGGCAGCCACAGAGGATGAAGGTGGAATCTTAAAGTGCCTCGACCCGACGGAATTCATTGATGAGATAGAGAAGGCAAAGAAGAATTCGGACTATGTAATTGCCGTTGTTCACTGGGGTACTGAGTATCAGGCAAGATATGGAAGGGACCAGGCTGATCTTGCCCAGCAATTTGCCGATGCAGGCGCAGATGTAATTGTTGGCGGTCATCCTCATGTGTTGCAGGGGTTTGATTATATTGGAAATGTGCCTGTTTACTATAGTCTTGGTAATTTCTTCTTCTCACTTGATGAGAAGATGCCTATTGACTATGATACAGCACTTGCCAAAGTCACTGTTAACAAGAATGGCAACATTAAGGCAAGCTTCATTCCTTGCCATTTTAGCGAGGGCGTTGTAAGTCTGGTAGATAACAATGATGACGCACAGACGATTTATGATGAGCTTAACAGCGTCTCTGACAATGCTATGTTAGACCGGAATGGATTAATAATTAAAAAATAAAAGATAAAGAAAGGTAGATGTAATTATGAAGAAACCAACAGTATTAATGGTATTAGATGGATATGGATTAAATGATAATCCGAAGGGGAACGCTATTGCAATGGCTAACACTCCTAGAATGGATGACCTTATGAAAAATTGTCCTTTTGTTAAGGGTAATGCTTCTGGTCTTGCAGTTGGACTGCCTGATGGCCAGATGGGTAATTCCGAGGTCGGCCATATGAACATTGGTGCTGGAAGGATTATATATCAGGATCTTACTAAAATTACAAAAGAAATTGAAGATGGAACTTTCTTCGAGAATAAGGTCCTTTTAGAAGCTATTGAGAATTGTAAGAAGAATAATTCCGACCTTCATCTATGGGGACTTCTCTCTGATGGTGGTGTTCATTCACATAATACACATTTATACGGTCTTCTTGAGATGGCTAAGAAGAATAACCTTGAAAATGTGTATGTACACGCTTTCCTTGATGGAAGAGATACACCTCCTGCATCTGGTAAGGACTATGTTGCTCAGCTTGAAGATGAGATGGCTCGTATTGGTGTAGGTAAGGTTGCATCACTTTCTGGTCGTTATTATGCAATGGATAGAGATAATAACTATGATAGAATTAAGAAGGCTTATGATTCGCTGGTATTTGGTGAGGGCGTTACAGATACATCAGCAACTCATGCGATGAAGGCTAGCTATGATAATGATGTAACTGATGAATTCGTGCTTCCAACTGTAATTGTTGATGATGAAGGTAAACCATTATCACTTGTTAAGGAGAATGATTCTGTTATCTTCTTTAACTTCAGACCTGACAGAGCAAGAGAGATAACAAGAGCATTTTGTGATGATGATTTCAAAGGATTTGACAGAGAGTTTATTAAGCTTACTTATGTATGCTTTAAGGATTATGATGAGACAATCCCTAATAAGTTAATTGCATTTCCTAAGGAGGAAATTGTTAATACATTTGGAGAGTTTCTTGCTAATAATAATCTTAAGCAGCTTCGTCTTGCAGAGACAGAGAAGTATGCCCATGTAACATTCTTCTTCAATGGTGGAATAGAAGACCCTAACAAGTTCGAGTCAAGAATACTTGTTGACTCACCTAAAGAAGTTGCAACCTATGACTTGAAGCCAGAGATGAGCGCGCCAGAGGTTGGAATGGATCTTGTAGAAGCAATTAAGTCTAATGATTATGATGTTATTGTAATTAACTTCGCTAATCCTGATATGGTAGGTCACACTGGTGTAATCGAAGCGGCAATTAAGGCTGTTGAGAAGGTTGATGAGCTAGTTGGCAAAGCAGTTGATGCAGTCAAAGAAGTTGGTGGTGTAATGTTCATCTGCGCTGACCATGGTAACGCAGAGAAGATGATTGATTATGAGACAGGCGAGCCTCATACAGCACATACAACCAATCCTGTACCATTTATCTTAGTTAATGGCGATGATAACTGGTCGCTTCGTGAAGGTGGACGTCTTGCCGATATTGCACCAACACTAATTGATATTATGGGACTTGAGCAGCCTAAGGAAATGACAGGAGAATCATTACTAATTCGTAATTAATTATTAATAATACATTTGTATAAGGAGAATGAATATTATGAAACCAATTAAAGAAGGTAAAGTTAGAGAAATGTACGACTGTGGTGATTCATTAGTTCTTGTAGCTACAGATCGAATAAGCGCATTTGATGTTATCTTAAAGAATAAGATTGTAGATAAGGGTGCTGTACTTACTAGAATGAGTAAGTTCTGGTTCGACTTAACTAAGGATATTGTTCCTAATCACATGATTAGTATTGATACTAAGGACATGCCTGAATTCTTCCAGTCAGGTGATTTCAACGGCAATGCTATGATGTGTAAGAAGCTTGATATGCTTCCAATTGAGTGTATTGTAAGAGGCTATATCACAGGCTCTGGTTGGAAGAGCTATCAGGAGAATGGTACTGTATGTGGAATTAAGCTACCTGATGGTCTTGTGGAATCTGAGAAGTTACCTGAAGCAATCTATACTCCTTCAACTAAGGCGGAGATTGGTGATCATGATGAGAATATCTCTTATGAGCAGTCTGTAGAGGTTCTTGAGAAGGCTTATCCAGGAAGAGGCGAGGAACTTGCTAAGAAGATTAAGGATTGCACACTTAAGCTATATAATACATGTGCAGACTACGCACTTACTAAGGGAATAATTATTGCTGATACTAAGTTCGAATTCGGACTTGATGAGAATGGTGATGTTGTTCTTGCAGACGAGATGTTAACACCAGATAGTTCAAGATTCTGGCCTAAGGATGAGTATAAGAAAGGTCAGTCACAGCCATCCTTCGACAAGCAATTTGTTCGTGACTATCTTAAGGCTAATCCTGATTGTGACTACAATCTTCCACAGGATGTAATTGACAAGACTATTGCCAAGTACAAGGAAGCTTATGAGATGCTAACAGGAGAGAAATTCTAGATTTATATATAGAACTAAGAAACACTACGGTTTTTCTGATATGTACCCAGAATTCTGGACACATATTTATGAACTAGGCTGAACGCATGGATGCTATCCTGTATTGCACAGGTGGCATCCATTTTGTTTTTGGGTACCATTCCCTACCCCTAACCCCTACGCCCGTCTCCCGAGGGGGACACTAATATAATTAATTATTCTAAAAGCTTCGATCTCAACTCAGGACTCATTCTTTCTATCATTTCATCATAACTCATATAAGATTTACCACCTTATACAAAATATTCTACCTACTTCCTATGTGCGTAGTATATAGTTTTTCAATGGCGTAAAAAATTTGTCAGTTGATATGTAATAAAAAAGAGAGTACTCTCCTTAATAAGGTATAATAGAATCGTGAAAAAAGCATTTACCAAAGGAG
>Ga0256404_1002881_pt1 | contig 36553 bp, 28 predicted proteins | sample RumenRJG_01DNA_FD_185990 | JGI IMG/M metagenome (GOLD analysis project Ga0256404, IMG submission 185990) | Bovine rumen microbial communities from Lethbridge, Alberta, Canada - RJG_01 | ecosystem: Host-associated > Mammals > Digestive system > Stomach > Rumen | place: Canada: Alberta | collected... | reverse complement strand
AGAGGTAAGAGTTGTACGTATGGGCGACTTCTCTGTAGAGCTTTGCGGCGGTACTCATGTTGAGAACACACTTCAGATCGGTCAGTTCAAGATCGTAAGTGAAGCCGGTGTTGCTGCCGGTGTAAGACGTATCGAGGCTCTTACAGGCGAGAATGTACGTAAGTATTACGAGAACCTTGAGAAGGAGATCAATGCTGCAGCAGAGCTGGTTAAGGCTACACCTGCAACTCTTGCGGATCATATCAAGTCCCTTCAGAAGGAACTTAAGGATCTTAAGAGCGAGAACGAAGCCCTTAAGAGCAGGGAAGCAAAGAATGCGCTTGGCAATGTAATGGACAATGTTACAGAAGTTAACGGCGTTAAGTTCCTTGCGGCTCATGTTGCCGGAGTAGATATGAATGAGCTCCGCAACCTTGGAGATGACCTTAAGGCTAAGCTTGGTGAAGGAGTAGTACTTCTTATCTCTGATAAGGATGGCAAGGTATCCATGGTTGCCATGGCCACGGATGCAGCTGTCAAGGCAGGCGCTCATGCCGGAAACCTTATCAAGGCTGTTGCTCCTATAGTAGGAGGCGGCGGTGGCGGACGTCCCAATATGGCTCAGGCCGGTGGTAAGGATGCTTCCAGGATAGATGAGGCTGTAAAGAAGGCCGGAGAAGTTATAAAAGAGCAGATTAAGTAATCAGATAAGCATTCAGCCGGCTTCGGGCTTCCTGAACCGGCTGAACTTCTGCATAAACAGGTCGGACGTTTAATCATTATTTAAATATCGATTGAAATCCTACAGGGTTTCAATGTATAATATGTGATGCTGACCGGTGATTCGGTGATAAAGCATAAATTTTATTCAGGTTTATGCTTGACGAATTCCGATCATGTGTTATAATTATCCAGAGTTTGTACCCGAAGGGAGGTTTGGGTTTCAGCATGTCAAATGTTATCGTAAAAGAGAACGAGTCTCTTGACAGCGCTTTACGTAGATTCAAGAGAAACTGCGCTAAGGCCGGCATTCAGCAGGAGATTCGCAAGAGAGAGCATTACGAGAAGCCATCTGTAAGACGTAAGAAGAAGTCTGAGGCGGCTAGAAAGCGTAAGTTCAACTAATCGTAAATAGATTATTTAAAAAGTGTAGCCCTGATTCAGAAATGAATTGGGGCTTTCTTCATACTTTGGATTTGAAGGTTTGAATTGTATTTCATAGACCGGAGGAGCAGTATTTGGCTACAGTAGAAGCAATTATGGATATTCCTATGGAACACGAACAGAATGTTCTGGGCCAGTTGGATATGAATATAAAGAAAATAGAGAGATCGTTCAATGTAACCATCATAGACCGGAACGGTGTGCTTAAGATCATAGGCGACGAGGCAGATACAGACAAGGCGAAAAATGTAATCAAAAAGCTTTTGCAGCTGAGCCAGCGTGGCAATACCATTACAGAGCAGAATGTAGATTATGCCATATCCCTGAGTTTCACTGAAAAAGTAAGGGTTAATGATATCGTTGAGATAGACAAGGATATACTGGCAAGGACGGCATTGGGAAAACCTGTAAAACCGAAAACCATCGGGCAAAAGGATTATGTTGATGCTATCCGTGAAAATATGATCACTTTTGGTATAGGACCTGCGGGAACCGGAAAAACCTACCTTGCCATGGCTATGGCTATCACGGCTTTCCGTCAGCAGGAGGTGCAGCGTATCATTCTGACAAGACCGGCCATTGAAGCAGGTGAAAAACTGGGATTTCTTCCGGGAGATCTCCAGTCAAAGGTAGATCCATATATGAGACCGGTATACGATGCCCTTTATTCCATCATGGGCGCAGAACAGTACCAGTCAAATTCCGAGAAGGGGCTTATCGAGGTTGCCCCGCTTGCTTATATGAGAGGAAGAACACTGGACAATTCCTATATCATTCTGGATGAGGCCCAGAACACTACACCTGCACAGATGAAGATGTTCCTTACCCGTATCGGCTTTGGATCAAAGGTTGTGGTGACAGGCGACCTTACCCAGAAGGATCTTGAGGAAGGCAAAAAATCGGGTCTTGAGGATGCCATGCGTGTTCTTAAAAATGTGGAAGGCATAGAGTTTATAGAGCTTACAAGTGCGGATGTTGTGAGACATCCTCTGGTACAGCGTATCGTCAATGCCTATGAAAAGGATGAAGAAAAACGCGCCAGAAGAGCAAGACAGCATGAAATGTCACCGAGAAATTATGGTGAGCAGAGAAATGAAAACAGGCACAGGGACTGAAAGATAGAGTATGTGTTTTTGCATGATCAGGATTAGTCCGAGAATGTAAGGGGATACGATGCGGAGAATTGATTTAAGAGGGGACAGGAATGACTGTTAATATAGATTTTGAGGTTGAAAAGCGACTTGATCTACAGTTTGAAGATATAATCAATGAGATCATCGAGGCTGCCATTACATACGAAAAATGTCCGTATGAATGCGAGATAAGTGTTGTTATCACGGATGATGAGGGTATCCATCAGTTAAATAAAGAGGCAAGGGGTATAGATTCACCTACGGATGTACTTTCTTTCCCCATGGTTGACTGGGAAACCCCGGCGGATTTTGATGTTATAGACGAAGAGGATTCAGATATCTTTAATCCTGATTCGGGAGAACTGCTTCTCGGGGATATCGTTCTCAATCAGAACCGTATAGAGTCCCAGGCAGAAGAATACGGGCATACAGAGCGAAGAGAACTTGCATTTTTAGTGGCTCACAGTATGCTTCATCTTTTTGGTTACGATCATATGGAAGATGACGAGCGTGTGGAAATGGAAAGACGCCAGAAAGAAATATTGGAAGGAAAGGGCTATTTCAGATGAGTGATCAAAGAAGAAACTCGAATATCGGAAATAACGAAGGCAGGTTTTCGAGATCACAGAATATAAGATCAAGAAATACTGTCAATTCGGGCTTTGACAGAAACAGACGAAACAATTTCATCGTTCAGGGATCTCTTCTTGCGGTGGCAAGTATTGTAGTCAGGATCATCGGAATGGTGTACCGTGTGCCTCTTACCGCAATCATAGGAGATGAAGGAAACGGTTACTATACTAGTGCGTACAGCATTTATACCTTACTCCTTATTCTGTCCAGCTTTTCCATGCCCACGGCTGTTTCAAAGATCGTTTCCGCCAATATGGTAAACGGTAACTACAGGAATACACACAGAGTACTGAAAACAGCATGCTTTTATGCAACCATAGTTGGTTTTTTGATGTTCTGCATGCTATGGTTCGGATCTGATTTTATTGCAGAGGTATTCCTTAAGAAGCCTTTCTGTAAATTCGCGCTGAGAGCTCTGGCTCCCACTGTGTGGATCATGGCTTATCTCGGAATCCTGAGAGGTTATTTTCAGGGCAGCGGAAACATGGTGCCCACGGCAATCTCCCAGATACTGGAGCAGATCCTGAATGCCATTATTTCCATTCTTGCAGCAAGTATCCTGTTTAAAAAGGGTGCAGTTGCCAATGTCATCTACCAGAGCGATAAATACAGTACGGCATTTGGTGCTGCCGGTGGTGCTATCGGAACCGGTGCAGGAGCACTTACGGCTCTTGCCTTCTTTTTGATCCTTTACAGTTCCCAGATGCATGAAATGCACAGGAATATACGAGAGGACAGAAGCCGGGTGGACAGCTACGGCACCATAGGACTGCTTCTTGCGGGAACCATGCTTCCGATTCTTATATCCTCAACGGTTTACAATATTTCTTCGGTTATTGATGATTCCATATTCGGAAACATTATGACTTATCTCGGAAAGGCAGAGGATATCGTAACCCAGTGGGGAGTTTTCGGAGAATATCATATCCTTTTCAACATTCCCGTAGCTTTGTCCAATGCTTTGTCATCGTCACTTATCCCGAGTCTTACCAGAGCCGTTGCGGAGCATAATCGCAGGGATACGGTTTCAAGAGTACGATACAGTATCAGATTTACGATGCTGATCGCCATCCCGGCGACGGTGGGACTTTGTGCATTGGCAGACCCTATTTGCCGCATGTTATTCCCGGGAAAAAATGTGGGACTTCTTATAATGCTCACAAGAATAGGTTCTGTAGCAGTGGTTTTCTATTCGCTGTCAACCATCAGCAACGCCATACTTCAGGGACTTGGACATCTGAGCATCCCGTTAAAGCATGCAATGATATCCCTTGTGATACATATAGCCTGTCTTATCGCCCTGCTGTTTATGGGCATGGGTATCTATGCGGTGGTTATTTCAAATATAATCTTTGCCTTCATGATGTGCCTCCTCAATCAGCTGGCTATCAAAAAGCATGTAAGGCTAAGCTATGGTGTGAGGGAGACTTATGTACTTCCGATCATAGCAGCTGCCGTAATGGGTATCGCAGCCTTCGCATGTTCCATGGGAATCCGTATGGTTCTTCCGGAGGCTCAGAGATACGGACGTATAGGCTCTGTTATAGAGGTTGCACCATCAGTGGTTATAGCAATAGTGGTTTATTTCGGACTTCTTATAAAGCTGCATGCATTCACCGCAGAAGATCTTGATAACATGCCTATGGGCGGAAGGCTCAAGAGATTTGTTCACTGAAGATAGTCCTGTTTGTCTGAGTCAGAGGTTATTCATTAGGACACGGGGAGCATCAGCTTAACGTGTTAAAGGGGATGGCCCGGCTCCGGCGAAAACTGAGACCTGCTCTGTGGAGGTAGTATAGTGAGTAAAGAAATCAATTCAACTATGGGTAAAAATAGCGGAATTGTGGATGTGGCGGTGGCAGGTGCCGGCGCGGCAGGGATGATGGCTGCCATTGAAGCGGCCCGGTCCGGTGCAAAGGTGCTTTTGATCGAGAGAAATCCCCAGCCGGGTAAAAAGCTTGCCACCACCGGAAACGGTAGATGCAACTACACAAATCTCGACATGGATAATCTTCCGGGAGGCAAGTACAGGGGATGTGATCCCGGGTTTGCCGTGACTGCCATTGAGAGCTTCGGACCCGAAAAGACGGTGAGATGGTTCAGGGATATAGGCATTGAGCCAAAATACAGAGGGACTTACGTGTATCCGGGTTCCGACCAGGCTTCTTCCATGGTGACGGCACTTTGGGAGGAGGCTGTTCATTCCGGGGTTCGGATTCTTTTTGATACCCTTATCAGAAAGATAAGGAAAGAGGACTCAGAGATCGGAAATACCTCGAAAAATGTACCTGGCTTTTCGCGGGGAAATTCAGAAAAAAACGATGGAGAAAAATCCGGGGGATTTCTGCTTGATATTGAGGGAAGCGACAGGGTGATAAGAGCGAAAAAGCTCATTCTGGCCACAGGATCAAGGGCTGTCCCAAAGACCGGCTCCACCGGAGACGGATATGTCTGGGCAAAGGCCATGGGACATACATTGATCCCACAGGTGCCCGCTCTTACAGCGGTAAAATGCAGGGGCAGTCAATATAAGGATATGGCCGGAGTCAGAACCGATGCAAAGCTGTGCGTCAGGGTTGGAGGCGAAACAGTTGCCGGAGAAGAAGGAGAGCTTCAGCTTACGGATTACGGAATATCGGGCATCCCGGTTTTTCAGATATCAAGATACGTAGCTTACGGTCTCCGGGATGGGAAAGAGGTATCGGTATATATAAATTTCCTTCCAAACATTTCAGACAGTAAAGAAGAAATATCCGAATTTTACAAAGAGCGGGCAGAGAAACTTGTATATAAGGAAATGGGAAGCTTTTTCACAGGTCTTCTCAACCAGAAGCTTGGTAATGTGCTTCTCCGGATGGCAAATATCGACAGGAAGCTGCCGGTTTCGAAGCTTTCCGGGAAGCAGCTTAAGGCTCTCAGCGCCCTTACGGTCAGCTTTAAGGCAGAATGTGCGGAGGTGAATCCTTTTGCCAATGCCCAGTGCGCGGCAGGAGGCATTAACACCAATGAAGTGGATCCCCATACCATGGAGTCAAAGCTTGTAAAGGGGCTTTACTTCGCGGGTGAAATCCTGGATATCGACGGTATCTGCGGAGGCTACAATCTCCAGTGGGCCTGGAGCTCAGGGTTTATCGCGGGTAATGCCGCAGTAGGTTGACCCTGTCGGGAAAGGCGAGTTGAGTTTTAATCCCGGATATGCCCGGATCGTACATAAATAAAAAGTATAAAGGAAAAGAAATGATAAAGATAAATCAGTTAAAGCTCGGTGTGACAGAATCGGTCGTGAAGCTAAAGCTCTTAAGTGCCAAAGTGTTGAAGATAGAACCAAAGGACATAGAGACACTTGAAGTAGTAAAACGCTCCATCGATGCCAGAAAAAAGCCGGAGCTTTTCTTTAGCTATACGGTTATGATAGGTACTTCTCTTGGCGAAGCTAAAGAGAAAAAGCTGGTTGAGAAGCTGAAGAACAGAGACGTAAGCATTGACAGAACAGTTTCGTACAGAGAGCCAAAGCTCAACGATGTGATATGCGGAGTTGACAGGCGTGAATTCTTCAGAGAGGAAAAGAACAGACCTGTTGTGGTGGGCTTCGGTCCCGCAGGTATGTTTGCGGCACTGATTCTTGCAAGAGCAGGTACGCATCCCATAGTTTTCGAGAGAGGTGCGGATGTTGATGAAAGAATAAAGAATGTTCAGGACCTATGGGAGAAGGGCGTTCTTCACACAGAATCAAATCCTCAGTTTGGAGAGGGCGGCGCCGGTACCTTTTCTGACGGCAAGATCAATACTCTGGTTAAGGATAAGGATGGAAGAAGCCGTTTTATACTTGATCTCTTTGTGGGCTATGGGGCAGATTCTTCCATTATCATCGACTCAAAACCTCATGTGGGTACGGATAAGCTTGTAAATATCGTTAAGAACATCAGACAGGAAATAGTGGCTCTTGGGGGAGAGATCAGGTTCAACACCAGGTTCACCTATGACAAGGAGAGAGATAAGGACAAAAAGATAATCCTGGCCATAGGTCATTCCGCAAGAGACACCTACAAGGAGCTTTTTGAATCCGGCCTCGAAATGGAGGCCAAGGATTTTGCCATGGGCTTCCGTGTGCAGCATCTTCAGTCAATGATCAATGAAGATCTTTACGGCGATGTGGATGAGAAGACATTGGCTGCCCTGGGCCCGGGCGCTTATAAGGTTACCCACACCTCCGATAAGAATGGCCGTGGCGTATACAGCTTCTGCATGTGCCCCGGAGGATATGTCGTAAACAGCTCATCTGAATCGGGGAAGCTTTGTGTAAACGGTATGAGCTACCACGCAAGAGACGGTGTTAATGCCAATGCCGCCATCATCGTCTCGGTCCGTAAGAGTGATTATAACGGAGAGAATGAGCCCCTGGGCGGAATCGAACTTCAGAGAGAGCTTGAGGAAAGAGCCCACAGACTTCTTGACGGAAAGGTTCCGGTCCAGACCTACGGCGATTTTAAAAGGGATGCTGTAAGTACAGAGGAAAGTCTCGGGGAAGTCACGCCGCAGATAAAGGGTCAGTACGGATTCTCGAAGCTTAACGACATCTTCAGGTTTGAAGAGGACTCAAAGTATGCGGGACTTAACGACTTCAACGAGACCTTTATCGAAGGAATGGAAAGCTTTGAACATAAGCTTAAAGGCTTTTCAAGAGATGACACAGTTTTGGCAGGTATAGAAGCCAGAACCTCAAGCCCTGTAAGGATACCGAGAAATGAGGAGTTTGAGTCCAATATCTCCGGAATCTATCCTTGCGGCGAGGGCGCAGGCTATGCCGGTGGAATCATGAGCGCCGCCATGGATGGAATGAAAACCGCGGAGGCGCTTGTAAAACATTATAATTCATTGTAAACTTCTGCATAAGTCCGTGTCATGCAGTTATCAGTTCAGCATGGCACTGCGTATGACTTATGTGCCTGTGCCATGCTGATCAGATGGAGGTCTATATGACAAACGAAGAAATGCGCGCTTTACTTAAAGATAAAAAACGTATCGTTATCAAAGTCGGTTCTGCAAGCATTACCCATGCAAAAACCGGCGGGCTTTACCTTTCAAAGATCGAAAAGCTTGTAAGAGTTATTTCCGATCTGAATGGTGAAGGTAAAGATGTCATCCTGGTTTCTTCCGGTGCCATCGCAACCGGCAGACAGACCCTCGGCATACACAGACGTCCCAGGACTATGGAAGAAAAGCAGGCCTTTGCTGCAGTGGGACAGGCCAGACTTATGATGACCTACCAGAAGCTTTTTTCTGAGTATGGTGTCATCGCAGCTCAGGTGCTCCTCACAAGAAATGTTATGCTGATCCCGGAATCCTGCAGCAACACAAGGAACACCTTTGAGGAGCTGCTAAATCTGGGAACAGTCCCGGTGGTTAATGAAAATGACACCATCTCAACCTCTGAGATCCATCAGGTGGAGACCTTCGGTGACAACGACCAGCTTGCGGCCATTGTGGGTTCCGTTGTCAATGCTGACCTCGTGATACTGCTTTCGGATATAGACGGACTTTTTACCGACGACCCTCATGAAAACCCGGAGGCGAAGTTCATGCCGTTTATTCCGGAGATAAACCATGAGATCCTGGAAATGGGCAAGTCAAGGAGCGGCTCCAATGTGGGCACCGGTGGCATGTCCGCAAAGCTTGCTGCAGCACGCATCGCCACAGACTCAGGTGCCGATATGGTCATTGCCAGGTTTACGGGAGCTGAGGTCATAAGCGATATACTGGAGGGCAAAAACGTCGGCACTCTTTTCGCAGCACACAAGAACAAGGATTTTGATCTGATGGAATATGTGGGACAGAATGAATAAAGCGAGGCACGGGAAAGTGCTGTGATGTCAACATTCAGACAGCAGCCTTTCGCCCGCTTATCATAAAAAAATAAAAGCAGAATGAGGAAATAAATGATTACAGAGAAAGAAATAGCAAGGATTAACGAGCTTTATCATAAATCAAGGGAAGGCGGCGGACTTACTGCCGAGGAAAAGGAAGAGCAGGCAAAGCTCAGAAGAGCCTATATAGATTCAGTCAAGGCAAACCTTGGCGTATATCTTAAGGATATAAAGAATGCAAGTGAGGATACCTCGACATCCGGAGATGTAAAGGAAAAGGTTCAGAAGGCCATGGAAAAGACAGATGCAGAGCTTGCAAGTGAAGAGAAAAGCGTTGTTAAATTCGGAAATCCTGAGATTTCCAGCCATCTGCATATTTAATTAAGTGAAGTATATGCAGGCAGGTTATCCTGCTTCAGCGGTATAGTTCATGTGATTCATTGGCACATGTCCCGGTTGATTTCCGGGAGTACAGTTTGAAAGAGAGGTTGCTATGACGGATCTTTTGTTGATCGGACAAAGAGCAAAAGCGGCATCCCGTAAGCTTGCAGGGCTTTCTTCGGATGAGAAAAATGAGGTGCTTTTAAAGGCGGCGGATGCACTGGTGACAGACGGGAATATACAGAAGATCCTTGAAGCCAATGCAGAGGACCTTGATAATGCCGAAAAATCCGGCATGAGTGATGGACTTAAGGATCGTCTCCGTCTTACAGAAGAGCGTCTCCGGGACATGGCTGATGCATTGAGAGACATTACAAAGCTTCCGGATCCTGTGGGAGAGGTGCTGGAGACCATAGAACGTCCCAACGGACTTAAGCTCTTAAAGACCTCGGCTCCGATCGGGGTTATCGGCATCATCTATGAGGCACGTCCGAATGTAACCAGCGATGCCTGGTCACTTTGCTTTAAGTCATCAAATGCCGTTATTCTGAAGGGTGGTTCCGATGCCATCAACTCAAACATTGCCATAACAGAGGTTATACGGAAAGCCATGGAGGAAAGCGGAGCAGATCCCGACGGACTTATGCTTATCGAAGCTACGGATCATGAGACTACAAACCGCTTCATGCAGATGAATGATTACGTTGATGTGCTGATCCCCCGGGGATCAAAGCGTCTCATTCAGGCAGTGGTAAAGAATGCTTCGGTTCCCGTTATAGAAACCGGCGCGGGCAACTGCCATATTTATATTGAAAAGACCGCAGATATCGACAAGGCGGTTCCAATCGTATATAATGCTAAAACCCAGAGGATAGGTGTCTGCAATGCCTGTGAGTCCCTGGTGGTTGACAGGGAAGCCCTGGAAAAACTTGTTCCTGTGATTAAGAAGCTTCAGGAAAAGGATGTTATTACCTATGCGGATGAAGCGTCCTTTGAGGTTTTGAAGAAGGCTTCAGAAGATGGCTCCGGAATACGTATGGAGCTTGTAAAGGAGGCTTCTCCCGAGGACTTTGCCACAGAGTATCTTGATTACAAGATTTCCGTCAGGACAGTTGACAGTGCAGAGGAAGCTATAGAGCATATTAATCTGAACAGTACACATCACAGTGAGGCCATCCTTACAGAGGATGCGGAAAAGGCTGAGAAGTTCCTGAACGGCATCGACAGTGCCTGTGTTTACTGGAATGCTTCTACCCGTTTTACAGACGGAGGCTGCTTCGGCTTCGGAGCGGAGATAGGTATCTCCACGGCAAAGCTTCATGCAAGAGGCCCCATGGGGCTCAGGGAGCTTACAACCTATAAATATAAGGTATACGGAAACGGACAGACGAGATAAGCGGATCCGGATACTCCGCCTCTGTTAACGCTGCTTTTGGGAGCCTTAATATCTGGCATACAGATACAGATCTGGTTGGCTTCCAATTATTTATTGCCGGAAATATTGCACGAACATATTGAGGTTCAGTGCTTTAATAAATTAATTTTTTTACAGAATCCCAGGGGATTTTCGTCCCCTGGGATTAACAATGAGGTTTTATGGAATACATTATCGATTACAAGGAAATAATTGAACAGGCACCGGCTGAGGAGCCCGCAAGACAGTACTACTTTATGGACAGGGTACGTGAGCTTGTTGAGATCAAGAAGCAGGAAGGCTACAAGGCTCATTGTATGGTTGAAGTTATGGGGTGCCAGATGTCTGCCAAGGACGGCGAGAAGCTTCTCGGAATCCTTGAGAAGTGCGGCTATACAACCACTGAAGATGACTGGGATGCGGACATCGTGCTTTTCACGACCTGTACGGTAAGAGAGAATGCAAACCAGAAGCTGTACGGTCGTGTGGGGAGACTTAAGCATCAGTATGAGAAGCGTGACGGAATGATCATCGGTATCACCGGCTGTATGATGCAGGAGAAGGATGAGGTTGAAGGCATATGTAAGCATTATCCTTATGTAAAGCTTGTGCTCGGAACACATAATGTCTACAAGCTGGCAGAGCTTTTATACAAGTCACTGGTTACCGGAAAGCGTACAGTAGAGGTTATCGATGATACAAAGATGATCGTTGAGGATCTTCCTTCTGACAGAAAGTTCAGGTTCAAGGGATCTGTAAATATCAGCTACGGATGTAACAATTTCTGCACATATTGCATCGTGCCTTACGTAAGAGGCCGTGAGAAGTCACGTAATGCAACGGATATCCTGAGAGAGTGTGAAAAGCTCATCGCAGATGGGTGTCTTGAGATCATGCTTCTCGGTCAGAATGTCAATTCCTATGGTAATGACATCCCCGGTTCAACAACCTTCCCCGAGCTTTTAAAGGCTGTTGCGGAGCTTCCGGGTCTTAAGAGACTTCGCTACATGACTTCAAATCCCAAGGATTTTTCAGATGAGCTTATCGAGGTAATGAGAACTCATCCAATTATAGAGAGACATATCCATCTGCCTCTTCAGTCAGGTTCAAGCGCTATTCTTAAGAAAATGAACAGACATTACACCAAGGAGAGCTATCTTGAGCTTGTGAGAAAGATAAGAACTGCGATTCCCGAGGCAACTCTTACAACAGATATAATCGTCGGATTCCCCGGAGAGACAGAGGAAGATTTTCTGGATACCATTGATGTTGTTAAGGAGTGTAAGTATGACGCTGCGTATACATTTATATACAGCAAGCGTACCGGCACACCTGCTGCAAAGTTTGAAGATCAGGTTCCGGAGGATATCGTTAAGGACCGCTTTGACAGACTTCTCAAGGTGGTTCAGGACAGCTCGGCGGAGAATGAAACAAGAGACCTTGGCAAGGTAATGGAGGTTCTGGTTGAGGATGAGAACAAAAACCAGGAGGGTTATGTAACAGGCAGACTTTCAAACAGCGTGCTTGTACACTTCCCCGGCGATAAGAGCCTCATCGGAACCATGCAGATGGTAAAGCTGACGGAGAGTAAAGGTTTCTATTATTTTGGTGAGTTATCCTAATTGCGTCAGCAATTAGGATGCCGCCCAGCCGGCGAGGCTGGTTTCGGCGTGAGCCGAAATCAAACGAAAATGCCCGGCGCGTAAGCGCCATCTAATGGCATTTTCTCTTTGTATTTAGTTAAGGAGAGACAGATGGCTGAAAAGAAGATGTCACCCATGATGGTTGAATATCTGGAAACAAAAAAGCAGTATCCTGACTGTATTCTGTTTTACCGTATAGGTGATTTTTATGAGATGTTCTTTGAAGATGCAAAAACCGCATCCTCAGTGCTTGATCTGGTACTCACCGGCAAGGACTGCGGAATGGAAGAACGTGCACCTATGTGCGGTATACCTTTCCATGCAGCGGACGGATATGTGGCACGTCTTGCCGCAAGCGGCTATAAGGTAGCCATTGCGGAGCAGCTTGAGGATCCAAAGCTTACGAAGGGGCTTGTGAAAAGGGGAGTTATCCGTGTCATAACACCGGGAACCCTGACCTCTGAGCAGGCACTGGATGAAACAAAGAACAACTTCCTCATGAGTATATTTTATGATGCTACAGGATTTGGAGTTTCCAGTGTAGACATTACCACAGGTGAGTTTATGACCACTACCTGCGGCAACGAAAAGGATGTTATGGATGAGCTCAGCAGATTTTCTCCCGCGGAGATAGTCTGCAACCAGGCATTTATGATCTCCGGCATCGATACCGATGATATCAAGAACCGTTTCGGTCTTATCATCACAGAGCTTCCGGATGAGGTTTATGATGACGTAAAGGCAACAACGCTTCTGGAGGAGCATTTTCATGCAAGCATCAGCGGCATCGGTCTTTCCGACAGAGACCTTGCAAGACTCAGTGCCGCAGCGGCTCTCAGATACGTTTATGACACACAGATGAATGCTGTGGAGCATATAGCAAATATAAAGTATTACTCCAGTGACCAGTATATGATCATTGACACAGCTACCCAGCGTAATCTGGAGCTTTGCGAGACTATGAGAGAAAAGAAAAAGAGAGGCTCCCTTCTCTGGGTTCTGGATAAGACAAAGACTGCCATGGGTGCCAGGATGCTGAGGCGTTTCCTGGAGCAGCCGCTTATCGACAGGGCGGCTATCCTTGCCCGTCAGGATGCGGTGGAGGATTTCTGCTCTCATTATATTGACCGTGAGGAAATTTCCGAGTATCTGAATACCATTTATGATTATGAGAGACTTCTCGGACGGATATGCTATAAGTCTGCAAATCCAAGAGATCTTATAGCTTTTAAGCAGTCGCTTAAGATGCTCCCGGATATCATTCAGGAGCTTTCAAGCTTTGACTCCGCCCTTGTAAAGGAAATACATGACGGCATTGACCCCATGGAAGATCTTTATGAGCTTATAGACAAAGCTATAGAGGAGAATCCGCCTTTATCCTCAAGAGACGGCGGTGTCATAAAGGAAGGCTTCCATGAGGAAGTGGACCGTTATAAGGATTCCCGTGTCAGCGGTAAACAGTGGCTCGCGGATCTTGAGGCCTCGGAACGTGAAAAGACAGGGATCAAGTCTCTGAAAATAAAGTACAACCGTATATTCGGGTACTGCTTTGAGGTTACCAATACCTTCCGGGATATGGTGCCGGATTATTTCATCAGAAAACAGACACTTACAGGCAGTGAACGCTATACTACCGATAAGCTTGAGGAGCTTCAGAACACAATTCTCGGCGCTGAGGAGAAGCTTAACCAGCTGGAATATGAGCTGTTCTGCGACGTGAGAGATACCATTGCCGGAAACATTCAGCGTATACAGAGGACCTCCCACTATGTGGCGCTTATAGACTGTATCATTTCCCTTTCCAAGGTGGCTACGGATAACAATTACTGCCGTCCGGAGATTAACGAAAATGGAATAATCAACATTAAGGATGGAAGACACCCGGTTATCGAGAAGCTCATAAGGGATGGTATGTTTGTGTCCAATGACACGGTCCTTGATGACAGCACCAATCGTATCGCTGTTATCACGGGACCTAATATGGCAGGTAAATCCACCTATATGAGACAGGTGGCACTTATCGTGCTTATGGCCTCTATCGGTTCCTTTGTACCGGCGCAAAGTGCGGAGATATCTATCTGCGACAGGATATTTACCCGTGTCGGAGCCAGTGACGATCTTGCTTCAGGGCAGTCTACCTTTATGGTGGAGATGAACGAGGTTGCCAATATCCTGAGAAATGCCACAACCAGGTCACTTCTTATACTGGATGAAATAGGAAGAGGAACCAGTACTTTTGACGGTCTCAGCATTGCCTGGGCGGTGGTTGAATATATCGCAAAGGTTGTTAAGGCGAAAACTCTTTTTGCCACCCACTATCATGAGCTCACGGAGCTTGAGGGTAAGCTCGAGGGCGTGAACAATTACTGTATCGCTGTTACAAACCACGATCAGGACATAGTGTTCCTCCGTAAGATAATCCCGGGAGGCGCTGACAGGTCCTATGGTATCGATGTGGCGAGTCTTGCGGGAGTTCCGAAGCCGGTTATCGACAGAGCCAAGGTTATCGCAGCGGAGCTGAGTGATGCAGATATCACAGCGAAGGCGAAGAATATCGAGACAAGTGAGAGTTTTACTCAGGAAGCATTTGATGAAGAAGGCTTCCTTGCAGACCGGAATGAGGAAAAGGCGGCGAAGGACATCGAAAATGAAGCCGGATACGGCGCCGATATCCGAGAAGCTCTTGAGTACCTTAAGGCTCTGGATGTGAATCACATGACACCTCTTGATGCCATGAACACTCTATATGAATTGAAATCAAAATTTGGTGTATGATTCTGATAAAATGCAGTACCTTTGAAGTGGTACTGCATTTTTTTGCGATAAGGCCGTCACGCGGGCGTTGTGCTTTTGTACAAAAGCCTTTGGGAACTCCAGCCATTTAGTTCGCTTCGCGAAGGCTGGAGCTGCATGACAAATTCCTACGGAATATGTCACAAGGCATGTGATGGCCAGCGTGTAATCGAGTAGGGTGTGTAACAGTTCGGTCGGTGGGCCAGGGTGTATTTTTCCTGCTCGATTGAACGAAAATAAAACTTGCATTTGATATAGAGGATATGATTGAATTATTAATTGGTCAGAGGTGAGGAATCGGAACGGGTTTCCTCATATATCAGTTGAGATATTATTTCTTTTAGACTGAAGATACAGGCAGGACTATCGAGATGAAGATTAAGGTTTTAAGTGACGAAACTATCAACCAGATTGCAGCAGGTGAAGTTATAGAGCGGCCTTTAAGCGTTGTTAAGGAGCTTTTGGAAAATGCCATCGATGCGGGTTCCACCTCGGTTACCGTGGAAGTCCGGGACGGAGGCATCGCCATGATACGTATAACCGATAATGGCGGCGGTATCGACAAGGATGATGTAAGGAATGCGTTTCTCAGACATGCAACCTCAAAGATAAGGGAGGCCAGGGATCTTGAGAATATTCAGACTCTCGGGTTCAGAGGTGAAGCTCTGGCGTCCATAGCAAGTGTTTCAAGGGTTGAAGTTATCAGTAAGACTCCCGGGGCTCTTATGGCTTCACACTATGAGATAGAAGGTGGAGTGGAGAAGGACTTCTCTGAAATCGGCGCACCTAACGGAACTACTTTTATAGTGAGGGATATTTTTAAAAATGTTCCCGCCAGAAGAAAGTTTCTGAAGAGTCCGCAGACGGAAGCTGCCCGCATTCAGGATATTCTGGAGAAGGAAGCATTGGCACACCCCGAAGTGGCGTTCCGATACATTCAGGATGGCCGTCAGAGACTGGCGACTCTTGGCAACGGTTCGCTTCTGGATGTGATTTACTCCATTTACGGCCGTGATGTGACGAATCAGCTTATCACTGTAAATCGTCAATATCAAAGGTCACAGCTTACGGGACTTCCTGCGGTAACGGTCCGGGGTTTCATAGGAAAGCCTGTGATCACAAGAGCAAACCGCAATTTTGAAATATATTTTGTAAACTCGAGATTCGTGAAGAATCCTATGGTTACGAAGGCCATCGAGGATGGATATCATGCTTTCCTTATGCAGCATAAGTTTCCGTTTACCGTTCTCATGGTAGATGTGAATCCGGAAATAGTGGATGTTAATGTTCATCCCCAGAAGCTGGAGGTGAGATTCTCGGATGGCATGCTCATATACAATTCCATCGTGGATTCTGTACAGAATGCCCTCAGGGAAACAGAGCTTATACTTAATACGGATCTGGAGAACTTCGGAAGAGATGAGAATACCTCAAAGAAAGCGGACCTTGACCCTCATGTGGAGATAGAAGAAAAGGAAAAGACCCTGCCTCATGTGGAACCCTTCGAGAAAAACCGTAAGGAAGAAACAAACCGGCAGTATGAGGAAGCCCTGAGACCGGAGATACATCCGGAGGCGGTACCGAAGTCGGATATATATCTGAACGGGAAAAATGCTGCCGGCACAGGTGTGAGTGAAAAAAGCGGCTGGTCCGGTAATGCGGTTGGATACAGTCAGTACCGCAGAGACTATGCAACAAAGCACAGCAGCGAAGGCATCGGAGGTTCATCAGGAGACGCGAGAGTGGCCGAGCATAAGTCAGGGTTCGGACTTTCTGACTTCAAAGAGGCAGCGGACGAGGTTGATAAGAATTATGGTCAGGTAAACAGACTAAACGGAAGTTCTGCAGAGTCTGATGCTTATAACATTGATAAATCAGAAATAAAAACTCTTTCCGTTACACCGGATGACTCAGCAACAGCAGGTGAAGCATCAGAAGCCGGTAAAGGATCTGAAAAAATGCTTATCACGAAGCCTCAGCAGGAAACATTATTCTCGGAGAAGTTTCTGAGCGAAAAAGCAAAGATCCAGCACAGGATCATAGGACAGGTGTTTGAGACCTACTGGCTGATAGAGTATGGCGACAAGCTTTATATCATTGATCAGCACGCAGCTCACGAAAAGGTGAATTTTGAAAGAATGATGAAGCGCCTTAAGGAGCGTAAACCTGCAAGCCAGTATCTTAATCCGCCGATTCTTGTGACGCTTACATCTGAAGAGGCAGTACTTCTCAATGAGTATGAAGAGTGCTTCCGGAATCTGGGATTCGAGATCAGTGACCTCGGAGGCAGGGATTTCAGCATTTCCGCAGTTCCGACGGACCTTCCGGAAATAGGAAAGAAGGAGCTTCTTCTTGAGATGCTTGATGGGTTAAGTGACGAAACCGGCATGACAACACCGGATTCCATATATTATAAGATTGCCTCCATGTCCTGCAAGGCGGCAGTGAAGGGCAATAATAAACTTAGTCTGATGGAGGCGGATACCCTTATTTCAGAGCTTCTGGAGCTGGAAAATCCTTATGCCTGTCCCCACGGACGCCCTACCATCATTTCCATGTCAAAATATGAGCTGGAAAAGAAATTTAAACGTATCGTTTAACAGTTTTATATATGTCATAAGACTATCTGACTTCGGAACATTAATCCGTAGACGGAGGGGGTCGTGACATTGGAAGGTATTAAGTTTGAAAAAAATTGATTTAACAAAGAAGCCTCTTATCATTATCGCGGGGCCTACAGCTGTGGGGAAAACGTCAACATCAGTTGCTCTGGCAAAAGCCCTTGACGGTGAGATAGTCTCGGCGGATTCTGTGCAGGTATACAGAAAGCTTGATATAGGCAGTGCAAAGGTCACAAAAGACGAGATGGAAGGTGTGCCTCATCATCTCATAGACATTATCGACGTGACTGAGGATTATGATGTGAGCCTTTTTCAGAAGATGGCCTCCGATGCTATCGAAGGGATATATGAGAGGGGCCATGTTCCCATCCTTGCGGGAGGCACCGGGTTTTACATTCAGGGGCTTCTTTATGGTATAGATTTCACGGAAGAGGACGAAGGAGCTCATAAGGAGATAAGAGACAGGCTGGAGGCTATGGCAAAGGAACCGGGAGGTCCCGAGGCAATGTATAAAAAGCTTTCGGAGGTGGATCCCAAATCTCTGGAAAAAATCCATGAGCACAATATTCGCCGCGTTATAAGGGCACTTGAGTTTTATGAGCTTCATGGCTCCCCCATTTCAGCCCACAATGAGGAGGAGAGGGAAAAGCAGGCTGTATATTCCCCCGCATTTTTTGTGCTTACGGATGACAGAGAGACCCTGTATGAACGCATTAACAAACGTGTGGACCTGATGGTGGAGCAGGGACTTATAGAAGAAGCCAGGTGGCTTTACGAGCTTCATCTTCCTGAGGAAAGGACCTCCATGAAGGGCATCGGCTACCGTGAGCTTATTGCTGCCTTTGAGGCCATTGATAAAGGAAATCTTGCGGCATCGGAAAAAAGTGCTATAATCGTTCAGGCTGTCGAGAAGATAAAGCAGGATTCAAGGAATTATGCTAAAAGACAGATCACATGGTTCAAAAGAGAACGCAATGTGAATTTTGTAAATATAAAGGATTTTGAGTATAAGAAGGACAGGATTACAGAATGGATAACAGAGAAATGTTTGAGTCTCTTGGGATAGCAGCGGAGATTTATGATTTCTGCGAGACAGAGCTCCGTACACTTAAGGACAGATTTCAGGAGATAGATGACATTGCCGAGTACAATCAGCTTAAGGTTATCAAGGCAATGCAGGATGCCCAGGTTTCTGAGGCTCACCTCTACGGAACCACAGGCTACGGCTATGATGACATCGGCCGTGATACCCTGGAAAAGGTTTACGCCAATCTTTTCGATACGGAGGATGCACTTGTCCGCTCACAGATCGTTTGCGGTACACATGCACTTTCCACGGCGCTTTATGCCAATACAAGACCGGGAGATGAAATTCTTTGCCCTGCAGGAAAGCCCTATGACACTTTGGAGGAGATCATCGGCATCAGACCTTCAGTGGGAAGTCTTCAGGAGTACGGAGTAAGCTACCGCCAGGTGGATCTTCTTCCGGGTTCGGAATTTGATTATGAAGGCATTAAGGCTGCAATAAATGAAAAGATAAAGCTTGTGGAGATACAGAGATCAAAAGGATATGCCACAAGAGATACATTCTCACCGGAGAAGATCGGTGAGCTTATAAGGTTTATAAAGGGAATCAAGCCGGACGTCATCTGTATGGTGGATAATTGTTACGGTGAGTTTGTGACAAAGGAGGAGCCTTCGACCTTTGGAGCAGATATGGTTGTGGGTTCACTTATCAAGAATCCGGGCGGCGGACTTGCTCCTATCGGAGGCTATATAGCCGGAACAAAGGAGTGTATCGAAAGATGCGCGGTTCGTCTCACAACTCCGGGACTTGGAAAGGAAGTAGGACCGTCTCTTGACGTTAACAAGAGCTTCTATCAGGGACTTTTCCTGGCGCCTACCATAACGGCAGCAGCTGAAAAGGGAGCGATCTTTGCGGCTAAGGTATTTGAGAAGCTTGGCTTTGTCTGTCACCCCACTGCTGACAGCGCGAGATATGACATCATACAGGCTATTACACTTGGTTCCGAGGAGGCTGTTGTTGCCTTTTGTCAGGGAATACAGGCAGCAGCCCCTGTAAACAGCTTCGTAACACCGTATCCTGACGATATGCCGGGTTATGACAGTAAGGTCATCATGGCAGCAGGTGCTTTCGTTCAGGGCAGTTCTATCGAGCTTTCTGCAGATGGCCCCATTAAGCCGCCGTTTAATGTTTATTTCCAGGGCGGTCTCACCTGGTACCATGCAAAGCTCGGCATCATGATGGCAGTACAGAAGATGTACGAGAAAGGAATTATCCTTGTTTCGAAGAAATAAGGATGCCGCCCAGCCGGCGAGGCTGGTTTCGGCGAAAGCCGAAATCAAACGAAAATGCCCGGCGCGAAGCGCCATCTAATGGCATTTTCTCCTTGTGCTGTTTACGCTTTAAATGCTTTATGTTACAATAATCAACCGTGGGCTCCTGCTTCTCTTTGGGACAGGAGAAAAAATGAATTTAAAAACAAAAAAGCTTACACAGGATGAGATGCCTTACGAAAAGTGCATCAAAAACGGACCGGAGGCTTTGAGCGACGCTGAACTTCTGGCTGTGCTTCTTCGTACCGGAACACAGGGATCTTCAGTGCTGGAGGTTTCCCAAAAGGTTCTGGATATGAACCCTCTATATGACGGTCTCGTTGGAATGATGCATTTTGGTGCCGAAGAGTACATGAAGATCAATGGCATCGGGAAGGTGAAGGCTATCCAGCTGAGTGTTATCGGCGAAATAGCCCGCAGAATCTGGAATCGTAAGAAGCGTATAAGACATATGCGTTTTACGGATTCGAAACAGGTAGCGGATTATTACATGGAGGATCTCAGATACCTGGACCACGAAGTTGTTCGTGTGCTGTATCTGGATCATCAGATGCAATTGATCAAGGATGAATTGCTTTCCGCAGGTACAAGCTGCAATTCCGCAATATCGGGAAGAGAGATATTTATTTCGGCCCTTAAGCTTAGCGCGTCATGTCTTATTGTGGTACACAATCACCCGAGCGGCAATCCGGAACCTTCCGGGGATGACATTCGATTTACAAAGGAGCTGTGTGAAGCCGGGAAAGTTATCGGCATTGGACTCATTGATCATGTTGTGATAGGGGACAATGTCTATTTCAGTTTCAGCGAACAGGGATTAATCAGTGGAAAATAAGAAAAGCAAGTATATATTCATAGTTCTTTCTGTGGCGTGCATAATGATGATAGTGATTTCTTCCGTAAAGGACGGCATCATGAATCCTATACGTAACACTATAGGATATGTGCTGGTTCCTTTTCAGAACGGAGTCAATACCCTTGGATTCGGAATATATGAGAATCTGAAGGAACATCGCACGCTGGAAGAGGTGCTTGAAGAAAACAAAAAGCTGAATGAGAAGATAGGTGTTCTTGTTGAGCAGAACAATCGTCTTACTCAGGACAGCGGAGAGCTTCAGAGATTAAGAGAGCTGTATGATCTTGACCGTGACTATATGCAGTATGAAAAGATTGCTGCAAGAGTCATAGCAAAGGACTCGGAAAACTGGTTTCAGGTTTTCCGTATAAACAAAGGGTCTCAGGATGGCATAAGGGTTGACCAGAATGTTATGGCTAACGGAGGCCTCATAGGTATAGTGACTGACGTTGGGCTTAATTATGCTACGGTTCGTTCCATAATCGATGATGAGTCAAGAGTTTCTGCCATGGGTATACAGGCCAGTGATACCTGTATAGTAGCCGGAGACCTGACCTTGTATGAAAAGGGACGCCTCAAAATTACGGATATGAAGAAGGATGCCTCCATACAGGATGGTGACCGTATAGTCACCTCTTCAATCTCCGCAAAGTTCATGCCGGGGATCCTTATCGGATATGCGGTTGATGTAAAAGAAGATGAAAAGAGGCTTATGAAAGACGGTTATCTGATCCCGGCTGCGGATTTTAACGATCTTTCGGAAGTTTTGGTTATAAAAGAAGTTAAGAGTGACAGCTTCCTGGATGAGAACAATGGAGAAGCGGCCCTGAACAGAACCAAAGACAAAACAAAATCCGGAGATACTTTGCCGGAGACAGCTGATGTTACCCCGGGTGCCAATGTCAAGTCCTCCTGGGCAGGCATGGAAGGTCTTACACCACTTAGTGAGGTGGTGGGAAATCATTCTGCCGACACAGCGGATGACTATATCATTACCGCAAAGGATATAAGCGATGTACCTAGTGTTACCATAGGTTCCGCTGAATCTGAAGATGACGATGGTGAGGGAAATCGGGAAAACAGAGCTTCCCGTACTTCGGCGCATGAAGATAATGCAGGGGACGAAGGTGCTTCACAGAGCAGAAACCCAGGCAGGCAGGAAGAGAGTGAGGAAGAAAACCGGGAAGCCGAAACTACCTCTTCACCTGAAACAGACAGAAGTACCGAACAGGTTTCTCAGGAAAGAAACAACGAAGAGGAAACTGTCAGGGAAACAGCGGCTGAAGAGGATTCGTCAGAAGAATTAATCGAAGAAAATCCGGGTTAACCAAATATAATGAAAAAAATATTCAAAAAGACTTCGTTAAAAAAGAGCACAAAAAACAGATTAAGGATCCTTTCGTATGTGATATCACTGGTACTGGCATTTCTCATTCAGACCAGTGTCATGCCACTGATCCCTTTTCTTTCTGCGTCTCCGAATTTACTTTTGATCCTTACATTTTCGATAGGTTTCATCCATGGCAGTCTGCCGGGCATGATCTATGGTCTCGGAGCAGGACTCCTCATGGATATGTTCTATTCCGGTGCCTTTGGCTTTTACAGCCTGATATTTATTTTCATCGGATATATAAACGGGTTGTTCAATAATATTTATTATGAAGAATACATAACTCTGCCTATGATCATGTGTGTCATCAATGAGTTTATATACCATGCGTATATATATATTTTCCGTTTCCTGATCCGCCTTAAACTGAATCTTCCGTACTATCTGATACATGTAGTGCTTCCGGCAGTTGTTTTTTCATTGCTTGCTACATTGATCCTTTACAGATTTGTATTTACGGCAACGGAAAAGATAGATAGATAGCCAATTGGATGTGCATCTGTATGTCGGAAATAAACGGCGAAAAAAGTGCGTTTACAGATGAGGAGCATATACATTGTTCAAAGAAATTTTTGAAGTAATCAAAGAATTTACTGTTCGATTCGTAAGTTCAAGACTTTTTGCGCTTGGACTTATTTTTTCGATTTTGTTTATGGTTCTGGGGTTTCGTTTATTTGATCTTCAGATAGTAAATGGTGAAAAATACCTGTCGGATTATCAGAATCGTACTCTTGCAGAGATAACAAGCAACGGAACAAGAGGCAATATCTACGACAGGGATGGTAAACTGCTGGCCTACAATGAGCTTCAGTACAACATCACTATTACGGATAACGGTGCTTATGACACCTCTACAGAGGGAATCAACAGCAGAAACCGTATGCTGATGCGTCTTGCCCAGATCATTGAAAAACACGGGTATGACATTGACGGGCAGTACAAGATAAAGTTGGATGATTCCGGAGAATTTTATTTCACCACAAGCTCGGAGGATGACCGGAAGAGACTTATTTCAAATATAAGAGGCAGAAACATTGAGGATCTTTCCGAAAAGGATTTCAATGTGACTGCAAGACAGGCCTTTGAGACATCAAAAAGCAGATACAGATTTGACAATATGTGGGATGAGAAGAAAAATCCCATCGTTTTGTCGGATAAGCTGGCCCTGGATATGATCAATATCTTTTATACCATGCGTCTGACTGCCTACCAGAGGTACCAGACCACAACCATAGTAAAAAATGTTTCGGAAGAGTGTACGGCAGAGATACTTGAAGCAAAGGGCGAGCTTAAGGGCGTAGACATTGATAATGTTTCTGTGAGAAAGTATAATTTCGCGCCTTATATGAGCCATATCGTAGGTTATACAGGTCAGATCCATGCAGAACAGCTCGAGGAGCTGAAGAAAACGGATGATTCCTATGAACTTAATGATGTTGTGGGAGTCTGGGGCATAGAAAAGAGTATGGAGTCAGAGCTTAAGGGTAAAAAAGGACATCGGCAGATGTACCTTAACTCCGTTGGTTCCATTCTCGAGGTTGTTTCCGAGACTGATGCTGCCGCAGGAAATGATGTCTATACAACCATTTCCGCAAATGATCAGATCGCCATATATCATCTGCTTGAACAGGAGCTTGCCGGTCTTCTGGCTTCGAAGATCACAGAACAGGATCTCAACGATGATAATGCTGTGATCGAGCAGTCAGAGATCACAATTCCGGTTAAAGATGCCTATTATCAGCTTATCAATAACAATATTCTGGATTCGGCACATTTCAGCAGTGCGGAAGAGGGAACAGCTGAGCGTCGTATAGCCGAGGCGTTTGAGGCGAATAAGAAGACTAAGCTTGCGGCTATCCAGGAGGAACTGCTTCATCCTACAACCAGCGGACTGAAAGAGCTGCCGCAGGATATGCAGGCTTATATCGTATATATTTATGACTACCTTGGGAAAAAGGAGAATGGGATCATAGACATCACCGATCAAAAGTATCGTGAGTCGGAAGCCTATGCGGCATGGAAGGATGATACAATTACTCTTAAAGATTTTATCTTAAGTGGAATAGATGAAGCATGGCTGGACACTTCGAAGCTTGATTTGTCCGATGAGTACTATGATTCGGATAATGTCTATACCTTGTTTGTTCAGATGCTGATAGATCAGCTGAACAACAATCCTGATTTTGATAAAGTACTCTATAGATATGCAATAGCAAACCGGATCATTCCGGGATACGTACTGCTTATGGCACTTTTTGAGCAGGGAGTACTGGAGGAGGATCCGGAAGCCTATGCTCAGCTTTCCGCGGGAGATGAACATTACGCATATACTTTCCTGATATCAAAGATAAGAAAAATCGAGATTACTCCGGCTCAGCTTGCGCTTGATCCGTGTAACGGATCTGTGGTGGTTACGGATGTTGATACGGGAAAGGTGCGCGCACTTGTGACATATCCGAGCTTTGACAACAACAGGATAACTGATCCCGCTTATCTGAAAAGATGCAATAATGACTTGTCATTGCCGCTTCTTAACGGTGCAACCCAGACACAGCTTGCGCCGGGATCTACCTTTAAGCCGTTAACATCGGTTGCGGCTCTTGAGGAAGGGGTAATGACACTAAATACCGTCATTGACTGTACCGGTGTTTACGAGGAGGTTACTCCCAATATCCGATGCTGGATATATCCGCAGTCCCATGGAAGGGAGAATGTTGTAGACGGAATCAAGAATTCCTGTAACTTTTTCTTTGCGGCGGTAGGTCACCTGCTTTCTACGGATGATGCGGGAAATTATAATCAGACCATCGGTCTTGAAAGAATACATAAGTATGCTTCATTGTTTGGTCTTGATTCTCTTTCCGGAGTAGAGATAGATGAAGCTATGCCCCGTATCTCCGATTATGACCCCGAGCGTTCCGCTATGGGCCAGGGAAATCATGCGTACAATGTTGTTCAGCTTTCAAGGTACATAACTGCTGTTGCAAATAAGGGGACTGTTTTTGATCTTTCGGTTATTGATAAGGTCACAAACTCGGATGGTTCTATAGTGAAAAACATCGAGCCTGTTGTGGTGAGGAACCTGGATTTCAGTGATATTACCTGGAATGCGGTTCATAAGGGACTCCGTGAAATGATCACAGAGGGTGTTGCCAAGAGAGTTTTCCTTGGTCAGGACATTCCTATAGCGGGTAAGACAGGAACGGCTCAGGAACGTGAGGACAGAGGAAATCATGCCGTATTCGTTTCTTTTGCACCCTATGGAAATCCCGAGATAACCGTTACCGTAAACATTCCTTACGGATATTCTTCCGGAAATGCCGCAAACCTGGCTAATACGGTTTATAACTATTGCTATGGCAAGGATAGTCTGGACGCAATCCTTTCAAGAGATGCATCAGGCGTTTCTGCATTGAATGTCTCAGACTGATGGGAGAGTTTTGCCGGTTCTTTGGGATCTGTATCACCGGGGACCGGTCTTCCATGCGAGGAGATTATGAAATTTGATTACAACTTCAAAAATTATGATTTTAGATTAGTTATTTATATGGTGATCCTCAATGTACTGGGAGTTCTGATCATGGCTTCGGCAATAAATGCTTCGGATATTAAGGATCCTCAGGTTGTGAGACAGATTATGGGTTCTTTTGCGGGGTTCACCGTGTGTATCCTGATCTCCATGATCGACTACAGATTTATATTGAAACAGGCTAATCTGATATATCTTTTTTCTGTTCTTATGCTCCTTGGTGTAAAAATTTATGGTACAGCTTCGGGACATGGAGCAGTGAGATGGATACAGGTGCCTGTTCTGGGACAGGTTCAGCCTGCAGAGTTTGTAAAAATAGGACTTATCATCTTTTTTGCCAGATATTTCCATAAAAACCGGGAGAGGATTAATTCTCTGCACGTTATAGTCATGGCATTTGTGTTTTACGCGATTCCGATACTGCTGGTACTTTTGCAGCCTAATCTCAGTACTGCGATCATTATGACGGTCATTATTGCCGCCATGGTTTATGCTTCGAACATCAGCTTTAAGTGGATCATGGGAGTTGTGCTGATCATTGTTCCCTTTGCGTTGATATTTATATATCTGTTTAAATCCGGTCTGTATGACAGAATTCCGCTTCTCCAGGGTTATCAGGCGGAGAGAATACGTACCTTCCTTAACCCGTCGGAAAATACTCAGACCTTCTATCAGCAGATGTATTCCATTATGGCCATAGGCTCAGGACAGCTTACGGGAAAAGGACTTAATAATGATTCCATCTTTTCTGTAAAGAACGGTAATTTCCTGGCTGAGGAGGATAATGACTTTATTTTTGCGGTTATCGGAGAAGAGTTTGGTTTCCGGGGCTCTGTATTTATTGTTATTATGTTCTTGTTGATTATTCTTGAATGTCTTATAATAGCATCAAAGGCAAAAAAGTTGGGCGGACGTCTTATTTGTGTGGGCATGATGGCGTGGATAGGGTTCCAGACCTATACCAACATCGCAGTAGCCACGGGTATTTTTCCTAATACCGGAATAACGCTTCCTTTCTTTTCCAGAGGTGCGAGCTCCCTGATTTCGGTCTATATAGGACTGGGTTTAGTGCTTAATGTTGCACTGCAGCGAAAAGAGGGCGGAGGTTTAATCTGATCCGATCCGGAAAGGTTTTGAAATGAATGTTGGATTGATAGCACATGATACAAAGAAAAAACTGATGCAGAATTTCTGTATAGCATATCGTGGTATACTCAGTAAGCATGAACTCTATGCAACCGGAACCACCGGTTTGCTTGTTGAGGAAGTGACAAATCTCCGTATACATAAATTTCTTCCGGGAGAAACCGGAGGAGCCAGACAGCTTGCTTCACAGATAGAACAGGGCAATCTTGATATGGTGATTTTTTTAAGGGATCCGCTTCATGTTAAGGCTCAGGAGCCGGAGGTCAACTCAGTGGTGCAGCTTTGCGATACTTACAATATCCCTATTGCTACCAATCTTGCCACTGCGGAGCTTCTTATCAAGGCTTTGGAGAGAGGCGATCTTGAGTGGAGAAATATTTAAGGAAAATATATGACTTATAGCATTATTACTCGTGAAATAAAAAGAAGATCCGGAGGAAGCTGTATCCGTACAGCACTTCCGGTTCTTTTATGTCTTATGTTTCTGACGGGCTGCGGACAGAAGCTTGAAAACAGATACAATGCGGATGAGGGACTTTTACGTATGAATTCCGTCAATACGAGTCTGACTGAAGGTGTTCATGCACAGGGTTTTTCGGTGGGATTGGCCCTTCCCGACAACACAAATTATAACTCCGAGGATATCACCGCAGAGGCAGCGCTTCTCGTGGAGTATGGCAAAGATGATCCGAAGGCCATTGCCTATAAGAATCCTTATGCCAGGACATATCAGGCAAGTATCACCAAGGTTATGTCAGCTCTTGTGTGTTTAAGACATATTGATGATCTCAGTCAGGAGTTTACCATAACCCAAAATTCAACCATCAATGTTTCAGGTTCATCAAGGGCGTGGCTCAGAACCGGCGAGACCATGACGATAGAAGATCTTTTATATGGTATGCTGGTACCATCAGGAAATGATGCAGCGGTGGCTGTTGCCGAAGCTACCTGCGGATCTCTGGATGCCTTTATTGAGGAGATGAACAGGACGGCTCTTCAGATAGGTGCCACAGGAACTCACTTTGTGAATCCTCATGGACTCCCGGATGATAACCACTTCACAACTCCCTTTGATATTTATCTCACCATGAATGAGGCTCTGAAGTATGATGTCTTCAGAAAGATTGTGGGAACCATAAGCTACAGTCCGAAGTATAAGGATTCAAACGGTGTTGCGAAAACCCAGGAATGGGCCGGCACCAACAGGTATCTGCTGGGAGAAGCGGCTTCCCCGGACGGCATAAAGGTTCTCGGGGGAAAGACGGGTACTACCAATGCAGCAGGCTATTGTCTCACAACTGCTGCGGAAAAAGTGTCTACCGGAGAAGAGTATATAGGCACTGTCATGAAGGCAGCTTCAAAGGATGAGCTTTATAATAATATGACGGCACTTCTTCAAAAAATACATTAAACAGATGAGGAAACAGAAATCTGTTTAGGTGATTTTTATACAAAAAAGGGTGTGGTACATAAGGCTTTAATTGGTAATTGTTGCTTGAATTAGACCGTTTAATGTACTATACTGAAACTACAAAGTTTAGGAGGTACTTGACTATGGTACAGTTGATTGTAGGCAAGAGGGGCAAAGGAAAGACAAAACAGCTTCTTGATAAGGCAAATGCAGTTGTTAAGGAAGCAAACGGAAATGTAGATTTTCTCGATAAATCTGCGCAGCATATGTATGAACTCAACAATAAGATCCGTCTTATTAATGTTAATGAATATCCTGTTGACTCTGAGGATGCATTTGTGGGTTTCGTAAGTGGTATCATTTCTCAGGATCATGATCTCGAGTATATGTTCCTCGACAGTTTCCTTAAGCTTTCATCTTTAGAGGGTGCAGACATTTCAAATTGCATCAAGCGTCTTGAAGACCTTGGCGAGAAGTATAAGATAACATTTGTTATAAGTGTTTCTATGGATGCTGATGAGCTTCCGGACAGTGTTAAGAAGGATGTAGCTATTTCACTTTAATCAAGATTACAGACAATGGCAGTTAAAGATACATCTAACGTTATAAAACATAATAATTTGCCTAAGATCAATGTAGGGATGGTAATCTTCGTGATTATCAGTCTCTACATTGTTTTTAGTGTATATTCATATATCAAGAGAGATCAAATAAGATATTATGAGGTGCTGGAAGGCAGTATCGTAAGGCAGGAACAGTATTCGGGAGTTGCCATAAGGGAAGAGGAGGCTGTGGATGCGGTTTCTTCGGGATATATACACTACTATATCCAGGATGGCAAACGTGTGGCTGTGGGTTCAGCCGTATATACTGTGGATGAAACCGGTTCTCTGGAATCATATCTGAAGGAGCATCCTGAACTTACCCAGGAGCTGTCAAACGAACAGGTAGCAGATATCAGATATAAGCTTTCGGATTTTTCGCAATCATTTAAAAATATCAATTATTCCGATCTGTATAATGCAAAGATTTCCCTGGATGCCGCAACATTGGAGTATTCAAGTATCTCGAACACTCAGGATCTGGATTCGGTATTGTCACAGCTTGGAATAAATTACTCGCGTATTACTGCTGAAAAGGCAGGCGTTGTATCTTATTCCATTGACGGGTATGAGAATCTGACACCGGATGCGGTTAAGGAAGACTTGTTTTTTATGAATGGGTACAAGATGAATATCACAAAGCCCGGAGACCTGGTTGAAGGTGGTGTACCTGTTTATAAACTGATCACAAGCTCCAACTGGTCCATCGTCTTTCCGGTGGATGAGGAGAGTAAAGAAAAGTACCGGGATATGCGCAAAGTAAAAGTACATTTTACAGATAAGGATCTTTACACCAATGCTGTATTGGATATATATACAGCCGCAGACGGACAAGAATACGGTCAGCTTTCGCTTAATGAGCTTATGGAAGAGTTCTGCGATGAACGATTCATAAGATTTGAGATAGTCACAAGTGACAGAAGAGGGTTGAAGATTCCGCTCAGCTCTATAACCGGTAAAGACTTTTTTGTCATTCCCAGAGATTTCATGGTGACAAATGATGACGGGACTACCGGATTTAACAGGCAGGTGTTTTCTGCGGACGGAACCGGCACAGAGATCCAATTTGTTGAAAGTGATATTTATCGTCTTGATCAGCAGTATTGCTATATAACCATCCCTGAAAAAACAGATACAAATGCTCTTAAACTAAATGATTTCATAGTAAGACCCGGGGCTGAAGGTTCCCAGAATGCCGAGGTTTCAAATACCTATCATGTGGGCCCTGTTAAGACTCTCCAGGGGGTTTACAACATTAACAGAGGTTTTTGCGTTTTCAGGCAGATAATTCCTATTGAACAGAATAACGAATATGCCATTGTTGAAAAAAATACAGATTATGGCATCTCTGTTTATGATCATATAGTGATGGATGCATCCCTGGTTTATGAAGGTCAGCTGATTTATCAATGATGGCTTGATAAAAGCAACAGCTTACAATTTTCTGTCGATTGACGTTTTGATAGCATTTAAGCCATTACATCGCAGGATGATTTGTTGACAAGGATAGAAATTAGTTTAAAATAATACGTATTAGATGAGGTCTGCTCATCGATGGTTATAGGGGGACAGGAATGAGTTTTATCGGTAATATAATGAAAAACATGAGGGTCAATCAGGATGATGAGTATGATCTTCAGGATGACTATGATTTTGAGGACGGCTATGATGATGAACCTCAGAGAAACGGATTGTTTTCAAGAAGATCTCAGGATGAGGATGATGACGTAGAGGATGAGAGACCTGCGAGGCCTACTCTTTTCATGAAGAAACCGGCTCAGCCCCAGACACACAGAAGTATGGAAGTGACCATGATCAAGCCAACTTCTATGGATGATTCCAGAGATATCTGTGATTATCTTCTTGATGGAAAGGCAGTTGTTCTCAATATGGAAGGGCTTCATATGGAGATAGCCCAGAGGATCATAGATTTTACTTCCGGAGCAGCGTATTCTATGAATGGTAATCTTCAGAAGATTTCCAATTATATCTTTATCGCGACACCGCAGAGCGTAGAGTTGTCGGGAGATTTTCAGAATATTCTCGCCGGCACTTCAGATGCAGGTTTTAACGGACTTAATTTAAGAGTTTGATAATGAAAAGCCGAGAGACATATCCGAAAAAGGGTATGTCTTTCTTTTTGGGAGGAAGCTATGTCTAAAAAACTGGATGTCAATTATGAGGGTGAGTTTTCTTATCATATATACATAGAAAAGACCTTTGAGGAGTTAAGGAATGCTGTTTCCGGGCTGCAGGTTTCTGACAGAAGGGCGCTGATAGTTACAGATAAGAATGTGGCACCTTTATATCTTGATAAGATTAAGGATATCCTTTCGGAGTGTTTTTGCTTTGTGGATGAGATCATCCTGACACCGGGGGAAGAAAATAAAAATACAGATTCCATAGCCCAAATCTATGAAAAGGCTATACAGGATGATTTTGACAGAAATGATTTCATGGTGGCTCTCGGAGGCGGAGTTGTGGGAGATATGACAGGATTTGCCGCCGCAACATATATGAGAGGTATCAGATTTATTCAGATTCCGACCACGTTGCTTTCGCAGGTGGATAGCTCCATAGGCGGAAAGACAGGAGTGGATTTTCGTGCCTACAAGAATATGGTAGGTGCTTTTCACATGCCTTCCCTTGTTTACAGTGCTGTCAGCACGCTTGAATCCCTGGATGCAATTCAATATGCCTCCGGCATGGGAGAGGTGATAAAGCATTCTCTCATTAAGGACAAGGACTATTTTAGATTCCTTACAGATAATCTTGAGGGTCTCAGGAATCGTGATATGGATGTTCTCATGGAGACGGTATATCAGAGTAATGTCATAAAAAAGGAAGTAGTTGAGAAGGATCCTAAAGAAAAAGGAGAGAGACAGCTTCTTAATTTTGGTCATACATTGGGACATGCAATTGAGAAATGTTCTGATTTCTCCTATAGTCATGGTCAATGCGTGGCTTTAGGATGCCTTGCTGCCATACATATCTCCGATGTGACAACCGTGGAAGAAAACAAAGCTGTTTGTGAACTAATGAAAGCAGTCGGGCTTCAAACCGTTTTAAAACCCATGGATCATCAGGCAATCCTTGCGGCTACCAGAAAAGATAAGAAAATGGATAAGGGACGTGTCAGATTCATTCTGATACATAGCCTGGGAAATGCCTATATAGATAACAATGTATCCGATGAGAGCATGCTTGATGCATTAGGATATATATCAAAATAAGTGGTCTGATATATCGACAGCCGTATGTCGGATATCGGAGCTCAATAAACATTATTAACTTAGGAGATATCACTAAAGAATAATATGAATTCAAGAATTAAGAGAATACTTCTGTTTTTGCTCATGGCGGTGGTTTTGATCATTCCCGACCAGCTTACAAAACAGCTGGCAGTGGAAACCCTGAAGGGGAATGCGAGAATCCCGATTATCAGGAATGTTTTATATCTGCTTTATGTTGAAAATCAGGGTGCCGCTTTCGGAGTGTTTCAGGGAGCTCAGTACGCTTTTTATATCATAACCATAGTGGTGCTTATCGGCATCCTTTATGTGGTATACAAAACACCTTTGAAAAACAGGCGTTATTATCCGGTTCTGGTGATTGCGGAGCTTGTTTTTGCCGGAGCCATAGGAAATTTCATAGATCGTGTAAGTCAAAAATATGTGGTTGACTTTATATATTTCAGCCCCATAGATTTCCCGGTTTTTAATGTGGCCGATATATATGTTACCTGCGGATGCATCATCATGGTACTGTTGCTTCTGTTTTATTATAAAGATGAAGACTTTGATTATCTGAGAGGCAGTAAAAAAAGAGCCGGCGCAGAATCAGACAAAGATGATTCACTTATGGAGGAAAAATGATTAAGGTCAATGTTCCTGCGGGGGTTGATCAGGTTCGTCTGGATCAGTTTCTTTCCACACTGGAGGAACCTGAAATATCCAGAAGCTATGCTTCGAAACTAATTAAGGATGACCGCATACAATTAAACGGAAAAAGCTGTAAGGCAAGTTCCAGGGTTAAAGAGGGAGATGAGCTTCTGATAGATATGCCGGAACCCGTATCCCTTGATGTGGTGGCCGAGGACATTCCCCTTGATATAGTATATGAGGATGAAGATTTTCTCATTGTAAATAAGCCGAAAGGGATGGTGGTACATCCTGCAGCGGGACATTATCAGGGAACCCTTGTTAATGCTGTGATGAACCATTGCGGAGAAGAACTCAGCACGATTAATGGAGTTATGCGTCCCGGGATAGTGCATCGAATAGACAAGAATACTACCGGTCTTCTTGTGGTATGTAAGAATGACAAGGCTCACAAATCCCTGGCAGAGCAGCTGAAGGAGCATTCCATAACAAGAAAATATGTGGCGATCGTTTGCGGAAATATAAAAGAAGACTCCGGTACAGTGGATGCGCCATTGGGACGTTCCAAAAAGGACAGAAAGAAACAGGCCATCGATATGGTGGACGGAAGGGATGCGGTTACGCATTTCAGGGTTTTGGAACGCTTTTCGGACTATACTCTTGTGGAATGCATTCTGGAAACCGGCCGCACACATCAGATACGTGTTCATATGGCGTCCATAGGACATCCGGTTCTTGGGGATGACGTATACGGTCCGAAGAAATGTCCTTTTACCCTGGAAGGGCAATGCCTCCATGCGAAGGTTCTTGGATTCATACATCCTTCAACGGGAGAATATGTGGAGTTTGATTCTGAGTATCCGGAATATTTAAAGCGGCTTATGGACAGACTGCGGAAATAAATGATATATGAGTAAACCAAAAATACAATTCACTAAAGAACAATTGAAAAAGATCAAGCTCGGAGTCCTGACCTTATGTGTAGGGTTGGGACTTTTAGTGGCTGCTGTTTCTCAAAGATCCGGTACAACGGTGGAATCAGAGGCAGTTGTTGAAACAACGGCAACTCCTTCGGAAATACCTGAGACTACTGTCGAGGAAACAGAACCCGAAACCGAAGAGGTATTCGTGCCATCTCCGTACAAGTTAAATCTTGCTTATGTTTTTCCGGAGGGAGTGGATGAGAGCGATCCTCTTAACAGCTATGCCGGAGAGATATATAAAGAGCTCATGAAAGAGGACAATGATTACATTGCCAATATTTATGACACCTCGGGAGTGACTCCTTTATCTCTTGCGAAAAGACTGGGAGTAAACGCCGGAAGAGTAATGGGTAAGTATAATCCTTCTGCCGGCGGGCAGGATCCGGATAATCCGGACACCTGGTACATTCCGACTTTCAAAAATGTTAATGTTTCATTTTACGATGCTGAAGGTAAAAGGGTAAATGAGTATTCCAATGTTAAAGAGATCATGTCAATGGCATCGGTTTATACCTATTCCCATGATTATCTTGATGTCGAGACATTCAAAAAGTACTGCGAAGAGCTATATGATAAGTCCAGAAGGTATACCATAAGCATTGGTAAGGTTTATTACGACAGCGGTTGTATCAATCGCTCGGCTAAGGAGGAAGCGGAAGAAGCCAGGAAGATTGAAGAGGAGCTTGAAAAACTGAAAAAGCAGCTTGCGGAAGAAGCAGAAGAGGATTCCGAAACCGAATCTTCGGATTCCTCTCATGAAAGCGGTCAGAGTGGCAATTCTCCGGAGTCTTCCGGAACTGAAACGGGGGCTGACGGTGATGCTGCCGGAGCTTCTCAGGGGGGAACCCGGCAGGAGACTTCCGCCGCATCCGGTGAGACGTCCTCTGAGCTGTCCGAAACACCGGTTCAGAGCAGTGAATCAGATTCCGGGGCACAGACAGGTAATGACGGGGGCTCGGAACAGGGAGTGATTCAGCAGGAGACTTCTCAGCAGGAAAGCTCACTTTCAGATACCGGAAATGTAGATGGCGGTATGGTACTGGCTGCGGCAAAGATGTTTAAGAGGTCTTCTGTGTTAAGAAGCATCAATCCTTTGCTGACGGCATATGGAGCTGAGCTCTCAGAGGACGCGTCATCAGAGGAGAATGCCGAATTTCAGGCGATTGAAACGGCAGCGGCTGAAACGGAGCAGGAGACTTCGGAAGAGTCAACCGAAGAGAGTTCTACAGCGTATGAATCGGTAAGCCTGGTACCGGCATTGTATGATAACTCTGCGAAGGAAACATTGGAAACAAAGGAACCTGAATCTACAACCGGCAGATATTCCCGGTATAAAGCAGGTCAGGGTATAGACATTATCAATGACGGTACAACTGAGGAAGACGAAACTGCTGAAGCAGAAGGTGAAGAAGCGGTGGAAACTGCTGAGGCTTCATCAGAAGGTGAAAGTAAAGATAAAGAAGAGGGTGAATCCTCGGAAACAGAAGAAGGCAGCACCGGCGAAAGTGAAGAGGAGAGGATAATTCTCGGGACCTTTACCAGAGAAGAACTCAGAAACATGGATGATGCCACCCTCTATAGTCTTATAGAAGAGTCCCTTGAGGCTAAGGAAACCTCGGAGGAAGGTAACGGAGAAACTGATGTAAAGAGTAAGAAATACTGTCCTGGACATGTGGATCTTTACGTGAGTGTTACGATTTACGGTTTCGAAGAGGACGCCGGACTCAGAAGTGTTGAGCTTGAAGCTGAGGAAAAGCTTCAGGAGGAAACAGGTGAAGCAGAGGAAACTGATGAATCTGAGAAGAAAGAGTCCGAAGCTTCTTCCAAGAAAAAAACTAAAGATACAACTGAGGAAAAGTCTGAAGAAACATCCGGTAAAGAGTCTGACTCGGAAGAAACAGCAGTGACTGCGGAGACACCTGAATCTGAGGAAGCAGGAAGTGTCTGGGAAGGCTGGACCGATGAACAGAAGGCATATGCCCAAAGACTTATAGCTCAGGACTGGTTTAAAACTTATGGCCTTTCTATCTCCACCATCGATCCGAAAAATCCTTTGACGGAAGAAGAGATTTCCAAATATATTGACGGGCTTCCCAAGGATATTTCCAAAGACAGAAAAAGGGTTATAAAGTTTGCCCTTGAATCAGTAGGAAAGATTCCGTACTATTGGGGAGGCAAAGCAAGTAGCAGAGATTATGAGGGCAATGCTTTCGGCAGTATAGTTCAGGCTGATTACAGAGGCAGGGTTTTGAGAGGACTTGACTGTTCCGGCTGGATACAATGGGTATACTGGTCCTCCATAGGAGAAAACCTAAACGGAGCTTACAGTACCTCGAGCCTTATAGGAGAAGGCGAGAAGATAAACAGAGCGGATCTTCAGCCCGGTGATGTTGTTATACGAACCGGAGCCGATTCCCATGTGGTGATGTTCCTGGGATGGGCCGGCAACGGAAAAATGATTGCTATACATGAAAACTCGGGAGCAAACAATGTTTCCGTCAATGAAGTTACCGCAAGCTATCCATATTATAGAAAGTTAATAAATTAATTCTTCAAAACCCATTGACAATTTCGAAGCTAACATTTAAAGTACTTGAGTATGCCGCGTGACGAGGTTAAAGTGTGCGTTTATGTACCACCGAAGTCAGCGAGTAATGATAAAAAGGAGGACCCTCGTAATGTATGCAGTAATCCTTACAGGTGGAAAGCAGTACAAGGTAAGCGAAGGCGATATCATTAGAGTTGAGAAACTTGATGTAAAGGAAGGCGACA
>Ga0256404_1002879_pt1 | contig 36556 bp, 24 predicted proteins | sample RumenRJG_01DNA_FD_185990 | JGI IMG/M metagenome (GOLD analysis project Ga0256404, IMG submission 185990) | Bovine rumen microbial communities from Lethbridge, Alberta, Canada - RJG_01 | ecosystem: Host-associated > Mammals > Digestive system > Stomach > Rumen | place: Canada: Alberta | collected... | reverse complement strand
ACATTTCCATAAAGACAATCCAAAGTTCTAGTCATTCCGCCATCGGTCACTTTCACTTTTCCTACGACGGTGGCATTCGCGGGAACGGTATCGCCTTCCTCATAAATCACCACCTGATCGGCAGAACGCTGAGGATAGGTTCCCATCAAATCGGCTGTAACTTTCGGATTCATCGCGCAACTGGTCAAGCAGACAGCAAGGGCTGAAAACAGGACCATTTTCATAAATTCTTTCTTTTTCATTTTCATTATCCTTATAAAAACTGCGCAAAGATAAACCCTTTTCATCACTCCACCAAAAAATTTGCCAGCTAATTTCGGCCTTTTAAAAAGCGGACGTGAACATTATCACCTAATATATGAACGAATTTCCTTGTTGCTTGTGGGCAAAAACGCTATCTTTGCCTTCAAATCAACAAAAATCCATTCATAAGATCATGAAAAGACTAATAATGAATCTATTGGCCTTACTTGCCATTACGAGTCTGATGGCACAGAGCGACAGTCTGAGCCGTCACGATTTCCTCTATGCCGGACAGAGCAAGCAGCTGAGAATGTATATCGTAAAGAACGGGAAGGTGGATTGGTACCATAACGCCACGAACCTGAGGGGCGAGATCAGCGATGCCATCCTGATGAGCGACGGGCATATCCTGATAGCACACCAATATGGAATAGCGGAAATGACGCAGGACCATCAGACGGTGTGGTCGTATGCTGCTCCCGAGGGAACGGAGATTCATACCATCCAGCCCATTGGAAAGAACCATGTGGTGTTTGTGCAGAACGGACATCCGGCGAAGGTAAGGGTGATGGAAATCCCACAGTGCCGCATCGTGCATGAGTTTGAGATTCCAGCCTCGAAAGGTGTTCACGGACAATTCCGCAATGCACGGCTCTCTTCACGGGGCACGCTGCTGGTATGTCACATGAGTCAGGGCTATGTAGCAGAATACAGTGTGCAGGGCAATGAGCTCTACCGCTGGGAGTTACCTGGGGCTTGGTCAGTGACGGAACTGGCGAAGGAGAACCTGCTGATGGTGGGCAAAGGCAACACGGTGAAGGAAATCACGAGGGAGGACGCGCAGGTGGTGTGGCAGCCTGACCTCAGCGGCATCGGACTCCGACAGATACAGAAGGCGGTGCGCCTGAAGAACGGCAACACCATCCTCAACAGCTGGTGGAACGAATGGGGCAAGGAACCGCTCGACACACTCCATGCGCCGCTGCAGGCCGTGGAAGTGGATAAAGACGGAAAGGTGGTGTGGAAACTCTGTTCATGGAAGGATCCTGACCTGGGGCCTGCTACGACCATCCAGCCGCTGGACCAGCCCGTGGACCGCAACCGCCTCTTCTTCGGACATTTCAATGGACGGGAACTGCCGCCGCTGATGGTGAAGCCTAATCAACCCTTAGGCGAGGGAAAGGGTATCCACCCAGGACGCGTGGCATGGATTCATGCCCCTGGAGTGGCTTCCTGGGATGGACATACGGGACTCTGGGTGGAGGACCGCTGGAACTCACAGCAGAAAGCAGACCTCATGGTGCGCGAGGCACTCATACAGCTGACGGGCGAGAAAAACGCGAAGAAAGCCTGGAAGGCACTCTTCCGACACTTCAACGAACAGCACGGACGCGGAAGCCGAGGTTACCAGAAAGGGGAAAAGATCTGCGTGAAACTGAACCTGAACAATGCGCTCACGCACCGCGATACGATAGAATTGAACTCATCGCCCTTCGTGACTCTGGCACTGGTGCGCTCGATGGTGCGCGACGGAGGCATCCAGCAGCGTGACATCACTCTCTGCGAACCCAGCCGTGCTATCACAGACAGCATATATAATAAGGTACATCGGGAGTTTTCATCCGTCATCTTTATAGACAACATCGGAGGCGACGGCAGGCAGCCGTGTGAATACTATCCGGAAATGATCACCTATTCCGCTGATAACGGCAAACTGGCACGCGGTCTGGCAAAGTGCATCGTGGACGCGGACTATCTGATCAACTCATCGCTGCTGAAACTGCACAACGGTCCGGGCGTGACACTCACTTCGAAGAACTGGTACGGGGCGACAGACATCAACCTCATCTGGCGAAAGAACGCTCACAACAACTTCAGCGCCGACAAGCGACACGGGAAGCCGGGCTATAAGACCTTCGTGGACTTCATCGCCCACAAGCACCTGGGACAGAAGACCCTCTTCTTCCTCATCGACGGCACCTATGGATCACGCCATGTGAACTTCAAGCCCTATCCCAAATGGCAGAAGCCTCCCTTCAACAACGACTGGGCGTGCTCCATTATCGTTTCACAAGACGAGGTTGCCTGCGATGCCGTGGCCATGGACCTGCTCATCAGCGAATGGCCGGAATACGGCAGCCTGAACTGGTGCGACGAATATCTCTACGAAGCCGCCACCATTCCACACCCACAGAGCGGCACCGTGTATCAGCAAGACGGGAAACCGCTGACAAAGCCCCTTGGGCTGATGGAACACTGGAACAACGGAACAGAACGGAAATATTCGAAGCTGGATATGATTTATAAAAGGGTTGAGCGTTGAGCGATAACTTAAAACCTGAATTTCTTGAGCAGCGAGAGCAAATATGCTTGCATGATTTGCCGAGTCGTGAAAGAAATCACGAGCAAGCTCGTAAAATTGAAATCTGAAATAGCATGAGAAAAACCATCCTACTGCTCTTGGCACTCACCGCTGCTGCCCTTTGTCCTGCTCAGCATGTCTATGACGTGCGTGACTTCGGTGCAAAGGGCAACGGTGTGCATATTGACAGCCACGCCATCAACGCGGCCATCGAGCAGGCAGCCCATGAAGGCGGCGGGATGGTGAGAGTGCCGGAAGGCGTCTATCCCTGTTATTCCATCCGACTGAAGAGTAACATCACCCTGCAACTGGACAGTGGAGCCATCGTGAAGGCGGCTATGCCTACGGCGGAAGAATCTTACGACCTGCCTGAAGAGAACCTTTCCCGCTATCAGGACTTCGGGCACAGCCATTGGAAGAACTCGCTTATATGGGGCATCGGACTACGTAACATCGCCATTACGGGAAAGGGTAGGATAGACGGCAGCGGCGTACTTTCGAGAGGAAGGCCTACACTCAACGGACTGCCCGTGGCCAACAAAGCGGTGGCTCTGAGAGAATGCCGGCAGGTGAGACTCGCGGACATCGAGATGCTCAACTGCGGACACTTCGCGCTGCTCCTCACAGGAGTGGACTCGCTGATGATTGAACGACTGACGGTGGACACCAACCGCGACGGACTCGACATCGACTGCTGCGAAGATGTCATTATCAGGGATTGTAGGGTAAATACGCTGAACGATGATGCCATTGTGCTAAAGACCTCCTACGGACTAAACCGTCTGAAACCCACGGCAAACGTCATCATAGAGAACTGCCACGTCACAGGCTACGATGTGGGAACCCTGATGGACGGAACCCTGACCACGCTGCAGACGAAAGCTCCCGACCAGGATGGCCCTACGGGAAGAATCAAACTGGGAACGGAGAGCAACGGTGACTTCCGCAACATTATCATACGCAACTGTAGCTTCACCCATTGCCGGGGACTGGCGCTGGAAACGGTGGACGGGGCGCAGATGGAAAACATCATGGTAACAGACATCAGGATGAAGGACATCAACAACGCTCCCTTCTTTATCCGTGCGGGAAGCCGCAACAGGGGTCCGGAGGGTCTCCCCGCCTCTACGGTGAAAAATGTGAGTATCGACAATGTGACCGTGGAGGATGCCGATAGCCGTTATGCCTCCATCATCGCCGGAAATGCAACGGGTTCCATTGCGAACGTCACGCTCAGCAACATCCGGCTGCAATACCGCGGCGGTATCACGATGGAGGATGTGAAGAACCAGCGAGGTACTAACCCTTTCTTTCTGGATAATCCCCGGATGAAAGGCTATCCTGAACCTTCGGCCCACGGCATACAGCCGGCATCGTGCTTCGTCATCTCGGATGCCAAAGACATCACGCTGAAAGATATTGAAATCTCCTTTATCCGTCCCGATGAAAGGCCCAAGATGGTGCTGACGAATACGGAACGGGTAACGACAGAGCGTGTGACACCTGCATTGCAACCATAAAGAATAAAAACAAATAAAAACTACACAAAATGAAGAAACTTATCTTTCTAGCAATTGCCTTGTTCGCCCTGGCGAACCTTCAGGCACAGACCCCACAAGAGGTTCTGAAAGTAGCCCAGCGGGCCAACGACTATTTCATGAAGAAATACAGCGACCCCACCATGCCTACCAACGTAAATAAAATACGTCCCAGCAGCCTATGGACGAGAGCCGTGTATTACGAGGGACTGATGGAGCTCTACAAGGTGGATCCCCAGCAGCGCTACATCGACTACACTGACCGTTGGGCAGACTTCCACAAGTGGACACCCCGCAACGGCATCACCACATGCGATGCTGATGACCAGTGCTGCGAGCAGACTTATTTGGACCGTTACATGATGACCAAGGACGAGAAGATGATCGTGCATGTGAAGGAAAATCTGGCTCACCAGATGAAGACCGGTAACGACAAGAAGGCCAACGGTGAACTCTATGGATGGTGGACATGGATAGATGCCATTCAGATGGCCATGCCTGTCTATTCAAAGATGTTCCGTATCACAGGTGAGCAGAAATACATCGACCATGCCATGCGTATGTACACCTGGAGCCGAGACACACTTGCCGGCGGACTTTTCAACACCGTGGAAGGATTATGGTGGAGAGATGCCGATTACGTGCCTCCCTATAAGGAAAAGGATGGCAACAACTGTTACTGGAGCCGTGGTTCGGGCTGGGTGTATGCTGCTTTGGTGAAAGTGATGGAAGACTTGGAAGCTGTGATGAAGACGAATACAAAGGCAAAGAAAGCCGCGAAGAAATACTACAAGAGTCTGAAGAAGGACTTTATCCTGATGAGTCAGGGACTGCTCAGCTGTCAGCGGGAGGACGGTTTCTGGAATCCATCGCTGATGTCGGAAGCCAACTATGGCGGCAAGGAACTCACGGGAACCTCCTTGTTCCTTTATGGCATGAGCTGGGGTATGAATCACGGCATTCTGAAAGCCAAGCAATACAAGCCTGCCTGCGACCGTGCCTGGAACGCTATGGTGAAGGACGCCGTGCATCAGGACGGTTTCCTTGGATGGGTGCAAGGCACAGGAAAGGATCCTTCAGCAGGTCAGCCTTTGGCCTACGACAAAGTGCCTGACTTCGAAGACTATGGCACAGGCTGCTTCCTGCTTGGTGCCGTGGAATACTATAAAGTGATAAATGGCAAATGATGAGCGTTTTAAATGTAGAATGTAGAGTGTAGAATGTAGAATTCTCGTGCAAACGAGAGCATGGCCAAGCTTGCTTAAACTATGCCGAGTGCAGCTGAGAATCGACGAAGTCAATGATGATTACTTTTTATGCTTGAAACTAAAAATGAGAAGGATTAATAGATTTGCCCTTTGTGTCTTTGTGTCTTTGTGTTCAGTGAACACTTTTGCACAACGCACAGTAAATAGCCTGGATTTCGGATGGAAATTCCAGGCGGGGGATGTGCAGAATGGCGCAGCCGTGAATCTGGACGACAGCAACTGGCGTACCGTGAATTTGCCTCACGACTTCCAGATAGAACAGCCGTGGGTGGAACCTGCTGCTGATGAGCGTCCTGACAATACGGACGTGGCCGCCAATATCAAGAGCCGGCTTTCAAGCCGCGGATTCAAAGAAATGGGAAAAGGCTGGTACCGGCTGCACCTCACTCCCGATGAAACCTGGAAAAACAAGCGCATTGTGCTGGATTTCGGAGGTATCATGTATGTGGGTGAAGTGTATCTCAACGGCAATCGCATCGGCGGTACAGACTATGGCTACGTGGACTTTGGTATTGATATTACCAACGAATTGAAATGGGGACAGGACAATGTCATCGCCGTGATGGCAGATACTCGTGAACCCAACAATTCACGCTGGTACACAGGCGGTGGACTCTTCCGCAGTGTGAAGCTCATCACTTCTGACAAGACACTCTATTTTGAGCGCCATCCGCTGAATATCTCCACGCGCGATAACCGTTTTGTAAATATCCAGGCGGAGTTTACCAACCGTGGCAAGGAAAAGGAAACGACGGTCGGTGTGAAAATCTATGCCCCTGACGGAACGCTCGTCGCAGAAGGAACTTCCGTGCAGAAACGCATTACAATGTCGCGTACCATGGAAGCCAAACTTCCGGAAATGGAAGTGAAGAACGCCCAGCTCTGGGACTGTGAGCATCCGAATCTCTACAAGGCCGTGGTAACCCTACTGAACGAAAAGGGAGAAGTGGTGGACGAGACCTCTTCAAACTTCGGTATCCGTACGGTGGAGATGATACCGAATAAGGGTTTATTGCTCAATGGTAAAAAGGTGCTACTGAAAGGCTTTGCCAACCACCACTCTCTAGGAGCTCTCGGTGCAGCCGCCTATCCACGGGCTATAGAAAAACGCATCCAGATGGTGAAAGAATGGGGCATCAACCATATCCGAACCAGTCATAATCCCTATAGCCATGAGTTTATTGAGCTCTGCGACAAATATGGTATCCTTGTGGTGGATGAACTCTACGACAAATGGACGCGTCAGCACACGGGCGGGAAGGTTCCTTTTGAACAGTTGTGGCAACAAGACATTCCCGAATGGGTGAAGCGTGACCGTAACTCTCCTTCGGTGGTGATGTGGAGTCTGGGCAATGAACTGCAGCAGGATCCCAACCAACCGTTCAACGACTTCGGCGTGACCATGTACAAACTGATGAAGACACTCATCAACCGCTACGACAGCACCCGACTGGTGACTGTGGCCATGCATCCCCGCTACCGCAACTGGGAAACCGATTCTTTGCCTGCAGATTTGGCGATGATTACCGATGTGCAGTCGTATAATTACCGCTATATGTATTTCCCTGGGGACGGACGGCGCTTCCCGTGGATGAAATTCTACCAGAGTGAGGCTTCCGTGTCTGCCATGGGCGAAAACTATTTTGCCATGGATTTGGACAAGGTTATCGGAATGGCTTATTGGGGAATGATTGACTATCTTGGAGAAAGTCAGGGATGGCCTGCCAAAGGATGGATGCAGGGCGTCTTCGACATTACCCTGGAGCCCAAGCCCAAGGCCTACTATATGAAAAGTTTCTTCAAACCGGAGGAACCTTTGGTGCATATCGCCGTCATTGACAAGAAGGGTGACATGATGTGGAACGGCGTGCAAACAGGCAACGACGGCATGAGTGACCATTGGAACCGTCAGCAAGGTTCGAAAGTGAGTCTCATCACCTATACCAATGCTGACGAAGTGGAACTCTTTGTGAACGGCAAGAGCATGGGCGTGAAACAGAATGACAAGAAAAACGCCAAGATGCGCAACCAGATTCGCTGGGACGATATTCCCTATGCAAACGGCTATTGTGAAGCCGTAGCCAAGAACAACGGCAAAATTGTGGCCCGCCACAAGATTGAGACGACGGGAGACGCCGTAAAACTCATAGCTATCCCTGACAACGACAACTGGAAGGCTGATGGCATGGACTTGCAGCATGTACGCGTGTATGCTGTTGACAAGAAAGGCCGCCGTGTCTATCATGCACAGCAACAGCTCACGTTCAACGTCAGTGAGGGAGCAGAAATTGTGGCCGTTTCGAATGGTGACCAGAACAGCAAGGAACTGAACGTAACGAATCAGCGGCGTCTCTATAACGGTTCAGCTCTCGTTATCCTGCGTTCAAACAGAGAAGCCGCCAACCCCGTGCTCACCATCTCTGGCGAAGGATTCAAGACGGTAAAATCAAAACTTATAACCAAATAAATGATTAATCTCCTTTTTAAGCAAATACAAAGACACAAAGACACAAAGTCTTTTACAGGCATATTTTGCGCAGCCCTTTGCGTCTTAGTGTCTTTGTGTTTCATTGAAACATATGCAAAAGGGAACTTGCAGAAAGGCAACCGCTATCTATACTGTCATATGAACGATGCGGGTCCTGCCTGGACAGCCTATGCCCTGAGCAAAGACGGCATTCACTGGCATGACCTCTTAGATGGTGATTCCATCTTCAGCGATGCAGTGATGGCACCCATTGAGAAACGCTCACGCGATGCCTTCATCTGCAGGAAACACGATGGCAGCGGCTATCTGATGGTATTAACAGACATGGATGCCTCCAACGCATCGAGAGACAGACTGGGAAAGGTGCAGACATGGGATAACTACGGCATCTGTCTGCTCACTTCCGATGACCTGATTCACTGGAAATCAAAAGGCTACGACTTCCGTAAGGGTCCTGACATCTTCTGCAATGCAAATGATTCTTCACCTTATAAGGACTGGAAAACAATCAACCGCGTTTGGGCTCCGCAAATAGTTTGGGACGAGGATTTCGTATGGCCTAATGGCAAAAAAGGCGGATATATGATTTACTACTCCATGTGGAACCGTGCCGAAGAGAAATACGACCGTATGTATTACAGTCATGCCGACGAAAGTTTTACCCAACTCACACAGCCCAAGCTGCTCTTCGACTGGGGATATGCCACCATTGATGCCGACATCAACTGGGTGGAAGCCGATCAGCGCTGGCACATGATGATTAAGAAGGAAGGCGGCAAGCCCGGACTTTTCACGGCTACGGCTCCTTCGCTGACGGGTCCCTGGAGTGAGCCTGTGGAGGATGATTATGTAAACTTCGAAGGCAACAAGAAGTGCGAGGGTGTTTCGGCCTTCCAACTGGCCGATAAGGACACTTGGATGATTGGTTACATTGAGTATTCCTCAAAACCCAAAAACTACCGTATCTGTGAGGCTGACCGCTACATGCGTAACTTCAAGAATCCGAAAAATATTGAGGGCGTGGCTCGTCCGCAGCACGGTTCTTTCATGCGCATCACAAAAAAAGAGTACAAACGTCTGGAGCGATGGGGGAAAAAAGGTAAAAAAGTAAAAAGGTAAAAAAGTAAAAGCGATATTTTGCCATGCTGCAAAAATATTTTGTTTTTGCAATTCTCGCGAAGTTAGGCTGCTTTCGGGAAAAAAACAAAACAAGTTTTGGTTTTTCCACTCATTTGCACTAATTTTGCAGCATGGTTTTAAATTATATATGGATTGCATTCTTTGTCATTGCATTTCTGATTGCACTGGTCAAGCTTTTTTTCTTTGGCGACATGGAAGTGTTCCCTGCCATGATGAACTCCACGTTCGATAATTCCAAGACCGCTTTTGAGATATCCCTTGGACTGACAGGTGTTCTCTCCCTCTGGCTGGGAATTATGAAAATAGGTGAGAAAGGCGGTGTCATCAATTTCTTTGCAAGGATTCTTTCGCCAGTATTTACCAAACTCTTTCCCGATATCCCCAAAGGACATCCCGCTACGGGCAGCATTTTCATGAACATTGCTGCCAATATGCTGGGACTCGACAATGCCGCCACTCCTTTAGGACTGAAGGCTATGGAACAACTGCAGGAAATCAATCCGAAGAAAGACACGGCCAGCAATCCGATGATTATGTTCCTGGTGCTGAACACCTCGGGACTGACACTGATACCTATTTCCATCATGGTCTATCGTGCACAGATGGGAGCCTCACAACCTACGGATATCTTTATCCCCATCCTGCTTGCTACCTTCTTCTCGACCATGGCGGGTATCATCGTCACATCCATTTTCCAGAAAATCAATCTCTTCAACCGGACGCTGATTCTTGGCATCGGCTGTTTATGTCTTTTGGTGGCAGGTATCATTTGGGGGTTCTCACAACTTGATAAGGACCAGATGAACGTGGTTTCCACGTTGGTATCCAACATCCTGCTCATGACTGTCATCATAGGATTCATCCTGGCTGGCGTGCGGAAGAAAATCAATGTGTATGATGCCTTCATAGAAGGAGCCAAGGATGGTTTCAAAACCGCCATCGTCATCATTCCCTACCTGGTGGCCATCCTCGTTGGAATTGGTGTTTTCCGTGCCTCGGGTGCTATGGACATGCTCATCGATGGTATTGCCTGGTGCGCCAGTGCCCTCGGAATCGATACACAGTTTATCGGTGCCTTGCCCACGGCTTTGATGAAGCCCTTGAGCGGCGGTGGAGCCCGTGGACTGATGGTTGATGCTATGACCACTTACGGAGCAGATTCCTTTGTGGGACGTTTGGCATGTATCTTCCAGGGAAGTACCGACACCACCTTTTATATCCTCGCAGTTTACTTTGGTTCGGTAAGCATCCGCTATACGCGTCATGCCGTAGCCTGCGGACTATTGGCAGATCTCGCGGGAATCATAGCAGCCATCTTCATCGCATATCTCTTCTTTAACTAACCGGCTTACGGGTATCCGGTTATACGGCTAAAAATTAACATTATGGCAAACCTGAAATCATTAGTCAAAGACACGGCCATCTACGGACTTTCGAGCATTGTAGCCCGTTTCATCAACTACTTTCTCGTTCCTATTCAAACGGCAAGGTTCAGTGCTTCAGGCGGACAATATGGCGTCATCACCAATGTCTATGCCTATATCTCGCTGCTCATCATCCTGCTCACCTACGGCATGGAGACCACGTTCTTCCGCTTTATGAGTAAGGAAGGCGAGAATCCGAAATGCGTCTATTCCACGACGTTGCGAATGGTGGCTGCCACCTCTTTGGTGTTTGCCGTCATCATCTCCCTTTTCCTGCAACCCATTGCTTCGGCCATGGGCTATGCCGACCATCCGGAGTATGTGGGGGTGATGTTCATCACGGTTGCCATCGATGCCTTCACAGCCATTCCTTTTGCCTATCTGCGCTATGCCCACAGACCTATAAAGTTTGCTTCTTTGAAGATTTTCAACATCTCGCTGAACATCATTCTGAACATCCTGTACCTCATCGTCTTCCCTGCTCTGAAGTTTAATCCCTTCGGTATTTATGAGGACGGGTTCCGCTTAGATGTTGTCTGGGTGTTCTATATCAACCTATGCTGTACGGTGGTAACACTGTTCATGCTCTGGAAAGAACTAAAAGGTTTCCGCTTTGGCTTTGACAAAGCCACCTGCTTCAGAATGCTCTCTTACACCTGGCCACTGTTAGTGATGGGACTGGCGGGACAGTTGAACCAGGCTGCTTCGCAGATTCTCTTTCCTTACTTCTATGCCGGTGATGATTGGGAGGCACAGCTAGGCATCTATGGAGCCTGTATCAAGATAGCAATGATTATGGTGATGATCACACAGGCCTTCCGCTATGCTTACGAACCCTTCGTTTTCAGTAAGTCGAGGGACAGCGACCAGAAGGAAACCTATGCCATAGCCATGAAGTATTACATCATCTTCACCCTGCTGGCTTTCCTGGCAGTTATTGGCTATATGGATATTCTGCGCTATTTGGTGGGCAAGAGTTACTGGGAGGGACTGAAGGTTGTTCCCATCGTGATGGTTGCGGAAATTATGTTCGGCGTGTTCTTCAACCTCTCTTTCTGGTACAAACTTACCGACCGCACTATCTGGGGAGCTTGGTTCTCGGGCATCGGAGCCGTGGTACTGATTATCATCGACATCCTTCTCATCCCCCGCTTTAGTTATATGGCTTGTGCCTGGGCTGGTTTTGTGGCCTACGCCGTATCAATGGTTATCAGTTATTTCCTTGGTCAGCGTTACTTCCCCATCCGTTATCCGCTACGAGACATAGCTGTCTATGCTGGTGTCACACTGGTATTATTCCTGGGAATGCAGACAGCCAATGAGCAGTTGCCCTCATGGGCAGCGCTGTTGGTGAATACCATACTGCTTTTATTTTTTGTCGCCTTTATCGTCAAGCGCGACTTCCCTTTGGGTAATCTGCCTGTAATCGGCAAATACTTCCGCAAATAACTTGAAACAATAAAATCAACAATATGAAAAAGAACATTTTCGCCTTGTGCATTACTCTCTCCTCACTCCTCTCTCCACTCTCCTCTTTAAAGATATATGCCGATGAGGGAATGTGGACACTCTACAACCTGCCCTCACAAGTATTTGCACAGATGCAGCAGGAAGGATTCTCACTACCCAGTACAGCGCTTTACAGCGATGCCAACGCCATCAAGAACTGCGTAGTAAACTTTTCGGGCTATTGCTCGGGAGTGGTGGTGAGTCCCGATGGATTGGTTTTCACCAACCATCACTGTGGTTTTGAGGCCATCCGCAGCCATTCCACCGTGGAACACGACTATATGCTGAATGGTTTTTTCGCCAAAAGCTATGAGGAAGAACTACCCAATGAGAATATGTTCGTGTCCTTTATGCGTTCGCAGGAAGACATCACTGACAAACTTTGGGCTGAAGCCAAGAAGAGAAATATTGCTGACAGTGAATGGACACCGCTCATCGACTCTCTGCAGCAAGCCATGAACGACTCCGTGAAACTCATTGACAAATCGCTTCATGTGGAGATTGATCCCTTCTATGAGGGTAACAGCTACTTCGCAACGGTCTATCAGATGTTCCGCGACCTCCGTCTGGTCTTCACTATCCCCAAGTCGATGGGTAAGTTTGGTGGTGATACCGACAACTGGATGTGGCCTCGCCAGACCTGCGACTTCTCCGTTTTCCGTATCTATGCAGACCCCAAGACCAATGGCCCCGCTGAATATTCCAAGGACAATGTGCCCTATCATCCCGCTTCCTGGGCACCTGTCAGCACCGAAGGCTATAAGGATGGCGACTTCTCTATGACTGTGGGTTATCCTGGCAGCACCAGTCGCTATCTTTCCAGTTATGGAATCCGCGAAATGCGCGATGCTGAGAATGCCACTCGTGTGCAGGTCCGTGGCCTTAAACAGGAAATCATGAAGCGTCATATGGATGCCTCAGAGGCCGTACGCATTAAGTATGATTCTAAATATGCCCAAAGTGCCAACTACTGGAAGAATTCCATGGGTATGAACAAATGTATCGATTCCATCGGAATTATCCAGCAGAAACAGTCTTACGAAAACCGCATCCGTGCCTATCAGGATTCTACCGGCTACCTGAAAGGCCAGCTTGACTTCGCCCTGTTGGAGAAACTCTACCAAAAACGTTTTGAACTGATGCGCGCGTACTATTATTATAGGGAGACCTTCGGCCGTACCAACGAACTGGTTACCCGTGCCATGCGCGCCAATAATGGCGGTTTGGAACTGAAAGGTCCAAAAGAGAAGCCCCGCAAGCAGTATTTCATCTTTGATGACAACAGTACCGAATGGGATGAGGCTTTGGACAAAGAAGTGCTCATTGCCCTGATGAAAAACTATCGGGAGAAGATTCCTTCCAAATACTGGCCCGACTTCTATACAAAGACCGTTGACCGCAAGTTCCGCGGTGACTTCAAAAAATATGTGGACTGGCTCTATGATAAGAGCATCCTCATGAAGAAAGGTAAGAAGATTTATCCCAATAAGAAGAAATACCTGAAGGATCCCGGTATTCAGATGGGTATCGACCTCGGTGCCTTGTCTTTAGGAACTTATATGGATGAATTGACAGAAATCAGTGAAAGCATCAATGCCCAGGAGAAAATGCTTTGCGCTGCCAAACTCCGCATGGAGGAAGACCAGCCCCACTACTCGGATGCCAACTTCACCATGCGTCTCTCTTACGGACAAGTGGGCGAATATCTACTCAATGGACAGCCCTCAGGCTATTACACCACGGCTGAAAGTCTGGTTGATAAGATGAAAAAGGGCGATTTCATCGAGGACTACAAGGCGGAACCCATTATGCATGAATTGCTCTCTGCCAAGGATTTCAGTCCCTATACCGATCAGACTACAGGAAAGATGCAGCTCTGTTTCCTCACCAATAATGATATTACCGGCGGTAATTCAGGTTCGCCGATGTTCGACGGTAAAGGACGGCTCATTGGTCTTGCCTTTGACGGTAACTGGGATTCACTTTCCAGCGACATCTTCTTCGATTCCAAACTTGCACGCTGTATCGGTGTTGACATTCGTTTCGTTCTCTTCATGATGGATCGTTGGGGACATGCAGACCGTCTGCTTCATGAGATATTTAAAAAGTGAAAGGGTAAAAAGTAAAAAGGTAAAAGACAATTAATCGTAAAAATGATGGACATGAAAGGGAACAATTTTTATAGAGCAAAAAAGGTGAAGGTCTGTGCCGTTTTACTTTTTTACCTTTTTACCTTTTTACCTTTATATTCTCAGAGCTTTCGCCAGTATATGAATCTGGCAGGTACTTGGACAACAGAACTGGGTAATATAACCCTTCCTGGTACTACCGACACCAACCGTAAAGGAAATGCACTTGAAAAGAAGGACGAGACTACCCATCTGTCACGTCTTTATAGTTATGTGGGCGAGCTTTCCTATTCTCGTGAAATCACTATTCCTGAGTCATGGAATAAGAAAAGCATACTCCTTCATATGGAGCGCACCAAAGCTACAACAGTTTTCGTGGATGGTAAATTGGTGGGAAGCTGCAATGACATCTCCACAGAACAGGTTTACAACCTCACGGAGTTTTTGAAACCAGGGCCACACCAACTGACAATCAAGGTGGACAACACGGATAAGACCGTTCCCCCACAGTTGCTCAGCAACAGCCATGCCTACACCGAAGATACGCAAACCAACTGGAACGGCATCATCGGCAATTTTTTCTTGGAAGCCGTAAATTCGATCTATATCGGCCGCATTGATATAAAACCCCACTCTGCCTCCAAGGCCTTTGAGGCCGATATCCTCATTAAAGGAACTTCAAAGAAAGACTATGTCGTGTCTGCCGTATTGGCTCCTTTGGGAAGTGACTTTGGCTCCGTCCTCATGGAGAAAGTCATCAAAAAGGACAAAAAGAGCAGTCATCATTTGGTTTTAAAATACCAGAATGACAGCTTGAAACTTTGGGACGAACAGCATCCTAATATCTATCGGCTCCTGGTAAATATTAAAGATTATGACTATCAGGAAGTGGATTTCGGCATTTGTGATTTCCAAAAAGCCGGCACTCAGTTCACTGTCAACGGCCATAAGACTTTTCTTCGTGGCAAACACGATGCATGTGTATTCCCCTACACAGGCCATGTTCCGATGGATTTGGCATCTTGGCGCCGTTATTTGCAGATATGCAAAGGCTACGGCATCAACCATCTCCGTTTCCATTCCTGGTGTCCGCCAGAAGCTGCCTTTATGGCTGCAGACATCGAGGGTGTCTATATGCAGCCCGAACTCCCGTTTTGGGGAGACTTCAAGCGGGATGATAACAACCTGATGACTTTCCTCCATAAGGAAGGTACCAATATCCTTTTCAAATACGGCCATCATCCTTCATTCGTCATGTTTGCCTTGGGTAACGAACTCAGAGGAGATATTCCCATGATGAAGAAGTTTACGGACGACTTCCGCCGTATCGTCCCCGACAAGCTCTACACCTTTGGATCTAACTATTATCTGGGTTTTCAGGGATGGAAAGAAGGCATGGATTTTTTCGTAACCTGTCGCAACGGCGGTGAAACTTGGGGTGATTTCAATACCCACACCCGCGGGTCTTTCTCTTTTGCCGATGCCTTCGACGGTGGAATGATTAATCATTCTTACCCTAATTCTTCGATGAATTTCGATGAAGCCGTCGATAAATGCCCTGTGCCCATCATCAGTCACGAGACAGGACAGTTCCAGACCTATCCTGATTATAACGAAATAAAGAAATACACAGGTGTGCTCTATCCTTATAATATGGAGATATTCCGTGACCGTTTGGAAAAGGCAGGCATGGCCGATCAGGCTGAAGCCTTCCATCGCGCCTCAGGTCATTGGAGCGTACAACTCTACAAGGCCGATATCGAAATGGACTTGCGTACCCGTGGCATGGCAGGTTTCCAACTGCTGGACATCCAGGATTATCCCGGACAAGGCTCTGCATACGTAGGTATACTCGATGCCTTTATGGAATCAAAGGGTATCACCACTCCCAAAGAATGGCGGCAATGGTGCAACGATGTGGTGCCCTTAGCCGTCCTGCCCAAATTCTGCTACACGAACAATGAGCAACTGAAAGCCAAAATCCAGATTGCCAACTATGGACAGGAAAGTCTCGAAGGCAAGACCCTTCACTGTTGTCTCGTTTCTTCCGACAAGGAGAAAAACAAAAATACTGTCTGTGGTACAGGCATCGTCATAGAAAAATCATTTACGCTAACAGCAGGAAATGGGCTCTTAGATGTCGGGACCTTTGACATTGACCTTTCTAAATTAGAATTTCTGAAAGACCCTGAGAAACTCACACTTTACTCTTTCATCGAAGATACTGATTACGAGAACTCTTGGCCAGTCTGGATTTATCCTGCCAATACAAACCCCGACAGTAAGGGCATTATCGTCTGCAACCAACTCACTTCCGAGATTCAAAAGAAACTGGCCAACGGCGCCAAGGTCCTCTTCATGCCCGACAGCACTATTAACCATCAACCTTTAACCATCAACCCTCAACTGTTATTAGGCGGCCTCTTCCAGACCGACTATTGGAACTACCGTATGTTCAAGACCATCTCCGAGAATAACAACAAGCCCGTCAGCCCCGGTACCCTTGGTATTCTTACCAATCCTGAACATCCTGTATTCAAGGCATTCCCCACAGAAGAACACACGTCCTGGCAATGGTTCCCCATTGTGAAGAATGCCCGTCCGTTCATCCTTGACAACACGCCTTCGGCCTATCGCCCCATTGTGCAAGTCATTGACAACATCGAGCGCAACCACAAACTTGGTCTGCTTTTTGAGTTCCGCGTAGGTAAGGGAAGCCTTCTCATTTGCATGAGTCCCCTCCAACAGTTGCAGCAATATCCGGAAGCCCGCCAGTTCTATGCCAGCATTCTCAGTTATATGCAAGGTAAAGACTTCGCTCCTAAGACAAATATCTCAGCAGAAGAACTCCACCGAGTGCTCACAACTCCCGTACAAGAAGGCCAGATGAAGAAACTCTTCAACATCACCACCTACCAAGAAGGATCTTTGTAAACAGATTATCATTAATCAAGAACTGTGCCCAGAACCAGAAAAGGATCTGGGCACAGTTTGTTTGACTGTCTTTCATCCGCCCAAAAAGAATCAGAATATTCTGAAGTGTTAAAATGATTAAAAATAAGCTGACGAGAACGATAATTCAAAGAATTATTTATAACTTTACAAACTTGAAAAAACATATCGTATATTCATAGGATATGAAGCTAAAACAAGATACCAAATATAGCATCATGATGGTTGTGGTTGCCGCCTTGTTGCTTCAGGGAAGTTTCACAATGGAATTCTTCTCAACAAGGCGCACTTTTAACTATCAACTCACAGAAATGGCTCAAAACGACCTGACTGACAGCTACCGTATTGCCAAGATAAGGCAGGATGTAGAAAATGCCACAAGGTCTGTAATTGACGAAATCGAGAAGCAAGCGAACGAAATTGACATAGATACCTTGCAGATGCTTATTGGTGATCTGGTACACAATCAGAATCAGATTGTGGGCGTTTCATTTGCTTATTTGCCTGAATATGTTCCCAAGCAGTTAGAACAGAAAGAGGATCGTTTTGCTATTTATATCTTTGAAGACGAAAAAGATCAAAACAAGCTGAAAACCATTCCATTTAAGTACGAATACACAGAACGTCCGTGGTATGTCAAGGATGTGGATAGTATAGGGTATTGGACTGAACCCTACGAAGGCTATTACAACTATATCCTGATGTTTAGTTTCACTCTTCCCATCAAGAATACAGAAGGAAAGACCGTGGCTTTGGTGTCAGCTGATGTGCCATTGCGCGATATCTCGCAAGTAGCTATGCAATTCTATGAGGGCCAGCGTAAGTCACTGCTGCGGAATTTACTGTTTAGTATTTTTGGTACTCTGCTATTGACATATATTGTTTGGCGCGCTATCACCTATCTGCGTAGCCTGAACCGCGCAAATGAGGAGAAGGAACACATGACTGGGGAATTGAATGTAGCTCGCAAAATTCAACAATCCATGATTCCCAAGCAGTTTCCTGGCCCCCCTGAACGTAATGACGTGCAACTCTATGCCTCGCTGACACCAGCCCGACAGGTGGGAGGTGATCTTTATGACTTCCTCATTATCCATGACCGGCTCTGCTTCTGCATTGGTGATGTGAGCGGAAAAGGAATGCCTGCGGCTATGCTGATGACGGTTATCAAGACGCTGTTCAGAACAGAGGCGCGCAACATGATGCCTATTTCCGAACAGGATAGGAATGGCAGTAAAACAGCAACCATCATGGGAAGAATAAACCGAACGCTCTGCAACGATCAGACCAGCGGTTTTTTCGCCACCATGTTTGTCGGTATCCTCAACCTGAAGACAGGACTGCTCTGCTATTGCAATGCCGGACATGAGGTGCCCATTCTCATTCGCAAGACATTTGAAACAAATGCTGAGAAATTGGACGTCATACCCAACCTGCCCGTGGGCGTTTTGCCTGACTGGGCCTATCAAGGTCAGGCCACGACACTGAATCCCCACGATACTTTATTCATCTTTACCGACGGCCTCAGTGAAGCCTACAATGCCAAAGGTGAGATGCTTTCCCGTCAAAAAGTGATGCAGATAGCCCAGCAAAGCTGCGACTTCACACCCCGACAACTAGTGGAACTCATGGAGAACGAGGCCCATAAGCATGCTGGCAATGCAGAACAAAGTGACGACCTCACCTTACTTGCCATCAAATGGGAAGGCACTGCGCAAACCACTAATACACAGAAAGAGAAAGTAATAACAACAAAGCAGAATAATATGTCCAGTGAGGAGTTTTACAAGAACATAACAAACATGGGGGAGACCGTTACCCTGATGGCTACGAGTTCCTATCTGCCGCAAATGAAAGATTTCATGCTAAACGCAACTGAACGTGCCGGATTGAGCCAACAAGCCACCAAACGTGTACGATTAGCTGTTGAAGAAGCTGTAGCCAATGTCGTACACCATTCAAAAGCGGAAACAGTCACGCTTGTTTCAGCTATCATCGACAATCAGTTGCAGTTCTCTATCATCGATGACGGCATACCCTTCGACCCGACAACCGCCAAAGTGACTGATACGGCCATACCTGCCGATAAACGTCCTATCGGGGGGCTGGGTATTATCTTCATGCGCCAAATGAGTGATGGCCTGGAATATCACCGTTATAACGGATATAATATATTGACTATCAAAAAGAACATCCAATAAATTTAGACAAATGAAAATAACGATTAAAAACGAAGAAGGCCGCTTAGTGGGTGAACTTATTGGCGACCTTGACAACACTGCCAGCAGCATGGCAGAGAAGGAACTGGCTCCATTGCTGGAGTGCGACGACCGCGACATCGTGCTCGAATGCCGCGAACTGGACTACATCTCATCTAGTGGTCTGCGCATATTGCTGAACATTTACAAGAATGCGCGCCGCAGCGGACATCGTGCTTTTATCCGGAATCTGAATGAAGACGTGACGGAAGTGTTCCGCATTGGCGGATTCCTCCAACTCTTCGAGCTAATTGACTGAACGAGTCTTTAATTACCAGTAAGAAATGGCAGACATCAAACAACTGACAGCCGATAACGAACGACTGACTAACGAGAATAAAGAACTGAGGAAAGAGATTGACCAACTCAGAGACGAGATGATTCGTCTCGTCAGCCGCAATCTTGATCTTTCGGAAAGGTTGGAAGAAGACGTGGAAATGCGTCGTCGGACCGAAGTGGCCCGCGAACTTCTCGAAGGCAACATTCAACGCCAGCGCAATGCTGACCTGCAGGACGACAGTCAACTGATGGCCATTATCGAGATGCGCGTGGAAAAAGACCGTCCGCATCTCAGTCCGGATTTCAATTCAGACGACCTCGCCGAGATGCTCGGTGTGAGCCGTGAAAGACTGATGCGCCTTTTCCGTAAGCAGACGATTCACCGCACACCCGATGCCTATATCGACAATCTGCGTGTGCTGGCGGCCCTACGCCTGTTGCGTGAAAAGCCAATGTACAACATTGCCACTGTGGCTGAAGAAGCCGGCTTCAGTAATGTACGTACATTGCAGCGCCGCATTCAGGATGCTATTGGCATGACACCCATCGACTACCGACTCATGCTTACACGCGATATGTAATTTGTTTTTTATATCATGAAGACACAAGAATGGATCCTGACACTCCTTTTGATGACCGTAAGCCTACCGATGGCAGGGCAATCGGCTCTCAATAAAAAGGAGTTTGCCAAGCATTGGGTCGTAGAATCAGAATCGCCAGACTATAAGGTGACTTTCCGTGGCGACACCGCCGATATCCTTGCGCCTAAAGGATTAACACTTTGGCGCAAAGAAAAGATGGCTGGACGGGTATGCATCGAATATGAAGCATGTGTCGTGGTAGAGGATGGCAACAGCCTACCTACCAACCGGCTGAGTGACCTGAACTGCTTCTGGATGGCCAGTGATCCGAAATATCCTCATGATATCTTCAAACGAAAAGGAGAGCGCAACGGTGTTTTCACCAACTGCTATGCGCTACAACTCTACTATATGGGTTATGGCGGCAATCATAACTCAACCACCCGTTTCCGCAGATACGACGGTAACGAAGCCGGTATCCAGGACGCCAGTCAGCGACCTGCCATCCTAAAGGAATATACTGATGAGAAACACCTGCTGCGGCCTAACCACTGGTACCACATCCAACTGGTGAGCGATGGCAATCATGTGAGTTATTACATTGACGGTCAACGGCTTGTGGACTTCCGCGATGCTGAACCTCTGCAGGAAGGCTGGTTTGGATTCCGCACCACTTTATCGCATACCCGCATCACAAACTTCAGCTACACATCTGAATCTTTACAGAAACGGGAAGCCCCTCTGCATTGGGTAGGTGAGCAGCCTGCAACAGCCAGACCTGTTGCCTTTGGCGTTCCTTTCGATGAAGGGGAAGTAAAGGAGAACACCATGATGACACTGGCGGATGCCTCAGGCAATACTCTGACGACTGACACATGGCCGCTGGCCTACTGGCCTGACGGATCTGTAAAATGGATGGGTGCCGCTGCTGTGGCAAAAGGTGGCGACCTGAAACTGACGGAACTGCGCGAACAGAAAAAAGGTAAAAACAAAAAACAACAGGGACTGCAAATTGAAGAAACAGCTAAAGCCATCAAGATCATTACCGATTCACTCATAGCCTGTATTCCCAAACAAGGCAGTTTTCTGATGGATTCACTGCTTTACCAGAATCAGAAAGTCAGTGAAGGATTACGACTGGTGTGCTCCACACAGAGTGAACCTTATACTGAGCAGACAAGTCAAATCCGCTATACTGATTACCAGAGCGAGATTCGTTCAGCCACTGTGGAACAAAAAGGAAAAGTGCGTGCGGTGGTCAAGATAGAAGGTGTGCATCAAGCTATAGGAAAATTTTCCGAAGCAAGTCGTGAATGGCTGCCTTTTGTGGTGAGACTCTATTTCTATCAAGGCAGCCGGGAGGTAAAGATGGTACACAGCTTTATGTTCGATGGTGCTGACAAACAAGACTTCATTCATGCCTTGGGCGTAAGAATGGATATACCCCTGCGCGATGAACTCTATAACCGCCATGTTGCTTTCTCTACAGGAAAAGGAGGTGTATGGAGCGAACCCGTACAGCCCCTCGACGGAAGGCGGGAAATATTTGCAGGTGAAGGACGCCCACGCCAGCCACGGGCTGATGAAAGTTTGCCTGAAGATCATCGGGGACAACTCTCCCTGCAACAACAACAGATGCTCGGAATGCGCATACCCGCCTACGAGACTTTCAACAAACAGAACCAGATGCTGCTCGATGAATGGGCTGCCTGGAACACCTACCGGTTATCACAGCTTTCCTCAGAAGGCTTCACTCTTCGCAAACGAGCTAACGACAACAACCCTTGGATTGGCACCTTTGACGGAAGACGGGCTGACGGTTTTGCCTTTGTGGGCGATATGAGCGGCGGTATGGCTGTGGCCATGAAAGATTTCTGGCAGTCATATCCTTCATCTCTGGAGATTACAAATGCCCGGAATGACAAAGCCACCCTGACAGCCTGGCTTTGGAGTCCTGAGGCAGAGCCTATGGACTTGCGTCATTATGACAACGTTGCCCACGGATTGCTCTCCTCTTATGAGGATGTACAAGAGGGAATGAGTACGCCACTGGGCATTGCCCGAACCACAACACTCACGCTGCTGCCTTCAGACGGTTATCACGGTAAGGAGGCATTTGCTGCCGATGCTTGTCGGATTACTGAAGATGCCCTATTGTTGCCAGTGCCTGAGTATTTGCATCAAAAGCAGGCCTTCGGAGTTTGGAGTCTGCCCGATTTTTCAAATCCACAGCGGGCACGTATTGAGAAAACGCTTGACGACTATATCGATTACTATCAGAAACAGACAGAGCAACACGGCTGGTATGGTTTCTGGAACTATGGCGACTTTATGCATGCCTACGATGCAGAACGCCATGAATGGCGCTACGATGTAGGCGGTTTTGCGTGGGATAATACTGAACTTGCCAGCAACATGTGGTTGTGGTATAGTTTCCTGCGAACAGGAAGAGCCGACATCTGGCGCATGGCAGAAGCTATGACCCGTCATACCTCGGAGGTAGATGTCTATCACACAGGTCCTAACGCTATGTTGGGCAGTCGCCATAATGTGAGCCACTGGGGGTGTGGCGCTAAGGAAGCCCGTATCTCACAAGCAGCTTGGAACCGTTTCTATTATTACCTGACCACCGACGAACGATGCGGTGACTTGATGACGGAAGTAAAGGATGCCGACCAGATGCTCTATACTTTGGACCCGATGCGACTGGCACAGCCCCGTGGTGAATATCCTTGCACAGCTCCTGCACGCTTGCGCATTGGTCCTGACTGGCTGGCTTATGCCGGTAACTGGATGACCCAATGGGAACGTACGCGTGACAACCATTACCGCGATAAAATCATTGCGGGTATGAAGAGTATTGCTGCCCTTCCTCATCAGTTGTTCACTGGCCCTTTGGCCTTAGGTTATGACCCGGCCACCGGCATTATCACGACAGAATGCGACACCTCACTCCTTTCCACTAACCATCTGATGACGATTATGGGCGGTTTTGAAATCATGAATGAGATGACACGTATGATCAATATACCAGAATGGAATGCCGCTTGGCTCGATCATGCTGCCCGTGACAAGGAAATGGCATTAAAAGTAAGGAACAACCGCTTCCGCATTTCCCGTCTGCTTGCCTATGCCGCCTACCACAACCGTGACCCACGGAAAGCCGATGAAGCTTGGGACGACCTGCTGAAAGCCATGGGACGCGAAGGCGACCCACGCTTTAAAAACCAGAAACTGTTACCGCCAGAGGTTCCCATTCCACAGGATGAGACACAAATGATAAGCACCAATGGTGTTTCCACCTGGAGTCTCGATGCTATCTATATGCAGGAGGTGTGCCCGATGGGCGAATAAGCCGTTTACCGATACTTGAAACTGGAACCGCCCACAAATTCTCGCATGATACTGGTGGGAGGAATCTCCTTGTCGTCAACGGGAATGAAATAATGGATGAACTTCAGCAGACGGTGGGCCTCACTGTATTCCGGACAGTTCTTGGGCACACTCGAGAGAATGATCTCAGCATGTGTGCGCAGCACGGCGAACTCAATATTGAGTGCTGAATTAAACATGGCATCGGCCGTCTCCTGGAAGGGGAAAATCCATTTGTCTTCGGCTTCGCACACATTCTTCCACTGGCTGATGGTCTGCTGTGCGGTAAAAGCGCCTTTGTTGTAGTCGCGGATGATACGGCGAAGCAGGCGGTTGTCACGCACGGGAATCCAGTTGTGGTCGTCGAGCGAGATGCTGGTAAGCGCAGAGATGTAAATCTTGAACTTCATGGAGTCTGCAATCTTTTGCGTCAGCAAAGGATTGAGCGCATGGATACCTTCGATGATAAGTACACTGTCGGACGAGAGTTTCACCTTCTTGCCGTTATATTCACGCTTGCCCGTTACGAAATTATACTCGGGAACTTCCACGCGCTCACCTTTCATCAAACGGGTGAGGTGGTCCTCCAACAGATGGTACTCCACGGCTTCGATGTTGTCAAAGTCGTAGTCGCCATTAGGCAGTTTAGGCGTATCCACACGGTTCACGAAATAGTCGTCGGTGGAAATGGAATAGGGACGCAGTCCGCAAGCCAGCAACTGGATGCAGAGTCGCTTGCAGAAAGTCGTCTTTCCCGATGACGAAGGGCCCGTAATCAGTACGAGTCTGACGGGATTCTCCTCGGCTCTGAATCGGCGGTCTATCTCCTCCGCAATTTGTACGATTTTCTTCTCCTGCAAGGCCTCGCTGACCTGAATCAGCTCGGAAGCATGACCTTTCTTGATGGCCTTGTTAACGTCGCCTGCATTGGAAAGTCTCATGATGATATCCCAACGCGTTTTCTCGGCAAACATCTCGTAGGTCTTCGGCATATCCACCTTTTCAGCAAGCACAAGCGGATTGTTCCAGTCGGGAACGCGCAGCAGCATACCGTCGTGATATGGCTCCACGTCCCACACTTTCAGATAGTCTGCCGAAGGCACCAGCGGACCGTAGTAGTAGTCCACCGTGTCACCCAGCATATAGTAGTCGCTGTAAATCTGTCCGCTGGTCTCCAGAAGTTTCACCTTATCGGTAAAGCCCCGCTCTGCAAACACACGGATAGCCTCTTCATTGGTGGCTTCACTACGACGGAACGGCATATCGAGGGCTATAATCTCCTCCATACGTTTGTGGATGAGCTCTACGTCACCCTCAGCCAGCGGCTCACCCCCTTTCTTCTTGAAGTTGCAATAGTATCCGCGTGAGATGGTATGCTCGATGAAGAGTTTGGAACCCGGGAAGACATCGCTGGTAGCCTTGTAGAGTACAAAACAAAGAGAGCGCACATAGACCCGATGGCCCGATCCCTGACGGGCATCCAGGAATTCCACGTCGCGGTTTTGATAAAGTCGGAACTTCAGTCCCTGTGAAGCGTTATTCACTTTGGCAGAAACCACGGGGTAAGGCATCTGCAACTCATCGGCAAACTCATGATAGACGTCGAGGAGTGAGGTTCCCTCTGGGAAACTCTTGGTCTTGTTGTTGTTCTTACAACGGATTTGTAACATAGTTTTTGGGGTGTTATTATTTCTTTGGTCGGCGGCGTGCCCATCCTTCTTCACTGAAGTCGGGTTCTTCGCCGCGGAAATCATTCTTCTTCGCTTTCATACCACCAGGATTGAGGAACTGCATCCAGTCCTCCTTCTTGAACTTATGCTGTGGGGGCTGTTCCTGGGAAGAAGCTGTACGAGCCTTTCCACGACGGAAATCGCGCACCCTTCCGCCAGAAGCGCCATGCGTTGCCGATGCTCCACTGCCTCCCCGTAGCCTCATTCCCGAGCCTTGCTCGCCTACCCGTAGCCTTTCACCCGGTGTTGAATCGGCCTCGTTGCAACGCACTTCGCGGCTCTTGTACCACGCTCCGTTCAGCGCATTCATCACCTTACGGGCTTCGCGCTCGGGCACTTCAAAGTAGGAAATGGTATTCTGCAAATCAATATGTCCCACTGGCACCCTTCCACCAACATGGCGGTTGATGAACTGCATGGCTTCACCGGGATAGAAACCGTCTTTCTTTCCGAGATTGATAAAGAGACGCTTGTAGCCCTTTTCAGGCTTGCGTGGACCGCGTTCCGAGGATCTTCCTTTCCGCTCTCCTCTTTCCTCTTTCCTCTTCTTCTCTTCCACGTACTCAATCTCAGGTGCGTCTGCATAATAAGAGAGGAACTTTCCGAACTCCATCGAGACAATCTTCTTGATGATATCGTCCTTGTCGATATACTCGAAATAGCGGCTGATGTCCTGCATGAACGGGCCTATCTGTTCTTCGTCCACATCGGTCTTCACTATCTGGTCCATCACCTTGTAGAGCTGCTTCTTGCAAATCTCCTGTGGTGAAGGTATCTCACCACGCACGAATTCCTTCTGGATTTCCTTCTCAATGGCGCGGATCTTACCCTTCTCTTTCGTGTGGACAATACTGATACTGGTACCTTTCTTACCGGCACGGCCCGTACGGCCTGAACGGTGGGTATAGCTCTCGATGTCGTTAGGCAGTCCGTAGTTGATGACATGCGTCAGGTCGTCCACGTCGAGACCACGTGCTGCCACATCGGTAGCTACGAGCAACTGCACCGTATGCTGGCGGAATTTTGCCATGGTGAGGTCACGCTGCTGTTGAGAAAGATCACCATGAAGTGCCTCCGCATTGTAGCCGTCACGAATCAGTTTGTCGGCCACCTCCTGCGTCTCCAGTTTCGTACGGCAGAAGATGATGGCAAAGATGCGCGGATTATAGTCCACGATACGCTTCAGTGCGGCATATTTATCCTTGGCATTCACCATGTAATAGATATGGTTCACGTGCTCGGCACCCTCATTACGGCTGCCTACGATGATTTCCTTCGGGTTGTTGAGGAAGTTCTTGGCTATCTTTTCGATTTCCTTGCTCATCGTTGCCGAGAAGAGCAGCGTGTTACGGTCCTTGGGAACACCGGCCAGAATGGTGTCGATGTCCTCCGAGAATCCCATGTTGAGCATCTCGTCGGCCTCGTCGAGCACTACATTGAACACCGCATTCAGCTGTGCCACCTCGCGTTCCATCAGGTCAATCAGACGTCCGGGCGTAGCCACGATGATATGCACGCCTTTCTTCAGGGCGCGAATCTGCGGGACGATGTCCGTGCCGCCATAGACGGGCACCACACGGATACCTTCGATATATTTCGAAAAATCATTCAAGTCGTCTGCAATCTGCAGACAAAGTTCACGCGTCGGACAAAGCACAATAGCCTGTGTCTGATGAGAACGCACGTCCACGCGCTGTAAGAGGGGAATGCCAAAAGCAGCCGTTTTTCCAGTTCCCGTCTGGGCCAATGCTATCACATCGTTTCTTGTGCCCAACAGGTAAGGAATTACTTCTTCCTGTACAGGCATAGGTTGTTCAAATCCTAATTCTTCAATGGCGTGGCGAATTTGTTCGCTGACGCCCAATTCTTCAAATGTCTTCAAATGTTGTTTTCTTTTTTTAGCCGGCTACCGGCTAGCTGTTAATTAATTATATATTTCTTTCCGTTGCGGATATAGATACCACGCTGTGGCTTCTGGATGCGCTGTCCCTGCAGATTGTAGAGCGGGCTTGAGGTTGTGGCATCATTGCGAACAACAGTACTGATGCCTGTTAATACCTGAACCTCGATATTGCAGCCGTGGAAATTCCCTATTTTGCCTTCTACTTCCGTTCCATCGGCCTTAATCAGATAAGCGCCTTTGATGCCGATGCTGTAGCTGCCACTCTGCATGAATTGGAGTGTAACACGGCGAATGCTACTGCCCAGTTTCGTTTTGTTGAAGGTGAAGGTCTGTTCAGCATTCGCCATGCCCTCATATTGCTCCTTCCCGTCAGTCTCTCCATAGACCTTCAGGCTGAGCACACCACCTGCGGGCTTTTCATCCAGCACCACCCTGATGCCCTTATAATCGCTTACACGCAAGGCATCCCCGCTATAGAGACTCATTTCCGACCATTGATAGGTATAGGTGGCCTGATATGCCAATTCACGTTCCATAGGATTAGCGGGAATCACATAGTCATCGCCATACCAGCCTTTCAGGATGGCATTCTTGATTTCGGGCATTGACCATTTCAGTTTCAGACGGTCCATGCCGTCGATAAGTCCCATCCAATAGAATGTGCCAATGCCGGCTGCCTTGGTCTTCTGTACAAAGAACTTGGCAAACTCCGCCATGTTGCTTCGGTAGTCAGTGTAGGCACCATCGGTGGAAGTGCCCCACTCGCCAAAGATGACGGGAGCGCCTTTGCTCACCAAGTGGGTCTTTAACTTGGAGATGATATCATCAACCGATTTCCTGGTGTCTGCGAGATTGGTCACCGTGGGATAGGAATGGACTTCGAAAATAAGGTGATTCTCCACCTGGTCGGCAGGCAGTTTCATCTCCTGTAGCGGATCAGTCAGATGTACGTTCCAAGTGCCCTCTCCACAGCAAGCCGCATAGGTGTTCACAATCAGGTTGCGGTTTGCATTGTTGCCACCCGTGGCGCGAACCGTATTCACGAAGTTCTGTGCATAGTCGTTGATAGCCTTATAGGCATTGGCGGCTACCGTGGCATTATATCTTGAAGAAGTAGCAAACGAAGCAAAACACCAGGAGTCATACTCATCGAGCATCTCATTATACGACTCGAAGAGCAGATGCTCGTCATAGTTCTTGAACCTTTCGGCAACTTGCTGCCATATTTTCACGAAGCGTGCATTCATCGTGGAGAAGTTGGTTTGGGTGGCCATCAGCCATCCTTCGGTTCCCGTGTCATGATGCACATTGATGATGCAGTACATTCCTTGGGCAAGCACAGAGTTCACTACTTCTTCCACACGGGCCATCCAGGCCTCATCGATATTGTTGTTGCTGTCAAGATGCTGATACCAGGTAACGGGGATACGCATCGCATTGAAACCTGCATCCTTGAGCACCTTAAAGAGTTCCGGTGGTGTTACCGGCTGTCCCCAGCAAGTCTCGTATTGAGAAGTTTCCGGTCCTGAAAGGTTGGGGTTATTTGCATCGAGCGTGTTACCCAGATTCCACCCCACTTTCATGTTCTTAACAGCCTGCGTGGCGGTCTCGAAATCAGCTGCCGTGACTGTCAAAAGACAAAAAAGGAGCAGGAACACGGATATCGTTAATTTTCTCACAATCAATGGATTTTGCGGCAAAGATACGAAATAATTAATAAATATTCGTATCTTTGCACTCAAAAGTTGAAAAGATAATGAATATAGGAATCTTTTGTAGTGCCAACAATAACATTGATCGCGACTTCTTCGATTCAACTGCAGAACTTGGACAATGGGCTGCACGCAACGGTCATACCATTGTGTTCGGAGGTTGTAATATGGGACTCATGGAATGCGTAGCAAAAGCGGCCCACGAAGCTGGCGGACGCACCATCGGGGTGATTCCCCAAATGATTGAAAAACATGGAAAGGTAAGCGACTATGTGGACATAGGCATCTACTGCGAGAACCTTTCTGACCGTAAAGACCTGCTGTTGCTGAAGAGCGATGTGCTTGTCGCCTTGCCTGGCGGTATCGGAACACTCGATGAGGTGTTCACTGTAGCAGCCGCTTCCACAATCGGTTACCATGATAAAAAGGTGATACTGTATAATATGAAAGGCTTTTGGGATTCACTCATTGCCTGTCTGAAAGACCTGGACAGTAAAGGGGTAATCCGTGGAAGCATAAAAGATCAGATTCTCGTAGCCAGTTCGCTGGAGGAGTTGGTAGCCCTCCTAAATTTCTAAGAAATACCCACCCTAAGTCCCTCCCAGGGGGAAAGACCCACCCTCAATCCCTCCCGAAGGGAGGGAGGCATGATATGATTTATGCCCCTAATAGTAATGAAAATCCCTCCCTTCGGGAGGGACTTAGGGTGGGTTATCTATAAATTAAAGTTGTGAGCCTATCCTCGCTCATCAGTTCCTGTGCCACTTGCTGGATTTGGGCAGCTGTCACTTCATCTATTTGTGAGTAGAGGCTGGTGATATCTTTCTCCCAGCCATAGTGAAGGAAACTCTTGCCGAAATCGAGGGCAAATTGCTCCCGGTTGTCACAGGCAATACCAATTTGTCCCTTTAGCTGACGTTTGGCGGCTTTTAATTGTGAATCGGTCAGAGGCTTCTCTATGATTTTGTCAAGTTCATGTCGTACCAAACGGAGACAGCGCTTCACGTCATGCGGGTCACATCCGAAATAAACGGCCCACAACCCTGTGTCGCTATAACTTACCATCGATGAATCCACGGTATAAACCAATCCGTTGCGTTCGCGCAGCGAAACATTCAGTCGTGCATTCATTCCCGGTCCGCCCAGCAGATTGTTCAGCAGATAGAGCGGAATCCTCAGCGGATGATGAATGTCGTAAGCACGGTTTCCAATCATCACATGGGCTTGATGGGTTTGTTTCTCCCTTATTATAAAGTTAGAAGCCGAGCCCGAAATCACATCAGGCCTCCCTCCCTTCGGGAGGGATTGAGGGTGGGTTGTTCCCTTCGGGAGAGGCTGGGGGAGGGCCTGCTTTTCTAACAGTTTTACCAAATTCCCGAAATCTACGTCTCCATACGCAAAAAACACCGAATTCATCGGGGTATAATACTTACGGGTAAAACGTAAGGCATCGGCAGTCTTGAACTGGCGCACACGGTCAGCACTTCCTAAAATGTTATGACCTAAGGGATGACCTTCGAAGAGAATATTCTCGAAATCATCGTAGATCAGTTCCGCGGGCGAATCGTTATAGCTCTCTATCTCGTCGCAGATCACCTCCACCTCCTTATCAATCTCCGTTTGGGGATAAGTGCTATGAAAGACAATATCGGTCAGCACGTCAACAGCCTTTGCCAAATGCTCTTTAAGAATAGCAGCATAATAAACCGTGTCTTCTTTCACCGTAAAGGCATTGAGGTCACCGCCCACACGCTCCAGCGTATTCAGAATCTGCAAGGAACTGCGGCGCTCTGTTCCCTTGAAGGTGACGTGCTCCACGAAATGCGCCAGGCCTTCATCGCCAGGCATTTCATCCCGAGTTCCTGCCGCTATCTCATAACCGCAATAGACCACCGGCGAAGCCGACGGCAGGTGGATGACACGTAGTCCGTTAGACAGAGTAAAAGTATTGTACTTCATAAATCGTCGCTAAATGATTGGCAAAAGTACAAAATTTTCTCACGTCGGGCAAAACAAAATGAGTTTTATTTGGTTTTATGTCCGCTTTTACCTATCTTTGCAAACGAGATATACCGATTGATATGGGCGTTACATTCGACGATACAGAGAAAAAGTTTGTGTTCGATTTCGAACACGACGGTGCAGAAGACATTGTGAGTCTTACAGGCAACGGCTATCAGGTCGAGGCATTTGGCAAATGCTTCTACTATGGCTATGAATTCACCGAACAAGTAGATAGCTCTGTACGCACCGCCTTTATTAAATACGTGAAGTTCACGGAGTCATTGCAGAACACGCCAGACTTGACCAACTTCATCAAGAAAGCCATTGATAATCTTGGAAAACAGATTAACCTGTACGACTATGATTTGGTTGTGATGCCAGAATCTTCGAGTAAGGTAAATCAATATATGCTCCGATATATATATCGGTTCGCACAGCCCACTTTGAGGAAGATGGAACTCATCAAGTCATTGCCGTCGAGCATATCTTTCGACATGGATGCCTACGAACAGTCATACCTGAACGACGTATTGGAAAACGGACGTCCCAGATATACCCAGGCACAAAAAGAAGAGGCCAAGAAATCCATCAACGGAATGCTTGACTTAATCCACAAAAAAGATTACTTCACCATAGCCAAGGATGTAAAAAAGAGTCGTTTCCGCCCCTACATCATGGGGTTCCTCAGGTTCGCAACTGAGGAAGACGCAGAACTCTGCTCAAAGATTCGCCATCAAAACGTTCTGGTAATTGATGACGTAACTACCAGCGGCTCAACTCTCAACGAAATTCTCCGCACGCTCCGCATCCTTAACGAAGACAACGAAATCACCATCTTCAGCCTCATCGGCCGTAAAGACCTGATGGCAGAATCTCTATAGTATTGCTTATAGACTTCCAAGGATACTGCCTTCATAGATAGTGTTATCGTTACTTCCTCTTTGCCTTCATCTTCTGTTTAACCCGTTCCAATGCTGTATTTGCCTCATACACCCCGTTATTTCCAGCCATCTTATAACCATTCTTCGCATACTTGAAATAACCCAGCGACTCGTAGGCGACCCCTCTGAAGAAATAGAGGCTGTCATTATAGAAACCAGTATTCAGCGCACGATTCACATTTTTAATTACGTCAATCCATCTGTCATCATGGTAGGCTTCATAAGCCTGCTCACAAAAGGACTCATACGCCTGATGCCGCCTTGGGGCAGTTTCTCGCGAAGCCCTCAAAACCTTCTCCATTGGCGAGTCATCATACAGATTCCCCACCACTATGCAAATCAGTGCCATCATCATTACCACCTTTCTCATATCGTTGCATTAATAATTGATGCCGCAAAGATAGACTATCCTCATCTACCCTCCAAACAAAAACCAATAACAAGCCTTGTGAAAACTTCAAAAATAACGTCCCGACAGATGGTAATCAATAAAAAAGTTGTATCTTTGCGCTATCCTAATCATCATAAAGAACCCAAAACGCTATAGACAATAAAAAACTCTATAATATGGACACGAATACCGAGCAACTTTCAATAATCGCGAACGGTTGGCAACATAAAGACACACCGACATTTGAAGAATTGTCCACATCCATCTTGCAGACCCATCAGTCTGCACAGGCAAGTGCCATCAAAGCCGTCAACCAAATGGCGACCATCCGCAATTGGCTGATAGGCTGCTACATCGTGGAGTATGAACAGAAAGGTTGCGATAGAGCCAAATATGGTGACAGATTGCTGAAACGGTTGGAGGAGCAAGTGAACACCAAGGGACTTAATGAGACATTGTTTCTTGCATCCAGAAGGTTTTACACTTACTATCCCCAGATTGGAGAAGTTTTAAAACTTCCAATTCGTCCGACGGCGTTGGACGAATTCAAGACTTCCGTGTCAATTTCGGCGACGTCGCCGAAATCTGAAAAATCAGCGACACTGTTGCCGAAATTTATGACTCCAGCTTCTGAACTTATTAGCAAACTGTCCTTCTCGCATATAAGGGAGATTATGCTCCAAGATGATCCGCTTGCTCGTTTCTTCTACGAAACAGAATGCATTAAAGGCACTTGGTCCGTTAGGGAACTGCGTCGCCAGATTTCCACTAACCTCTATTTCCGCAGCGGAGCCAGCAAAGATCCCCAGAGAATGTTGAGTACTATCAAACCAGAAACAAACACGCCTGCACTAACTATACGCCAGCCTTTCACTTTCGAGTTCTTAGGACTGAATGCAAAAGACGTCATCACAGAATCAGATTTGGAGGAAGCCCTAATCAGCCATCTACAAGAATTCCTGTTGGAACTGGGCAAAGGTTTCTGTTTCGAAGCTCGCCAAAAACGTATGATTATCGACGATGAGTACTATTTTGCAGATTTAGTTTTCTATAATCGAATTCTGCATTGCAGCATCATCGTTGAGTTGAAGAACGATGAGTTCAAACACGAATACCTCGGACAACTCAATGCCTACGTATCATATTATAATGAAAACGAGAAGCATGAAGGTGACAATCCGCCCATCGGCATCCTGCTCTGCACTCGCAAGGGTAAAAAGATGGTAGAATATGCCCTTGCTGGTATGGACAACCAACTCTTCGTTTCTACATATATGTTACAATTACCCGACAAGGCAACATTAGAGAAGTTCTTGTTAGACGAAACGGAAAAGGGAATAAAACATGATTAACCGGGACATCCTAATCGGTTCCTAGCAGAACGGAACCGTTCGTAATAGAGGTTTCCTTGCGGCAATCAAAAAAAAGGTTGTACTCATGTTTCGCATTCGCTATAACAGAATTTTTTCATAAAAACACTGACACCACCGCACACCCCCGATAAACAAAGGGCTCAGGCGTGACAGACGGACTGTCACCACTGACACAACACTGACACGGTTTTTAGGTGTTGGTTGATGGGTATTGGAGGTTTGTTGGGTGTTGGAGGGTGGTAAAATCTCTAGAAATTTTACGGCATTTGATGATGTTTTACAGGCCAAAGTTATCATTCGTTGCAATAAAATCTCTAGAGATTTTCGCACCCTCATTAATATTTCATCACTCCAACACCCAATAAGCCACCAACACCTAACACCCAAAAATGTGTCAGTGTTGTGTCAGTGGTGACAGTCCGTCTGTCACGCCTGAGCCCTTTGTTTATCGGGGGTGTGCGGTGGTGTCAGTGTTTTTCTTGTTTTTTTCTGTTCAAGACAGTCTTTTTTAGATCAAAATAATATGCGAAAATTGAATTAATAATTATGCTGCAAAGATAGACCATCCTCATCTACCCTCTACCATGACCAGATGCTTTTGTTAGAATCATTGCTGCGCTGCTGGGTGGTGGTGTTACCGTAGGAGTCGGTGTAACTTGAGGACGAACCAACGGATTGGCCATAGTTATTCTTATACGTGGTATTCGTATTGCCGTAGCGGTCAGTGTAGGTATTCGAAGAGCCAGTTCTATTGCCATATCTATCGGAATAGGTTGTAGAAGTGTTGCCGTAACGATCAGTGTAACTTCTGTCTGTTCCTGTGGTATTGCCATAGCGGTCTTTATGGGTTGTCGTAGTATTGCCATAACGGTCTGTGTACGTAGAAGAGGTGCCGATAGTATTGCCGTAACTGTCACGGTGAGTAGTTGTTGTATTACCGTAGCGGTCCGTGTACGAAGAGGACGTTCCCATTGTCTGACCATATTGATTGCGGTGGGTACTGGTCGTATTTCCATAACGGTCCGTGTACTTCGACGAAGTACCAACATTATAATTCTGTGCATTTACTGTGATGGCGAACACGATAGCCATCAATGTCATGAATGTCTTTTTCATAATCTGTCCTTTCTTCTTATGTTATACTTTTTGCTATCGTTATCGTTACCGTTACTTCCTCTTTGCCTTCATCTTCTGCTTAACCCGTTCCAAGGCTGCATTTGCGTCATACACCCCATTCTTTCTGGCCATCTTATAATCCTTCTTCGCATACTTGAAATGGCCCAGCGACTCGTAGGCAAACCCTCTGAAGAAATAGAGACTGCCATTATGGAAGCCCGTATTCAGCGCATTGTTCACATTATTAATCACGTCATTCCATCTGTCCATGCGGTAGGCCTCATAAGCCTGGTCTCTATAGAACTCATACGCCTGACGCCGCCTTGGAGCCGTTTCCCGCGCAGCCCTCAAAGCCATTTCCATTGTCGCATCGTCATACAGATTCCCCAATGGACTCACCACAACCTGATCATTTCCAAAGGTCTGAGCCTTTCCGCCCACAGCCACCAAGCACATCAGTGCCATCATCACTACTTTCTGTTTCATATCATACCATTTTATCATGCCGCAAAGATAGGGCATCCTCCCCTACCTTCCAAACAAAATCCAATAACAAGGCTTGTGAAAACATTTTTTCCTCCAAAAGTTTGTATGTTAATGTATTTTTGCTAACTTTGCACAACAGGTTACTAAAACGAACATACTGTTCGCTATCTACTACTACCTTTGCACCAAAAACAAGAAGTTATGCCAACGAATAAGAATGCTTTGATTCGATATAAATACTTGGACAGTCTTTTATCTGACTATCATCACTACTATGATATTCATGATCTGACAGAGAAAGTGAATGACATGCTTTACGAAGATGGATTCCCCGAAGTGACACAGCGATGTATAGAGAAAGATATCAACACATTGGAGTATGCACCATTCTCTGCTCCGATAGAACGATTTACTAAAAAGGGGAAACGCTGCATTCATTATGATAATCGTTCTTTTTCCATTTTTAAAAAAGAAATAAGCCGAGAGGAGCAGAACCTTCTTAGAGAAGTATTGAGTACCATCGGCCAATTTGACGGTCTGGATAATTTTGGCTGGCTTGAAGACTTTAAGATTGGTCTAAGAATCGAAGAACGTAGGCAGATTATTAGTTTCAGCTATAACCAGTACTTGCAAAACTCTAACCTTCTGGGAGTACTTTTCGACAACATCTCAAATGAAGTTGTTATAAGTCTCTCGTATCATACTTTTTCGGACGAAACTATACGCAACATAGATTTCCATCCTTATTTGTTGAAGCAATACAATGACAGATGGTTTTTGCTTGGTGCTGCCGATTCTGACCAAAAGATTCTTACATTTGCCCTTGATAGGATAGACAAAGTTGAACCTTTACCTGAGAAAAAGTACATAGATTGTCCAGAAGACATCTATGAGCGATTTGATGATATCGTTGGCGTTACTTTATATGAAGACCGCCCTGTAGAACACATCCTTTGCTGGGTGAATGATTCATCCAAAGGATATGTAAACACGAAGCCTATTCACGAAAGTTATACCCCGCTCAAAGGAGATAAGGACACTGAACTTCACGAACAATACCCGAATCTGGAAGGAGGACTGTTCTTTTACCTTGACTGTATTCCTAATTTTGAACTTATCCGCGAACTCTGCTCTTTTGGCGGGAATCTCGTTGTCCTCTCGCCAGAATCAATCAGGCAAGAAATCAAGAGTCGTTTGACTGCACAATTAAAACAATATCAAGACTAATGGACCTAAAATCCGCAGATATTTTTTCGAGTGTCTGATTTAGCCCTTGCTTGTGACGATTCTGTCTGACTCTAGGCTTAGAAACGCTTGACATGACTTGTATGCAGACACCTTCCCCTTACCCCGTAAG
>Ga0256404_1002878_pt1 | contig 36560 bp, 39 predicted proteins | sample RumenRJG_01DNA_FD_185990 | JGI IMG/M metagenome (GOLD analysis project Ga0256404, IMG submission 185990) | Bovine rumen microbial communities from Lethbridge, Alberta, Canada - RJG_01 | ecosystem: Host-associated > Mammals > Digestive system > Stomach > Rumen | place: Canada: Alberta | collected... | reverse complement strand
TCGCCTCGAGGTGCAGCGTGATGACCATGCGGATGCCCGCAAACGGCTTCGTCTTGGAGAACTCCTCATCAACGGCGCGCATCACCGGCATGAAGTTCTTCACCCACGCGATCTTATCATGCCCCGAGGGTGCCAATTTCATATCACGAATCATAGATTCCATGCAAACGAACCTCCTCAAATGCTGTCATGGCTTTATTCTACTAGTAAATCCCCAAGAGCGCAAGCCGCAGGCGCCGCGCGTCACTTTTTCAGTCCATCCTCGAGCGCGGCGTAGTCCGTGAGATCCGTATGCAGCGGCGTCACGGAGATACCGCCCTGCGCGACCGTATAGAGGTCGGTGTGCGGCCCGTCGTCAGAGTCCTTGATCTCTCCCGCGACGGTGTAGAAGATGCGGCCGTCCGGCTGCACCGTCTGATGGAACGCGTTCTCGTAGTCGCGGCGTCCGAGGCGGCTCACCTGGAAATCCGCCTGGCGGAGTCGCTGCGGGAAATTCACATTGAGGAAGAACGGCGCGTCCGCCCGCTCCGCCATCCTCTGCTCGAGGAACGGCACGACGAGCTCCGCCGCCCGCTCATACGCGTAATCCGCCTCGATGTCGAGCGAGATGGCCGCCGCGGCTATCTCGTGCAGGAATCCCTCCATTGCCGCGCCGACTGTACCAGAGTAGAGCACATCCGTCGCGAGATTCGCGCCGCGGTTGATCCCCGAGAGCACGAGGTCGATGGGACGGTTTGCGTCCATCAGCGCCTCTAGATAGAGCTTCACGCAGTCCGTCGGCGTGCCCGCAATGCGCCATGCCGCCACCGCGCCGAGCTCGAGCGCGACGCCCGGCATCTCCTCCACCTCGATGGGACGATGCACATTGAGCGCATGCGCCATGCCGCTCTGCTCATGCCACGGCGCCGCGATATAGACCTCGTGGCGCGCAGCGCAGGCAGCGGCGAGCGCCCGCAGCCCCTCGGACGCGATGCCGTCGTCATTTGCTATCAGGATGCGCATAGGCTCATTTTTCTCCTTTGTATACCGCATTGAACTTTTCGATCATCTTGACCGGCTTGTAGGACTCCTTTGCCTTGCGCAGGCCCGGCAGCCCCATGTCCTCCTCGCGGTTGATATACGTCATATCCGACCACGCGTGCGAGACGAATCCCTGGTTGATGGCGGGATAGGCGCCGCGCACGTTGGGATCCGCCTTTTCCACATGGATGACGGCCGTGTCACGGTTGAGCTGCTCGCCGAAGGTGAACGCGACGACGCGCCCGTCGATGCGGATGACGCCGCCCTTGAGCGCGAAATCCTCGTAATTGTCGAAAATCTCGTGGATGGCGGCGCGCTCATAGCCGATGAAGGGATCCGCGTCAAGCTCCGCCGCGCGCAGCTGGTACCAACTCTCGAGCTCCTTGCGGCAGGCCGGGATGAGCTCCCGCGTGATGGGCAGATACTCCGCCTGCGGGTAGAGCTTATGGAACGCATTGAGATGGTTCTTCTTCGAGTGGAGTTTCCGCCCCGAGAGCGTGATGAGCTTCTCCGCGAGGTAGACATAGTCCGCGTTATCGCGGTCGTCCGTCACAGCGAACGACGCGCTCTCATACGACGCGAGGAACTGCGCAAAATCCTTCTCAAGTCCCATGAAGGAAAGCGTTTGTCCCTGCGCGCGGAAGTAGGCGAGGAACTTCTCTACGCCCTCGCGCCACTTTTCCTCCGGGCCGAACGGCTGCAGCGCCGAGAGCTTTCCCTCCCATTCGTTCACCATGTAGAGCACGTCGCCCTCCACCGCCCAGCGGATATGGTACGGCGTGCGCCACATGAAGAGATTCGTGAAATTCAGATGACTGTTTTCGTAATATCTGGCACGGAAGAACCGGTCGAGCACCGGCTTATCCTCTTTGCCAAGTTCCTTGAATTCGATGACATGTCGCCCCCTGTTCCCGGCATCCAGAAAAGACACCGACGTCATGCCGCTACAGCGCACGAGACGCAAACGCGGCGGCGCATCAAGCCAAGGCATGACGTTATGTTAGGAAGCGCTGACCCCCAGCGCTTCCCTTATTGTTTTCCATTATAGCAAGCGTGTCAACGCGCCCTCCGTAACGCACTCACGCAGGAGGCTGCGCATCGCCCCGCTGCGCGGCCGCGACGCCCTGCGCAAGATTGCGCAGTACCTCCGGCGTCACGCTGCCGCGGCCCGCCCGCTTCAAAAGCTGCGCCTCGTGCAAAATCTGCGCGATGCGCCCGATGTATTCCTGTTCCGCCTGCTCCATCACGCGCAGCATCGGATGTTCCAGACCGCGCGAAAAGAGCGCCGCTGCCTCCGACTTCAGCTCGCGCAGCGTCTTTTTCTGCGTGAGGAGCTGGCCGATATTCTCCCGCGTGACCTGCGCGAGCGCCGCGTCGATCTTGTCGTGCAGCGCCTGCAGCCGCTGCGCGCCCGCCTTCATCTCCTCGAGCGTCCGCCTCTGCCGCGCGAGGCGGTGCCATTCCTCCGCCGTATGCGGAGCGTGCGCATGTCCGCAGCCGCAGCCGTCTGCCATTTCCCCGTGTGCCTGCCGCTGCCCATCCATTTCCATCAAATCAAAATTCCCTCCAGATGATCCATCTCATGCTGTACGATCTGCGCCGCAAGGCCGGTAAACCGCTGCTGCTTCCGCTTGAACTTCCGATCGCAATACGTCACCTCGATCCACGCATGCCGCCTGACAGGGCGCACGCCATCGAGGGACAGGCAGCCCTCCTCCGCCAGATACGTCTCCGGCGAGCGCGCCGTGATGACAGGATTCAACAACAGCAAATAAGCCTGCCCCGTCCGCACCGCGACGATGCGCTTCGTGATACCGATCATGTTGGCCGCCATGCCGACGCAGTCCGCCGCGTGGGCCTTGAGCGTAGCGAGCAGGTCATCCGCCGCCTTTCCGTCTTTGCGCGTCGCGGGCAGCGACGGCTGCCGCAGCAGCGCCGTATCCCTCACGATTTTCCGTACCATAGCCTCGGTCAGTCCTCCCCGATTTTTATCATTTTGCAGCGGGACGCGGCTGAGGCAGCCGCGTCTCTCAGGACGGAGCTCATTTGATCTTGTTGAGCCGCTCAGCCAAAACCTCCGGTGACTCATCACCATCGACACAGGTCATGATGGGCTGCGCGCCGAGCTTGACCGTCTGCCCCTCCACGGTCGCAGCCTCCTTGTTATGTCCATTATGATATGCCGCCGCGAGGTTTCCCATGACGAAATACGCGCGCTCCTTCGCCGACATGTCCCCCGCAGCCGCCGGCTTCACGAACTCCTGCTTGTTGACCTTTACAACGCCCTCATCCTTGTCGATGGAGACATGTTTCCCGCTGTACGCCTCGAGCTTTTCCGCGGCTGTATCGCGGCGGGAGGTATCCGATGGATGGTCGCTGCCGCCATACGCCCAATAAAAAATCTCTGGTGTCTTCGAGCCGTTGCTCTTGTCAATGACGCGCTGCCAGATGGCTGCCGTCGCGCCGGGATTATAGTTGGAATGCGTGATGTACTCGAACGCAAGCGCATCCGCCTCCTTTTCCTGCGGCTTCGTGATGCCCTGGTTGTTCCAAGCGTTCGCCGCGAGATTGCCGAGAATCGAGCCGCCCGTCGCTGCCGCGAGCACTGCTGGGCCGATGGAGCGCTTCGCACCGACGGCTGGATGATCCTTTTGTCCATGCCCCATCTCGTGGCCGAGCACGACAGCGATCTCATCGTCGTTCGTGAGCACATCAAAGAGTCCTGTATTCACGCTCATATCGTGTCCGAGCGTGCAGAACGCGTTGAAGGACTTTTCATTGTTGATGAAATAAAGATACGGCTTGTCGTAGATGGTAGGGTCGACAGAAGCAATCGCGCTTGTGAGGTTCGACATGATGCCATCGAGACGCGCGTTGAGCGCATAGTCTCCATTGACGCCGTACTGATCCTTGATCTGCTGCAGAAGTTCCTGCCGACCTTCCTCCGTGTTATTGTAATACTTGATCTGCTTGTTGATCTGCGCCGAGTAGACCGCGCCGCCGAGCAGCGCACCGACTACATCGCCCGTGCTAAACAGCCCCGCGTTCGCCACCGGCATAGGCGCGTACGCAAACGAGCCGGCAAACAGCACGGCGCAGGCGGACAGCGCCGCCGCGATCTGTTGTTTTCTTTTCTTGAAAGACATACCGGATCCCTCCCAGAAACTCATCCCATTCTTTTCTTTTATTCTAAATCATTTTCTTTGATTTACAAGGTCTCTCCTACGATTTTCCGAAATCTGCGCGCTGGAGAATCACTGATGCATTCGGCATTGCTCCAGCTTCCTTCCATCTTCGGCCCAGCGCCTGCATTGTCGGACAGCTGCTTTCGCGGTATAATAGAGAAAGAAAAAACGTGGAGGTGTTTACCATGCAAGTCCAGGAAATCATGACGAAGGATGTTTTGACCGTGCGGCCGCAGACGACGGTGCGCGAGGTGGCGGAACTGCTCGTGAGCCACAAGATTTCCGGTCTGCCAGTCGTCGATGACGCGGGGAAGCTCGTCGGCATCATCAGCGAGGGCGACCTCATGAGCAAGGAAATCCTGCCGGAGCCGCCGGCGGAGCTCTGCATCCTCGGCGCCGTCATCTATTACAGCGGCCTCAAGGAGTACCAGGAGGCCTTCGCGCGCATGGCCGCGAACACGGCCGAGCAGCTCATGACGAAGACGGTCGTGACCGCCAAGGCCTACGACGACGTAAGCGATGTGGCAAGGCTCATGCGCGACCGCCACATCAAGCGCGTGCCCGTGCTCGACGATGAAGGCCATCTCATCGGCATCGTCAGCCGCCAGGACATCGTGAAGATGCTGCTCTAACGCATCTTTGCCTCCCGAAATCCACCTTTGCTTGAAATGAGGTTTTCCCTTGCACATTCTGCACATACTGAGAGTCTTGACCGCCTGCCTGTTCTTTCTCGGGCAGGCTTTCCCATGCCTTCCCGCCGCCGCGGCGGAGATCGATGACGCACCGATGATCTCCGCCTCTGCCGCCATCGTCGTCGAGGCTTCGACGGGACGCGTGATCTACGAGAAAAACGCGGACGAGCGCCATTACCCCGCGAGCATGACGAAGATGATGACCTGCCTGCTCGCGCTCGCTACGCTCGGCCGCCACCAGGACGTCGTCATCTCGCCGCGCGCCGCGCAGACGGAGGACGCGACGCTCGAGGAGACGGCGGGCGATGTGTTCTCCGCGGACGAACTCATCCGCGGCATGATGCTCGTCTCAGACAACGGCGCCGCCGTCGCCCTCGCTGAGGCCTCCGCTGGCTCCGTCGACCATTTCGTCACGCAGATGAACGATGAGGCCGCGCGCCTCGGCATGACGGATACGCATTTCGCCAACCCGAACGGCCTCACGCATCCCGACCACTACTCGACGGCGCGCGATATGGCGAAGCTCGCGCGCCACGCCATGACGGAGCGCGCGTTCCGCGACATCGTCGATACGGCCAAGGCGCCTGTGCGCTGGACACTGCCGGCGGGCAAAGTGCGCATGATCGAGAATACGAACGAGCTGCTCGGCCGCTATGACGGTATGAACGGCATCAAAACCGGCTGGACGAGCGCGGCAGGCGGCTGCCTCGCCGCCTCTGCGCAGCGAGGCGGCCTCGAGCTCATCGCCATCGTCATGCAGGCGGAGTCGCCCGAGGCGCGCTTCACGGACGCGCGCAAGCTGCTCGATTACGGCTTTGCCCAGACAAAACTCCGGCGCGGCATCTCGCGTGACCGCTTGAAGAAGTCCGTCTGGGTGCGCGGCGGCAAGCAGGCGACCGTCGCCGTGCATCCCGTAGAAGATGTGAACTACCCGCTCATCGGCGGCGAGGAGGCCAGCCACTACACCATAACCTACGACCTGCCGAAGATCATCGCCGCCCCCACAAAGGAAGGCCAGATCGTCGGCAGGCTCCTGCTAAACTACGACGGCCAGCCCGTCGGCTCCGTCGATCTCGCGGCGGAAAAGGTGGATGCGGGCATGAGCGCCGGCTCCCTTTTCGTGCGCGTCTTCGGCTGGCTGCTGCCGACGCTCTGACCGCCTCGCGCATCCTCGTGATACGCCGCCCACCGCCATCAACGCCGACAGGTACGCGGCAGGAGTCAAAGCGAGCTCTCGCCGAGCCGCGGGTGCCGCGTCGGCTTCAGGCTGCGCACGCGGATGAGGCGCAGCGCCTCGCCCATATCGACATCCTCTCTCCCTGCTTCCGTCTCATAGACACAGACAGGCGGCACGGCGCCAACCTCGCTCGCCGGCATATAGACATACTCTCCATTCGCGCGGTCGCCGTAGATGACGCCGCCGCGAAGCTCTGCTTCCACAATCATAGCATATTCCCTCCATCTGATGCACAGCCTGCCAGGAGAGACTGCCGCGGATGGCCGCATCCTCTCCTGCGCCGCTTTTTCTCTATTCTGCAAACAGGGGATATTTTCCTGCAAGGGGGCGGCTGCGGGAGCTGGGCAGCGCAAATCCAGAGACCTCAGTTCACCGCCTATGCTATCATATGGTCATATCTTGCAACGAAAGGAGCGTTCCATTCCTCATGACACTACGACCTTACCGCACCTCCATCCTGCTCGCCATCACCTTCACGGTGCTCCTGTCGACCTTCTGGTACCTGCCGCAGCTCGCCTTCATCGTCTTCATCTCCCTCCTCCTGCAGCTGCTGCTCTCGCCGCTCGTCGAGCGCCTGGCCGCGCATCTGCCGCGCGGCGTCGCCGCGAGCCTCTCCCTGCTCGTGCTCCTGCTCCTGCTCTTCGCGCTCCTCACGCTCGTCTCGAGCTCCATCCTGCCGACCTTCACGCGCTTCGTGACGGACTTCCCTGAGATCTCGGAAAAAGTACAGGAACTGCCGCTCTTCAAAAACTCTCCCATCCTGCAGGACGAGCTCGACAATCTCTGGCTCGAGCTCAAGGACGCAAGCGTCGACGCGCTCAAGGGATCGCTTGCCGTCTTCATCTCCCTCTTCAGCAAGGCCATCGATTTCGTCATCATCCTCTTCGTGACGTTCTATCTGCTCAAGGACGGCGAGACGATCAAGACGTACCTCGCCACGCGGTTCCCGCGGCGCGATTACAGCCGCGTGCTGCACCTCTTCAATGAGATTCTCAAGGCGCTACGCGCCTACATCGTGAGCCAGCTCATCATCTGCTGCATCACAGCCACCATCGTCTTCCTCTACTTCACGATGCGCGGCCTGCCCTACGCCTCTGTCTTCGCCGTCGTCTCCGGCGTCTGCGAGTTCATCCCCGTGCTCGGTCCGACCGTCGCCTCCGCGTTCGGCACGATTCTCACGGCGACGGTCTCGCCGTTCCTCGCGCTGCAGACCATCGGCTTCTACCTCGTGCTCACGCAGGTGAACCACAACCTCGTCTATCCGACGCTCATCGGCAGGACGCTCAACCTCCATCCCATCGCCATCATCCTCGGCATCATCCTAGGCGGCGAGCTGCTCGGCCCCGCCGGCATGTTCCTCGCCGTACCGTTCATCGTCATCTGCAAGCTCGTCATCGAGGACATCTACCACGACCGCACCATGCAGCGTGAGAAGCTCAAGCGCTCCCGCTGGCTGAACCTCCGCAAAAAAGAATAGCGCACGCGAAAGGCGCGCCAGGCATACTGCCCGGCGCGCCTTTTACGTACGCGTCTTGTCACTTGATGACCATGACCGGAATCGGCGACTCCTCGACGACCTTCTGGCTCACGGAGCCGATCAGCGCTCCCTTGAACAGGCCGAGGCCGCGGCTGCCCATGATGATCATGTCGCTGTGCTCCTGCGCCGCGACGCGCAGGATGGCCTTCGGGATGTTGCCCGTCTCGACATGCTTCGACGCCTTGAGATCATCCGGCAGCTTCTCCCAGATACGGTCAAAGACGATGTGGCTCGGGATATCCTTGTTGATGTTGCTCGCCACATAGACGAAATCGAGATCCGCCTTGCACTTCTCAGCAAAGAAGATTGCCTCATCCGTCGCCTTGCAGCCGTTCACCGATCCATCGACCGGAACGAGGATTTTATTGATTCTTCCCATGATGCCAACCTCCTCACGATACCACTTATACAAACGCGCAAAGCGAAGGAACTCCGCTCGCACGTCCTTCTTTGTTCTTTCACTAAGAGTATTCGCGATAAAATCAGAAAATCCTCTCGCCACAGAAATTTTTTTCAGAAAACAAGCCGCCGACCGCAGGAACACGCCTCCTCAGTCATTGCAGGGGCATTCACGCTTGTCGAAATACTTGTGGATGATCTCGACGGCGCAGTAATCGCCGCACATCGAGCAGGCGCCCTCGTCCTGCGGATTGCGCGCGCCGCGCTTCTCGCGCGCGAGCTCCGGATCGATGGCGAGGTCGAGCTGCGCCTGCCAGTCGAGCTCCTTGCGCGCCTGCGCCATCTTGAGATCCCATTCCCGCGCGCCCGGCACGCCCTTGACGAGATCCGCCGCGTGCGCGGCGATGCGCGCCGTGATGACGCCCGTATGCACATCGTCGATATCCGGCAGCGCGAGATGCTCCGCAGGCGTCACATAGCAGAGGAAATCCGCGCCCGAGACAGCGGCGAGCGTGCCGCCGATGGCCGACGTGATATGGTCATAGCCCGGCGCAATATCCGTCACGAGCGGGCCGAGCACATAGAAGGGCGCGTTGCGGCAGAGGCGCTTCTCAAGCTTCATATTCGCTGCGATCTGGTCATACGGCACATGGCCCGGCCCCTCGACCATGACCTGCACGCCGCGCTTCCAGGCGCGGTCGACAAGATCCCCGAGCGTGATGAGCTCCGTGAGCTGCGCGCGGTCCGTCGCGTCCGCCGTGCAGCCGGGACGCATGCCGTCGCCGAGGCTGATGGTCACATCGTATTTCTCGCAGATATCGAGAATATCATCGTAGCGCTCATAGAGCGGATTCTCCTGCTCATTGTGGAGCATCCAGCCCGCGATGAACGAGCCGCCGCGGCTCACGATGTCCATGACGCGCCCCTGCGCGCGCATGTGCTCGATGGCCGCGCGCGTGACGCCGCAATGGAGTGTCATGAAATCCGCGCCATCCTTTGCCTGCGCCTCGATTGTCTCCAGGAGGTCATCATCCGTCATCTCTACGACCGCGCCATGCTCCTTGATGGAACGCACCGTCGCTTGATAGAGCGGCACCGTGCCGACCATGATGGGCGAATGCTCGATGATGCGCTTGCGCGAAAGATCGATATTGTTCCCCGTCGAGAGATCCATGACAGCATCCGCGCCGCATCTCACCGCCTCATCGAGCTTCTTGAGCTCCGGCTCGATATCGGGGAACGTGCTCGACGTGCCGATGTTTGCGTTCACCTTCGTCCGCAGTCCCTCGCCCACGCCGCGCGGCGTGAGATTCTCGTGATTGACATTCGCGCAGATGGCGATGCTGCCTCTCGCCACACGCTCCCGGATCGTCTCCGCCGGGATGCGCTCTTCCTCCGCCACGCGCTTCATCGCGTCCGTGACCTTGCCCTCGCGGGCCAGCTGCATTTGCGTTGCCATGGAAAGACCTCCTAAAAATAAAAATCGCCAGACGGTGGTAACCCCCGTCTGACGTCAAACGTGTGCCACTTCCCTACGCAGGTATTACCCCGACAGGTTCCAAGGGTCGGCCCGCGGGCCTCTCAGCAAGCGCCGCGCACCATGCATGTCCATCGTGCGCGCGCCCCTACGGCATCAGCCAGCGCGCTGCGACTGCATCCGCGTCAAAGCTCATACCATAAAAAGCTCCCCTAGTGGAATCGTATGCTGTTTTCTCCTCTAGTTTAGCAAAGCGCCTGAAAAAAAGCAAGGAAACATATCAGCGACGCGCACACAAATGTCTTCCTCCGCCATCTGTCACTTGCTACATCGTCCAGCAAAAAACCACCGATACATACGGCCCCGTCATGCGCATTGCGCAAAGACAACATGCCATATGTATCAGTGGTTCCGAAACTCGTATGCATGCAGTACGGTTCAAAGAAACCGCGGCTGAAAGTCTCCTATCAGAACAGGCGCATCACAAATCTTCGTGTACCTCGGAGAAATAGATGACCGTGACCGTATCTTCCTTGAGGATGCGGCGCTTGTAAATCTTCTCGAAATCCTCTACGAGCTCATCGACAGAATTGATTTCCGGATTCTGATGCCCGAGGTCTGCCGACGTGAGCGTTCCCATCGTCTTCACACGCACTTTGTCGAGAAACGCCGTATAGAGCTTATGCTTCGGCTCGCCTTTCTTGCCCGTCGTGATCCAGACAATGGAGTTCTCCGGGAACTGCGCGCTCACGTCGCCGAGGCGCACCGTGCAGTTCTTCGTGCGTTCCATCAACATCTTTTTATGCTTGGCAGCCTGAAAATTCAATGCCATCATGATGAATATTCCCCCTATGGTATGATGTATCTTCATCATATAATAGATATTCCGCGAGGTCAAGACAAAGTGTCCCTCTAAAAAGACGCATGGCGCAAATAAACTGTCTGCATGACGACATGGGCATCTGCGCTGGTAACGCGGGAAAGACACTGCCGCCGCTATAGCCCGCGGTGCTTACCTTTCCCCAAGGATCTCGCGTGCCTGCCGCTCCGGCACCTCCTCATAGCGCAGGAACGAGCGCGTGAAGGTACCGCGTCCCTGTGTCTGAGAGCGAAGCTCTGTCGCGTAGCCGTAGAGCTCCGCCTCCGGCACGACGGCATGCAGGACAGTCGTATCCTTGCCGCCCATCTCCGTGCCGAGGATGCGGGCGCGCTTGCCGTTGAGCCTGCCGATGACGTCGCCGAGATAGTACTCGGGCGTCATGACCGCGATCTCGTCGAGCGGCTCGAGGAGTACGGGATCTGCCGCGAGGACGGCCCGGCGCAGCGCGATGGCCGTCGCCGCCTTGAATGCCGCCTCGGAGGAATCGACGGGATGATAGGAACCATCCGTGAGCCGGACGGCGACATCGACGACGGGGAAGCCCGCGAGGATACCGCCCGCGAGCGTCTCCGCCGCGCCCTTCTCGACGGCCGGGATGTACTGGCGCGGCACGCTGCCGCCGAAGATCGACTCGCTGAATGCGTTGCCCGCGCCCGCCTCCTGAGGCTGTACTTCCAGCACGACATGACCGAACTGCCCATGCCCGCCGCTCTGCTTCTTGAATTTCCCCTCGGCCTGCGCCGCCTTGCGGATGGTCTCACGATAGGCCACGCGCGGGCGGCTGAGCTTCAGCTCCACATGGTATTTGCGCGCGAGCTGCTCCGCGAGCACGGTGAGCTGCATCTCCCCGAGCGCCGCCACTACGGTCTGCTGCAGCGCTTCCTCGCGGCGCACAGCGAGCGTTTGCTGCTGCTCCTGCTCTTTCGCTAAAGCTGCGAGCACCTTGTCCGCTTCCTCCTTTTTCTCCGTCACGACGGCCATCTCGAGCATCGGTGCGGGGAAGTCCGGCAGCTCATAGAGGATCGGAGCATTCTTCGCCGCGAGCGTATCGCCTGTGCGGACAGCGGCGAGCTTCGCGGTCACGACGATGTCGCCCGCGTGCGCAAGTGTCACGGTATGCGCCTGCCTGCCGCGCAGGGTGCTAAGACTGCCGATGCGCTCCGCGCGCCCCGTCGTCACATCGAGCACCGTCGTATCGCCGCGCAGCGTCCCCGTCTCGATGCGCAGATACGTCTGCCGCCCGCTCTGGGGATCGACGACCGTCTTGAACGCCTGGGCGGAGAATGCCTCAGAGATGCCGCGCTCCACGAGCTCTCCCGTCCCCGGCTCCGTGCCGAGCACCGTAGCCGCGGGCGCCGGCAGATAGGCCGCGATGCCGCCGAGGAGCTTTTTCACGCCGATATCTGCCTTCGCCGAGCCGCAGAAAACCGGGAAAATCTTGCCGTCACGGACGCCCTGGATGAGCGCCTCCGCTACCTCCGCCTCCTCGATGGGCTCGCCCTCGAGGTATTTTTCCATGAGCGCGTTGTCATAGTCCGCGACCGCCTCGATGAGGTTCTGGCGCGCCGCCTCGACATCTGCGGCGAGGTACTCCGGGATCTCCGTCACGACGCAGTCGTCCTCGTCGTGCGGCACGACCTTGCCATGCATCGCGAGGAGGTCGACGACGCCCTGGAACGCGGCCTCCTGGCCGATGGGCAGCTGCACGGGCACGACGCCCGCACCAAAACGCACGCGCAGCTCATCGACGACAGCCGCGAAGTCCGCGTGCTCGCGGTCCATCTTGTTGAGGAAGAACGCGCAGGGGAGATCCTCGCCGCGCGCGAGCTGCCAGAGCTTCTCCGTCTCCACCTCGATGCCGGCAGGCGCGGAGAGCACGAGCAGCGCGGCGTCCGCCGCCGCGACGGCGGACACCGCCTCGCCGAAAAAGTCAGGATAGCCCGGCGTATCGAGCAGGTTCAGCTTCTCCTCGCCCCACTCGCAGGCCGCGAGCTTCATCTCGATTGTGAGATGGCGCGCCTTTTCCTCCGGCAGCACGTCGAGCAGACTCGTCCCCTCGTCGACGCTGCCGCAGCGCTTTGCCGTTCCCGTATGGTAGAGGCAGGCATCTAGCAGGCTCGTCTTGCCGCTGTTGCCGTGGCCGAGCACCGCCACATTGCGCAGATGCGCTGTCGTATACTCTTTCATAGATCTCCCTCCCAGTCACTTCGATGCACCTACCTGGGCACTTCGCGGATTCCAAAGCACCCTATGAAAAAACGCTGCTCTCCTGTGCGTTTCTCACACAAGATGCAGCGTCACTCCTCTCAGCCGCGCCTACTGCTCCTCGAGGCGCATGAGCAGAAAACAGTAATCCGACAGGCGGTTCAGATACCGCCTGTCCGTATCATGTACTTCCTCTTCCTCTGCCAGACGACAGAAGAGACGCTCCGCACGGCGCGTGACCGTGCGCGCGTGATCGAGCGCCGCGCCGCCCTGTGTATCGCCCGGCACGAGGAACGAGGTGAGGGGCGGCAGCCGCCCCTCAAGCTCATCCATCGCCTGCTCGAGCGCCGCGACATCCGCCTCGGCGATCATGGCCTCCTGCGCGCGGCTCGCGAGGTCTGCCATGAGCGCAGGCAGCTTTTTCTGCAGCGCCAGCACGCGCTCTCTTACCTCCGCCTTCGCGACGGACGCGCGCGCAAGCCCCAGGACGGAGTCGAGCTCGTCGACCGTGCCGTAGGCCGCGACGCGCAGCGAGGATTTCCTCACGCGTTCCCCCGTATAGAGGCCCGTCTCACCGGCATCCCCTGTCTTCGTGTAAATGCTCATAAATCCTCCTGTCAGCCGTCGTAAATCTCCGTCTGATTGAAGAAGATCGAAATCTCACGCGCCGCACTCTCCGGACTGTCGGACGCGTGGACGGCATTGCGGCGCCCATCCAAAGCGTACGCCTTGCGGATCGTCCCCTCGGCCGCTTCCGCGGGATTCGTCTTGCCGTTGAGCGCGCGCACGCGGCGGATCGCGTCCTCGCCCTCGAGCACCATCGCGACGAGCGGACCGGACGTCATGAACGTGCACAGGCCCTCATAATACGGGCGGCCGATGTGCTCCGCATAGTGGATGGAGGCCAGTCGGTCGTCCATGCGCAGCATCTTGAGCGCGACGATGCGCAGCCCTTCCTGCTCATAACGCTGGATGATATCTCCCGTGTGATGATTGGCAAAAGCATCCGGTTTGATGAGTACAAGCGTTTTTTCCATGAATGAATCTTCTCCTTTGATATGGCTTATCATTGCCTCAGAGCACTTCCGCCTTATAGGCTCGTGCCAGTTCGGCATGCGCAAGCGCGGACTCCCGCAGCGCCTCGATCTCGTCGTCGCGCAGCGCGCGGATGATCTTGGCCGGATTGCCGTAGACGATCGAGTTATCGGGGATCTTCTTGTGCTGCGTGATGAGCGATCCCGCGCCAATGATGCAGTTGTCACCGATTTCCGTATAGCCGAGCAGGATGGCCCCCATGCCGATGAGCGTATTAGAGCCGATGGTGCGGCTGTGGATGACGGCGTTGTGGCCGATGATGACGTGACTGCCGATGGAAAGAGGACAATCCCCCATCACATGAATTGTAGCATTATCCTGTATATTCGTGCAACGTCCGATCTGAATTGGTTGGAAATCACCGCGCACAACCGCGCCGAACCAAATGCTGGAATCCCTGCCAATCGTCACATTGCCGGCAACGCAAGCCGTCGGCGCAATGAAAACAGACGGGTCGACCTTCGGTCGCTTTCCTTTGTACGGTATCATGAGCCCCATAGTATCCGCCTCCGTGATGTGTTCGAATTTGTCAGAAATATCTCTACATTTCTCATTATAACCGCTGGAGAAAAAAAAGTAAACACTTCAAACCAATTTGTACCAATTTTACAAATCAGACAACAAACGACACGCACTGATATACGATCATCACTTTTTCTGCTGCAGCAACGCCTGCAGCCGCCGCACGCGCTGCGCGAGCAGCCAATCCGCGATCTCCTTTCCGACAAGCTCCGGCGGTGCCGCATGACCGGAGATGCGTAGAAGCTCCGCCGCTATCTCCTCGCCATGCACGAGATACGCGGGCAGGTCGCCGTGATCCGCCCGCAGCATGGCGAGGAACGCGGAGAAAGGCAGCGGCACCTTGACCGCCGCCAACAGGAGCCTGACAATCTTCCCCGCCTTTGTGAGGCGCGGCGCGCGCATGTGCTCGCGGATGACGAAAGCCGCCGCTGCGCGCCAGTCCCGCGGCAGCGTCATGCGACGGTTCCAGTCCGCGAGCACGTCGAGGCCGCGCACCTCATGGCCGTAGTGGTGCGGCAGCATCGCCTGCGGCGTCCGGCCCTTGCCGATATCATGCGCGAGCGCTGTGAAACGCGCGCGCACATCACCAGTCTCCGCCGCCACGCGGTCGAGCACGAGCATGGTGTGTTCGAACGCGTCCCCCTCAGGATGGAATGCCTGCGGCTGCGTCTTGCCGACGAGCGCTGCAAGCTCCGGGAACGTCACATCGAGCACGCCCGCGCGCGCGAGCCAGCGGAAAAAAGCGGACGGCTGGGCCGCGCCGAGCGCGCGGCGCAGCTCGGCGAAGATGCGCTCGCCCGGCTCACGCGCAAGCTCCGCGCGGCAGGCGCGCATATAGGCGAGCGTCTCCTCCGTGATCTCATAGCCGAAGAGCGCCGCCTGCCGCGCCGCGCGCAGCGCGCGCACGGGATCCTCGACGAAATGAGAGGAAACCGCCCGCACGCGGCCGCGTGCGATGTCCTCCCGCCCGCCGTAGAGGTCGATGAGCCGCCCCTCGGGCAGCTCGAGCGCGATGCTGTTCATCGTCGTGTCCCTGCGATAGAGATCCTCCTCGATCGTGACCTCAGGCGAGAACGCGACGGCAAAACCGCGATAGCCCGGCCCTGTCTTGCGCTCCCGTCGCGCGAACGCCACCTCCGCTCGTTTCCCGTCCACCGTCACCAGGTAGACGGGGAACGAGCGGCCGACGCGCTGCGCGTCAGGAAAGAGCGCGCAGAACGCCGCCTCGCCGATGCCGCTCACGACGTAATCCTTGTCCGCGGCCGCTGCACCGCGCAGACGGTCGCGCACCCAGCCGCCCACGACGAAGACGCGCGCGCCGCCCCTGCGTAGCGCCGCGACGAATGCTGCTTCCTCCATCTCGATTCCCTCCCTGCGGCGCAAAGACCTGCGCCATGAAATCCTGCGGCGCGTGCCGCCTCCGCATCCAGTTCCTGTCGTAAAAAAGACTGCCCCGCCAGGGACAGTCTCTCCTCCAGAAAACACTCAGGCATGTTCCGCGTGGTTCACGATATGCGCGCCGCGCGTATCGAGCGCGAGCTGCTTGATCTCCGCCTCGACGCCATGTCGATGGAAGGCCTCGCGCATCGCCGCGCCGATGGCCTCCTCCTTGCCAGCGCGCTCGAGCGTGAACGCGATGAGGCACGGCCCTGCGCCGCTCAGCACCGTGCCGAGCGCCCCTGCCGCACGCGCCGCACGGAACACGTCAAACATGCCGGGAATCAGCGCCGCGCGGTACGGCTGATGCAGCGCATCGTCAAATGAGCGTTTGAGGAAATGCTCGCTGCCCTTCATGAGCGCGGCGACGAGCATCGAGGCGCGTCCGATGTTGAAAATCGCATCCGCCATCGGCACCGTCTCCGGCAGGACCTCACGCGCTTTCTTCGTCGGCAGATAGAAATCCGGCACCGCGACAACGAAGCGCAGGCGGAGCTTTGGCAGGAACGAGAAGCTCTCGACATGATGCCCTTTCGTCGTGCTCACCGTGAAGCCGCCGAAGATCGCCGGCGCCACATTGTCAGGATGTCCCTCGATCTCCGTCGCCATCTGCAGGAGCTCGCGGCGGTTGTACTTGTTGCCGATGATGACATTCGCCGCCTTGAGACCGGCCACGATGGCCGCGGCGCTCGAACCGAGACCGCGGGAAAGCGGCACATGGTTCTTCATGTGGATCCGCGCGCCGCGGAACTCCTCGCCGCGCTTCGCGCGCTCGAGCAGCAGGCGGATGGAGCGCCAGACGATGTTGCGCGCATCCTCCGGGATGCGCCCCGCCCCCTCCCCCTCGACGAGGAACTCGAGACCTGGCTCCTCCCGGAGCGTGAGATCCAGCTCATTATAAATATTGCAGGCCAGCCCGAGCGTATCGAAGCCAGCGCCGAGATTGGCGCTCGTCCCCGGCACCCGGACCGTGATGCTGCGTTCTCCCATTTGATTACCCCCGGTCATTTTCCACGCGGATGAGATTGCGGACCTCGCTCACGACCGGCAGTGCGTTGAGCACGTCGAGCGCCGTAAGGATATTCGCATGCGGGACACAGTGCGTGATCGCGACGATCTCCGCATGCTCTTTCTTATCGCGCTGTGTCTGGATGACGGACTGCAGGCTCACGTCCGCGTTGCCGAACGCCGTCGCGATCGCGCCGAGCACGCCCGGCTTGTCCTCAACGAGCAGGCGCACATAGTAGCTCGACCGCGTCTTCTCGATGGGGCAGAGCACCTTTTTGCGGTAGCAGGTGCAGTTCACACGCCCGAACGAATGGTTCACGATATCGCGTGCGACATCGATGATGTCGGCGACCACCGCCGAGGCCGTCGGCAGCGATCCCGCGCCCGGGCCGTAGAACATCGCTTCGCCCACGGCGTTGCCGCGCACGAAGATCGCGTTGAATACGCCATTGACCGACGCGAGCGGATGCTCCTCCGGCAGGAACACCGGATGCACGCGCACGTTGATGCCCTCGTCCGTCTCCTTGCCGATGGCGAGCAGCTTCACGACGTAGCCTAGATTCTTCGCGTAGGCGATGTCGTCCGGCGTGATCTTCGTGATGCCCTCCACCGAGACATCGTCGAGGCTGATGCGCGTGTTGAACGCAATGGAGGAAAGGATGGCCGCCTTGCGTGCGGCATCCAGGCCGTCGACATCCGCCGAGGGATTCGCCTCCGCATAGCCCTTTTCCTGCGCTTCCTTGAGCACGTCGTCATAGCTCGCGCCGCACTCGCTCATCTTCGTGAGCATATAGTTCGTCGTACCGTTCACAATGCCCATGATCTCCGTGATGCGGTTCGCCGTCAGGCACTGCTTGAGCGGCATGATGATGGGAATGCCGCCGCCGACGCTCGCCTCGAAGCGGAAATCGGCGTCGTGCGCCTCCGCCATGTCGAAGAGCTCGTGGCCATACTGCGCCACGACATCCTTATTCGCCGTCACGACATTCTTGCCCGCGGCGAGCGCGCGCAGCATGTAGTCCTTCGCGGGCTTGATACCGCCCATGACCTCGACGACGATGGAGATCTCGTCATCCTCAAGGATGTCCTCGACGCGATCCGTGAGCTCGACGCCCTCAAGATAGGGACGCGGCTTCTTCACATCGCGCACGAGCACCTTGGCGAGCACGAGGCGTGTGCCGACGCGCGCGGTGATCTCTTCCATGTTTTCTCTCAGCACGCGAACGACACCAGATCCGACCGTGCCGGAGCCCAAAAGACCGATCTTGATTGCTTCCTTCATCATCGACACACCTCCCTTTCGTCCCTCATGCCTGGCCGAGTACTTCGAGACGTTTCACGCCGTCGACCATGCGGAGCTTGTCGAGCAGCGCCTCGAGGTCGACGGAGAGCTGCGCCGTCTCGATCGAGACCGTCGCGTTCGCGACGCCCTGCAGGGGGATGCCCTGGTTGATGGTCAGCACGCTGCCGGAATCCGCGGAAATCGTGTTGAGCACGCTCGAGAGCACGCCCTTCTTGTGCTCGAGCAGGAACGTGAGCGTGACAATCTTATTCTTGCTCGCCTCATAGAACGGGAACACGTAGTCCTTGTATTTATAGTAGGCGCTGCGCGAGAGATCCATCTTCTCCACGGCCTCGTTGATGGTGCGCGCGTCGCCGCGCTTGAGCATCTCTTTGACGCGGATGGTCTTCTTGATTGCCTCCGGCAGGATCTCCTCTTTCACGAGAAAGAATCCATTCTGTTCGTTTTCCATACATTCTCCTCCCAAAAAGAAGGCATGCGACAACGCGCCGCATGCCCTGGGTCTGTACTCTTCTTAAGCATTTTTGTTCGTGTCTGTGAGATATTATACCATCATCTGTCCGCGAATGCTACCTTGTTTTCAAAAAACGTCCACAAAAGCTGAGAGACGCGTCAAAAATGTTACAAATGTCCCGCGGAGATCCGATTTTCTGTTCCATTGAGCAGGCGCGTGATGTTGCTGCGATGGCGCACGATGATGAGTGCGGCCGCGAGCACACCGAACGCGACGTAGAGCGCTGGGTAGCCGAATACGAGCGCGAGCACGGGCACGAGCGCCGCCGCGACGATCGAACCGAGGGATACGTAGCGCGTGGCGAGCACGAGGAGCAGCCAGACGAGGAAGACAATCACCGTCACCTTCGGCATGAGCATGAGGATCACGCCGAGCCCCGTCGCGACGCCCTTGCCGCCGTGAAAGCGCAGGAAGAGCGAAAGCGAGTGTCCGACGATGGCGAGGACGCCGCAGAGGATCATGACGAGCGGCGTGCCGACGAGCATCTCGCCGAGCCAGACGGCGAGCAGCCCCTTGAGCATGTCGAGGAAGAATACGAGGAAGCCGGGGCCCTTGCCGAGCGTGCGCCAGGCGTTCGTCGCGCCGATGTTGTGGCTGCCGTGCTGCCGCAGGTCTACATGCCAGAGCGCGCGGCAGAGCCAGAGGCCGTTCGGAATGGAGCCGAGGAGATAGCTCAGCGGCAAAGCGAGGAGTGTCATGATCTCACGCCTCCTCTTCTTCGCCGCGCTTGCGCACGATGAGCACGAGCGGCGTACCCTCGAAGCCGAACTGCTCACGCAGGCGGTTCTCGATAAAGCGCAGATAGGAAAAATGCATGAGCTCGGGATCGTTGACGAAGATGATGAACCGCGGCGGCTTCACATCCGCCTGCGTCATGAAGAGGATCTTGAGCTGGCGGCCGCGGTGCATCGGCGGCGGGTTCACGGAGACGGCATCGCGGATGAGCTCATTGAGGACGCTCGTCTTGATGCGCATGGACTGCTGCTCCGCGACATACTTCACGAGCTCCGTCACGCGGTGCACGCGCTGGCCCGTGAGCGCCGAGGTGTAGAGCACGGGCGCGTACTGTAGGAAACCGAGCTTGTCGCGCAGCTCATCCGTGAAGCGCAGCGTCGACTTATCGTCCTTCTCCGGGAAGATGTCCCACTTGTTCACGACGATGACGACGCCGCGCCCCGACTCGTGCGCATAGCCGGCGATCTTCTTGTCCTGCTCCGTGATACCCTCAGCGGCATTGATCATCATGAGCACGACATCCGCGCGGTCGATGGCGCGCAGAGAGCGCATGACGCTATACCGCTCGACCGGCTCGTCAATCTTGCCGCGCCGGCGCATGCCCGCCGTATCGATGAGCATGAACTTCGTGCCGTTCTCGATGAAATGCGTGTCGATGGCGTCGCGCGTCGTGCCCGGCACATCGCTGACGATGACGCGCTGCTCGCCGAGGATGGCGTTGACGATGGAGGACTTGCCGACGTTCGGCCGACCGATGACGGCGATGCTGATCTCGTCCGGCTCCTTGTCGTCGCCCGTCTCCTCCGGGAACGCGGCGACGACTGCGTCGAGCAGATCGCCAAGATTGCGCGCGTTCGACGCGGAAATACCGATGGGATCGCCGAGTCCGAGGCTGTAGAACTCATACATGTCCATCTCGCGCTCGGGACTGTCGACCTTGTTCACGGCAAGGACGACAGGTTTCTTCGTCGAACGCAGGAGATGCCCGACCTCCTCATCCGCCGTCGTGAGCCCCGCGCGTCCATCGACGACGAAGAGGATGACATCCGCCTCCTCCATCGCAATCTGCGCCTGCTGGCGCATGGATTTCAGGATATGATCGCTCTCATCGAGCTCGATGCCGCCCGTGTCGATCATCGTGAACGCATGGCCGAGCCACTCCGCGTCGAGATAGATGCGGTCGCGCGTGACGCCCGGCATATCGTCGACAATCGAGACGCGCTGCTTGCCGATCTGGTTGAAAAGCGTCGATTTGCCGACGTTCGGACGACCGACGATGGCAACGATTGGTTTACTCATACTGACCCCTTCTTTCCGTTCGCTTCTTTATCTAGTTCCTTTATTCCGTTCCTGCCGCTGGCTTTGTGTAGGCGGCATTGCTCTGCCACATGTAGGCGGCCTCCCCCGCCCGCGCCTTGTGGTAATGCGTCCAGTCCGCGAGCGCGCGGCGGTAGTCGCTGCCGCCCTGCACGGGCTCGACGCGCGCCTCGGGGAACGCAGCGCGCAGTTCCGCAAGCGTCATATCATCGAGGAAGATGTCCTCGCCAGCACGCAGCGCCGGCTCCGGAATCAAGATGCCCGTGCGCGGCCCCGGCAGCGCGCGCAGCGCGCGCACGATGTCCTGTCCCGTGAGCAGGCCCGAAACATTGACGGTCGTACCGAAATATTCATTGGGAACCGGCACGATGCGCACATGGAGGTTCGTCTGCCGTACGGACTGCGCGAGTCTCTCTAGCACCGGCGCGACCGACGTCCCCGTGACAACATCGAGGTAGACGGGCACATCATACGACGACGCCGCCTGCGTCTCCTCGAAATCCTTGAGGAAGCTGCGCGTGAGTCCGATGCCGTTATCGAGCTGCGGAAACCCGTCGTACATCTCCGTCGGCGGCACCTCGCGACCAGCAAGGAAATAGAACTCATCTCCAAGGTAGAGGAACGTCCGCCCCGTCTCCTCCCTGAGTCTCTTTTGCCACCGTTCCGCCATGTCGATGACCGCCGCCGCGCCCGCTGCATCGAACTGCTTGAGCGGATACGGATCCGTGCGGAACTTCGTCACGCCGACGGGAACGACAGCGAGCGAGAGTACATGCGGCCGCCGCGCGACGAGCTCGCGAATCGTGCGCTCGAGCTCCTCGCCGTCGTTGAGGCCCGCGCAGAGCACGACCTGCGTATGGTAGTCTGCGCCCGCTGCCTCGAGGCGGTCGAGCTGCTCGTTGATGAGCGCTGCTCGTTTGCAGCGCAGCATCTGCGCGCGCAGCTCAGGGTTCATGCACTGCACGGACACGTAGAGCGGCGAGAGATGCAGTTGCTCGATACGCCGGAAATCCGCTTCGCCCATGTTCGAGAGCGTCACGAAATTGCCGTAGAGGAACGACAGACGATAGTCGTCATCCTTGATGTGCAGCGATGAGCGCATGTGCGGCGCGACCATGTTCACAAAGCAGAAATAACAGTTGTTCGCGCAGCGGCGGATGCCGTCAAAGACCGCGGCCGCGAACTCCGCGCCAAGCTCCTCATCGATGTCCTTGTCGAAGGAGATCATTTCCTGCTCGCCGTCTGCATGCTCGACAAGCAAATCAATCTCCTCCTCTGCGAACGCGAAACTCAAATCGATGATGTCGCGCAGTTCCTTCCCATTAACCGAGAGAATCTTGTCTCCCGGCACGAGTCCGAGTTCCTCTGCGAGACTGCCCGCTGCGACGCGGATGATTTCCCCTTTGTTCATACCTGCTCCTCATCTGCTCATATATTCCCCGCAGCTGTCAGTGCAGCCGCTTTTCTGTCTACTATCATAGCATGGAAAGAGGAGTGATGAAATCATCACTCCTCAAAAATTCCTATAAGATTGCCGGATACTGGCTCAGTCCTGAACCTCGTCGCCGATCGTCGTCGGCGCGTCATCCTGCTCTTCCATGTAACGCTTGTAGATGGCGTTGTCGCCGTCGCGTTTCGCCTTCGTGATGGAGAGCGAGATGCGCTTGCGCTTCATGTCGATGCGCAGAACCTTGACCTTGACGATGTCGCCGACATGCACGGCCTCGTCCGCACGCTCGATGCGATGATCCGCAAGTTCACCCATCGGAATGAGACCGTCGAAGTGCGGCTCGATCTCCATGAAAGCACCGAAGTCCGTCAGTTTGATGACCTTGCCTTCGATGTGGTCGCCCTCAGCGTACTTCTCCGCCTTGTCGAGCCACGGATCGCGCATCGTGTCCTTGACGGAGAGCGAGATGCGCTTTGCTTCCTTATCGACGTTCTTCACATAGACATCGAGCTCCTGACCGACGTGGAGCACGTCGCTCGGCTTGCTCACGCGATGCCATGCGAGGTCAGAGATATGAGCGAGACCGTCCACACCGCCGATGTCGATGAACGCGCCGTAGTCCACAAGGCGCTTGACCGTGCCGTGCACCGTCTGGCCAGCCTCGAGCGTCGCGAAAACCTCTTCCTGCTTCTTCTCGCGCTCAGCCTCGAGGAGCTGACGGCGGGAGAGCACGAGACGCTGCTTGCGCACATCGATCTCGATGGGCAGAGCCTCGACCGTCTGACCGACGTAGATGGAGAGATCCTTCACGAAATGAAGCTCCATCTGGGACGCGGGGATGAAGCCGCGCAGACCGTTGACGGAGGCAACGAGGCCGCCCTTGACGACCTGCTGGATCTTCGCCTCGACCGTCTCGCCGCGCTCTTTCACACCTTCCATATCCTTCCACGCAGCCATGCGATCTGCCTTGACCTTGGAAAGGAGGCCGCCATTTTCGCCGCCGAGGGAGACGATGTAGACATCGATCTCGTCGCCGACCTTGACGACATCCTCTGCGGAATCAGGCTCCGGATAAGCCAGCTCTTTTTTCGGAACGGGAATCTCCTGCTTGTAGCCGATATCAATAAAAGCTTCGCTCTTGTTGACAAGAACGACCTTGCCTTTTACTACCTCGTGCTCCCGAATCTCCGGGCTGTTCTTCTCTTCTTCCTCTAAAAGGGTTTTCATATCCTCTGACACTTTTTATATACCTCCTTGATAATCCAGTCCGGTGTAGAAGCACCAGCTGTAATACCAATTTTTTCAATGTTGTCAAACCACGCGGGCCGAAGCTCCTCAGCCGTCTCGATGTGGTAGGTACGACATATTTTCGCGCAGAGCTGCGCGAGGCGCGTCGTATTCGCACTGTTCTTGCCGCCAATCACGAGCATGACATCCACTTTCGACGCCAACTCGCGCGCAGCGCGCTGCCTTTGATCCGTCGCCGTGCAGATGGTCCGCATGATGCGGATGTCGCGCGACTTGTCAAGCAGAGCACTCACAATCTCCCGGAAACGTTCGCCTGAGAACGTCGTCTGCGAGATGATGCCGAGCCTTGAGGCGTTAGGGAGGGACGCTGCCTCTGCCACCGTCTCGATGACAGCGACATTGCCGCCCGCCCACTGCACGATGCTATGCACCTCGGGATGTTCCTTCTCGCCAACGATGACGACGAAACGCCCCTTCTCCGCAAGCTCCTTCGCCGAGAGCTGCGCCTTCTTGACATGCGGACATGTCGCGTCGACACACTCAAGGCCCATCGCCTCAGCCCTCTCATATGTCTCCGGACCAACGCCGTGAGAACGGATGATGACCTTCCCCCGCTTCAAATCGTCAAGACAATCGAGGGTGCCGACGCCCTCATCTTTCAGGCGCTCCACCATTTGCGGGTTATGGATGATCGGGCCGAGCGTGCAGGCGGAGCCATCGGGAGCAGCATTCTCCCGGGCAATCTTGATGGCGCGCTTGACGCCATAACAGAACCCCAGATAGTCTGCCAAAATGACTTCCAAACTATCAACCACCCGTATGTTTTGTTGCAAATCGGTATGATTTTGCACACCAATAATGCAATCTAAGTGTTAGTATAGCATTTTCAGGGAATCTTGTATAGAGTGATTTCACTTCAGCAGAAAATTTTTTTCACGTGAGGCAGGCGGTTTCTCCGATCACCGCAGGCATTCACACCTAGACTTCCTACTGCACGGTCTCCTTCATACGGGCGATTTCATCGAGGATTCCCTGCGAGAAAGCGGCGAGCTCCTCTTTCTTGCGGCGATCGCCTGTAAACGTTCTGGGCTTGCCGACGATGACTGTGAGCCGCGGCAGCAGGCCGCCGTTCGCGAAAATCTTGTCCGTGCCGAGGATGGCCGCCGGCACGACGGGCGCGCCGGTGAGCGCAGCGATGAGTCCGACGCCCGCCTCCGCCTTGCGCATCTTGCCCGTGCGGCTGCGCGTGCCCTCGGGGAAGAGGCCGAGGCAGTGACCGAGCTTCAGGACTTCGACCGCCGTCTTGATGGCCGCGCGGTCCGCTGCGCCGCGCTTCACGGGGAACGCGTGGCAGGCGCGGATGGCAGCGCCGAAAACGGGATGCTCGAAGAGTTCCTCCTTCGCCATGTAGGCGACATGGCGGCGCATGAAGCACGCGAGAAACGGCGGATCCCAATTGCTCATGTGATTGGCCGCGAGGATGACCGCCCCCTGCTGCGGCAGGTTCTCCGCGCCGATGACGCGCGCTCGGAAGACGATGCGGAACAGCAGTTGGAATATAATCTTGAGCATGGCATAGAGCATACGATCACCTGCACATTCCGAGAATCTTCTCAACGACCTGCTCGATGGAAAGTCCCGTCGTATCGAGCAGCACGGCATCCGCCGCCTGCACGAGCGGGGAGATGGCGCGCTCGCTGTCCGCCTTGTCGCGCGCGGCGATGTCCTCCTGGAGCTTCGCGAGCTCGACGTCGTAGCCCTTTTCGCGCATCTCGCGGTAGCGGCGCTGCGCGCGCTCCTCGATGGAGGCCGTGAGGAAGATTTTCACATCGGCCTGCGGCAGCACATGCGTTCCGATGTCGCGCCCGTCCATGAGCACGCCGCCCTCCTCCGCCATCGCCCGCTGCAGCTCGACCATCTTCTCACGCACGGGGCCGAGGGCCGCGACCTGCGAGACGATGCGGCTGACCTCCGGCGTGCGGATGTAGTCCGTCGCCTCCTCGCCGTTGACAAAGACATGCGTGACACCGTCATGGTAGGAGAGCCGCACGTCGATGTCCTTCACGACGGAGAGGATCAATGCGTCCGTCACCGGCGCCTTCTGCTGCAGCGCCTTCCAGGCGACGGCGCGATACATCGCGCCCGTATCGATATAGGTATAGCCGAGCGCCTTTGCCGCGAGTTTCGCGACCGTGCTCTTGCCCGCGCCCGCGGGGCCGTCGATGGCAACAACTAGTTTCTTCAAGGAAATATCCTCCTTTTCTTTTTCGTCCATGAGCCGCCGCCCGGCAATCATTCTCCGCCAAAGCCCGCGAGCGTATCGTAGAACTCCGGGTACGAGATGCGCACGCAGTCCGGCCGCTCGATGATGACGCCCGCTCCGGCCGCGCCAAGGATCGCGAGCGACATCGCCATGCGATGGTCGTCGTAGCTAGGGACAGCGGCGCGCTGGAGCTGCGTGCCGCCGTGGATCACGAGGCTGTCCGCGCCCGCCTCGACGCTTCCAGGCGCGAGCGCCGAGAACGTATCCGCGATGGCCTGCAGGCGATCGGTCTCCTTCACGCGCAGCTCGCCCGCGCCCGTGATGACCGTATCGCCCTCGGCGAAGAGCGCCGCGACGGCGATGACGGGGATCTCGTCGATGAGGCGCGGCATGATGTCCTTGCCGAACGTCGTGCCATGCAGCTTCGCCGCCGTCACGACGAGATCCGCCGCCGCCTCACCGCCGCTCACGCGCTCGTTCGTGCGCACGATGTCAGCCCCCATCGCCGCGAGCACATCGAGAATGCCCGTGCGCGTCTCGTTGACGCCGACGTTCTCGAGCACCATCTGACTCCCCGGCACGAGGGAGGCGAGCACGAGCCAGTAGGCCGCCGAGCTGATGTCGCCCGGCACCTCGATGGCGGCCGGCGCCTGCACCTCCGCCACGGGGCGGATCGTCACGGCCGTCCCATCCTTCTCCGTCACGACGCCGAACGCCTCGAGCATGCGCTCCGTATGGTCGCGCGAGGTCACGGGCTCGACGACCGTCGTCGCGCCGTCCGCGAACATGCCGGCGAGCAGGAGGGCGGATTTCACCTGCGCGCTCGCGACGGGGCTCTCATAGCGCATGCCGTGGAGCTTCCCGTCCGGGGCGAGCACCGTGAGCGGCAGCAGCGTGTTCTGCGCGCGGCCGACGATCTTCGCGCCCATCGCGCTGAGCGGCTTCACGACGCGGCCCATCGGGCGCCGCGAGAGCGACGCGTCGCCTGTAAACGTCGCGAGGAACGGCTGCGGCGCGAGCAGGCCGAGGAGCAGGCGCAGCGTCGTGCCGGAATTGCCCGCGTCGAGCACGCACGCCGGTTCCCTGAGGCCGTGCAGGCCGTTGCCCGTCACGACGAGCTCCGTCGCGCCGAGTTCCTCGACGGTCGCGCCGAGCGCGCGCATGCAGGCGACGGTCGAGAGGCAGTCAGCCGCGTGGAGGAAGTTCGTGATGTGCACTGGCGTGCTGCCGAGCGCTGAGAACATCACGCTGCGATGGGAGATGGATTTATCTCCCGGGATATGGAGCCGCCCTTTGACGCCGTGGCGAAGCGGCCAGATTTCCTTCGTTTCTACCTGTTCCATGAGATACCCCCTAATCGTCGTTCCATACGCTGTAGCTGCCCGCCGCTACGCCCATCGAGAACGCTGCCTGCAGGTTGTAGCCGCCCGTGAACGCGTCGACATCGACGAGCTCTCCCGCGAAATAGAGCCGCGGCACGAGGCGCGACTCCATTGTCCGCGGATCGATCTCCTTCACGCAGACGCCGCCCGCCGTCACGATGGCCTCCGCGAGCGGACGCGTGCGCGCGACCGTGAGCACGAGGTGCTTGAGCGCCTCGGCGAGGCGATGGCGTTCCTCCTGCGTCACCTGATGCACGAACTTCTCTCCGTCGAGATACGCGGCGTCGATGAGCACGGGAATCAGCCGGTGCGGCAGCAGGTCGACGAGCGCGTTCTTGACCTGCTTACGCTGATATTTCTCGAAATCGCGCAGGATGCGCGCCGCGAGCTTTTCCGGCGTGAGTGCAGGCTTGAGGTCGATCTCGAGCTCGACAAACGCGCCGTCCGCGAGCACCTGCGCCGCCGTGCGGCTCAGGGAGAGGATGATGGGCCCCGTGACACCGAAATGCGTGAACATCATCTCGCCGAACATCTCCTGCCGCTCCCTGCCATCCACGAGGAGCTTCACCCGCACATTGCGCAGAGAGAGACCCTGCACGTCCCGAGGCCAGTGCTCCTCCGTCTCGAGCGGCACGAGCGAGGGCAGGATGCGCGTGACCGTGTGGCCGAGCTGCCGCGCGATCTCATAGCCGTCGCCTGTCGAGCCCGTCCCCGGATACGACGCGCCGCCGACCGCGAGGATGACGGCATCCGCCGCGATCTCCTCGCCTGCCGCCGTGCACACGCCCGCCGCGCGTCCCTCGCGCGTGAGCACTGCAGCGACCGCCTCGCCCGTGCGCACGGCGACGCCGAGCTCATGCAGGCGCGCGAGCATCGCCTCCACGCAGTCCGCCGCCTTGTCGCTCACGGGGAAGACGCGCCCGCCGCGCTCCACCTTGACCGGTACGCCCTGTTGCTCGAAGAAGCGCATGGCATCCTCGTTGTCAAAGGCGGCAAAGGCGCTGTTGAGGAACGCGCCGTTCCCCTTGAACTGCCGGATGAGCTCCGGCACAGGCGCGGCGTTCGTGAGGTTGCAGCGCCCCTTGCCCGTGATGAGCATCTTGCGGCCGAAGCGCTGCATCTTCTCGAGCAGTGTGACCCGCGCGCCGTTCTCCGCCGCCGTGATCGCGGCCATCATGCCGGCGGGACCGGCGCCGACGACGAGGACGTCCTTCATCGCTCCACCCCCGCGAGTTCATAGAGCTGCGCGACCTCTGCGGCCGTGAGCGTCCGGTGCGCGCCGCGCCTGACGCCCGCGAGCGTGAGGCGCGCGAACGCGACGCGCTTCAGCGCGCGCACATCCGAGCCGACCGCCTCGAACATGCGGCGCACCTGGCGGTTGCGGCCCTCATGGATCGTGATCTCGACGCGCGCCTGCGCCGGATCGCGCTCGATGACGCGCACGAGCGCCGGCGCCGTCTTGCCGTCTGAGAGCTCGACGCCCTCCGTGAGTGTGATGAGCGCGGCTTCGGGCGGCGGCGGCGCGACGCGCGCGATGTAGGTCTTCTCCACCTGATAGCGCGGGTGCAGCAGGCCGTTCATCAGCGTCCCGTCATTCGTCAGGAGCAGCAAGCCCTCCGTGTTGTTGTCAAGGCGTCCCACGGGATAGATGCGCTCCTTGACCTCGGGCAGCAGGTCGAGCACCGTGCGGCGGCCGCGCTCATCCTTCGCCGTCGAGAGATAGCCCTTGGGCTTGTTGAGCAGGAAATAGACATGCCGCTCGCGCGCCGCGAGCGGCTTGCCATCCACCGTGATCTTCACCTTCGCCGCGTCAAACTTCGCGCCGAGTTCGCGCACGCACGTCCCATTGACGTTCACGCGTCCCGCGAGGATCAGCTTCTCCGCGTTGCGGCGGGACGCGACGCCCGCCTGCGCCAAAATCTTCTGCAATCGTTCCTGCATCGTTCTTCCTCACATTCCCAGTAACTGGCGAAGCCCATGCCAGACCGTCAGGAAAAAGGAGCGGCGCTGCGCGGACGCAGCCGCGACGAGATCCGTCGCCGCCACCTCTTTTCCTTCATAATATACATGCAATGTTCCGACCGTGTCGCCCGCCTGGATGGGCGCCTTGACCGCCTTGGGCAGCGACACCTCCTGCGTATAGCCTGACTTGCCGTCAACGACGGGCAGCACGATGCTCTCCGCGGCCTGCGCCTCGATGCGCCGCGTGCCGCTGCCGGAGACGGCGCAGCTGCCGACCTTCGTCCCCGCCTTGACGACTGTCACCGTATCGATCTGACGAAACCCATAGTCGAGCAGCAGGATGGAGTCGTTCCACATCCAGTTGCTGTCGAGCACGACGGCGACGAGCTGGATGCCGTCCCGCTTCGCCGCGGATACGAGACAGCGCCCCGCCGCCTCCGTGTAGCCGGTCTTGACGCCGTTACCGCCCTCGTAGAGCCAGAGCATCTGGTTCTCGTTGCGCAAGCGGTGCGTCTCATCCTTCACCCAAGGGAACGTGATCTCCTTCGTGCTCACGATCTCCTCGAATCCCGGCAGCGAATAGCCGTACGAGGCGATGAGCGCCATATCGTGCGCCGTCGTGTAGTGCGCGTCATCCGGCAGGCCGTTCGCGTTGACGAAATGCGTATCCGTCGCGCCGAGTTCCTTCGCCTTCGCCGTCATGAGCCGGGCGAATGCGTCGACGGAGCCAGCGATGTGCTCGGCCACCGCGACCGTCGCGTCGTTGCCCGAGTGCAGCATCATGCCATAGAGCAGTTCCCGCAGCGTGATCTTGTCGCCGGGCGCGAGCCAGATGGTCGACCCCTCCGTGCCCGCCGCGTGTGCGCTCACCGTCACGACATCGTCGAGATTCCCTCGCTCGAGCGCGATGATGAGCGTCATGATCTTCGTCGTACTCGCGGGGAAGCGCCGCTCGTTCATATTCCGCTCGTAGAGCACCCGCCCCGTGCGCGCCTCCATGACGACAGCACTGCGCGCCGTCACACGCGGCAGCGCATCATCCGGTGAGAGCACGAGGCCCTCTACCTTCGGTGTATTATGCGGCGCCTTGCGGATGATATCATCTGCGAGCGCCGCCGCAGCCTCTCCCGCCGTCAGCGAGAGCACGAGGAGACAGCTGACCGCCGGCAGCAGCCAGCGTCGCCAGCGAGCCTTGGACGTCCTATGGTTTCTATTCAAACAAATATCCCAGCTTTCCTGATATGATTCCTAAGTAGCCTTTTTATTTTATCATCCCCCTCTCGCCTTGGCAAGAATGCCGCTCTCACTGGAATGTCTGCCAGGCATCCATGACATCGAGGAACGCGCCGTCGAAACCGGCATCGATGATCTCATCGAGATAGGCGTCCGCGCTGCCGTAGAGGATGCGCCGCCAAGGGCGCGACCAATATTTCACGCGATAGCTGCCCGGCCACGCGGGATTCGGCTGCGCGAGCCAATCGGGGCGTTTTGCCGCCCAGTGATTCTGCCAGTAAGGACGATAGTCGGCGGCCTCGCCGACGCTCAAATAAGCGAGCACGAGCCTGCGACCGCCCTGCGGTTTTTCCTGAAGGCGCGCGACCTCCCGCCGCGTGAGCGGCGCTGCACCGTAATAGAGATCGATGATGAGCAGATCGGCCGGTGAAGCGCGCAGAGCCGCAAGATAGGCCGCCATCTCGGCGGATCTCGGCACGGTGGCGTCCTCCACCGACTCGTAGAATACAGATTCCGTGAGAAAGCCGACGAGCAGGAATCCCGGCTGCCGCGCCTGCGCGTAGCTGTGTATGTCAGCAACGAGGCGAACATGCTCGCGACATCCTCTGGATCGTAGAAGATGAGATAGCGGTCCCGCGCGATTGCGTCCGCCTCCTCCTACGGCTGCTGCTTCGCCCGTTCGACAGCTGCGAAATTGCGCAGCGCCCCGAGATGCAGGAAGCCGTCCATACGCAGATATTGGAAGAAACAGCCGAGCAACAGCACCGCGAGGAAAATCGAATACACGCCTCGTTTATTCATGCTCCGGCCTCCTATCCCAGTAACGAATCGCTGCGAACGCGTCGGCGGCCGTAAGCAGGAGATGGACAGCCAGCCCCAACATCATGACGACTGCACCGCCTCTCCCTCGCCCCTCTCGATACCCGCGCGCGAGCCGTTGCCGCACGAGCGCGAGCGTCTCCCCCGTGACATCCGGCAGCAGCAGATAGATACCGCCCGCATGCTCGCCGACAAAATCCTCCGCGCGAATCACGCGCGAGAGCACAGCATCGAGCGACGCCGCGTCCCGCGGCCCGCCCAGGATCGGCACGAGAGACGCCGGGTAGTCAGACGCGAGCTTCTCCCTGTATCCGATGGCCGCGAGCACCCTGTCGAACTCCGCCGCGCGCAGGATGCGCGTCCCCGGCAAATATTTCCGCTCGGCGGCCTCCCGCTCCCAGGCGTAGGCGCGACCGAGCGAGGCGGCGATGAGGCGCGCCGTGACCGCGAGCAGATTCTGCTGCGCGAAACTCCACTGGTCGAAATCCATACCGAAAAGCTCGATGACAGCGATTGTCCTGCCCTCATAGACCACAGGCGCCGCAAGATCCGGCACATCATCCGAAAGCGTGCGATTGACATAGATCTTCTGTTCGCGCAGCAGCGAAAGCGCGACCGCTGGCAGCGATTGACGCTTGCCATAGAGCAGGCCCATCGCACTGATGTAGAGATAACTGAGCACGAAGGAAGGCCCGCGCTCCCCCGCGAAGACCGTTCCGGAGAGCGCACCGACGAGCAGCGCCCCGCCATATTTTTCCAGCCAGGGAACGAGCGAGCGCAGACGCTCCTTGCGCCGCACACGGCGCGCCACTGCCTGTTGGTGCAGCCTCGCCTCCCGCCATGCCGCGAGCGCTTGCGCGCAGATCTCCCCGAGCTGCGCCGGAAACTGCGCATGCGCCCGCAGCCGAGCTCCCGCTCCGCCGTAGCGGCGGAAAGCTCCGGCAGCGCATAAGACAGAACTTGCTCATCTCCCGCCTGCAGACGTGTGAGAACCTCCGCCAGCGCCCCCACACCTCCGCAGTCACATCCGTCAGAAAACCGCAGACTTTTGCCTGAAGGACCCTCGATTAATTACAAATAAAATTTTTTCCATTAATAATAGATGATTATATCATCTCTGCCTGTGGGGAACAATGCACCTCTCACGCCCCCCGCCGCGTGCTGCAGCCATACTCACCCCTCGCGCCAGAGGCGCACCATCTCGGCTGCCGCTGCCGCGGGATCTGCTGCGCCCGCGACGGCGCTCACGACGAAAAAGCCGTCGACCCCCGTCCGCCGCAGCGCCGCGAGGTCGCGCGCCTTGACGCCGCCGCCGACGACGACGGGCAGCGGGCTCCTCTCATGGAGCAGCCGCAGCTCCTCGCAGCCGTGCGTATAGACGCGCCCGTCGGCAGCGTGGCCCGCATCCGGCTTCGTCGCCGTAAGATGGAACGGCCCCGCACCGAAATAATCAATGTCCGCAGTATCGGCGCGCGCGACGTAGTCGACGAGCGTCGCCGTCGGCGCCGAGAGCCCGACGATCGCCTCCTCGCCGAGATATCTCCGGCAGATGTCCGGCGGGATGTCCGTCTGTCCGACGTGGATGCCGTCGACCTTGATACCGCGCGCGCGCGCCGCGAGCACGACATCGAGACGGTCGTCGACGAGCAGCGGCACAGCATCCGCCCGGCCGAGCCGCGCGAGCACCGCCGCCGTCTCGCGGCAGAGCGCGATCATCTCCCGCGCCGTGGCCGTCTTCGAGCGCAGCTGCACGCAGGTGAAGCCCGCCGCCACAGCCTGTCCGACGATCTCCGGCACGGGCCGCCCGAGTGTATTCTCCGGACCGACGATGAGATACGCCGATACATCCAGATGTTTCCTCATATCTTTTCTTTCCTTTCCTTTGCTTTCTCTTTGTCTACTTCTTCGCAAAAAGAAAAAATCCTGCCGGCCGCCGCCCTGGAAATATCCGGCCGGCCAGGCCCCGGATGATTTTTACCGGCAAACATGATATACTACGTTTTATATAGACCTTGCGGACGCACGATGCCGCAAGCGTTTCCTGTCGTTTTCCGTTTTTTTGCAAAGGATGTGTCATATTTTGGGTAGTACCGAGGCCGGCTTGCTGCTGGTGTTGATTGTCGTCTTGCTCTTGCTCAACAGTTTTTTCTCGCTCGTCGAGACCGCGCTCATGGAGAGCCACCGGAGCCGTCTCGAGCGGCTCGCCGATGAGGGAAGCGAGGATGCCGCGGCGGCGCTCGCGATCCTCGAGGAGCCGGAGGACGCGCTCTCTGTCGCGCAGATCGGCATCACCCTCATGGGCGTACTACTCGGCGCGACGAGCGGAGCGCTGCTCGCGCCGCTCCTCGCCGCGCTGCTCGCGCCGTTTCTGCCGCACGCGACGGCGCTCTCGCTCGCGCTCTCCATCGTGCTCATGACATACATCATGCTGCTCTTCGGCGAGTTCCTGCCGAAAAAGACCGCCATGCAAAAGCCGGAGGAGGTCCTGCTGAACCACCACCGCGCGCTCCATCGCCTCACGCGCCTCTCGCGCCCGCTCATCACGCTCCTCTCGCGCTCGGCCAATCTCATCCTGCTCGTGCTCGGACTCAATCCGAAATTCGAGGATACCGTGACAGAGGACGAGGTCAAGGACCTCATCGAGCAGGGAACGGAGGACGGCACCTTCGAGAAATCGGAACAGGCCATGGTCGACCGCGTGTTCCACCTCAGCGACCAGACGGCTTACGCGCTCATGACGCCGCGCACGCAGATGCTCTGGCTCGACCTCGAGGACAGCCTGCGCCACAACCTGCGCGTGATCCGCACGCACGCACAGTCCATCTTCCCCGTCGGACGCGAGAACCTCGACGATTTCTGCGGCATCCTCTACGCCAAGGATCTCTTGAACGCCGCGCTCACGCACAAGTCGCTCGAGCTCTCTCAGTATCTGCGCAAGCCGATGTTCGTGCCGCGCTCGATGGAGCTCTTCCGCCTGCTCGAGAAATTCCGCGAGACGGGCATCCACGAGGCGATGGTACTCGACGAGTACGGCGGCGTCATCGGCATGATCACGCTCGACGACATCATGAGCGAGGTGCTCGGCGACTCCGCGCACAGCGCGCCGAGCGAGCCGCTCGCCATCACGCCGCGCGACGACCACTCGTGGTACGTCGACGGCCTCTACTCCATCGACGATTTCAAGGAGCGCTTCGACATCGACAAACTGCCCGACGAGGATCACGACCACTATCAGACGATGGGAGGCTTCCTCACCTCGTATTTCGGCTACATCCCGAAGGTCGCGGAAAAAGCGGAGTGGAACGGCTTCACGTTCGAGGTCGTCGACATGGACCGCGCGCGCATCGACAAGATCCTCGTCACGAAAAACGAAAAGGACGAGGATCCCGCTGCAGACGATAAACCGCAGGATTGATCCCGCGCCGCGCTGGCGGCGCATCTACACGGAAAGGATTTGCCCATGACAGAAGAAACCATGCTCGCCGCGCGGGAAAACGAGGAGGAAGCCGCCGCGCCGGACTGCCGCGAGATGCACGGCGCCGCCCGCGTCGACAAAGACGCCGACTCGCGGCGCACGCTCTTCCTCGAAGGATTCCACGACGGCATCCCCATCGCACTCGGCTATTTCGTCGTCTCGTTCACGCTCGGCATCGCGGCGAAGGCAGCGGGACTCTCCCCCTTTCAGGGATTCCTCGCGAGCTTCTTCAACAACGCCTCGGCCGGCGAGTACGCCGCGTTCACCCTCATCGCCGCCAAGGCTTCCTATCTCGAGCTCGCCGTCATGACACTCGTCGCCAACGCGCGCTACATGCTCATGAGCTGCGTCGTGAGCCAGAAATTCGCGCCCGGCACGCCGCTCTATCACCGGCTGCTCGTCGGCTTCGACATCACCGATGAGATTTTCGGCATCACGATCGCGCGCCCCGGCCGCCTCGCGCCCTTCTACAACTACGGCGCGATGTCCGTCGCGCTGCCCGGCTGGGCCGTCGGCACAGCGCTCGGCGTCATCGCGGGGAACCTCCTCTCGCTACGCCTCGTGAGCGCGCTCTCCGTCGCGCTCTTCGGCATGTTCCTCTGGGTCATCATCCCCGCGGCGCGCGCGAGCCGCGTCGTCTGCGGCCTCGTCGCCGCGAGCTTCCTGCTGAGCTTCGCCGCGGGCTCCCTGCCACTGCTCTCCGGGCTCTCCTCCGGCACGCGCACGATCCTCCTGACCGTCGCCATCGCCGCCTGCGGCGCCTATTTCTTCCCCGTCCACGAGGCGGCGGAGACAGCCGCCAGCGAACCGTCCGCTCCGGCCAGCCAACCGCCAGAAGCAGAGTACACAGACACCGCAGACAGCCTGCCAACAGACGCATCGTCGATAGCAGCGCAGGCACCGACAAAGCACGAGGAGGCGAACGACTGATGGACTCCATGTATCTCTATCTGCTCGTCATGAGCGCCGTGACCATTGCCATCCGCCTCGTGCCGCTCACCCTCATCCGCGGGGAGATCAAAAACACCTTCCTGCGCTCCTTCCTCTACTACGTCCCCTACGTGACGCTCGCCGTCATGACCTTCCCCGCCATCCTCTCCGCCACGCAGACGCCGACAGCAGGCGCGCTCGCCTTCCTCGCAGGCATCGCACTCGCCTGGTACGGCGCGAGCCTCTTCAAAGTCTCCGCCGCCTGCTGCCTCATCGTCTTCGGCGTCGAGCTGCTGCTCTGCTGAAAGCACGCATCGGCTGCCGATACGGCACGCGCCCTAACGAAAACGCACCGGAAAACATTTCTGAAATGATTCCCGGTGCGTTTTGTTCCCTTTGATAAGGTAAAATATATTTCGCAAATTCAATTTCATAAAAATAGACATAGTCTATTGCCGCTAGTACAACTAAGTTACCACACCAAATTCGTAAGGAGGCAATAGACCATGTCTGTTTTGCTATGGGTTTTTAGTATGCAGGTTCATTATACAATCCGCCCAAGATTCAGCAATTCGAAGTCTGAGTATTTTTTTCCCACATGTGCAAAAAGAATTCTCGTCCCTCAAGGGTAGTCAACCCCAGAGGATTATTCTCTGGATTCATCTCCTCGTCAACATAAGATTTTACTAAATCTTGTAAATGACCACCACCGACAACATAGACGGCAGCTTTGCACCAGTCACGCACCATAGGTTCGTTGAACTCTAACATCTCCGCTAAATCCGTGATGTACTCGAGCTGATCATTGTAGATGCGTTCGTCGAGGGCTGCCATCATGAACATCCAGAACATAGTAGCAAGGCTGCTCATGTCTTCGTCATTAACTGTATGTTTGGTAAGGTCAGAGGAGTCCCACGTTCCGAATATTCCCCGCATGTTATCTATGATGGCGTCTGTCGATGCTGAAAAAGGTGATTCACAGTTGCAAACAGATCCCGCAACATTATGGATATAAGCAGTAGCAAGTGCAGTACGATTTATAATGGTTTCACCGTCATCATCGATATAGCTATTGAGAAAAATTGTACTCTGTAAAGCCTTGATGTATATATTATGGGTCAATGCAAAATGTTGTGGGATACCCTAGCGTAGTAAATTCCTAGTTGCAAAAAGAGAGAATTCCTTTTTATCATAAGAAATAGGAAACATCCATGATAAGAAAGGAACTCTCTCGC
>Ga0256404_1002875_pt1 | contig 36573 bp, 36 predicted proteins | sample RumenRJG_01DNA_FD_185990 | JGI IMG/M metagenome (GOLD analysis project Ga0256404, IMG submission 185990) | Bovine rumen microbial communities from Lethbridge, Alberta, Canada - RJG_01 | ecosystem: Host-associated > Mammals > Digestive system > Stomach > Rumen | place: Canada: Alberta | collected... | reverse complement strand
TCAACGACAAGGGGGAAATCATCCAGTGGCAGCTCACACCGGGAAACGTCGACGACAGGGAACCGCTGAAGAACAGGGAGTTCACCGAGAGACTCTTCGGGAAGCTCTTCGCCGACAGGGGGTATATTAGCCAGGACCTCTTCGAAATGCTCTTCGTTAATGACATACACCTGGTGACAAAGCTGAAAAAGAACATGAAGAACTCGCTGATGAATCTCTATGACAAGATACTCCTCAGGAAAAGGTCGGTCATCGAGACTGTCAACGATGAACTGAAGAACACCTGTCAGATAGAACATACCAGACACCGCTCTGTTGACAACTTTGCAACAAATCTTTTTGCTGGATTCATAGCGTACAACCTGTTGCCCAAAAAGCCGTCAATGAATATTGAAATCATTGACAAAAGTAGACTAATTGCATAAGCCTTACGTCGAACTCACGTTATACATAAATATAGAGCCCAAAACAATGCTGGCCAAACAGTATTTGGTAATACAGTATTTATTATTGATGATAAGTTCGAAAAGGTACTCATCTCCTATGATGAAGAGGATTACAAAGATATTCAGGAAGCATTCGACCAAATTTTGGAAGAGTTTGAGGATTGACGACAAAGGACATTATTTATAAATTTGCCGAAAACTACAATAGCTATATATTTATAACTGTTGTTGTTGTCGGCAAATTTATACTTGATATTTAGAGGTATAGAGGATTGCGATTCTGTATTTTCACAACGCAAATTCTATCTCACCGTCGAAGTCTATCATGTAATATTTAAGATTGTTTGGACCTGAAAAAACTTTTTTGTCACTTATATAGAAATAAACGTGCTTATTAGTTAGGTAATACTTGTGAAATTCAAAATTGTTATACTGTGATAATTTCGTCTTTCCTAGATATTTTACATCCCAATACTTAGTACCATTTTTAGTGTTATAGGCTGTTATTCTTGTATTTGAGATATTCAGAGTTATATCCACATTAGACAATGCTGTCTTCCCGTAATAATCATATGTTGTATACTTTACCCTATATGTCCCTGATTTACCTGACGCAAATGAAGTGGAGGGTGAACTATATGGACTGCTATATTCAATAGTTCCATTTGTACGCTTCATCGTCATCCCAGCAGGTGGATTGTCAAAATTTGTTGAAACTTTAACATTGGGATTCCTGACGGCTTTTATTAACGCTAATAATCCATTCCCAAAACGCGTGTTAAGAAGAGGTATATCAGACTTGAAATAGAAGTCTGTTATTGTTTCTTTTGACGACTCTCTGCCTTCATAAATATACCTTTCCAAAATCCCACTGGCACAATATACCTTAATATAACGTTCCTTACCTACATTTACTTCCGAAATTTCCGTATCTTTAGCATCAAATGTATACTCATAACATAGACTATGATCGCCTTTACTATCATAATAACACTTTAGAGTTATTCTCCTTTGGGAAACGATGGCAGCCATTTCATACATACCCAAGGTGTAATAATTGGACTTAAGTGCTCCACGAAAACTTATAGCCTTGTAATTATTATTGGGAATAGCACATAATGCATTAGACACTCTTTGAACATTAGTTTGTCCATTTATAGACAAAACAATGAATAAGAAAATAATTTGAAGTTTAATTTTTAGATTTTTCATATTTCATGTTGATTAAATTAAATACTTTATTTCCTCATAAAATGCCGTGCCAACCTAATGTCGCATATTGCAAAACAATTTTTGGAAAAAGCATTTTTCTATAGCGTTATAAAAATATATAACCTGCTATTTTTTCTTAAGACTATTTGTAATGAAATAAAAAAGCATGATAGCCACCAAGACATCAACGACATTCCACATTGTTCTGCCAAGTGCTATCTTGAAAAAGGGCTGGAAGAGAAAGGCAAGAGCCACAAAGATGAATCCTTTGCCATCTTCTTTTCCCTTGAAACTGTCATATGCCAAGTATCCAAATGCACAAGTTGCAGCAAAACGTACGAACTGATAAAATCCATAGGGCATGTCGGCCAAACATAGCAGTAATAAAACTGCAATCGAAAATTTAAGAATGGGTTTCATATTATGATGTGATTTGTTAATGATTGTATTCTTTATTTGTTTACAGTCTCATTTTTTTCTTTAATTTGATTCTCATCTCATTACGGGTAAAAGTTATTGATAACGGGAAGGAATTCCTCGAATAAATGGGTCCCCATCTTCATCGTCTTCTATTTCTAGATACTCTTCATCCAAAAAATACTCCGATAGGTTTTCTGCTACAGAACTGGCAGATTTGCCCTCTTTCAATTCTTCAATAGCTATTTGCAGCTTATTTATCATATTCTCGCGTTCTCTCTGTGCCTCTATCTCCTCTTCTTTTTCTTCCTGAATTATCTTTATTCTTGTTTCTTCTTCTTTCCTCTGTGTACAAAGCTTACAGTCTGAAAAACAACCATGAAAAAAACCTTCCAACTCACATACTTTTTTTATATTACTAGATTTAAATGTAGAGCAATCAGCATAGAGATGTTGTTTATATCCTTTTGAAGAAATATATCTCGTTTCATGGTATGCCCAATAAGCTAATGTAAAAACTGCTATTGTCAACGGTAGAGAACACCCAATGCTTTCGGTAAATTCATCTGGTTCAAACTCTTTATGCTTTATTAAACAAAATAGTTCATAGAAAATGACAAAGACTGCAATAATAATGCCCATCCATAACCAATAGAAAGAGGGCCATATCACACCAATGACAATCATAATACTAGGAATGATAAGAAGCCTCAGTAATAACTCTATATTTTTTTTCACAATCATATTCAATAAACGTTAGCTATTCCTTATTGAATGTTTAGTAAAACATCGAATAATTATGATTATAAAAGAGCAACAACTTAATAACCGACTTCAACCTCCGGATCAGAGCCCCTTCTATATTTAACTATTATGATATCATTCTTACGATACATTTTGTAAATTTCTCTTTTAAAATCATTGACCGATGCGTCAGCTGGAAGATTTAAATATAGGCCATTTTCTAAAACATTATTAGAAAATCTCCAATAAACGTGAAATTGAACAAGTTGTGGTTTGTTTTCTGACTGCCATTGGTATGAACTCTCTGAATTTGAAGATTCGGACTCCGGTTGTGGTGATGAGGACATATTTGACCAGGAGGATAATGAAGAAGAGCCTCCATTGTTTCCTAATTTAGATTTGCCGAACAAGCCAACAAGAATCAGCCCCCCTAATATATAAAGAAAATCTGAAAAGCTCCATCCGTCATCTTTTTCTGAAGATGTAGAATCGCTATTAGTTTCAGCTATTTCATTATGTCCTACTTCTTCATTTACAGGCTGATTATCTATTGAATCGCTTATATACTCAGAATATTTCTTCTCTATTCCATCTATTACATAATGGCTATTATCTCCCACAACAGTAATTAGTACATTATAATGTTCATTTTCGTTTTCTACTTTTACAAGAAAGTCATTTGCATCCTGAGGAGATACTACATAAGATTTTACTTCACCAGCTTCAGAACTTTCGTGAGTAAATAGCCATACAGCCAGACAATCTCCACCATCACATTCATAATCATATTCTTCTTTCAAAATTCGAAGAGCATTCTCCGTCACATTATCTAAAATGTAGGCATAAGAATAGTCTGACGCAAGTAATTGAGAATAGAAAGACTCTAGAAAAGCCTTTTTCTCTTGAATCAAATCTTCAACATTTATACTATTATACTCAGGCACAAATGAATCAACTTCAACAGTGTCTTGCATCGCACTTCGCAAAAAGTCTTCATGAAACAATCTGTTTGGAGTCGAATTTGCAACTGAAAAAACAAACATTGTCGTTGCAAGTAGTACCATTCTTGAAAAATAAAGTTTCATCTTCATAAGGGTTTTGTTATTAATAATTTATGCGCAATATCTCTTAAAAAACCAAAGGTAATTTTTGAAAGGAGGTGTCCTTAATATTGATGATTATGTATGAACCAAAATCTTCTGCAGTTCTCACTTTCGCAAATCTATTATACTACTAATTAGTAAACTAAGTAAACCATATTTTATACAAATATTATAAACTTTAATAAAATGTTGTATTTCATATTACCAATTATTAAAATCACTTGATAATTCAACTTCAGCTTCAATGTCATCTGGAAGATTATAGAAAAAGTCTATACCAGTAACCATTTCGACGCTGTCAACAGAACAGATGTAATGAGTGAGCTGATGACTTACCCCTTCATTAGGAAAGATGAATCCTAATGCTTTGGGATTGTCGATAGTGCATAATATCACTTTAAAAAAGGCATCAGGCATTCCGACATCACTATTTCCCATAGTTCTATGGGTGCTATTATAAAAAACTGGTCCGGCAACAATATAGATTTCTCCGTACCGTCTTGCCCAAGAACGACATTTTTTCTCCAATGCTTCCCAGTCACCAGCATTTAGATCGATATCTTGCGGACACATATTGGTTAAAAGGAAAGACTGGTTCATCGCCTCTTTGCTCCATCTGTTGTCAGCTGCTGGGCACAAATGTCCATGATTCATATTGTAGTTTTTTGCAGATGACCAGTCCTCAAATTCTTGTCCTTGTCCTTTTATCATGGAGTCTCTGAAATACACTCCTCTGACTGTTTCGTTTGTGACAGGACCAATACCTATAGCATAGCCATCCTGATCATAATAGGGAACTCCCTTTCGGGAAAAAGGGCCATCTGTATGTTCTCTCGTAAGATGCCAGCCGACCCAATTTGCCAACTTTGTTTTTATATTATATGATAACGTATAACTTAATCTCATTAATATTTGCTCATCATCCTTAGTGAACTTAGACATTTCATATGAAGACCATCTTTTTTCTGATACTGGTTGTATCGATACAGATTTTTGTTGTGGGGGATTGCCAGGATTATGCAAGGTCTCGTCCACGTTTCTGATGGCATGCCCATCTCGTTTCGAATCCACTCTTTTTCTTGCACATGAAGAGCAGATGAGCATGAATGCTATTATGTAGACAATCTTCTTCATTCTTCTTTATCAAAAATAGGATCTAAGCACTTGCGAAAGGTTGGAATAGCATGTTATGACTATAAAAACATCAAAAAGTTGACGATGTATTTGGCAAAATAGAGGTAAGCGCTGATGCCTATACATATCGTTGGCAACACGCGCATAGAATGCCAATAAAACGCATGAAATAGACATGCCAATAACAAAATAGCCCATATGTTTTTTAATACTATCATCATCTATCCCTTATTTTTGCCAGTTGCTTCCTTGTCAGTTCTGAATACAAAGAAATATATGAAAGAGTAGAACCTGGATAATTTTGGGATATACTCTTGCATGTTTCTCTAAATCTTTCAACCTCTGTAACCATTTCAACTATTATAACATGTTTCTTTATGTTATTTTTGTTCAACTGGTTGAGATTAACACACTCTATATTATGGGTATCCAACTTGTCTTTCAGGGACCAAAAATGGTAGTTGTTATATCTTTCTACATCACTGGCGCCACTTGTTCCTAAAACAACAATCACACCACCTACGGCCATTTGGGTCATCAAGTTGAAAACAAAAGTACTAATATTGGTCAATAAATGGTTACCTATGGTAATCGTTGAATTCATTGCCTCCTCTGCTCTTTCTTTATTATAGTAGACATATGAATAATGTGCCCCCATTTCGGTTGTGGACAATTCTTCATATGTGTAATCTTTCAAGCTATAATGGTTAAAAGGAAGCACTTTTCTAACGCCATCATTAACATCTGATATGTCAATATACATTTTGACAGTACGACAAGTAAAAGAACTCAGATGAGTGCCTGCAAGAAAAGCCCCTTTTTCATTGACGACTTTCTGTAGATCAATCCATTCTTGTATCCTGGCGATGTGCTGATATGACATCATATAAAGCTGTAGTTCAAGAAAATGTTCTAAACAGTACAGGATTCCGCTATGGTTGTCAACAAGACTGTTATCTTTTAAGAAAGAACGGTATGCACTGGCGTCTCCAGAGGCATGATGAAGCATGGCAAAAAACTCCTTTTCTTTTTCTAGTTCGTTCTTGTGAGCAAGAATGTTAACGTATTGAGCATCTGTTAAAGAATACGTTGAAGTAAAGTTAGAATAAAGAGATTTGCAGACTCGCACAAAAACCTCGTCGGCATTATAATCTATGCTGAGATTGTCAACTAGTGTTTTTAATTTTGCAGATAGTTCTCCATGCTCAAATGGGAGGACAATCTCTTCTGACGACTGCTGTTGTCTTAAAATTAGTCCTTTAATTTTCCTTTCATGAGCTCTCTCCTTCAATCTAGTTCGAAGGATTTTATGCTTCTGAACATTTTCCTCTCTGAGGGTTGAGGAATATACATAAAGAGACTGGTAATTATCCAATATGTAAGAGACTTGTTCATTGTCAAGGTTGTTGATATCATAGTCACTCCCCAAATATTCACCAAAGACTTTATCAAACATATCATCTCTTTTGAATCTGTTGTAAAGGGATAATACTCGTTTCTGTGGTGTAGAATAATTCGAGAAGACTAAATATAGCCTTAACACTTCGTTCCTTCTCTGAACAATGTATTTCTTAGCCTCTTTCGATAATACCTCTATTGGCTCAATAAAAACAGTTAATGGTAAAAAATATTTTTCATAAGTAGAAAGGTAGTCTGCGATCAGGGCTTTGTCATCTGAGCGCATATCACCATAAACCTTATATTTTTTTTTAATATAAGATTCCACAGCATCTTTATGAGAGACTAGCAACTCTTCAAATTCCTTTTTCCAACTAGAATCAAAAAAATCGAATAATCCCATTACTTTAACACAGGTTTAATAACATCTATACTCCAGGCATAGTTTAGGTTGGCTTGCGAGCCATCATAGAACGTCCCGGATGTGATGCCAACAACTTGGCCATACTGATTAATCAGAGGGCCGCCACTGCTTCCGTGGTCTATCTGAACATTGATTTGAATCATATCCTTTGACCGCCACTGAGAGATTTCCCCGGATGAGAAGGTATTCTCTAGGCCCCTCGGACTTCCAATAGCAAAGACCCTTTCTCCAACGTCAGGTTTGTCTTTAGCAATCTTTAGGTAATTGTTTTTATTACAGTTAACCCTAAAGACAATATAGTCCTTTTCTTCGTCCTTCGCAATAACCTCTGTCACTTTATAGGCAACATCACTCCCGACAAGCTTAATCTGCTCTTCACCTATAATAGTGTTCTTAAAGACATGGTAGTTGCTTACACCTAATCCATTATTATCAATGAAAAAACCAGAACCTTGATAGCCTTCTATTCCATTGGAGGTGAAAACCATAAAAACAGCAGAACTATAACGCTTAAAGATTTCAGGGCCGTCCATAATGTCACCTGATGCTCTCTCTGGTTTAACACTGACCTTTTTCGATCCACGAGAAGGGCGTTCTGTTCTTTCAGAAGACCTTGTCCTTTCCTCTGAATATGAACCTTTCGCATACTGATGGCTTCTAGACCTATGCGCACAAGAGAGTAGCACCATAACCATTACCAGAAATATGTATTTATTGTATTTCATCGGCATCATCATTAATAATATTCTTAGGAAGAATGTGAATTAGGAATCTTTGATTCTTACTATCTTCAGTTTCCCTGATAGATGATGGAATAGGCAGAATACCATCGCCACTTCCTGCAATTTGTATTTCACAATTATCTCCAAATTCGATATTACAGTCTGCTGCCCAATAATGGATAAGGCCTAAAGCTCTACGATAACTCAATCTATAATTGCCATATTCGTCATGTATGTTGTCAAAGTACCTTGACTTTGAAGCTTGACCTTCGATTATCAGAATGTATTGGTGATCTTTATTCTTAAAGAGAAAATCTTTCACTTCAAGACCAGCCTCTTTTAGCTTTTCTTTTACATTTGTCGGCAGTGTGTTGATATCACTTTCACCCATGGAATAATTGACAGAAATCTTCAGAATATATTTCTTGTACTCTTTCTTATATTCAAAATAGTCTTTACTAAGGTTTTTCGTTGATTCTTCGACTTTTTTGATTTCGTCAAGTTCTGTCTTGGTAGCGACAAGCCTCTGATGCAGCAATGCGATAACAAGAACAAAAAGGACAAGCATAATGAAAAACAGACTGGTCATCAAGTCTGAATAGCTAGTCCAGAAATATGATTCTTTCTTTCTCTTAGTCATTTGAATTTTATTTGAACTACATTGTACCAGAAGGTGACGGCAAGGAGTCAACGGGCATAACAGAGTCAAGCGGAGTCGCAAGTTCTTCCATCTGCGGTTCAACAGGTATCGTAGGTGTCACATTATCTCTAAACGCAGCAATACCACAAAAAACAGTAGCCATTATAGAACACAATAATATGGTTGCCATAAAGGCTATAGCCATCCATTTGTATTTATTGGGTAAGGTGAATTTTTTCGCTTCTTGTACATTGGTAGCCACCACATTTGGACGGTTCGCATGAGACATAGCACGATTCACATCAGAAGATATTTTATCCATTGCCGATGTTAATTTTGCAGACAAAGTCCGCAATTCAGATGGAATTTGTGAGATGGTCCGAAGTTGGGCTACAGTTTCCGGATATTGACCTAACTCTGTTTCAAGCTTTTCCAATATCAACCTACTCGATGTTCTAAATGCCTCTCTCTGCTCTTCAAGCATATTGTTAAACGCAGTAGCCTGATCGGCAAGTTGCTCTTGAAAATGCTGGAGCTGTTCTGCTTGGCTTCCCTCAAGAGATGTAAAGGCATGCTTCAGGTTTTGGTCTACAGCTGATACAGCATCAGAAATCGCTAATTTTCGTTGGTCGATTTCGTGTAATTCCTGGGTGAAAAACTCATAGATTCGGCGTAACAAACCTAGCTGGGTTTCCTCCTGCTGGAATTGTTCATTAAAGCGCTGGATGGTAGCTGTATATCCCTGGATGTTATTCAGATACTCATTAAACCGTTCAAGTTTCTCCGTACAAGTCTGAAGTTTTTGCAACACCCTGACGTTTGCGGTAGCCATCCTTTCCACATCCATCTCTTGGACAGCTTTTACGATATCTGCTTGTGTTCTATAAGCCTCGTTTACATTCTCAAATGTTCTGGAAAGGCTACTCGTATTTTGCTCGAAAGTGTTATTGAATTCCTCCAAATCATAAACCAATTGTGCCATAGCACCGGAAATATCATTCGGTAGTTCTGGCAACAAAACCGATTGCATCCATGACATGAATTCATTCTTATTCTTCTCTGCATCTTCTTTCCTCTTTTTGTAGTTCCACGCAGCAGCCGTTGTAAGTGATATTCCAACAAAACTGGCGACCATGGCCACAGCAACACCAAGAAGAAGGGAGCCTATTCCATCAGTGGCCTTCTTGAATTCTACATCTCTCGTTGTATTTTGTACCTCTACGATTTCTTGTGCTTGCTGCGTCTCTTGTACTCCCGCTAAATCTGTGATTGCCCCACTTAATATCAAAGACATCAGTCCCATGATAACGCCAATCATAGTACCTGCCAATCCTAGATATAGTGGCACTGGGGTTTGTGACTCAATCTGATCCTCAATAGAATCGCAGTGCCTGTCAACAGCTTCTTTCAGAATCTGATAATCTGTAACTGAGTCCGAGCTGCCAGCTATATATTTATTAATGGTGTGTTTTATGTCGTGGAAGAATGAACTAATGCTTCCTCCACTGATATTTGCAACTCTTCCAGTTTCATCTCTTTCAACAGACCACGAATCAGAATCACTAAACACATCCATATAGTCATCCATACGTTTCTTATTAGATAAATAAGAACGCACCTGGAGGATGACTATTAAAACTACAATTGCTACTTCTACAAGGAATATTGGTTCTGTAAATAAAGCTCCCATTATTTTTTCAATTCAATTTCTACAGGATAGATAATCTTCCAAACATCATTGTCTTTTAGAACTCTGCCAACGTGAGTTTGTTCATAATCAGATGCATCCGTCCAATTACAGTTAGACTTTACCAATTTAATAGAAAAACCTCTACTTTCTTTCTTCATGACCCTTAGTGCACTGATAGGGCCAATGACGGAAAGATCACCGGAATGATCTTTGGCTTCTGGATCATACTCGATTACAAACACTGATCTTTCTTGTTTCTGATCAGAAGGATTCAAGAAAATATCATCCATATTAGCTTCAACATAAATTTCTTTCTTGGCCCTTCCCTTTTCTTGCCTAGGAGTGATTTCTTTTTCCTTGATAGGGGGATTAGAGGCAACGATAGGTCTTTCGTTTCCCTTCTTTTGCTGTGACATATCTTTTTCTCTAGTTTCACGAGGCCTATAAGTTTCAGCACGTTTAGGATTGACACTTTCCCAAAGGATGTCCTTTTTAGCTCTCTCTATCTTTGCATTAAGTTCACCAAAATTGTTTGCCAATTTCTTATTGCTTGCTTTGTTTGCAAGGCTAAAGAACGCTAAAACAAGTAACAACAGCAGTATAAGGATGGCTGCAAGACAAACAAACATAATAATCTTTATAGAAGAAATGTTTGACTTTATAGCGTCAACCTCTTCTTTAATCGTTTGGTATGTTGTATCTATTGCGGTAATCTCTGCATCATAAATGCTATCAGCCTTTACTGTAGAGGTTCCTTCAACATGTGTTGAATCTGTTCTGTTATCTGCATAGACCTTAGCCCCGTACGAGAATAAGGCAATAAAAAGCACTAATATAACTATTGTCATTTTGTTCATAAGCTTAATTCTTTAATACAGTGATTCATAGATGTTTTTAGTAATCGCATTGATTACACCTTTTATAGGTGCAAAGAACAGCGTTTCTTCTACCCGGTCCTTAGCGTCGCCTTCATCTATCATAATATCAATCCCTTTTTCCAAGAAAGTATCAAGATCGTCATTCATAAGAGATCGAGCTATCTGCAAAGAATTGGGAGTAACTCCGAAATGATCATCATAGTTGTACCTAAGTGTTTTGGGGATTTTGTTGAGTACAAAATCCATAAACTCTTTAACACTGTGCACAATGCTTCCTTGATATACTTTATCTCCATTGAGTTCCTCAAGGGTTAAGTTTTCATCTACTTCGGCGATACCATCTGCTCTTAATGTAAGTGAGGGATCTGAAGCCAGTGTACTTGCATTTGAACGCAATCCACCTTTACAGGTTGAGGTCTTGGGGTTGTCGTCTTTACCCAATCCCACCAATTCAAGCCTAGTTGTATATTTCTTACCTGTCACTTCTTCCAGAACCATCTTGGTGAAGTCAGCTAAATCATGAGAGTTCGTTGATATGACATTTAAGATTTTGCTACCATTACCACTGAAAGAAATATGACGTGGAAGATTGTAATCCTTATATTTTATAATCTTGCCAACATGATATAAAATAGCCGTATAGAAGATGATAAATGCAATTTTGTAGTTCTCGTCCTTATTAAGGATCAGATTAAAGTCAATTCCTTCTGGATTCAAGTCCTTTAGATACGTATTGTCCTTTAATGAGAAAAGGAATGATGCCATGTTGGCTGGTTCCTGATGGGGCTCAGAATCGAATAGATTCATGACCTCATACTTCTCATTGGCCTGTATAGTATCATAAAGCATTTGCTTGAAGTAATCAACAATTCCGTTACTATGACTTGATGGAGCCAATTGGTTCTCGAAAAGCGCATTACTTGCAAATCGGAATGAAGTAACAGCTAGAACTTGTTTATTCTTTGCGAAGGCGACATCAGTTGTTCCGCCACCGATATCAATGCTGACTACATCGGTTGATGTGTCATGAGAGTCAAATAGATATCTGATAGGAGCAGAAGACTCTGTCATAGGCTGTGTGGTGCCTGGACCAAAGTATTTGTTATACGCTTTATCCCACGTGTCTTGAAGGATATTTTTCCGCTTCATAGGCATACTAGTGGGGAAGAACCATGTAATTTTCGTCTTTGAAAGGTCTCCGTCACCAACCATGATGCGGTTTCTGATCATAAGCATGAGACAATCTATAAAACTCTTGAGCAAATTATCATCCTTACCCCATTTAATGTTGCAGAAATCCCTATTATAATCAAAGTTTTCTATCTTGTCATAAGCAAGAGGTAGATTGTAAAGACCATATGGAAGATTGTTTTGACTTGGATTAAAGGACTTTGCACAAGAGAGAACGGTTCTTGTCGGGAAATTGTATTCCTCTTTGTCGCCAACAGCCTTTGGCAGGAAATCACGCAATAAGAGCTCATTTTCTTCTTGAAGTCCAATATGCCTTACCGTTCCTCCAATTTCTGATGTCGTTGGAATAAACAATGGAGACAGGAAAGCTGTCTGCTCGTTGAAAGAGAAACTCTCGCTATGAGTTGAATTATCCTTACACATTTCTATATGTGTATTAGACGTTCCAACATCAATACTTACGTTGTAGACTATTGACGCGGAGTTCTTTTTAAACTTAGGGATAATCAAGCCTTTTACGCCGTCATCATTAATAATCTGAATATAATCGAAATGGTTTTTCTTGACGGAGTATGTGTTAGACTTTATTGATTGTTCGTTATTTTGGTTTCTGCAATCAAAAGTCACATCGCCATTTTCTATAGCGGATTTCCCCTTGAAAAATCTAAACCTATAGTTTCTAGACAGATCAGTAATGCATCCTATCGTATAGAAGGCACGACTTTCATCTTTGTCTCTGACAACCGGCATGACGAAAGCATCGAAATCGAAGGTTTCAACACCACCTTTATTCCTATCTAAATCAGCATCACCTGAATATCTTCTGACATAACTGATTGTCTTTATTCTTCCATGTCCAATTACAGGTATGTTTAGCGTAACCTGAACACTGTCGGCTGCAAGTTTGTCTACTTTGATGCCAACACTATTCGGTGACATTGAATCTTTCAAGTCAGCAACATCGAAATACTCAAAGAATTTTTCTTTTAAAGGAAGAAGGTAAGAGATATCTTGGTAGTTTTCTTTCAATGTGAAGCTCATGGGATTCAGATAGTCCTTGGCATTCATCTTATGAGGAACCTTTATAATATAGTCTTCCAAAAAGTCACTTATCGTAAGATATTCTTGCTGTCTACCATCAAAGGGCAGTCTTCTTTGTTCGATGGGGGTTTCGTCATAAAACGGTGCATGGGCTTGTGTTCCCCAGGCCTGCTGAGTATAGAAGAAATCTTTGTAAGTATTGCCACTATCAACTGGCAAAACCAAAGGTTTATTAGAAACTTGCTTTGTAGGAACAATTTGGAACTCGCTTTGCTGGACTTTTGCGACAACCTTCTTGAGCAAAGGCTGTCCAAAGATTTCAACGATGTCTGTCTGGCCTTGAGCATTGATACTAATAGTAGAGTATTGGTTTGCATCAGCAGCTGTTACATTCCTAAGCTCTTGCCTCTTGTCATTGTCAGCTATCCTAGATAAGGTCTCATCAAGATACTTGTCAATTTCAGGTAACTTCTGAGAAAAATTAGGTATTAACTTGCGCAAAATAAACCATGCCTTGATATACTCATAATCTCGCCGATAAAGAGGGTTGTATTCCTTATCAAAAGGATGATCTTGTCCGAAACTGATCTCATTGGCTAAATATGACAAATCATTTGCAGAACTAAAAAATAACGTTGCTGGTGATGTGGCGCCAATGACATCCATCATGTTCCGACCTTTTTTATAGTTCAGAATATAGATGTTCTGGTTCTTGTCAAAATTATACGTATCCTTATCCGAAGTCATGTATGTATCATATGCCATCCCTAGGAATTTGTTTCCTATTGATTGCGTTTGCATAGTTTCCATGTTCTGCGGATGCCACGTTATTATTTCAATAATCTGAGATAATTTGTCATAGTTGAAGAATATCTCACCGACATCAAGGATGTCAGAAACTGTTTTGTGAAAAATCGTATCTCCGTCAAGACCAAGACGATTGACTTCAAGAAAAGCATTCTTGGCAACATCAATGCGTGCAAACGGAGAAGGTATTGATGTTATTTCAACTTTCGCAGAATCCCCTTCTGGATCCTGTATGTTCTGACGATTACTGTGATTATAAGGAAATGCATCCATACCATGCCAATCCTGATATGTTTCCGCACCGTCAGTATATAACCGGAATATATGTGACATAACTATTTACTTGTTAAGTTTATCCTCTATTAATGACTTTGTTGCTAAGTAGAACATCTCCATAAAGAATGAAGGATGAGAATCGCTAACATATTTCTTTGCCTCTTCTCCCTTTTTCCCTAGTCGAGCATGCACTAGATTATAGTTCTTGTTCTTCTCAAAGAAATGCTTTTTTTCTTGAATACCATTAACCACATCGAAAGGCTTGTCTTTGCAATTTATATTGAAAAGTCTAAGAGAGCGGTCATTGCTGGCCATTTCTTCCAACCATTCTTCATATGATATCGTAAACTGTTTGAGTTTCCTCATGAATTGTGAATTGTACAGTTCACTCATCGGTTTGGTGATTGCCAAAACATCTTTAAGGAATGAGAAATCATCCTTCAACGCATTGCCCATCATGACGAATTGTGTCATCGGCTCAAACAAAGAGTCAAACAAGCCGTCATATAATGTTGTAAAGTTAACATCACCATCAATGTCACGAATGCCCAATTCATAGTTCTCTGTTTGTATTTCATCGTCTGGGTCTCGTAATTCTTTAAAGGTAAAATCAACGATAGCAGAGGCCGCTAACAATTCCATAAGATGAGCAGCATTCTTTTGGGTGTTACCACCAACAGAATATGGATATACCTTCGTAGGAGTATCGGCTAAGAAATACAATGAATCAATAGAATCGTTATCCGAAATGTTTTTTTCGTAATAGGCAAGAGCTGATTTTGCTTTTGATATAAATGTTGCGGAGTTTATCTCATTTTCCTGGTTCAGATCATTAGATACCTTGAAATAAGGTAAAATAGTCACAGCACCAATATTGGCTTTATTTATTATGTCTGAATTGTTAAACCAATCTGAAGTTCTTAACGATTTTAGAAGCATTGGGAAACCCGCAGCGCCTGTGCCACCAAAAATAGAGCTAATGATGAATATTCTGTCGCCTTGGCTGAATGTGTTTGCAAAATCGCTAAAGCCATCGGATTCAAATATCTGATTTAGCACTACACTGCCGATATTGGGGTTACCTTTAAAGCCCACATCCATTTTCGAAGATAAGTTTTTCTGAGAGAATAGCATTCTGGTAAATGCCTGATCCTCTCTAGAAAGATTGCTCATATCGATGAATGATTCAAAGGTGGTGTCTCCAATATTTTGGAACGGCAATGTGTAATTCTTTAAAATCTTTACAATTTCTGGTTTGTAAAAAGTGCTTTTGGCTCCTTCAACAAACTTTAGTTGTTTGCGAATCTCAACATATCTGTTCATGAGATCCACGGTACGAGTCAAATCTGCATTCGAGTTATCTGGATCAATAATGATTGGTACAACTTTGTCTACACCCAACTTTACGCCAGCTGCAAGCATCATTGTTAGCGAACGGAGAACTCGAGAACCCGTACCACCAATTCCAAAAACATAAATCTTACTCATAGTTGATTATTTAGAGAAAGGTGAATATTTGCAATTTGTACTAAATCTACTCCAAACTAATGAGAATAAACAGAAAGCAAGAATTCCTAAAATCATGGTGGCAATGCCGAACATGAGACAATTGGTCTCAGTCACATAAGTAACGAGTTGGCCAGTTTCAGGAGATTTAACAGCCATCAAATCGTCATAGTAATTTTGAAGAACAGGCTGCCAGCCCCACCAAAAGTTTAATAATGCATTAATACCAAAAACGATGAGCCAACACCACCAATGGCACCAGTTAGGTTTGTCAATAATCTTGTAATAAAACAAGGGTATGACAAAAGAAATGATTAACATAACAACACCGACGGTTAGATAGTTCATTCCGTCAGTCGTGTCGTACAAAAAACTGTCAAGGTCATCACCATATAGGCCAATGAGCCAAGAATACAATAAAGCGAAAAAATCCATAATATTTTATTTTTTATTAATTACAAACTGAATTTGGGCAGGTGTTGCATTCTTATACGCATCAGAGATAGCATAAATCAAGTATTTGATACCATATGTCTTCTGAGTATTAACACCTATCGAGTCATCATTCAAAGATTCTGCCCATTTAGGTTCAAGATTAATGGGTAGAGCTATAGACTGTTTAATGGGTTTCGATACATTACTGAACTTGACCGTCATTACATGGGTATACAAAGATTGTTTGTCTTTAATTCTTGAAACACTTTCTACGGAAGCTTTCGAATCGGCGTAAGTATATGAATTTGTATTGGCAATTTGCTCATCGTTAAGTAACGCCGATGACATATCCGCAAGTATGTCGAATTCTTTTTTCTTTCCTTTAATTAAAATAGAAGAACCGACTCTACCTCTTAATGATAAAGTAAATGGCAGTTGTCCACAGTTCACAAAAGATGCCGAGTTTTGAATCTTACCTACATGGAAGGAGTCGTATGGAGAAACTTTCTCATTAAGAGCTCCTATTAAGTGTTTGGGGCCGAATACCCAAACATAATAGGGTCTTTTCCCAGTAAAACGCACAGGCGAAGACTGAAATGGATACAAATAACCGTCAAATGAAGATTCGCTCATAAATATTTCTACTGCGAAATCAGGATATTGTTTGAGGTGGCGAGCGATCGTATCTCTCAATGTCGTTCTCTTGTTCTCGAAATAGTCCTTTGCATCTCCACCCTTTACGTCCAATATACAATCAGAAGCAAATATATTAATAGTATTTCCATCCAGTTTGTTCAACATTTTTTTGAACATGTCAACAATTTCAGAATGGCTTCTATCCAGCCCAGCTTTTTTAAAAGAAGCCGGATTGAGTGAATTGAAAAAACTTTCTGGCTCTTGAGGGATACTAATAATAACAGAGTTCAGATAATTTAAGTTGGTTGAACCTACTTCATTACTAATAGCACTTATGTAGCTATAGAGATCATTCTTAAATGATGAACTTGGATGCATATAACCATCCATGCTTCCCGAATTCTCTATAAACACATTGACTTTTGCAGATTTCAGATCTGCTTTAGCTGGAGTAATGACATTCTCATTCTTGACCTCGTAAGGATGTTTGCAACTTAGCAATAGAAAACTAATAGTCAGTAATTGTACAAAAGTAATCAAATTCTTCTTCATAAATCAGATAGACAATGGTTTGGAGATGATGGATTGATGTAATCAAAGTATAGAAGTAACAAACTGTATTCAAAACATACCTTTGTCTTGTCAAGTTTTTGGACTCCTTAGGACTGATGATAGAATAACTTTCATAAATAGGTTTTAATATTAAGTTTGTTCTTTTTAGAAACTAATGTAACTGCAAAAGTACAATTTTATTTTGATAATTCGATATCAAAAGATAAAAAAAATAATTTTTATTTTTTATTTTTTGAACACATAATCTTATGCAAATATCTACTTTTCATTTTTTTATATAATTTAGCCTATTCTTTGTGCTTAAAAATATATGTAAAAGTAGATAATTAACTATTATATTATTAAAAATATTAAAAGATTTAGATATTTTTTTGTATTTTATGTAATTATTCTTATCTTTGCAAATAAATTGTTGGTCATCATGGATGTGTGATGAAAAGTACATCGCCAACGAATACTTATTCAGGGCCCGACTCCTTCTATAATTGGCCTACCAAAAAGGAGCTTGTTTTTTGCTTTTCAATATTGGAGGGCATCTGGAATAAGTATTATTGTTATGATTCTTCAAAATTATCCTACATCGTTCAAGAAAACTCCTTCCGTACTACATTGGCATATCATGATGTTGATGTGGTTACGATGGCTTGTGTGGGAAGTAAGATGACGACAGCTATTATTCACTTCAACTATTTAAGCATATGATTATTACATTTGGAAATCAAAAAGGTGGTGTGGGCAAGACGACTTTGTGTACTTTGTTTGCCAACTACCTTGCTTCATTGGGAAAGAAGACGCTGGTGGTCGACTGTGACAATCAGCAGACAATTACGGAGAAGAGAAAGGCTGATTATAAGAAGTACACGGACGCAAAGTTCCCGTACAATGTGCAGTCTTTCAACATCTCTAATGTGGAGCATGTCCAGAATCTCATGAACAACCTGCGGAAACTGGACGGTGTTATCTTGATTGATGCTCCGGGAAACCTGGCTCAGCAGGGACTGATTCCTCTTTTTGCTTTGTCTGACTATGTGGTTTGTCCGTTCCAGTACGAAACGACATCCGTGAACTCAACGATTACCTTTATCTTGTTTCTGGAAAAGCTCAAAGAGAGTTTTCAACAGATGCGAACTGAGATTTTCTTTGTCGTGAACAGACACGACAAGCGGTACGGAACAAAAAAAGAACTTGCTCTCTGGTCAAAGACTGACGATAAACTTGGCCAATATGGCTATGTGACACCGAAGGTGGAGGTGAAAGCTGACATGCAGAGATACAATACCATGGAGGTGATGAAGAGTCAGCTCCCGGTGGTGATGCCTACTTTCGACTTTATTTGTAAACATATCTTTAAGGAGGAACAATCATGAGCGTCAAAAGGGAAACGACAGAGGATGATCTGCTGATGCTGCCTGACATCGACGGGATGATCAAGGACATCAGAAAGCAGGAGACGGTAACGCAATCCATCGCAGAAGATGGCGAAAGGTATAGTGCTGTTGACCAGGCCATTACAGCATCGGATTCGTGGAATACTTTCATAAAATGCAGTGAACAATATGGCTATCGTGTAAAGCAGGAGGACAGGAAGGTGTGCCACATCGATGAGGAGATTCACGAGACGCTGAAGAAATGCGACATCAATAAGATGTCTTTAACGACTATGGTAAACTCGATCCTACGAGCTTTCATCATCGAGAACACGGACGAACTGCGGCGACATATGACAAAGAGGAAGTCGCTGATCTGACTACGATGCTGCCGGCATTGCCGGCGTCGGCAGCAGTAAAAACAATATAATCTGGAAAATTATATCAATCGAATTAAGGTGCTTTATGAAAATCAAGAATTTTCTTTTCGCAAAGGCGGGAATCGCCTTTCTGTGCTGCACGGCGTGCTGCGCATTTCTCAACTACATGACGTTCGTAACCTTCCAGCCGATGGTTTCAGGGAAGGAGTCTCTAAAGGTATGGATGTTCATCCTGTATGTTATTCAAACAGTTACTGCCGTCATGACGATTGTCTACGGTGACTATCTAGTAAGACACCGGAGACTGGGCTGGAAATGGCACGGCATGGATGAACTGCCCGTGCCGGAGGATGGTCACGAAAAGGTGGAAGTGGTCTTCGTGACGATTGACGGATGTCTGTTCAATGGTATCTATTATCAAAAGGAGAAGGTGTTTCGTGGCTATGATGGTCTGGATTTCAAACAAGATGAGATTCTGGCATGGTCAATATCCCAGTTCCTCGTTCAACTCAAGGATGACTGCTATTTCCCTGATGGTTCTTTATGCGAGAAGAACAAAGGGATCTGCTGAGACAAACGAATATCCTTTGTAATCTGGTGTTCTCTTTTTGCAAGAAAAAGGAGTGTACGGAAGGAGACTCCTTGGCGCGTGACTTGTCAGGGAGGTTGCGCGAAATGATATGTGTGATGGAAGAACACTTGAAAAACAGCAAAGATTAGGTATGGATATCATAGTATTTATATTACAGCTATTGGTGATTTTCCTGATGTGCCTCGTCCTGATAAGGATGCTGGCATATCTGAGAATTCAGGTGACCTATTATTATCATAGCAAGCACATCGAGCGCTTCCTGAATAAAAAAGGTGTGTCGGCAGAGAAGTATATCGAGGAGAACTGTCAGATATGGCGTCGGAACTTTGCAAAGGCTCCCTATCTCAAAGGTGGTGGCACGAGGGCTTTTGTCTGGGCTTTGCTCTGCAGGGCAAGAGAAGACATTGCTGTCAGGAACTTCGAGAAGACAGACTGGCTATCGCAGTATTGCTTCTGCTGCTATTTCTACCCACAGTGCTCTTTGAAATATCACTTGACATGCAGCCGCTGTGTGAATCCTGTATGCGATATGAAGTATGAGGGGCATGACAGGATATGCCGGAAGTTTGAATGTGTAACCAGATTTGAAGATGACTATTATGGCAAGGCCGAAGATTGAATGGACGGACCAGATGTTGGAGGAATTAGCCGAGAACTATGCCATCGCATCGGACAACGTCCTATCAAAGAGACTGCAGGTGAGTGTCAGCACGATGAGAAGGAAGGCTCACGAAATGGAACTCGTAAAGTCTTCTGTCGGCAGGAACTGTTTTGAAGTCTGGAATACCGTTGAGAGGATGTTTGGGAAGTATTCCAACAAGGAGATTGCCAAGGAGGCACATGTCTCGGAGAGAACCGTCAGGAGAATCTCTAAGCGGCTAAAGCTGAAGCTTTCCAAAGACGAAAGGTCGATGATCATCTCTAGAGGTGTTACGAAAGTCATTAAAAGTGACAAGAGGAGGATTCTCTTTGGCTTCGAGCAGAGGACGAACAGGTTCATCGGCAAGGATAAGGTCAGGACACGGGTATTCCACATGTTGGCCGAACATGGCTATATAGTCATCTCTGGTAGCATGATTGCCTATCATTCTCCCACGATGAGACGCTTTGAGCATATTGAAGCATACGCTGTTTCAGTAGGTTTCCAGATGGAACTATGGGAAACAGAATGATTGTTTAACTTAATATCAATTTTATGGAATTAAAAGGAAAGATTATCGCCGTACTGCCCATGAAGTCAGGTACGTCGGCAAAAGGTGACTGGAAAAGCCAGCAGTATGTTCTGGAAACGGATGACAAATATCCTAAACGCCTTCTCTTCGATGTTTTAGGAGAGGACAAGATCAATGAGTTTGGAATCTCCATGGGGGATGTGCTCACGGTCAGCTTCGATCCCCGTGCAGAAGAAAAGGACGGGAAGTGGTACGGAGGCAACCGTGCATGGAGTGTGTCCCGAGAGTAATCTAGTCGGCAGGCGGTCTTCATGGCTGCCTGCCCTTATCAACACAACTGGCTGTCATGAGAACCGATGATATTGCATTTAACGAGAAGATGAACGCTCTATGCTATGATAGGGATGACATATTCAATCATGACTACCGCCATCATTCGCCCATTGCTATTGCCATGGAAGCAAAAAGATGGTGGTGGCCTGAGTATTTCAAATATAAAGATAGGTATGAACGGTTCTATGCAGAGGAACATCAAATTCCGGAAGGGTATCTGGTCGTTTCAAGGAATTTCTTTGAGCCTTCCTCTGCCTATGAGGAAGCGAGGTCTTTGGTCATTGACAAACGACAGATAGCGATTCCTATGAAATGGTTCTTTAAAATAAATGACATGGATCTTCACAGGCAATGGGATGTCATTAGGGTAAACATTCTTAGCCTGCCCCAGAAAATCAGACAGGCCGCCAGCCTATACAAGGCGTTGGATGTTGCCTATCGATACGGAATGGAAGAGGAACTGAAAAGCTGGTTCTACGATTTGAAGGTGGAAAATCCGAAGGAGCATGAAAGGCGTGTCATGCTATTGGCAGAAAAGGAACGGGTGGCCATCAAGGTGGTTGTGGAGTGTGAGAATAAAATCAATGTACTGAAAAAAGATGAAGGCTGGAACGACAAATACGAAATGCTGTACCGAAGATATATTCGCACAGATCTGTCCATGGAGATGGGGTTCATCAAGTATCTCGAAAAGTACGGGAACCTCACACAGACTGGTTGGGGGCTTGTCTTGAAATCCATGGTTCCTGGAAGTCTGATCAATCATATCGCCATGCTGTCAGAGGAGTTGGTGATTCTGAAACAGAGAAGGCGTGATGCGCACAATGCCGTTCTGTTTGAGGACGCGCGGTATTCTTTCTTATGACTATTTTCTCTTCCCTGATGGTCAAAATATCATCTCGCAATATATAAAAGTATGATTATTTATGGAAAAAACTGCTATTTAGTGGAATGATTATTAAAAAAGTTTTATAAACTATTGCTAGGTAATTATTTTTTGCTATCTTTGCATCGTCGCTTCTGATGTCTATGTGTGGGATGTCTAAGAAGGAGTGACAACTGAGCGTTTAGGGAGCCTGGTGTGCCTGAATCTGGAAAATTCAAACTATACATCGGAAAAGGAACTCATATAACTCTCACGTATACGGATTTGGCTGCTTAATGGACTTCCTCTAGGGGGAGGTCTTGTAAGCTGTCAATATCAATTAACGGCGTGATTCATATATATGTTGCTTTTCGATAGGTATTTTCCAGAACCTTTGGCACCTGCAATGTAGATGTGATCACGCCGTTTCATATGGTGTCAGGAAATATCTCATCAATCTGGCGATCGGTCCACAGTTCTGTAATCCGTTATGGTCTGTGGATTTTCTGTGTAATCAATAGTAAAAGGATATAGAAATGGACTTTTCAACGGTAATGATGTTCCTGTGTGTTGCATACATTCTGGTGTATGCAGGAATGATTATGTATGACCTTTTCTTCTCGAAAGAGATCGTGGACGCCTCTCCGAGAATGGAAGAAGAGGAAATAGATATCAGTGACGAGGTGTTGGCCTTCCATCCGATCGAGGTGAGCAAAGAGGTGTCCCAGATGAGTGCCTATAGTTCTCCTGCTGCTGACGTAGCTCAGATGACGGGCGGCATTGACTTCAAAGGTGTGAAGATTGCCTTGGAGGACCTGGCCGCCAAGGGTGAGAAGAGCGGCTTTGCTGAGGTGATGGACTGCTGGAGAATCCACGACCAGGCTGCCTAGTCACAGACTTTACTTGTTTCTTTTTATTTGTAGCCGTGTTTCGCGGCGTGATTTCAATCCTGGTGCAGCGGGTTGAACATCGGAAGACAAGGCCGATGACTGGTGGGCATAGTGCCTACAATGCTGCATGACTTGCTTCTTTTTATTTGTAACATGTATGTTTTCCCTTAGAAAAGGAAAAAATGTTTCAAATGATCCAAAAACTTCTATTTTCTCTCATCGCATTCGTTGAGAGGGTGATGGCTGGTGTCCAAGCTTTTATCCATGCCATCATGGCTTCAAGCCTTGTTCAGAAGGCAACCATGTTCGCTGTTGCCATGTGTATGTCTCTGTCTAACGTGTGGGCAACCAGCACGGGTGCCGGTGGTTTCACGAAGGCAACAACGGAAATCTCCTCGTACCAGACTCCTGTGGCCAACCTGATGAAGGCCATCGCTGCCGTCATCGTGCTCGTGGGTGCATTCAACGTGTACTTCAAGATGCAGAACGGCGACCAGGACGTGAAGAAGACAATTATGATGACCATCGGCGGCTGTGTGGCTTTCATCGCCATGTCGGAAGCCCTGCCCTTGTTCTTCAAGTAAGGAAGGTATCATCAATGCCATGGGGATGGTGTTCCTTCCTTGGGACACCTCCCCCTTAACAAGATTGCAAATGGAAATCAACTATGTAGGCTATCCCGTGTTCAAGGGACTACAGAAACCTCTTGAGTTCATGGGTATTCGAGGAAGATTCCTAACCTTCGCCGCAGGTGCTATCGGCTGCTCCTTCGTGGGGTTCATCGCCTTCTCAATCATCATGGGGAAGCTGACTGGGTTCATTGCGATGCTCGTCATCGCCATCACCAGCCTGATTACCATCTACGTCAAGCAGAGAAGCGGCCTGCATGCGAAGAAGCGTCAGAAGGGAATCTTCGTTTACAAGTGTCTTTACTCTCACTAAACGATACGAGGATGTTTTGGAAAAAGAAACCTTTGAATGGTCTGTTCGCCCAGCTGCAGGATGTAAAGGACGATCAAGGAAGACACCTCAATACGGTGCTATTCTCCGCTCGCGGAGACTGCTCCGTCATCATTGAGGTGGAGAACCCTGTGCAGCAGTACTGTACGGACGCAGACCAGTATTTCGCGTTCATAGACGTGTTGAACAACATCGTCCAGACGCTTGGTGAGGGATATGCGCTGCAGAAGCAGGACATCTTCTGCAAGCAGTCGTATCACCATGAGGTCACGGAGGACATGCCGTTCCTCTCGAAATGCTATTTCAAATACTTCGAGGGAAGACCATACACCGAGATTATCACCTATCTTATTATTACGCAGGAGGCAGTGAAGAGTGCTTTCGTGAAGTATGACCCGAAGGCATGGCAAGAGTTCCATGTGAAGGTGGGCAAGGTAATGGACATCCTGGCAGAACGGAACATCCGTCATCGGAAGCTGAACCGGCAGGAGGTGGATGAATACCTGCATCGCTTCATGGCATTCCAGTTCAAGAAAGGACCTTTCTCCATGCGGAACTTCAAGAGCACGGACGAGTACCTGAACATGGGGGACCGGATTGTGAAGTCGGTGAACCTCGTGGATGTGGACGTGATCAACCTGCCGACATTCGTCAGGCCTTATCTGTCTACTTCTGTCAACGGCTACCATATCGCTACAGATCTGTTCGCGTTCCTGGCATCGGTGCCGGACGTGGACTGTATCGTGTATAACCAAGTGGTGCAGATTCCGCAGCAGCGAAGATTGCTCCGGAAACTGCAGGGAAAAGCGAAGCGGCACGGCTCCATGCCGGACCCATCTAACAAGATTGCAAAGGCCGACATCGAGGTGGTGCTGGACCTGATTGCGAAGGAGAACAAGCTACTGGTCAACTCGAACTTCAACATCTTGGTGAGCTGTGCGTTTGACAAACTGGCTGCAGTCTCCTCGTACATGGAGGCGAAGCTCTACGAGTGCGGCATCGCCCCCTCCGACACGGCATATAACCAGCTGGAGTTGTTCGAGAACTCGTTCCCAGGGAATGCATACCTCTTCTCGGAGGACTATGACCTGTTCCTGACGTTGGCGGATGCTGCCCTGTGCCTGTTCTTCAAGGAACACCTGAAGCACTCGGAGGAGACTCCGCTGACGACGTTCTACACGGACAGGCAGGGCCTGCCGGTGGCCATCGATATCACGGGAAAGGAAGGAAAGGTGAAGATGACGGACAACGCGAACTTCTTCTGCCTTGGCCCTTCTGGAAGCGGAAAGTCGTTCAACATCAACAGCGTGGTGCGACAGCTGCTGGAACAGGGTACGGACGTGGTGATGGTGGACACGGGAGACTCCTATGAGCGTATCTGCAGCACGTTCCACGGCACATACATCACCTACTCGAAGGAACATCCGATCTCCATGAACCCGTTCAAGGTGACCACGGAGGAGTATGAGAAGAACTTCGGGGAGAAGAAGAACTTCCTGAAGTCGCTGATATTCCTGATCTTCAAGGGCAGTGACAAGCCGACGAAGATTGAGGATAAGATCATCAACCAGACCATCGTGGAATACTATGAGGAGTACTTCCATCCCTTTGAGCGGTATACCGACGAGGAGCGGACCAAGCTCCGCGAACGGCTGCTACTGGAGGACAAGAAGAACGGGGAGTATGAGAAGTACGAGCAGAAGTTGGAGGAGAAATATGGGGATGACTACCGCATCGAGGAGCTGGAGGGAGATGCCTCCACGGGTCAGGAAGGGCTCGTCTTCACCAAGGAGGAGAAGGATCATCATGAGAAGGTGCGCCGTCAGGTGGAGAAGCTGCACATGCTGGTGAGGGACAAGGCGGCGGCAGATGGTGAGAAGATTGCTGCGAACAACCAACTGATGCGCCTGATGCCGGAGCTCATCGAGAACAAGTACCTGGTGCGCATTGAGAAGAAAATCGACAAGATGGAGGCACAGCGCAGGAAGATGAAGGTGTCGGCTCTTTCATTTAATACGTACTATGAGTTTGCGCTGGAACGCATCCCACAGATCATGTCCGAGAAGAAGATTGCCTTCGACATCGATAACTTCGCGGCGATTCTGGAGCAGTTCTACCGGGGTGGTGAGCTGGAGCAGACGCTGAACAACGACGTGGACGACTCGCTGTTCGAGGAACAGTTCATCGTCTTCGAGATTGACAAGATCAAGGATGACCCTGTGCTGTTCCCCATCGTCGTACTCATCATCATGGACGTGTTCCTCCAGAAAATGAGGATCAAGAAGGGGCGCAAGGCTCTGATCATCGAGGAAGCATGGAAGGCGATCTCCTCACCGACCATGGCGGAGTATATCAAGTACCTGTACAAGACGGTGCGGAAGTTCCACGGCATCGCCGGAGTGGTCACACAGGAGCTGAACGACGTGATAGACTCGCCGATTGTCAAGGAGGCAATCATCAATAACTCGGACGTGAAGATCCTGATGGACCAGTCGAAATTCAAGGACAGGTACGATAAGATTGCGGCCGTCTTGGGACTGACGGAGGTGCAGAAACAGCAGATATTCACCATCAACAGCCTGAACAACCATGATGGCAGGTCATACTTCAAGGAGGTGTGGATATGCCGGGGACAGGTATCGGATGTGTATGGCGTGGAGGAACCCCCGGAATGCTACTGGGCATACACGACGGAACGGGCAGAGAAGGAGGCCCTGAGCGTATATGCCAGACACTACCAGGGGGATATAGAGAGGGCAATCATCGAGATTGAGAAGGACCGGAAGAAGCTGAAGGTCGGCAAGTATCTCGACTTTGCCGTGTTAGTAAACCAACATAACAAGATCATGAGCTTATGGGAAAATTGAGAATTCTGGTGGCAGTCATGCTGACGCTGACGGCCACGCTGCCCGGCAGGGCATGGACAGTGGTCACGGATCCGTGGACGACGGCACAGGTAGCGGCGAACACGGCGGCTCAGGAACTCATCGAGAAGAAACATAACGAAAGGCTGGATTCGATGAACGCCAAGCAGCAGAAGATTATGCAGTATACGACGACCATGGAGTCCATCAAAGAGCTGTACGTGCTCTCGATGCAGAACATTTCTGGGTTCGGGGAAGAGACGAAATACTATGCTGAGATCTGCCAGATCACGCTAGACATCATGACAGAGGTGCCGACGGTACTCAAATACCTGGCGAAGGCTCCCGTGAAGAACTATGTTCTCTGCGTGAACGAGATGAGTGATGTAGTCTTGGAGACAGAGGGACTGGTGGCGGATTTCGTGGATATCGTGAACAACGGGAAGATCAACAATCCCCTGAAGGAAAAGACGAAGATTACGAAGTGCCCGGTCTGCGGCGGTAGGCTGAAGACGACAGTCGCAGACAGCAATGGGAAGGTTTCCTATGCATGTCTGAAATGCGGGTGGAAGTCGGAGGCGATGACACAGGAGGAGAGCAAGGGGGATGGCTACAATTTCCTCAATCGCTATGAGCGCCTGACAATGGCGAACAGAATTTACTCACGGCTCCTGGAGATCAAGTACAAGATGGATGCGATGTGCATGATGTGTGAGTTCTGCAACGGCATCCACGACGTACTGATGGCCATCGACGTGCAGTCATGGGCTGCGTACTTCACTGGGAAGAATATCGTGGAGGGAATTGTCAAAGACTGGAACACATTGGGCGTATGAGGAAGTTATTAATTGTCATCATTGGACTTACAGCATGGCTGCATCCCGTCCATGCGGACGTGGAGATGCCGGCGGACCTGCCGACCATTGAGGCATTGATCAGCTTGCATAAGCTGATGAAGGCTGAGGAGGACAAGGCGATGGAGAAGATAGCGGTGAGCTTCGGGGAACAGTCCGTCGTCACCAAGGGAGCGAAGCTGTTCAACGATGCGCGTACAACACTGGACAGCAAGCTCAGCAATGCCTATTCCTATGTGCTGCTGGCAGCGACGCTGGCAGCAACGTCCACAAGTCTCTATCAGCTGATCAGGGACTATGCGAAGTTCACGGGAGAGGCAGCGAGGACCTTTGCGAACAAGCCGATGGTGGGATGGTACTATGCAGAGGCGGTATATGCCTGCGCACGGGAGATCAAGAACATCAAGGCACTCTATGCGACGATGTCTGCCAGTGACATCAACATCATGAAGGCTTCCATGGACGAGAAGATGAATATGCTCTTTCAGCTGAAGACATATATCGATAATATGCATGGCATCATCGACCATGCCTATACATGGTGCAGTATCGTGGCCGTCGGCGGCTTCAAGCATGACTACATCTGGGACATCCTCAACAGCGAGGTGAAAGACAAGATTGCAGAGGACATTATCAATAAATGGTATAGCGTATGAAAAGAATCGGAATACTATTCGTGGCTTGCCTGCTGACGGCAGGAGCGAACGCTCAGGTCATCCAGCATGACGAGCAGAAGGAGAAACAGTGGAGGTCGATGGAGAACGGGCCGTGGGACTTCGCCCCGGACTGGTACTACTATCTCTTTCACAAGGACTATAGCGGTGCCGAGACCTACTGGGCTTGGCGCGGCTTCAAGAGCGGTCTTCACGTCCGCTTCAAGGAGGAGAAGTCTAACGTGAAGCGGATTATGCCTACCCGTGTTATCTCCGAGGAGACTCAGCGGCAGAAGGAGAAGAAGGTCGAAGAGGAGATGGCACTGGTCAAGGAACTGCACCAAGAGGAGGTTGAACGGGCTGCGGACAGGAACGTGGACCTGATGTATAACATGTTCAAGGATGACTTCAACAGGATGCAGGAGCGTATTGCGGAAGGCTTGCTGTTCGTACAGCAGAAGACTGATGGGAAGATGAACTATCAGGTGACGGAACTGTCCCGCCAGAACGACATCGTATGCAAGAACATCGAGTACATCCACCGGCAGGGCATCGGCTACGAGCTGGAGAATGCGAAGCGTCAGAAGGCATACATGGAGGCGAAGGAGGAGATGGAGAAGCTAGTAAGCCGCGTGGCGCATCTGGTGGGAATGGCGCAGGCCTATTATAAATAATGTAAACGAAAGACTATGCTGACAGAATTATTCTTAAACATATCAAACCTATTCCTGACAATGGGACTGCCTGCCATCGACGAGAGCCTGGACAAGCTGCTCGTGGCCATGGAGTCGTTCCCGAAGTCGGCAATATTGGGCAGTGCCATCGGCTACGCCCGTGTCATCGGGCTTTGCCTGGCACTGTGCGTAGGCTCGTATGAGTGCTGGATGATGATGCTGGGACGAAGGGCGGTAGACGTGATGAAGCTGCTACGGATCGTGGCTTTGTCAATGTGTATCACCTCCAGCTCCTGGATATGCAGCCAGCTGCAGGCTCCAGGGAAGGCGTTGGAGAGTACGACGAAGGCCATGGCCATGGCCAAGAACAAGGAGGTGGCAGCACTGGAGAGGAAGGTGGCGGAGAAGCAGGCGGCCTATCTGGACCGGCTGCGAGAGGTGCAGGACAGCATCGAGGCAGCCAAGCAGATACAGGCCATCGGTGAGGATGCCAACTGGTGGGACAAGTTGATCTACAGCATGGAGAACCTGGGCTCTACCATTAACAACTATACGCAGCGTGCAGCAGTGGCCGCGGAGACGAAGGTGTCGGAATGGATTAATGACATCATCCGGTTCATCGGGGAGCTGATCTTTCAGATGAGCTATTATGGCATGCTGGTGGCACAGCGCATCTTCCTGACGGTTCTGGGGGTGTTCGCCCCAATCATGTTCGCGATGTCGATCGTGCCTCCGTGGAGCAGTGCCTGGTCTCAGTGGATCTCGAAATACCTATCCCTGTCGCTATGGGGATTCGTGGTGTATATGTGTTTGTACTACATTGACTTCATCCTGCTATACAACCTGCAGGAGGACATCACGGCATATAGCAAGCTACTGCAGGGAGAGGTGAGCTCATGGAGCCAAATCGGTGCACTGGGACTACAGGGCATCGGCTCGAACTGCATGTACGCCATGGGCATGCTCGTGGGTGCGTATGTCATCCGCTTCGTGCCGGAGGTGTCTTCGTGGTTGATTCCCGGTGGTGTGAGCTCGAGCGTCGGCTCCGTGGCAGGAGGCGTGGCAGCTGGTGCCGTGGGTGGTGCCATCTCGGGTGCCGTCGCTGCAGGAAGCGTCGTGGCCCCAGTCGTCGGCCAGGCAGGCTTGGCAGCAGGAAGTGCAACTGTATCTACGGCAGCCTCTATGACCAAGGATATCTATAACAGCAGCCTGAACAGGCAGACGGGACAGTCCCCGTCTTATTCTAGTTCGGGACAATAGGCAAATCAATAAAAATATGTAATGATGAAAACGATTGAAGTAAGGAATACCGATGCCAGGGAAAACCTGACGACGATTCGTGCCTGCCTAGTTAAGGCGGTGAAAGACGGTGACAAGGAAGTATGTATCTTTTCGACGCTTTTCTTTGTCAAGGGAAACCTCGACAGGGTGAAGACGGAGATAAACTCCCGGCTGGGCAGCTGGTGCCATGTGAAATCCACTCGGCCCAGCTTCTTCTGCGGTTTTATGATGACTGGTCTGGAAGTGCAATTCCTATATGACGACGATGAGAAGGAACTGCTGATATCACGGATTCTCAGCCTGTTCAGCGGTTCGTGGCCATTTGCAGAAAACAAAAAGGGATGATGCCATGCTGATACAGAACTTAGAGCAAAAGACACGGCTCGCACTGTTCACAGTGCTGCTGACTGTCATCGGATGCACGGTCATCTGTGGCATCTGCATCTTCTATTGTGCGAAGCTGGTGTCGGAGGAGAGGAGCCAGATATACGTCATCGACGGGGACATCCCCTTCCTGGCAGAACGAAGCAAGCAGGAGGCGAACTTCATCATGGAGGCGAAGGCGCACATCCAGCTGTTTCACCAGTACTTCTTCAACCTGCCTCCCGATGACGACTACATCAAATGGACACTGGGAAAGGCGATGTACATGGCTGACGGAACAGCGATGAAGCAGAAGCAGGCCATGGAAGAGAATGGCTTCTATTCGGATGTGATCTCCTCTTCTGCCGTCTGCACCATCATCTGCGACTCGATCAACCTGAACGAGCATGAGCGGAAGTTCACATACTATGGGACACAGCTCATCAAGCGTCGTTCAAGGGATATGAAGCGTTCCATCGTTACGGTGGGCGAGATACAGAACGTGCCTCGGACACAGAATAATCCGCACGGTCTGTTGATTGTCAACTGGAGGACGCTGGAGAACAAGGACTTAGACTATTGATATGATGGGACTATTCAAAAAGAAACAAAAGAACGAGGAGTCGAAAACGACAAGGGTGTTCCGGATCTTCCTGTGGAAGCTCTTCAAGAAGACGCGGTGCCGTGAGAGGATTGCCAGAGCGAACCGATGGGCGGAACAGCACAAGGGACGTACAGCAGCAATGACGATCGGATCTTTATTGGTGATGCTGGTCATCGGTTCTCTGATGACATTCACGGAAGAGAATGAACCTCAGGGGAACGTCATTGACGGCATCGCCGTGGTGAATCCGATGTTTCAGGGGCTGCAGCGGATACAGGACAACAAGGCGTATCAGCTGTCGCAAATGGAGAGCCTGACGATGCGGGGAAAGGCATTGAAGCATGAGCTGGACTCCCTGATACGCATTCCCCTGAAGTCGCATGATGACTCGCTTCAGATCATCATCAAGCACAGACAACTGGAACTGATCGTGAACAACTTAGAAAACAGATAACATGAAGAAAATCAATTTCAAACAGCCGAAGTATATCCTGCCTCTGGTCATTTTCCTGCCATTGGTGTTCCTGGGATATACGCTGACGAACTTGTTCGGAGGCAGTGACGAGTCGGCAAAGTCTGGTGTGGTGACGGATAACATCAACATGTCCCTGCCGGATGCTGCCAATCAGGAAATGGGTGACAAGATGACTGAGATGACCAAACGGTTCAGTGAGGACGGTGCCTACACGGCCATCGGGGCACTGGGTGACGAGAAGGTGTCTCAGGACAGCACGCAGAGCGGCTATGGGGAGCATGAGCTGAACCAGATCGATGCGGAGAATGCCCGACGCGAGAAGAAGCAGAAGGAACTCGAAGAGTTGGAACGAAGTCTGGCGGAGTCCCGGCGGCACATCAACGGCTATGCCGGCAGCGGTGGATCCGACAGACGCTATGCCCAAGGCAGCCGTGGCACCTCACGGCAGGAGGAGATGGAAGCCTATGCCCGTGAGTTGGAGGATATCCAGAACCGAAGCAGGGCAAGGCAGAAGGCTTTCGAGGAGTCCCTGGGCATCTCTGATGACAGCAATACTGAAAGGAAGAATCCGGAGGCTGGCAAGCCTGAGAATGGACAAAAGGGAAAGGAGGTGAAGCCAGAGGTGGTGCAGAAGGTGGTGGATGCCAATGCGGAGAAGTTCAACACCATTGACCAGCAACGAAAGGTGGATGAGCCGCTGATCAAGGCGATGATAGACAAAACGACGAAGGCGCATGAGGGGACGCGCCTGCGGTTTAAGTTGCTGGATGATGTGATGATCCGGGATGTGAAGCTGAAGAAGGGAACATATCTGTATGGTATTGTGACGGGATTCGGACAGCAGCGTGTGATGGCATCCATTACGAGCATCTTGGTGAAGGACAAGTTTGTAAAAGTGAACCTGTCGGTGTTCGATAACGACGGGATGGAGGGGTTCTACGTCCCAGAGTCGGCCTTCAGGGATATGATGAAAGATGCCGGGGCGCAGGCCATGCAAAGCAATATTTCCTTCAGCGGTGGCTATGGCAGTGAGCTGAGCGGCGAGGCCATCGCCCTTCAGGCACTACAGAACATGTATCAGTCGGCGTCCAACGCCATCTCTGGCAACATCCGTAAGAACAAGGCGAAGATCAAGTATAACACCATTGTCTACCTGATCAATGCGGATGCCTTATCGGGGTACTAGTATTTATCCATAAAACAGAAACTCTATGAAAAGAATCATTTTTGCCCTTGTGGCATTTGGCGCGTGGACGACACAGGCCACGGCGCAGAAGAATTACGGGGAGATCAAGGCTGACACGGCGAAGGTGCGCTACATCCAGAACATGGAGAGGGCGGAGCCGTATATCTATGACTGCCCGTTCAGAAAGAACATCATCCTCGTGAACGAGGAGGTGACTACACATGTCGTCATGCCTGAGAACATCAAGCTCGTGGACATCTCCACAAACAAGATCATCGGCAACCAGTGTGCGGACAATATCGTGCGGATCAAACCTTCCGGTCGGATGTACAACAACGAGATGGCTGGGACGATCACTGTCATCGGGGAACGGCACATGGCTCAGTTTGACGTGGTATATACCTCTGGACCTGCAAAGGCGAACTCGGTATACCCTATCTCCATCGAGGAGATGAATCCCTATAAGAATCCTGACGTGTTGATGCCGGAGAGCCAGATGGGGAACTACGCATGGGCGATCTATGGGAGTGGGAAGAAATTCCATAATATCCATAGTTCTGCCTATGGCATCAAGGCGGTGGTGAACAATATCTATACCATCAACGACTACTTCTTCATCGACTTCTCGTTGTATAACAAGACGAAGATCAAGTATGACATCGACGAGCTGCGCATCAAGCTGACGGATAAGAAGGAGGCGAAGGCGACGAACTCACAGACCATTGAGCTGTCGCCGGTGTTTTCCCTGAACTCGGCAAAGAGCTTCAAGAAGGCTTATCGGAACGTGATCGTCATCAACAAGCTGACGTTCCCGAACGAGAAGGTGCTGCGTCTGGAAATCTCGGAGAACCAGATATCCGGACGCGTGATCTACATCCCCATAGAATATGAGGATGTCCTCAATGCGGACTGCTTTGATGAGAAATTCCTGAACTTACTTCCGTTTAAAATGAAATGATGGCTATGAGAAAGTTTGTTTTATTGGGTCTGGCACTGCTGGGTGTCCTGACGGTGCATGCCGGGGACGGTGACCAGTATCTGAGCGTGAACGGGGGATTTCTGTTCAACAGTACGCTCAACGCTTCTGTGGGCTATGAACGTGAGCTGTCCTATTCCGATGCGCTGGAGCTGTTTGGAGAGGTGGGCGACCGGTGGCACCGTAATCCTAAACGCGATGGCATCTACAGTGATATGTTCAAGAAGGATTATTACTGGGGTGGCGGCATTCTCTACAAAAGGAACCTGAAAAGATATAAGAACGCGACGCTGAGACTGCGCTTCGGCCCGGAATGTGGTGCCCATACTGGAGATTACTTCTTTGCCCTGGAAGGGGGATTCGAACTGAACTACGTGTTTCCAAGCAGGGTACAGTTCTCCGTCATCCAGAAGAACCAAGTGGGTTTCTTCCATGGGGACACCTTCCGAAACGGCTTGCTAATAGGTATAAAGATTCCGTTCTAACTTCATTTTATTGGTTCATGAGAGGACTGTCATGGGCTCTCCCGTGGCAGCCCTCATAACCTTTCAAGACGATGGCGACAGAAGAGACCAAGGAGCAGCAACAGATGTATAACCTGTTCAGGAGCTGCATATATATATTCCTGATTGTGGAACTGGTGATGAACCTGCCTGTCACGGCAGACAGCAAGGTGACGGCGTTCATATTGGAACTGATTGGACGGTTTCAGGTGTTCAATAGCGTGCTTTCATGCAAGGTAATAGAGCTGATTTGTATCGGGGTGACCTGCATCGGCACCAGGGCGAAGAAGAGCCTGAAGTTCAACTTAAAGACGATGGTGCTCTACCCCATCATCGCGGGATTCACGATGATTATCTTATGTCTGGCCGTGCATCATGGAACATGGGGTGGCATCCTTGCGGGATTCCCTGCGAACAGGGTGCTCTATGCGCTGACGTCTATCATCGGAACGATGTTGGTGCATCAGGGATTGGACGGCATCGCAAGATACTATAACTACAAGCTGGGTGATGATCGGTTTAACTTCGAGAACGAATCGTTCGAACAGTCGGAGGAGAAGAACGAGAACGAGTACTCGGTGAACATCCCAATGGTGTACTACTTCAACAAGAGGATGCGGAAGGGATGGATCAATATCATCAATCCCTTCCGCGGAACAATCGTGCTGGGTACGCCTGGATCGGGAAAGTCCTTCGGCATCATAGACCCGTTCATCCGTCAGCATGCGGCCAAGGGGTTTGCCATGATGGTATACGATTATAAGTTCCCGACGCTGGCGAAGAACCTATTCTATCAGTATTGCAAGAACAAGAAATACGGGCATCTGCCAGAGAACTGTGCCTTCAACATCGTGAACTTCACGGATGTGGAATACTCCAACCGTATCAACCCCATCCAGAGAAAGTATATCCCCGACCTGGCCGGGGCATCGGAGACAGCGGCAACGCTGCTGTCCTCGCTGAACAAAGGTGGAGACAAGAAAGGTGGATCGGAGGCGTTCTTTCAGAACTCGGCAGAGAACTTCCTGGCATCGATCATTTACTTCTTCGTGAACTTCCATCCCACGGGGTTCAAAAATGGCAGGAAGTTGAAACGGTTCATCCTCTGGGAAGGGAAGAAACTGCAGCTGGTCATCCGGAACTGGACGGACTATCAGGCGATAGATGCCAGTGGGAAGGTAGTTTTAGACTTCGTGGACAATATGAGTCGGAACGTTTCTACGGACGTGGACGGGATGTTCGTGGACCTGAATGGGTTCAGCTATATGGATATGAAAGGTAACCTGATCATCATACAGAAGTCATGGTATGAGGATGACGAGGGAAACATCGTGATGCCAGACACAATTACAGGGGAATACTCCGATATGCCGCATGTGCTGTCATTCCTTGGAAGGTCGTACGGAGAGGTGTTCGACATCCTCATGCAGGACGAGAAGATCATGTCGCTGATGGCACCGTTTCAGTCGGCATGGCAGAACAAGGCGATGGACCAGCTGGAAGGCATGGTGGGAACGCTTCGCGTGAATGCGGCCCGCCTGGTGTCACCGGAGGCATACTGGGTGTTCACGGGGGATGACTTCGACCTGAAGATTTCCGACCGGGACCATCCTTCGTACCTGGTCATTGCCAACGATCCGGAAAAGGAGCAGGTCATCGGTTCTCTGAACGCGCTGATCCTGAACCGTCTGGTGACACGTGTGAACAGCAAGGGAAATCTTCCAGTTTCAATCATCGTGGATGAGCTGCCAACGCTGTATTTCCATAAGATTGACCGTCTGATTGGTACGGCTCGATCCAATAAGGTGGCGGTGACACTGGGATTTCAGGAGCTGCCGCAGCTGGAAGCGGACTACGGGAAGAATGGCATGCAGAAGATTATCACCACTTGCGGTAATATCTTCATGGGTGCTGCCCGTAACAAGGAGACACTGGAATGGGCGCAGAATGATGTGTTCGGAAAAGCGAAGCAGACTTCGAAGTCGATTACCATCAATGACCAGAAGGTGTCGACATCGATTTCTGAGAAGATGGACTACCTGGTGCCTGCAGCAAAGATTGCGGATATGGCGACGGGATGGCTGGCAGGACAGGCAGCCCGTGACTTCACGCCTACGGACATGAATGCCCTCAACGGCATCAATATCGAGGAGTCGGAGGAGTTCAAGACGACGAAATATTTCTGCAAGAGAGTTTTTAGGGAATTTCTTGTGCCTTGTAAATCAACAACTTACGCGAGCCGCTTGCTCAAAAGACACAAACGAGAAACAAAATGTACCGAAATCGTTCCTTCGCTGTTTCTTGGGTA